>Ga0190270_10000742_pt1 | contig 14573 bp, 5 predicted proteins | sample Popmic320T_FD_133748 | JGI IMG/M metagenome (GOLD analysis project Ga0190270, IMG submission 133748) | Populus adjacent soil microbial communities from riparian zone of Weber River, Utah, USA - 320 T | ecosystem: Environmental > Terrestrial > Soil > Riparian zone | place: USA: Utah | collected... | reverse complement strand
CAGAACGCGCAATCCACCGTTACGAACGCCGCCGGAACCTTCACCGTCAACGGCGCGCGCAGCAACATGCACGAAGTCACTGTGGACGGCTCGACCAACCTCAACACGGGGAACAACAGCGGCCTGCTCGTCACGGTCAACCCGGACGCCCTGGCCGAGATCAAGATCCTGACCTCCAACTACCAGGCCGAATACGGGCGCGCGGGCGGCGGCTTCGTGCAACTCACAACCCGCTCCGGCACGAACGAGTATCACGGCGGCGGCCGCTATTTCCGCCGTCACGACTCGTTGAACGCCAACAGCTTTTTCAACAACGCCAACAGCCGGCCCAGGAACATCTACCGCTACAACTTCTACGGCTACGACTTCAGCGGTCCCGTCCCCTTCATAGGCGAGAATGATCGGCGCAAGCTCTTCTTCTTTTTCAGCCAGGAGTATTACCGGCAGGTGATCCCCGAAGGGGCGCGCAACATCCGCGTGCCCACCGATGCCGAGCGCAACGGAGATTTCTCGCAGACGACGGACGGCAATGGGGGCAAGATATTCATCAAAGACCCGCTGCTCTCAGGTAACTGCAGCGCCACTGACCAGACGGCATGCTTCCGCGACGCTCAAGGAAGGCTCAACGTAATCCCGCAGGGCCGCTTCTTCAACAACGGGCAGGGGATCCTTAATCTTTATCCGAAGCCCAACGTCACGGGCCGCAACGATTTCAACTACACCTCGCAGGTGTCGAGCAAGTACCCGCGTCGCGAAGACATTTTGCGAATGGATTATCAGATCAACGAAAAGGCGCGTCTGAGCGGGCGCTTCATTCGCAACGAGGACGAGCAACGGTTCGCTTACGGCACGACTTCGGCGTCGTGGAACTGGCCGCTCTCGTTCGCCGCGCGTCGCAATGGGCCGGGCTACACCTTCGGGTTCACGCTGACCAACACCTTCAGCCCGACGCTGGTCAACGAATTCTCCTACGCGCCGAGTCGCGGCGCGGTGACGATCTCAGTGATTGACGACAAGTTCACGCGCGCGGCCAACAACATCAGCGCGCCGCTGCTATTTCCCGACGCGAACAACGGCGACGCCATTCCCAACTTCAACTACGGCGGCATCACCAATCAGACCTTCCCGACCACGGGTTTCAACGGCTCGCCGTTCACCCAGACCTTTTCGCTCGACAACTTCATAGACAACCTGACCAAGGTCTGGGGCAAGCACACGGTCAAGACCGGTTTCTACTGGCAGCGCAGCCACAACAAGCGCACGTCGTTTGGCCCCATTCAGGCCAACATCAACTTCGCCAACGACAGCAACAATCCGCTTAACACCGGGCACCCGTTCGCCAACGCGCTGCTCGGCGTTTACAGCTCATACGAGCAGGCCAGCGTCCAGCTCACGAACGACTTCGTCTACAACAACGTCGAGGGCTATATTCAGGACACCTGGAAAGTCACCCCGCGTTTGACGCTCGATTACGGATTACGACTCTCTTACTACCAGCCTCTTTATGACCTTGAGCGCCAGTTGGGACTCTTCGATCCGGCGCTTTACGACCGCTCCAAGGCCGTCAGGATCTATGCGCCGGTCTGCGTCGGCGCCGGGACTTGCGCGAGCGGCGCCAGCCGCCGCGCGGTAGATCAGGCGCTGTTGGTCTCAGGCTTCACGCCGACGACGGCGAACACGCTGCCGGCGACTTTTGTGGGATTGATCGTGCCGAATTCCGGCGATATCACAAATGGCGTCGGGTCGCCCGACAAGAGCGCTCCGCGCGGAGGCTACGAAAGCGATTCGGTGTTGTGGGGGCCGCGCTTCGGTTTCGCTTTCGATCTGACCGGCGATCAGAAGACGGTCATTCGCGGCGGCTTCGGCATGAGCTACGACCGCATTCGCGGTGACGTGACTATTGACGGCATCACCAACCCGCCGAACGTCCTGCAGCCGACGCTCTTTTTCGGCAGGCTGGAGGACATTCCGGGCCTCAGAAGCTCCGGAGGATTTCGCGCCATCCCGAACGTCATCGGCGTTGATCAGGGCGGGGAATTGCCGACCGTTTACACCTACAGCCTGAGCGTGCAGCGCAACATCGGTTGGAGCACGGCCGTCGACGTGGCTTACGTCGGCGCGATCGGACGCCACCTCGCGCGACAGCGCAACCTGAACTCGCTCCCTTACGGGACGACCTTCTCGCGCGCGGCCCAGGACCCGACGCGGTTCGCTAACGGCGTGATCCCGAACGCGCAGCCCAATCTGCCGTTGGCCTATAGCCAGGCGGGTATCAACTTCACGGGCGAATTCGCTTTGCCAGTTAACTTCCTGCGCCAGTTCCCAGGTTACGGAGACATCAATTACAGGTCGTTCGACGCGAACTCCAACTACAACTCGCTGCAAGTATCTGTCAATCGCCGCTTCACGAACCGTCTCACGTTCGGCGTCGCCTACACCTGGTCGAAGGCGATGACGACGGCCAACGACGAGACCGAAAACACTCACCCCTTCAACTCCAGGGGATACGACTACCGGCTCTTCGGCTCCGACCGTACGCACGTCTTCGTGGCCAACTACGTCTACGACTTGCCGAAGATCGGGCGCTATCTCGGAGACAGCAGGTTCGCGCGAGGAGTCTTCGACAACTGGCAAATCTCCGGCATCACGCAATTCGTTTCGGGGACGCCGATGGAGTTAGGCTTGAACATCACCAGCGTTGACGCGGGGCAGCGCATCACAGGCGCTTACTCTAACGCGGGGCTTTCGGGACAACAGCCGCGCCTCTCCATCAAGAGCGATCCGAGTAAGGGGTCGGGCGGGTTGTTGATTGATCCGAACGCCTTCGTCGTTCCCGGCATCGGCGATACGAGGCCGTCCCCGCGCACGTACCTGCGCAATCCGGGCATCAACAATCACGACATCTCGATCTTCAAGAACTTCCCGCTCGGCGGCGAAGGCTCGCGGAGCCTGCAACTGCGCTTTGAGTTCTTCAACGCGTTCAACCACACGCAGTTCTCCGGGATCAATGCGGGAACCACTCTTGCCGTGCCGATCAGAGACGCGAGCGGCAATATCACGAGCTACACAACCGGCGCCGCCGTCTTCGGGACGGCGACCGACAACGCATACAATCGCGTGGTGATCACCAACAACCTGCGCAACGGCCCGGTCGAAGGATCGAAGAGCCCGCTCGGCGCGTTCTTCGGCGAGTACAACAACACGCGCGAACAGCGAGTCATTCAGCTTGCGATGAAGGTGTATTTCTGATCAGCGCCGCTCGCGGCGCTGATCCAATTCAAACTAGGATCTTATGAAAAAAATTCTGTTGCTCACTCTGCTCTTTCTGACCACGATAACGGTGGCCGCACAACCGCGTCCACACGTCGTCGACCAGGCGCACAGCCAGATCAATTTTGTGGCCGAGGCGCGATTCATCTCCGCCCACGGCCATTTCGACAAGTGGGACGCCGAAGTCCAGTTGGACCCGGCGAAGATCGAAAACTCCTCGTTCAAGATCACAATCGAGGCGGCCAGCATCAACACCCGCATCCAGCGGCGTGACGATCACCTGCGCGGCAAGGACTTTTTCGACGTCGCGACATATCCGCAAATCACGCTGGTCTCGAAGAAGATCACGAAGACCGGGGATCGGAAATACGCCGTCGCGGGCGACCTGACGCTGCGCGGGGTGACCAAACAGATCGAGGTCGAAATCACGCAGGTCTTTTACGAAAACAACCGAGGCCGCTTCCGCGCCACTTTCCCGATCAATCGGAAAGATTTCGGCATAACCTACAACTCGAATATGAATCCGATAGAGGATGTCGTGCAGGCGCAGGTGGACATCAACGTTTTGGACAAGGAAGCGATCGAGAAGGCCAGAGCGGCGAGGCCCAGTTCCAATTGAGCTTTATTTTTCTGTCCTAAATAGGAACAACTGACAGTGGCGCATCTAATGAAATTACAGTCATCGGGGGAGAGCGTTCAAAGTACCGACTTTAGTCGGCTGCGCTTGGATACCAAGTCCTGCCGACTAAAGTCGGTACTCTGAACGCTCTCCCCCGGTGGTTGTAGTTAAACTGCATAGCGCAAATGTCGGTTGTTTCGATCTAAATCGGAGCGCGCGAGATCGGTACAGTACCGCGCGCGTAAGCAAGCGGCCGTTAAATAAGTCAACCGCTTGCTTACGCGCGCGGTACTGTACCAATCTTACCTGGTTCAATTTAGATTTTCCTGTTGGCGAAGCTATGCGACAACTTATAACTCTGTTCGTGTTCGCTTTATTTCTGTTCGCGCCGGCTGACCGAGTAGCGCAGGCATCCTTGCCTGCGCTCCCTGGCGCGCAATCCGACGCGCCGCCGGTTCCTCCCAGGGAATGGATTGACCCCGACACCGGCCATCGCGTGATCCGGCTCACCGAAGATTCGGGCGGCGCCAGCCTTTACTTCCATCAGAACGGCTACACGGAGAGCGGCGACAAGCTGGTTATTACAGCGCGGGAGGGACTCTCCACGATCAATCTCAAGACGCGCAAGGTCGAGCCATTGGTCGAAGGGCGCGCGAGCAACGTCGTGGTCGGCAGGAAGACGCGCCAGGTCTTCTACATCAAAGACGACACGGTATATTCAACTCATCTCGACACGCGCGAGACGCGGGCCATCGTCAAGAACGCCGAATTGCGCACGGGCTCGGGCCTGACGGTCAACGCGGACGAGACTCTGCTCGGGGGCAGCTTGATTGAAGGCGGGAAGAGGTTCGTTTCGTCGGCGCCCAGACCCGCGGGCGCGGACAGCTATCCGGGCAAGGAGCGGATGATGCAAGAGCGATTGGCCGCGCGACTGCCGATGGCGCTCTACGCCATCAACGTCAAGAGCGGCGAACTGAAGGCTTTTTATCACAGCGCGGACTGGCTCAACCACGTGCAGTTTTCGCCCACAGACCCCGGATTGATGATGTTCTGCCACGAAGGGCCGTGGCACAAGGTTGACCGCATCTGGACGATTCGCACGGATGGCTCGGGGCTGACCAAGATTCATACCCGAACGATGGAGATGGAGATCGCCGGGCACGAGTTCTTCAGCGCCGACGGCAAAACCATCTGGTACGACCTGCAAACGCCTAAATCGCAGGTCTTCTGGCTGGCCGGACACAAGCTCGCGACCAACGAAAAGATCAAATACAAAGTGGAGCGCGAACACTGGTCGGTGCATTTCAACGCCTCGCCCGACGGGAAACTCTTCGCCGGCGACGGCGGAGGGCCGCGCAGCGTCGCCGCTCCCGGCAACGGCCAATGGATCTATCTCTTCACACCGAAGAACGGCGCCTTGCAAGTCGAAAAACTGGTCAACCTGGCCAAGCACGATTACACGCTCGAGCCAAATGTCACATTCACGCCCGACATGAAGTGGATCGTCTTCCGCTCCAACATTCACGGCGCGACTCAGGTCTATGCCGTCGAAGTCAAAAAGAAGTAGATGATGGCGGCGCGGTCTGGGCTTCGATCCATAAGCTGTTTGATCGAGGTTCAGGTCGCTCACGTTCCCCGTACCGCGCCGCTCACTTAATCGTTCCGCAAAGCGAAACACCAAGCCACAATTCTTCCGTAGCCGCCCCAGCCAAGTCGTTGTAATAAGGAGATCGTCGTTCCGCATCGTGGAATAAAGGGCGCGAGAGAATTTCCAGCTTGTTCTGACTCTGATGAATTCCTACATTGCGCTACGCTGGGAATCACCTTTAAACACCAAAAAAAAGAGACGCTGGGCGTAAATATAAAAAATAGCTCGTACTCGATATGCGCTTTGCCTCAAACATTCGCGAAGCGTCATCAGGCGGAAGTCTCAGTCCATGTATTCCGCATAAACTGCGACGGTTTGAAGGCCGCCGGAAACCGGAGGAGTCAAATGAAAAGCTCGATTCGATCACTCGCAGGATTGTCCATCCTCATAGTTTGCGCCGCCAGCGCTATTGCTCAGACAAACCGTGGGGGCATTAGCGGCACTGTCTTCGATAAGACCGGAGCGGTCGTGCCCGGCGCTCAAGTCACCATTATCAATGTCGGAACGAACCGATCGCAAAAGTTGACCACTTCGGAGGAAGGCGCCTACACGGCGGCGGCGCTCGAACCGGTCGTCTATCGCATCACGGTCGAAGCCCAGGGCTTCAAGAAGGCCGTGGTTGACAGCATCAAGGTCGACACCGCGGTCACGGCCACGGTCAACGTCACGCTCGAACCAGGCGCGGTCGAAACCGTAGTAAACATCACTTCGGAAGGCGCGTTGCTCAACCTCGAATCCGGCACGCCGGGGCAGACGATCACCGAGCGACAGATCAGGGACCTGCCGCTCAACAATCGCAGCGTACTCGATCTGGTGTTGACCGCCGGCAACGTCAGCGGCGTGGCCGGGACCGAGGACCCTGAACTTGGCGCGGACATTCCGGCGCCTGGCTTCAACGTCAACATCAACGGCGGGCGCGCCGGCAGCACGGCCATCCTGGCCGACGGCGCGAACAACACCGGCGCCGGATTGGGGCGCGCCATCGTCACCTTCTCGCCCGATACGATCCAGGAATTCACTGTCCAGACCTCGAACTTCTCGGCGGAGTTCGGCCAGACCGGTGGCGGCGTCGTCAATATGACGACCAAGTCGGGCACGAACCAGTACAACGGCACGGCCTACTGGTATCACCGCAATCCGGCGCTCAACGCCGCGCCCTTCACCACCAGCGCCAACAACCGCCCGCAGTCGAACCGGCGGCAGCATCAATTCGGTTTGATTGTGGGGGGCCCAATCGTTTTGCCGAAGAAGGTCTTCGGGCCGGCAGGATACGACGGGCACAACAAATCGTTCTTCTTCGTCGCCTACGAGCCGCGCTACTATTACGACGCCAATCAGGGGACGCAGTTGTTGCCGACGCCTGCGATGCTGCGCGGCGATTTCAGCAACGTGGTGCGGGTCAACGGCGGGTTGGCGCCGCGCGACGTAGCTGAAAGGTTCGGCCTGCAAAACCAGATCGCCGACGCGACAATCTACAACCAGTGGATCGTCAACGGCAATCTCTTCACGCGCCGCACGCTGGCGGCGGGCGAGACCTTCCCGGCCTTCCCCGATAACAAGATTCCGGCCAACATGCTCGACCCGCTCAGCCAGGAGTTGCTGAAATTTATGCCCACGGCCGGAGAATACTTCCTTTCGGACGGCAACCTGCGGAATTTCGTCAACGAGAACTTCATCAAGAACCTGGAGAAGCGGTTGACCGTGCGGCTGGACCACCAGTTCAACAGCGCCAACCGGCTGAGCGGGCGCTACACTCAAGTCCCGATTCGCGGCGACCGCGGGCGCGGAGATTTCCAGATAGGCCGTGACGAGATCAACAGCGGCGGCACCGATTACAGTTGGTCGAAGCAGATATTGTTGACCGACACGCACATATTCTCGCCGAAGGTGGTCAATGAGCTGCGGCTCAATTACACGTTCGGCCGCTTCACCAAGAACTTCCCGCCGATGTTCGACGCTCTGACCGGGCGCAATTTTTCGACAGAACTCGGATTGCCTTCGCTCACGCCGGGCGGATTGCCGGAATTCGTCACAGGCCCGGCATCGATCGGTTGGAGCTTGTCGCAGCAGAACGAGAACGCCGAGCACAGCTACGGCATCGCGAACAATCTTTCGTGGACACAGGGCAATATGTCGTGGAAGTTCGGCGTCGACCTGTCGCAGCAGAGATTGAAGACGATCCCGGTGTTCGGCGCATCGGGCGGGCGCTACGAGTTCAACCGCAATCTCACGCTCACCAACAGCACTGGCGGAAACGCCGCTACCGGGGGAAGCGAGTTCGCGCAGTTCCTGCTCGGCACGTACAACCAGACGACCCTGCGCGAGGTGTTCATTCCCTACTACTACCAATGGAATTCGGCGGCGGCCTTCGCGCAGAACGATTGGAAGCTGCGGCCCAACCTGACGCTCAATCTCGGCCTGCGCTACTCGCTGCAATTGCCGCGCACCGAGAAGTACGACCGGCAGGGCGCTTTCCTGCCCGATCTGGCCAGGGAGTTTCCGATCGCGCAGCCGTGCCCGCAGTGCGTCCTGCCGGACGGGCGGACAATAACCACCGCGCTGGTGGTTCCCTTCGGCTATTCCGGACACGGAGGGCGTTCGCGCTACATCTTCCCGGTCGAGAAGCTGAACTTCGAGCCGCGCTTCGGCCTCGCCTATGCGCCGCGATTGTTCGGTTGGAATGAAAATGGCCGCTTCGTCGTTCGCGGCGGTTACGGTTTGTCGCACGCGCCGCTGACGGGGATGGGTCGCAATCCGTCGCCCGATTTCGCCGCGGGCACGACCGACTTCGGCACGTTCGACACGCGCGTGCAGTTTCCGGGGACGAACGTGGCGGGGCGGCTCTGCTGCAACAAACCGGCGCTGAGGTCCATCGCGCCTGACGCGTTCCTCAACATTCCGGAAGACGGGCTGATCTATCTCAGCAGCCTAAATGTCGCGGGCCTTGCGGTTTCGCCCAACGCGCACGTGCCTTACGTGCAGAGCTTCAGCCTCTCGATGGCCTATGAGGCGCCACAGCAGACGGTCATCGAGGTGACCTACAACGGCAGCAAGGGAACGCATCTCTTCCTGTCGCCGATCAACCTTAATCCCGTGCCGTTTGAATTGACCGACGCGTATCTGGCGCGCGGGATCAACCCGCTCGATAACGTGAACGATCCGCTCGGACGGACCACGCCGACAGGCGCGCTGCGCAACTTCTCGCAAGGTTACATCGGAACGAAGTATCTTGGCTTCGAGGGATTGAATATGATGTTCGATTCGTCGGCCAACAGCATCCGCCACGCCGCGACAGTCAGTCTGCGCCGCCGTCACAACCGCGGCCTGTCGTACACGGTCAACTACACCTACGGCAAAGGACTGGACGACGCTTCGGACGCTGGCGACGTTCGCTTCGTCAACCTGAACGTGCGTTCGACGGGCCACGTCAATTACGGCGCGTCGCGTTCGCTGGATCGTTCGGTCTCCCTTTTCGACATCAAGCACGCCTTCAGCGCTTCGTGGGTCTGGGACCTGCCCGTCGGGCGGGGCCGCCAGTTTATGGCGCATGCGCCGGGATTGATCGATTCGTTGATCGGCGGCTGGGGCTTTAGCGGCATCGGGCGCATCCAGGGCGGCATCCCGATGGTCGCCGTTCTTCGCGACGACAACCGGCTCGGCATCGAAGGAAACACGCGCAACATCCGTCCCGACCTGGTACCGGGCGTGCCGTTGATTAATCCCAACTGGGATCGCAGTTGCCCGACCGGCGCGAACTGCGAGCCTTATTTCAATCCTTCGGCCTTCATGCGCCCGGCCAAAGGCACGCTCGGCAACGCGCCGCGCGCCTTCGACAACGCGCGCAGCCCGGCGCAGCATACCTTCGACATGGCGCTCAAGAAGGATTTTGCCCTCGGCCCTGACGCAAAACGCCGGCTGGAATTCCGCGTGGACTTCATCAATGCCTTCAACCACCCGTTCTTCCGAATGGGACGGCTAGAAGACTCCGGTGAAATCTTCGCGCTGCCGAACGAAGGGGCGATCAACAACGCCGCGTACGACGACTGGCGCAACTTCGATCAGGCCAACCGGCCCGCGCGCACGACGCCGGAAGGCGCGGCCAAACTGGCGCAGATCAACGCGCTCATCACCAACAGCCGCGTGCCCGGCACGCAGACGCTGCCGCGCGATTTCTTCAGGGTGCAGTTGCCCGACGGCTTCTTCTCGCGGAACGCCAATTCGTTCGACATCAGCACGCTGGAGGGGTTGAAGCTCTATCGCATGCGACAAGCCTACACGCCGGACCGCTGGGGCTTCCTGGATGTCTCAGGGTCGCGCTCCGCTTACACGCCGCGATTCATCCAGGTCGCGTTGAAACTCTATTTTTAGGATTTATGGGACGCGCTCCGCTGATCTGTTTGCTGGCTCTGTTTTGCTGGCTTTTCTCTTCGCCTCCATCGTCACGTTCGGCGGCGACGGAGAAGCCCGGATACAACGTCCTCTTCATCGCTTCGGACGACTTGCGGCCCGAGTTGGGTTGTTACGGCAATCAGCTCGTCAAAACGCCGAACATAGACCGTCTGGCCTCGCGCGGAGTGCGTTTCGAGCGAGCATACGCCCAATATCCGCTTTGCAATCCGTCGCGCACGTCGCTGCTCACCGGAAGGTATCCGACCCAGACCGGCGTGATGGACAACGAGACCTGGTTTCGCGCGGAGCATCCCGATTTCGTCTCGCTGCCTCAACACTTCAAGGCGCGCGGCTATGCGACGCTGCGCGCCGGCAAAATCTATCACGGCGGGATCGATGACACCGACGTGTGGACCGAGGGAGGCGAGGCGCGCGGCTTCACCGGCGCGCGACGCCCTCCGAATACCGCCAATGCAGGCGCTCCGAGTCGCGCCTCACAATCGGATCGCATCGTGGTTCTGGAGGGGGAGGGAGAATCGAACGGCGATTACCGGACGGCCACTCGGGCGGTTGAATATCTGGAGCGGTACAAAGACCGCCCGTTCTTCCTGGCCGTCGGTTTCGCCAAACCGCACAGCCCTCCCGCCGCGCCGAAGAAATTCTTCGACCTTTACGACCCGGCGAAGATTCGATTGCCGCCCGATTTCGCCGCGCGCCCGGCCGCGCCGCCCGGATTTCCCGAAATCTCCATTCCGAAACGCAACGCCGATCTATTTATCGGGCGCGACGCCTCAGAGGTGGAAGCCCGCGAAATGATCCGCGCTTATTACGCTTCGGTCAGTTTCATGGACGCGCAGGTGGGGCGCGTGCTCGACGCGCTCGACCGGCTCAATTTGCGCGACAGGACCGTCATCGTCTTCTGGGGCGACCACGGCTATCACCTCGGCGAGAAGGGAAAATGGTCGAAGGCTTACTCGCTCTATGAGGTTGGCGCGCGCGTACCTTTGATCATCGCCGCGCCGCAAATGAAAGCGGGAGTGAGCGGGCGCACTGTGCAATTGCTCGATCTATATTCGACGGTCGTCGAATTCTGTGGACTGCCGCGCCCGCCCGGGATCGAAGGCCACAGCCTCGCGCCGCTCCTGCGCAACCCCAAGGCGAAATGGAACCATCCCGCGTTCACCGTGACTCGTTATCAGGACAAGATCGGCAAATCCGTCCGCACCGAACGCTGGCATTACGTCGAATGGGCCGACGGTGAGGCGGGCGCGATGCTCTTCGATCATTCGCGCGACCCGCTCGAATTGAATAACCTGGCCGGCGATCCGGCCTTCGCGCGGCAGGCGCGGGAGATGAAATTATTGTTGAAGCAATTACCTTGATGCTCGCCGTTCGGTCAGTTTGTCAAGAGGTTTCAAATTCGACGCCTTGCCGCGGAGCGGCTATTGAGCCTAGCCTGGCTTTTATGGTCTTTGAGAAATAAATGCAACCACGAATTCGGCAATCCGACCGCCGGCAGTAGATGGGATTCAGCAGTAGTTGCATTTATTTCCCAAACATAATCAAAGCTGGGGCGAAATTCCCCTGCCGCGGAGCGGCATTTGAGCCTAGCCCGGCTTTTCAAAGCCGGGAGAGCGGTTATGCAGTTGTTTCAGTCGCGGAGCGACGGTTGATACAGATCATCTGTGTCAACCGTCGCTCCGCGACTGAGAACGGATATGCGTTAGTCGACCCGGCTTTGAAAAGCCGGGCTAAGCTCACGTGGTCGCTCCGCGACCGAGAAAAAGGCGCCTGCATTATTTTTTCAAAGACAATAAACCCACGACTAAATTCAAGGCGCCGCTAACGCGGCGGAAAACAGCAGAGGATTCATTCTATCGATATCCAATTGCCGATTAAGAACAACAATGACTATGGCAGCTAAACTTCTACTTCTCATCGCGTCAATAACAGCTCCGACCGTGATTCCCAGGGCAGCATTCGCGCAGCCCCAGATGGAACGGCTCGGACGTGGCGTCGTCGCCGTCAATCAGGGCGATGGAAAGGTCTTCGTCAGTTGGCGGCTGCTCGGCGACGATCCCGAAGCGACGGCGTTCAACCTCTACCGCGCTACAACAGGCGCCAAAGCAGCAAAGCTCAACGCGATGCCGATTGCCGACGTGACATTCTTCGTTGACGAGAATGCCGATTTAACGAAGGCGGTTTCTTATTTCGTGCGGCCCGTGATCAACGGGCGCGAACGCGAGGCGAGCAAGGCGTTCACGCTGCCAGCCGACGCGCCTGTCCGCCAGTATCTTTCGATTCCGCTGCAAACGCCGCCGGGTTACGCGCCGAACGACGCTTCGGTCGGCGATCTGGACGGAGACGGCGAGTACGAGATCGTCCTGCATCAAGCCGGCCGGGGTCGCGACAACTCGCAGGCCGGGATGACTGACCCGCCGATCCTCGACGCGTACATGCTGGACGGGACGCTGTTGTGGCGCATCAATCTGGGCAAGAACATCCGCGAGGGCGCTCACTACACGCAGTTTATGGTATACGACCTCGACGGTGACGGCAGGGCAGAGGTCGCCTGCAAGACAGCCGACGGGACGATTGACGGCAAAGGCAAAGTGATAGGCGACCCCAATGCGGATTGGCGGAATCCTGAAGGCTCATTTATAACCACTCTCGACCGGTCGGGCGCCGAAGCGCGGCGGAACACGACCGGATACGTGTTGGCCGGACCTGAATACCTGACGATCTTCAACGGGCTGACAGGCGCGGCGCTCGCCACTACCGATTACATTCCTCCCCGCCATCCGACGAATCTCAAGCCGGCCGCCGATGAAATGAAGGCGCTATGGGGCGATGGTTGGGGCAACCGCGTTGACCGCTTCCTCGCGGCTGTCGCATATCTCGACGGCAAACGACCGAGCCTGGTGATGTGCCGCGGGTATTACACCCGCTCGGTGTTGGCCGCGTGGAACTGGCGCGGCGGCAAACTGAAGCGCGTGTGGACTTTCGACAGCGCGGACGAAGGCAATAAAGGCTACGCGGGGCAGGGAAATCACAACCTAAGCGTCGGCGACGTGGACGGCGATGGCAGGGACGAGATCGTCTACGGCGCATGCGTGATCGACGACAACGGCAAGGGGTTTTACACGACCGGCCTCGGGCACGGCGACGCGCTGCATCTCTCCGACCTCGACCCGGCGCGGCGGGGCCTCGAAGTCTTCGACATTCAGGAGAGATTCGACGACGCCGGCGCGCATTTCCGCGACGCGAAGACGGGCGAGATTCTATGGAAGAAGCCTTCGGTCAAGGCTGGCGCCGACGGCGAAGGCCCCGGACGCGGGTTGGCGCTCGACATCGATCCGCGCTACCCGGGCTTTGAGTGCTGGGTCAAAGGCGCGGGCATCACCGGATTGTTCAGCGCCAGGGGCGAAAAGATATCCGACCGCGAGCCGCGCTCCTGCAACTTCGGAGTCTTATGGGACGGCGACACGTTAAGCGAGTTGCTGGATCGCAATACGATCTTCAAGTGGAACTGGGCGGAGAGCGCCGAGGCCGTATTGCTTACCGCCGAAGGCTGCGCCTCGAACAACGGCACGAAGGCCACGCCGGCCTTGAGCGCTGACATTCTCGGCGACTGGCGCGAAGAAGTGATCTGGCGAACGACCGACAACAAGGAATTGCGGATTTATACGACCACCATCCCGACCAGGCATCGGTTCTATACGTTGATGCACGACCCGCAATACCGGTTGAGCGTCGCGTGGCAGAACGTCGCCTACAACCAGCCGCCGCATACTAGCTTTTTTATGGGCGAAGGAATGGCGAAACCGCCGCGCCCGGTGATCACGACTCCAACGAAGAAGAAGAGGTGAGACTTCGATCCTTCTTCCGCCGCGTAGCGGCGCCTAACCGGCGCGCCCGCGTCCTCGCGGGCAGGCTCATGGCCACACACTTGCCCGCGAGGACGCGGGCGCGCCGATGGGTGCATTTAATTTTCAAAGACCATAAACCCACGGCTAAGGTCAAACGCCGCTGCGCGGTGGGGAGAATAGAAAGCATGAAACGGTCTCGACGCAATTTTCTACAAACGCTGGCCGCATCGGGCGGTCTGTTGCATATCCAATCCGTGGCGCGGCCGATATCGATTGCGCGGCCCCTTGCGCCGATTGACCGCGCGGCGCTCGTTCGCCGTCACGACCCGGTATTGCGACAGTTCGATCCGTTGTCGCCGTTGTCGGTCGGCAACGGCGAATTCGCGTTCACCGCCGACGTCACGGGGTTGCAGACTTTTCCTGAAGTTTACGAACAGGCGACCCCGCTCTGCACGATGTCGCAATGGGGATGGCATCGCGCGCCGCTGCCGGCGGGACTCGATCCGAAGGGGCTGCGCCTGGTTCAGTTCGACACTTATGGCCGTCAGGTCGGTTACGCGGTAAGCGCCGAAGGGCAGAACGAACTTTACAACTGGCTGCGCGAGAATCCGCACCGGCTCCATCTGGGCCGCGTCGCGTTGCGGTTGACGAAATCCGACGGCGGAGAGGCGCAGATCGCGGATATCACCGACGTCGAGCAGAGACTCGATCTGTGGACAGGGGTGTTGACCAGCCGATTCAAATTCGAGGGGAAGCCGGTGACGGTCAGAACCGCCGT
>Ga0190270_10000741_pt1 | contig 14589 bp, 20 predicted proteins | sample Popmic320T_FD_133748 | JGI IMG/M metagenome (GOLD analysis project Ga0190270, IMG submission 133748) | Populus adjacent soil microbial communities from riparian zone of Weber River, Utah, USA - 320 T | ecosystem: Environmental > Terrestrial > Soil > Riparian zone | place: USA: Utah | collected... | reverse complement strand
ATCGTACGGCCTGAATGATGAGAAGATGATTGAAATGGCGGCCTTTGAAGAGCGCGGGCCTCTCGGAAGGGAGTTGGGTCATGCCGACGATTATCCATAATTATCAGGTTTGCACCAGAACCCGTGAAAGTCCTGGTGGCGCAGCGGGTAGCGGAAGTAGTGTGCGAATTGCGGGACGCGCCGCAACGCCTGCAAATCAAACTCCTCGAACATAGCGATCAAGACCTTTGCTGTTCCAGCAGGTGATACGGGCAGATGTTGTTACTCCTTGTTAAAACGCTGATTCCCCACGGGCGCCTTTCAATGATCAAATGATGTATATACGGGTAGTATGCGATGATAACGAGAGCCGTGCCCACCCAGCCTATAACTTCCATGTTATCGTCGACCTCCCCGCATCAACTCCGGGTTGCGGAGCAATTCCGGGAGATTCACAGTACCGCCCCTGAGCTGATCAGGCGTTAGCATCCGATCATCTCGCATCAATGCTTCGACGGCGGCCATGTCCCGGTCGCGGTTCATGCCGGCGACTGCCCGGACTCGGTTCCCCTTCACGTAGAAGGCGAGGAAATTCTGTGTGGACATGTCACCATGAAAGATAATCTCGTCCCAGCTTGTGGCGTGGCCGACGTATACCAATCCGGCATCGAACTGCCGCGTCCAGAAGAACGGCATGCTGCTATATGTGATGTTCTTACCCACCATGTTGCGCGCCGCAATCCGCCCCTGTTGCAGCGCCGTCCGCCAGTGTTCAATGCGCTGCCGCTCGCCCGTCAGCGCTGAAGGGAACCAGGCGATGTCCCCGGCGGCGTACAGATCGGCGGCTGCGCGCAGGTGTTCGTCAACGACCACGCCGCCGTCCTTGTGCAGATTGACTCCCATGAGAAAATCCGTCGCGGGCTTGACGCCGACGCCGACCACGACCAAATCGGCATCAATTTTTTCTGTCTTTTCTGTCTTTTCGCCAGCCTCAAGCTCAACCGACTCAACTGTAGCATTGCCGTTGATTCGCGCGACCTTCGCGCCGAGTCTGAACCGCACGCCGTTGTCCTCGTGTATCTTTTGAAACAGCGCGCCGATTTCACCGCCGAGCGTCTTCTCGAAAGGTTTCTTATCGGGCGCGACGACCGTTACCTCAAGCCCGCGAGTCTTCAGGCTGGAAGCCGCTTCCATACCGATGAAGCTCGCGCCGATGACGACCGCGCGCTGCGCCTGTTCGGCGGCGGCGATGATCGCGTCAGAGTCCGCGAAGCTGCGCAGCGTCAGGACGTTCTTCAGATCGCTTCCGGCGATTTGCAGGGCTCGCGGCTCGCCGCCCGTCGCCACGAGCAACGCATCGTAAGCGAGTTGCCCGCCGCCTTTGAAAGAGATGGTTTTTGCCTTCGCGTCAACTCGCACGACTTCCTTGTCGCGCTGAACTTCAATTCCATTCGCTGAGAAAAATTCATCCGGGCGGAGCGGCATCCACTCCGGTTCGGCGTGACCGCTCAAGTAGTCCTTGCTTAGATTCGGGCGGTCGTAAGGTAGGCGGTTTTCGCGCGTGACCATCACGACGCGACCCTTGAATCCATCCTCTCGCAGAGTCTGCGCCGCCGCGTAACCCGCCGCCCCGCCGCCGAGAATGACGAACAGGCGCGCGTCTGCCGCCGCGTTGGGTTTCGTCATCGGCGGCATCCTGCGGTCCGGCGCATCTTCCGGGAGGCGCACGATGATGTTTTCGTTTTCAACCCGCACTTCATAACGCGGCAAGGCATCCAAGGCCGGCGGCTCTTCCAGGTCACCCGTCGTGACGTTGAAGCAGGCGTGATGCCAGGGACAAATGATGCGCTCGCCACTCAGCGCGCCTTCCGCGAGCGGCGCGCCGTAGTGCGGGCAAGTCGCCCCCACCGCATGATATTTCCCATTGACGCGCGCCAATAAGATGTTCACCCCATCCACCGCAACCTGCTTCATCTCACCGTCTTTGAGTTCGGCAGCGCAAGCGACCGTAATTTCTTTATGCTTCATAAGGACTCCTCGTCGGCAGGGAATCACACCATTACCAGTAGATGTCCCATCTTCTCTTTCTTGATGCGGAGGTAGTCTGACGCCGCGTCTGTCGGCGGCAGCTCCAGCGCCACGCGCGCGACAACCTCAAGACCCGATGCCCTGAGCGCGCGAATCTTCTCCGGGTTATTGGACAGCAAGGGCGCCTGACGCAGACCGAGATCAAGCAATATCTCGGCGCATTGCTCATACTGCCGCAGATCAACCTCCAGACCTAACCGTTTGTTCGCTTCGATGGTGTCAGCGCCCCCGTCCTGTAAGGCGTAAGCGCGAATCTTGTTGATGATGCCGATGCCGCGCCCTTCCTGTTGCTGATAGACGATCACGCCGCAACCTTCATCCGCAATCAAACGCATGGCGGTGTGTAGCTGTCGCCCGCAATCGCATTTGACCGAGCCGAACACGTCGCCCGTCAGGCATTGCGAGTGAATGCGCGTAAGCGTCGGGCGGTCCGCTCGCAACTCGCCTCGCACGAGCACGATGAACTCTTCATCCGACGTGAGCGAGCGATAGCCGATGATGTGGAACTCGCCGTAATCCGTCGGCAGGCGCGCTGTCGCAACCCTCCCAATTGTTCTCGCCAACGCGCGGCGCGGACCTTCGAAGGTCCTCCGCGCCGTGCGAGGCGAGAAGCGTGAGTCGTTGTTCGCCACAAGCCGGATTTGTCTTTTGCCTTTTCTCTTCGTCAACATCTTCCGTCCTCAATCCGAGTATTTCTGGCTTAACCGGCCCAACGCAAGCGCGCCCAGAGCCAGTCCCAGATCGCGCAGCGTGACATCGTAGTAGCCGGGAATCATTAGCAGGTTGGCGATGATCAGGAACAGCCACGCGGCGACGACGTAGGCGAAGATGCGCGGCTTAAACCACACGCCGAGTCCGGCGATGACCTCGATCACGCCGACCAGGTACATCAGCGAATGACCATGACCGCCAACCATGTTGTTCACGAACGAAGGCAGGTACTGATCCCAGTTGACGAGTAACCCGAAGAACTTATCCAGCCCCATCACAATCGGCGCGACGGTGAAACCAAATTGAAGAATCCGGTAGGCCTGATAGCCGGGACTGCCGATTTTTGCATCCGCTTCCGCGAGCGGCGATGAGTTTGTCTCGATGTTTAATGCCTGCATTTTCATACCCTCCTTTAAGGTTTTTGAGACAGTCTTCATTGAACAGACTCGGATCGCGACGGACGCCGGCGCCGCCGCATTCGATCCTAAGATCGCGCGCAGGCTAAAACCCGCCCTGCGCACTTTCGCAAGTTGGCGCGCGACATCTTCGACATCTCGGCGCTCGCTCACGTTGAAGAGAGTCTATCTACTTGGTGGAATGGGCGCGAGCGTGGAATCACGGGTAGGACACAAGTGTTTCCTCTCGAAGAAGTCCGAGCAAAAGAAAGGGTAGGCGCATTTCACGTGGATCACGGGTCATACCTCAGTTCAACTGCCTTTCGGCGAAGATTGCAAGGGGTTGGGGTCGCCGGCCCTGGTCACCGACACCGCCTCGCGGACCATCTGATTTGCGTAGCCCCACTCGTTGTCGTACCAACTCATGACCTTGACCAGGTCCCCGTCGATGACCTTGGTGAGATCGAGATCGACGATGGACGCGCGCGGATCGCCGATAATGTCGGACGAAACGAGCGGGTCACGAGATACGCCGAGCACCCCGGCGTATCTCTGCGTGTCGGCTTCTTCCGTGAGGATCCGGTTCACCTCGTCCACGGTCGTCTTCCGCGAAGTGACGAACGTGATGTCCGCGATCGATCCGACAGGAATCGGCGCCCGGACCGCGATGCCGTCGAACAGACCCGCGTACGCCGGCAGCGCACGCGTGGTCGAGTGCGCTGCGCCCGTCGTAGCCGGCACGAGGTTCGCTGCCGCAGCCCGACCGCGGCGAAAGCGCTTACTCGGTCCATCGACGATCGACTGGGAAGAGGTATATGCATGCACGGTCCGGAGCCGTTCGTCCGTCACCGATCAGGGTGCAGCGTCCGGCGCCGCCAAAATCTTCAATCTGTGCGCGGATCAGCCGGATGAGTTCCGCGCCCAAATCTCCGATGGCGCAGCCGAGGCTGTCCAAGACCCGGATTTTGAGTTGATGGCGGGCTGTTTCTAAGAGATGGTCATAAGAGGCTCGAACGACGAAGGCCGCCAACTGTTCAGCATGTGTTATGCGCATCTCCTCATCCAGGGTTTTTGCGGAGTTGTCAGGATGATCTTTACAAAGCCTGGCGCGGTTTGCGAATCAGTATAGGGGAAACCCAAAGGGAGTGACTAAAAGCAGGCGCCAGAAAAAAAACAATATAGGCCGCCTTCGCTTATCCGGTCGGTACGTAAAAGTACGGATTGCTAAGCGACAGTCATTCCGCGACTCGACGCGCTCCCTTCACACATCAATACGCGTGTGGCATCCGCTTTGCTTCTTTCGAATCAAAGTGGTGTGTTCTGACCGAATCAGAAATAAACGCTGATTGAATACCTGAAGACATTTGTACGGAAGAAGTTCAACTCAGGGCTGTCGCTGCTCTTCGGGTTGGACGTGATTTCGCCGGGAATCGTGAATGTAGTACTGGCGTCAACGGATTAACCCGGCTGGCGGACGATGGAATGAGCGAAAGTTACCCTAACGAATAAAGAAAGGAATTGTGTTATGAAAGTTCAGGTCAATCAGAGACATCGTGCTTCGCGCCGAGGACGGCCATGGGAAGCGACATTCGGAGCTTGGTCACGAAGACACCGTCGGCGCTCTCAAGGCCATCTGCGCAGATCGCTGGCCGGAAGCGTCGCATCGGTCGTCGCGGAAGTCAGCGGCCACACAGGCGTGAGGCCACGCAACGCATTGCCATTCTCTCTCATCTCCGCCAGAGACGCGCTGAGAGCCGTCGTGAATTCCTGCGGCGGGTGATTAGTGGTTATAACAAGTCCCGCAAATATGGCGCCGGCTGATCGGATGCCTGCCGCCAAATTGAAGGAAGAGAGACTATGAATCAGCTTTTGGAATTACAGCGCCAGGGACAGGCAATCTGGCTGGATTATATTCACCGCAACCTGATCACCAGTGGAGAGCTAAAACGCCTGGTCGAGGAAGACGGCCTACGCGGCGTGACCAGCAATCCGACCATCTTTGAGAAGGCGATTGCTGAAACCAAGGATTACGACGAAGCGCTGTGTAAGCTGCTCGACGCCCGGGCGGGTTTGTATGACCGCGCGCTCTATGAGGCATTAGCTGTCGAAGACATTCAGATGGCGGCGGATACTTTGCGCGGTGTCTATGATGAGCTTGATGGCGCCGACGGCTTCGTGTGTCTGGAAGTAGCGCCTGATCTAGCTCACGATACGGCGAGCACGATCGCCGAGGCGCGCCGCCTGTGGAAAGAAGTGAACCGGCCGAATGTGATGATCAAAGTCCCGGCCACGCCGGAAGGTATCCCGGCCATCGAGAGTCTGCTCGCCGAGGGGATCAACATCAACATCACTCTCATGTTTTCCCTGAGTCACTATGAAGCCGTGGCCCAGGCTTACTTGCGAGGGGTGGAGCGGGCGTCTCATCCTCACGGGATAGCTTCGGTCGCCTCTTTCTTCGTGAGCCGGGTGGACACGGCGGTAGATCGCGTTATGGAAGCCATCGGCGCGCCCGATGCCCTGGCTTTGCGGGGAAAGATCGCCATTGCCAATACCAAGCTGGTCTATCAGCGCTTCCGCGAGATCTTCCACGGCGAGGCGTTTGCCGCGCTACGAAAACGCGGGGCGCGTGTCCAGCGCCCGCTCTGGGCTAGCACCAGCGCCAAGAACCCGGCTTATTCCGACGTGATGTATGTCGAGGAACTGATCGGGCCGGAAACCATCAATACGATGCCGCTGGCCACGCTCAACGCTTTCCGCGACCACGGGCGAGCGCGGGCATCATTGCAAGAAGGGGTGAACGAAGCGGAGACCGCTCTGGCGCGTTTGAAACAACTGGGCATTGACCTGAATGTAATCACCGAGCAATTGCAGGTGGACGGCGTGGCTGCCTTTACCGCTTCCTTTTACCAGATGTTAGCCGCGATCGAGAAGAAATGCGGGACCATCAAGTCCGCCGGGGCAGGCTCGGGACGAGAGCAGGCCATGCGCCACAAACAGGAATAGCGCCAGGGATGACGCGAAAAGAATGAGCGCGATTAGAGCGATTTGAGAAGTGGATGCTGACGTATGAGCAAATCATCTTGCGGCTAGCGTTATCAGCGTTTCTGGGCAGCCTCGTCGGGCTGGATCGTGAGCGATTGGACTCCCGTCGCCGGATTGCGCACTCACATGCTGGTGAGCACGGGCGCGGCGATCTTTATGATCGTCTCCGCCTTTGGTTTTAGCGCATCCGCGCTGATTCTGATCATCCTGGCCGGGATCAAGCCGGTTGAGAGGCGTCTTTTCACCGATCGGCGACAGCGAACCATAACCTTGTTGATTGATCGCCAGGGCGCGTCATTGCTCGCGGTCGAAGCCGCGATTGAAGAGACTGGTTTGCGTCCGCGACACACCCTGATCCAGCGCGGCGACAGGCTCCAAGAGGATCGCGTTCAAATCGCCCTGAATCACGCGCCGAACAAGATGCTGCTGCCTTTAGCAGAGAGGCTGCGCCAGATCAGCGGTGTGCGCGAAATCAGTGACTCTGGTTGATGGAGCATTCAGTGACTACTCGCGCTCACTATCGAATGATTCGGTCTGCGCCGATACTTCACCGACTTTTCCAGTTCCTGCTTCGTGGGAGTCAGAAAGCCGGATGAGGCGATCTATCGCCTGGCGCTAAGCGTCACCCAGCGCCGTCCCGACGCCTGCTTGTTCATAGATGATTGGTAGTTGAGCATAGAGAGCGCACGATTGCTGGACATTTGTACGATTCACTATCAATCTCCCGCGCAGTTGCGCGCGGAACTTCAACGCTACGGCGTGACGTGATACGCCTTCCCACCATCCCCACGGCTTTTTTCACGACTCCCTGATGAATTCTTGATTACTCGTTTATGACTTCCTTATGCCCTTCCTGTTAGGGTTGAGAAGGAGAAGAAGAAGAAGATGGCTACTCATCAAGTCAGACTGAAGAGCCGGCGAGAGATTGCCGAGGGGACAATGGCTTTTCATTTTGAAAAGCCGCCAGGCTTTGCCTTCAAAGCCGGTCAGGCTCTCGCCTGGACTCTGATTGATCCGCCGGAAACCGACGATGAAGGCGGGATGCGAAACTTCTCAATTGACAGCGCCCCCGGCGAGGCGGATTTAATGATCGCAACGCGCATGCGCGACACCGCGTTCAAGCGCGTCCTTAAAACCATGCCACTCGGAACCGAAGTCCGCATCGTGGGGCCTTTCGGCTCTTTGACCCTGCATCAGAACACCGCTCGGCCAGCCGTTTTTATGGCCGGCGGCATCGGCATCACGCCTTTCCGCAGCATGCTCTGGCAAGCAGCGGAACAGAAGTTGCGTCATCATCTTTTTCTCTTTTATTCCAACCGCCATCCCGAAGACGCCGCTTTTCTGGAAGAATTGGAAGGGCTGGAAAAAGAGAACCCAACTTACAAATTCATTGGGACGATGACTGATATGGCCAGATCAAACCGGATCTGGCGAGGCGAAACAGGCTTTATCAACCAGGAAATGCTGGCTAAATACATTGGCGATTTGGCGGCGCCGATTTACTACATTGCCGGGCCTCCGAAAATGGTCGAAGCCATGCAAAAGGCGCTAGTGACGCAGGCGTCGCCAGCGACGATGTCCGCGCCGAAGAATTCGCCGGTTACTAACATAAAACTCGGAGAGGAGATTTAGATATGTGCTACAACTGCGGATGCCAAATGCCCGATAACAACCAAGGCGATCCAAAGAACATCACTGATAAAACTTTCGAGGAAGCCTCGAAAGCCGCCGGCCAGTCGCCGGAGGAAGCCAAAAAGAATACGCTGGAACTTCTGCAAAAAACGCTCGGCGAGAAACAACAAGCTAAGGAGCAGAAAAGGTGAAAGCCGCGCGCGGAATCGGCTTTATCTTGCACTTCATGCCCGCGCTTCATGGTGAACCAAGATGATCAAGTTGAAACGGGCCTACGAAAAACCGGCCAAAGATGATGGCGAGCGGATACTGGTCGAACGGCTCTGGCCGCGCGGCGTGACGAAGGCGAAGGCGAAGCTCGATCTGTGGCTGAAGGATGTCGCGCCGAGCACGGAACTGAGAAAATGGTTTGGGCATGACCCGGACAGATGGATCGAGTTTCGTCAGCGGTATCGAAAAGAGCTCAAGCAGAAAGCCGATCAGATCAAACTGCTTAGGCGTAAGGCCAGAGAGGGCACGATCACCCTGATCTACGCGGCGCGAGATGAAGCGCACAATGGCGCGCTGGTGTTGAAGCAGTTTCTGCAAAAAGGTTGACGGGCGCCCCGGCCATTGCAACTTGATGAGGGCTTTGCGCTTGAGACCTGCCACTTTTTCGCTCGAACCATCGCCGCCCTTTCGGCTCGATCTGACGGTCTGGACGCTGCGCCGCCGGCCGGACAACCAGGTGGATGATTGGGACGGAGAAACCTACCGGCGCGTGTTGACGCTGAACAGGAAGGTCGTGGAAGTTGCGGTCGCGCAAACGGGCTTGCCTGATGCGCCGCGGCTTGAAGTGATGGTGACCGGCTCGCGGCTCGTGCACGGCGTGAAATCAGCCGTGACGGCGGCCCTTGATCGGTTGCTGGGTCTGAAGACGAACCTTTCGGGGTTTTATCGCCTCGCGGCGGCTGATCGCAGGCTGCGGCTGCTGGCAGAGCGGTTTCGCGGGCTAAAACCACCACGTTTCCCAACCATGTTCGAGGCGCTGGCGAACGGTATCGCTTGCCAGCAAGTCACACTCACGCTGGGCATCCGGCTGCTCAGCCGCCTCGCTGAAACCCATGGCGCCGCTATCGAGGGGAATCATCTACACGCCTTTCCTCAACCGTCCGATCTGGCTGGGTTGGAACCGGAGAGGCTGAAGAGATTGAAATTCAGCCGTCAGAAGGCCCGCGCCTTGCTTGAACTTTCTGACGCCGCCGTTGAAGGAGAGATGAACCTGGAAGGACTGGCCCTTCTCGATGACGAAGCGGCCGTGGCGCGGTTGCTCCAATTGTGGGGCGTGGGGCGATGGACTGCGGAGTATGCGCTACTACGCGGATTGGGGCGGCTTCACGTCTTCCCCGGAGACGACGTCGGCGCGCGCAATAATCTGCAACGCTGGTTGCGTCTGAAGAAACCGTTGGATTATGAGGGAGTACACCGGACGCTCATCCAATGGAAGCCCTACGCGGGGCTGATCTATTTTCACTTGTTGCTGGATCGCCTTGCCGAAGCGGGGATGATCACGCCGAGGCAAGGCCATCCATCATAATCAAATCAAGTCTCATCGAATGAGAACGGAAAGGAATTGATCGCCATGATAACACGTACTGGAAATGCTATTTGGGAAGGAACTCTCAAAGAAGGTAAAGGAACAGTGAAGCTGGGTAGCGGCGTCTACGAGGGGCCTTATTCTTTCACTTCCCGCTTTGAAAATGGGAAAGGAACAAACCCCGAGGAACTCCTCGGCGCGGCTCATGCGGGCTGCTTCTCGATGGCCCTGGCCAATGGACTCACCCAGGCGGGCCACGCGCCAAAGCGCATCAACACGACCGCCAAGGTCCATCTGGAAAAGGCCGGCGAGAGCTTCAAGATCACCTCGATAGATCTCAACACGGAAGCTGAAGTTCCAGGAGTTGATGATCAGACATTCCTACGGCAGGCTGAGACGGCCAAGAAAAACTGCCTGATCTCACAGGTTCTGGGTGGGACCGAAATCAAGTTGCAGGCCAGGCTGATGAAAGCAGCGGGCTGAGTTATACCCCGCTCGGTTACAGATCGAGTTTTTAGTGAAGCAAGCAAGAGAGATTACGGGACAGGCGGAATGAACGGAATAACCGGAGACTATTTCCCTCTATGGATTCGCCTGACTCACTTCTTCAACTTCTTGTTCATCACACTGCTCATCCGCAGTGGAATCGAGATTATCGGCGCACACCCGAAGTTTTACTGGAACGATGACTGTCTGCCGGGGAGCGAGTGGTTGCGGTTGACGAAGGAGCGAATGCCGGAGACCGGGTTATGGACCGCGGAGGACGAAATTACTCCGCTCAACTCCTGGTTCGCGCTGCCGGGGCGAAACAACCTTGGATTGGGCAGACATTGGCATTTCTGGTCGGTCGCCGGCTGGCTCATCACCGGCTCGATCTATGTCGCCTGCCTGTTAGTCACATCGCAATGGCGCCGGCTCATTCCCACCTCCTGGGAGATTGTTCCGAATGCGTGGAGCGCCTTGACGGTCTACCTGCAATTCCGGGTTCCGCCGGGCGGCGACCCATTCAACCCGCTTCAGCAACTCGCTTACTTCGGCCTGATCTTCATCTTGACGCCATTTCAGATCATCACCGGCATCGCCATGTCGCCTGCTCTGGCCGCGCGCTTTCCCTGGTTTCTGAAACACTTTGGAGGCCGTCAGTCCGTGCGGAGTTTGCACTTCGTGGGGATCTGCCTCTACGTCCTGTTCATCATCATCCACGTGACAGTGGTCATCCGGCACGGTTTCGGCTCCGAGATGGCGAGGATCGTGCTGGGAGATGAGAGCGAATCGCACAGGCTTGCCGTTACGCTAGGCCTAGCCGGAATCGCGATGGTCATCGTCTTCCACATCGTAGCGACCTTGCTTTCACTGCGCCGGCCGATGAAGGTCAAGAAGCGGCTTGAAATAGGCATTGATCGGCTGCGGTGGCTTCTGTTTCACCATTGGCGGTCCAAACAGAATTATAACCGCCGTTCATCGTATGCCAGGGTCAATGGCCGTCCGCCGAGAGATGCGGCATTTCAGAAACACCTTTCGACGAACTTCGAGGACTTCCGGCTTGAGGTCCGCGGACTCGTCGAGCGCCCATTGAATCTATCGCTGGACGAATTGCGGAAACTGCCAAAGAAAACGCAGACGACCCTGCACACCTGCATTCAGGGCTGGACGTTCTTTGCGCAATGGGGCGGCGTGGCGGTTTCCGACCTGAGCGAACTGTGCCGGCCATTGCCCGAAGCGAAATACCTCGTCTTCCGCACGATGGATGACAAATGGGAGAGGCCGGGGCACGGCTACTACTACGAAGTGATTGATCTGGTGATCGCCCGAAAACCGCAAACGATCCTGGCGTATGAAATGAATCAAGAACCGCTCCCGTTGAACCACAGCGCGCCGCTGCGCCTCCGGGTTGAAAGCCAGTTGGGCTACAAAATGGCGAAGTGGGTTTCCGCCATCGAGTTTGTCGAGAGCTTTGCCGGCATCGGGCAGGGACAGGGCGGCTGGCGTGATGATGTGTTGAATTACTATCCGCTCGATGCGGGCATTTAAGACCGGACCGAAAACAATGAGCGCCGCGATGAGACCAGAAGATAGAATTGTAACGCCTTCGAATCGCGACGGGCTTCCGGCTGATGAAAGAGAGCCGTTGAATGCGTTATTCGCCATCTACCATTCCTTAACCGGGAAGAAATATGCGATGGCGATTACCGGGTTTGTTGGCGTGGCGTATGTAATCCTGCACATGTTGGGCAACTTGCAGGTTTTTGCAGGCCCCGCCAAGCTAAATGCGTATGGGGCGCTCCTTAGGTCAAACACGGCGCTGCTCTGGGCCGTGCGGATCATCCTGTTGGCGGCGGTAATCCTGCACAGCGTGGCCGCCTATCAGTTGGCGAGGGCGAGCTGGAAAAGTCGACCGATCGGCTATATTCATTGGCGGCCCGTCGCTTCGACCTACGCCTCACGCGCCATGCGATGGAGCGGCCCAATCCTGGGCCTCTTTATCATTTATCACCTGCTCCACCTCACGACCGGCGCGGCTCATCCCGATTTTCGCCACGGCGATGTTTATCATAACGTGGTGACAGGATTTCACGTATGGTACGTCTCGGCCATCTACGTTGTAGCCATGTTATTCCTGGGTCTGCATCTGTATCACGGCGCCTGGAGCATGTTCCTGTCTGTGGGGATCAACAATCCGACATTCAATGGCCTGATTCGCGGGATCGCCACCTTCTTCACAATCATCATTGTCATCGGATTTATCTCCATCCCCATAGCCGTGTTACTCGGCGTTATCTCATAGTTTGGTTATTGATACGGAGCCAGATTCCCCCGCATCTGGCGCGACGGAGCTGCGAACGATGAATCTGGAGTTATACGTTTGGAGACAAAGCGACGCTCGCTCGCCGGGAGGCATGGTGAGATACGAGGCTGAAGACATCACTCCCGATATGTCGTTCCTGGAGATGCTGGACGTGGTGAACTTGAAGCAGATCGAGAACGGGGAGGAGCCGATCGCCTTCGACAGCGATTGCCGCGAAGGGATTTGCGGCTCTTGCGGCATGATGATCAACGGCGTCGCGCACGGGCCGCTACGAGGCGCCGCCGTCTGCCAGCTTTACATGAGGAGTTTCAAGGATAGGGAAACCATCCACATCGAGCCCTGGCGGTCCAGGGCGTTTCCGGTAATCAAGGATCTAGTGGTGGATCGAAGCGCTCTGGATAGGATCATCCAGGCCGGAGGTTATATCTCCGTTTCCACCGGCGGCGCTCCCGAAGCCAACACCATCCTCGTTTCAAAGGAGAGGACGGATCTGGCGCTGGACGCCGCGGCCTGCATCCAATGCGGCGCCTGTGTGGCAGCCTGCCCCAACGGTTCGGCGGCGCTTTTTACCGCTTCGAAGGTCTCCAATCTCGCTCTGCTTCCTCAAGGCCAGCCTGAGCGCAACCGGCGCGTCATCAGCATGGTGGCCGCAATGGATCGGGAAGGTTTCGGCGCCTGCTCCATGCACCGGGAATGCGAAGCCGTATGCCCCAAAGAGATCAGCGTGAACTTTATCGCGCGAATGAATTGGGAGCGCTTGCGAGCAGGCTTTACGCGATTCGGAGAGTAGGCCCGACAGGGCGACGGCGTTAAATCAATAAGTCGGCCGATCATTGCGCCGCTGATCACGCTCGCGCCCGCGAGTGTTGCGCTGTAAGCCGGCGACGGGCTCGGCGAGGCGCCGAAGCTGACCGGGATCACCGCGTCCACCATGCAACCAGCGCAGCCAACGCCGCCGCGCTCATCACTACTGCGGCAAAAACGCCGGCCACATTGAGCAGCCTGCCGTTCTTGTATTCGCCCATCACGCGCCGGTCGTTGCAAACCCGAAGGATGATGACGACCAGCGGCGGCGCGAGCAAGCCGTAGGCGACCGAGGCCCAGAAATGCATCTTGATCGCATTGATCCCGACATAAATGGCTCGACACTTGCAAATTTTCAGATTGTTCCGATTTTATGTTGAGACAGGAATGATTAGGAATTATGGCCCCGAACAACTTAATCGACCGGCTGGTCGCATTTGAACTCACCCGTTTTCCCGTCATCAGCGTCTATCTCAACACGCAAGCCGATTAGAATGGGCGCGACAATTTCGACGCGTTCGTGCGGCGCGAATTGAAGGCGCGGGCGAAGAACTGGGACCTGCGCGCGCCCGAACGCGAGAGCGTCGAGCGCGACGCCAAGCGGATCAACGAATATCTGCATGACGAACTGCGGCCTTCATCCAACGGGGCGGCGATCTTCGCATGCTCGGCGGCTGACGGTTTCTTCGAGGCCGCTCAGTTCGACGCCCCGATCGAGGAGAATCAGCTTTTCACCTCTTATAGACCGACCGTATATCCGCTGGCGCGATTGAAGAGGCGCAGCACGGCGTCGTTGGCCTGCGTGATACGTCCTGCCGCGTCAGTCACAATGATCGCGTCGCTGATCGCGTTGAAAGTGGAGGCCAACAAGGCATGCGCGCGGCGCGCCCCGGCGAGCATCTCGCCCTGCCCGCTCAGCGCCTGTTCGAGCAACGCGGCGCGCCTCGAGAGGTCATTTTGGTTTGCGACAGGTGATATTTTCGATGCGTCTATCGGAATCCCCCAGCTATCGTCCCAATAATCCTACCTGACTAAGCCGTTATCCGAAAAGCTCAACATCACGGCAGATTTAAGTGGTAGGTCAGATTCGTGTCGAATCTCTTCAGGATTGTCGCCAGCAAATGGCAGTTGCCGGATACGAAGTGTGGCGCTCATCCGGCGAAAACCTATGGGATGCTAATTCAGAAAATCGGTGTTCTGGCGCTGACGCTACGTGAGGCCCGAAAGGCAATCATCACGCTATGCGCGCCCCGTCTAGCCGTTAACGATCTCACCGCCGTTCGGGTGCAGAATCTGGCCCGCGATGTAGGACGAGTCGTCCGAGGCAAGGAAGACGTAGCAGGGCGCCACTTCTTCGGGCTGCCCGGCGCGCTTCATCGGCACGTTGGCGCCGAAGCTGGCGACCTTCTCCTGCGGGAAGGTTGACGGAATGAGCGGCGTCCAGATCGGCCCCGGCGCGACGCCATTTACGCGGATGCCCTTCTCGACCAATGACTTCGAAAGCGCGCGAGTGAAGGCGACAATCGCGCCCTTCGTCGCCGAGTAATCGAGTAGTT
>Ga0190270_10000740_pt1 | contig 14590 bp, 16 predicted proteins | sample Popmic320T_FD_133748 | JGI IMG/M metagenome (GOLD analysis project Ga0190270, IMG submission 133748) | Populus adjacent soil microbial communities from riparian zone of Weber River, Utah, USA - 320 T | ecosystem: Environmental > Terrestrial > Soil > Riparian zone | place: USA: Utah | collected... | reverse complement strand
GACTGGCTGCAGATCCCGACGCAGAGCCTGCGCAACATCAACAAGCTCAAGGCGCGCCAGCCGGTGCTGCTGGGCCAGAAACTGAAGCTCGACTACTCGCGTGTATCGCGCGAGACCTTCGAGCAGCTGCGCCGCGATTACCACGCCAAGCTGCAGGGTGAATTCTTCGTGCAGCATCGCATCGCGGGCACCGAGGTCTATATCGTGCGCCGCGGCGATTCGCTGTGGACCATGACCCAGCGCTTCAGCAACCTGCCTATCTGGTTGCTGCGCCAGTACAACCCGGACACCGACCTGTCCGACCTGCGTGCCGGTACGCAGGTGGTAATGCCGCGAATCGTACTGGCAGGTAGTTAGGTAGCGAGGAGGGGGGCAGCCCCCCTTTCCCAGCAAAAGGGGTCAGTCCTGGTCGAGGGCTGACCCCTTTTGCTAGGAAACGGGGGCTGCCCCCGTTCTTAGCGGGCGGCGAATTCCACGAGACGCGGGTCGGTGGCGGACTCGGCGACGTATTCGAGATCCACCGGCCCGGCCTTGATCTGGTCGACGGCCTTGATGCGCAGGTCGCGGGCCGCGGCAAGCCGCGAGACCACGTCGGCATCGATACGGAAATAGAACATCGCGATCCACGGCGTGGGGATCTTGTACGGCGACTCGCGCAGTCCCGCGAAGTCCGCGGCCCTGCCGGCGGCGCCGAGATTGAGCGCGCCGTTGTCGATGAACACGGTCGGCGCTGCCGCGTTGGCCGGGTTCTCCAGCGGCACTGCGACCCACAGGAACATCTCGCGCTTGCCCGCCTGGTTGGTCTCGAACGGTCCGAGGAAGGCAAAGCGTTCGCTCGAATCCTGGCGCACGGTTTCGCGGTACAACTCGAGAGGGCGTCCGAGCCGCGCGACGGTGACGCCGGTTTCCGGATCGAGGTTCTCCACGACTGGCGCGTCGTCGGGCAACGCGGCGCAGCCGCCAAGACACGCCGACGCAATCACCGCAAACGTCACTGCGAGGAAACGTCTTGTCATAATCGCCGCCGATGGACATTCTTGTTGCATTGAACACCCCAAGCTGTGACGCGCTCCGTTAGTGGCCGCGGCACCCGCCTCATATACTGTGCACCGTTGGTAAGTGCTTGTTTTGTAATCAAATGTCGCTAGCCACAAAACTTCTGGCGGTAAGCGCCGCAATGCTCGCCTGTCTGTTCGCAGGAACGGCCGGCGGCGATGCGCTTCCCTATCATGCCCGCGCCATGGCGGCAGTGGGCATGGAATTACCCGTCGCTGATCGCGTGCTGGTGCGCAAGTCCGAGCGCCGCATGTACCTGATGCGTGGCAACGATGTGCTGCGCGCGTACAAGGTTTCGCTCGGTCTGAATCCCGGTGGTGCAAAAGAACGCTCCGGCGATTTCCGCACTCCCGAGGGCAACTATCGCCTCACGCGCCGCAACTCGCGCAGCGATTTCTTCCTGTCCATCCAGGTTTCCTATCCCAACGATCAGGACACGCGCCGCGCCCGCCGCAATGGCTGGCAGCCGGGCGGTGCCATCATGATTCACGGCCTGCCGAATGATCCCCGTCATGCTCCTGACTACTACGCCACGCAGGACTGGACCGATGGTTGCATCGCGGTCAGTAATGCCGACATGGTGGAAATCTGGATGATGACGTCGGATAACGTCCCGATCGACATCCAGCCGTAATCCCGGCGCAAGCCAATAGTCCCCCCGCCGTCGAGTACACTCGGCCTCACCAATAAGTGAGCCGGATCGAGGGGATTCTTGGAAACCAGCATCGTCATTCCCGACTTCGTGGATGCGCGCATTGGACCGCGCGGCAGCCTCGAGAACCTGTCCCAGTCCGAGATCGAAAAGCTGCTGGATTCGCGTGCCGGCGGCCTTTACCAGCTGTTTCGCAAGTGCGCACTCGCGGTCATGAACTCGGGCAGCGAAAGCGACAACGCCAAGGAAATCTTCGACCGATACAGCAACTTCGAAGTCGAGCTGGTGCGCCAGGCCTGGGGCGTCAAGCTGGAGATGAAGAACGCCCCGGGGCAGGCGTTCGTCGACGGCGAGATGATCCGCGGCATCAAGGAACACGTATTCGCGGTGCTGCGCGACGTGATCTTCATCTCCAACGAGATCATCGAAAGCGGCCGTTTCGACCTGAACAACCCCGCGGCCATCACCAACGCCGTATTCCACATCCTGCGCAATGCGCGGGTGCTCGACTTCAAGTCCAAGCCCAATCTCGTGGTCTGCTGGGGCGGTCACTCGATCAACACCGAGGAATACCAGTACACCAAGAAGGTGGGCTACGAGCTCGGCCTGCGCGGCCTGGACGTGTGCACGGGCTGTGGACCGGGCGCCATGAAGGGCCCGATGAAGGGCGCCACCATCGGTCATGCCAAGCAGCGCATCGTCGGGGGTCGCTACATCGGCCTCACCGAGCCGGGGATCATCGCGGCCGAGCCGCCGAATCCCATCGTCAACCAGCTGGTGATCATGCCGGATATCGAAAAACGCCTCGAAGCCTTCGTGCGCCTGTCGCACGGCATCGTGGTGTTTCCGGGTGGCGTGGGCACGGCGGAGGAAATCCTCTACCTGCTGGGCATCCTGCTCGAGCCGGCCAATGCCGCAATGCCGCTGAAAGTGGTGCTCACCGGGCCTAAATCCACGGCTGAGTACTTCGTGCAGATCCGCCGTTTCATCTCGGGGACCCTGGGAGACAAGGCTGCCGAGCGCCTGCACGTCATCGTCGACGATCCGGCCGAAGTAGCCCGCTACATGGTGGGGGTCATGGAAGAAGTGCGCGATTACCGCCGTGCCAACAGCGATTCGTACAACTACAACTGGCTGCTGAAGATCCCGCCGGCCTTCCAGCACCCCTTCGAAGTCACCCACGAGACCATGCGGGCGCTGCGCCTGTACCGCGACCTGCCGGCCCATGAGCTGGCGGCGGACTTGCGGCGCGCCTTCTCCGGCATCGTGACGGGCAACGTTAAGGAAAACGGCGTGCGGGCCATCGAGAAGTTAGGCCCATACGAGCTCACCGGCGATGCATCGGTCATGAAACTGCTGGATGAGTTGCTGGCATCGTTTGTTGCGCAGAAGCGCATGAAGCTTCCAGGCAGCGCATACCGGCCTTGCTACCGCCTCGTTGCGTAACAATAAGCAACTGCAGCGTTAAATCGGAACGCGTCCAGCGCGATTCGCTGCGACATAAGGAAAAAATCTCTGCGACGTGGCACGCATGATCCGCAATCGGCTGCGGGCTCGTGAAACAGTTCCTGTCGTTTTGGTGCGACGAAAACGTAGAGTTACGTCCACTGAACGGGAGAGCTGCATGAGTTCCTCAGACAAAGGCCGCGGAAATTTGGCAAACGGTTCACCACCGCCGGTGGGCACCGATGCGTATGCCGCCTGGCTCGAGCGCATGCAGCGCACGCGCGGTCGACACGCAGCGATCACCAAGAATCTCTACACCTGGTCCAGCTACAAACACTGGGCTGACAAGGTGAAGGGTTCCTGGGAAGACGAACCGGCTGCTCCGGCTCCGACCAAGAAATAATCACCGCCTTTAAACGGCTGGCAATATGAAACGCGCGTCGTGCGCGGCGGTGTCGTCAGTCGACGGCTCGATGGCCGCCTCGGGCGTGATCGCAGGGATCTCCGGTTCGGGCTGCTCCTGCAGCGGCGCAGGTTGTTCGGCCAGCACACGTTCCGGTTCGAGCCACGCCAGCAGTGTTTCCCACTGCCCCAGATCTTCCTTGACCAGGTAGGACTTCATTTCGTGGATGCCGACGCCCTGTTCGGCAGCCCGCACGTAATTCTGCGAGTCGCGCAGCGTCGCCACGATGGGAATGTTGAGCTTTTCCAGGAACCGCATCAGCGACTGGAACATCAGCGTGTTCTTGCGCACCCGGTTGGCAATGACACCAATGCGGTTTTCCTCGCGGCGGATCTTGGCCACCAGCAGCAGGTCGGCGATGCAGCGCGAGGCGGCGTGAATGTCGATATCCGACGGCAGCACGGGAACGATGACTTTCTGCGCATCGCGCACCAGCTCGGGCATGCCCCGGGCCTCGACTGCGGCGGGACTGTCGACCACGATTTTCTGGGTGCCTTCCGGTACCCGCATCTGCCAGCTCATGGTGGTGCGCGAATCGCGCTCGAACGCGGCGATGCCGTTGATGACCGGCTGCGGAACCTTGCGCTTGCGCAGCCAGCGCGTCGATGAACCCTGTGGATCGCGATCGATGAGCAGCGTGTTGTCGCCGCGTCCGGCGAAGTAAGCCGCGAGGTTGATCGCGAGCGTCGTCTTGCCAGAGCCACCTTTAGGGTTGAGCACGACTATGCGTTGCATGCGACTCCCGGACGCCCGTTAGGTGTTTGTCAGAATCTGGTCGTCATGTGAGGCACTTGGAAGACTAGCGACGCGATACATCGCCCGCAACCGACGTTCCGGGTGAATGTGACTCCCGACACAGCGAGGCGGCAGGGGTCTTCCTACGATCCGCCACAAGCTTGTTTGCAACCGGTGTACCGCGATGGAACGACTACTGCTGCTGTGGGATGAAATCGACGACTTCGTCGGTACCAGCCGCTATATGGTCAAACACAGCGCGATGTCCTTCTGGAGCTCGGTCCGCAAACGCTGAGCCCCCGCCCGCGAGGGCTTGAATTTCCCGGGAAGTGCCCGCAGTCTGCCGGCGCAATGTCAAACCCGGAAACCCCCAAAGAAACACTGGCCTTCCAGGCCGAAGTCCGTGAGCTGCTGAAGCTCATGATCCATTCGTTGTACAGCCACCGGGAAATCTTCCTGCGTGAGCTGATATCCAACGCTTCCGACGCCAACGACAAGTTGCGTTTCGAATCGCTGAGCAAGCCTGAACTCCTGGCCGGCGACACCGAGCTGGCCGTGTGGATCGAGGCGGACAAGGACAAGGGCACCCTCAGCATTCGCGACAATGGCATCGGCATGAGCCGCGAGGAGGCGACCTCGCACCTCGGCACCATCGCGCGTTCGGGCACCGCGGAATTCTTCAAGAAGTTGTCCGGCGACCAGCAGCAGGACTCGAAGCTCATCGGCCAGTTCGGCGTCGGCTTCTATTCCGCTTTCATCGTGGCCGAGCGCGTCGAAGTCCTGACACGCCGCGCGGGCCTGCCGGCGGGCGAGGGCGTGCGCTGGGCATCGAGCGCTGACGGCGAGTTCACCGTCGAGACCGTGGAGCGCGCCGAGCGCGGTACCACCGTGGTGCTGCACCTGAAGGAAGATGCAAAGGAATTTCTCGATGCCTGGCACCTGCGGTCACTGGTGCGGCGCTATTCCGATCACATTGCCTTCCCGGTGCGCATGCCGAAGGAAGGCGAGGCGACGCTCGAATACGAAGCCGTCAACCGCGGCACGGCGCTCTGGGCGCGTCCCAAGTCCGAGATCAAGGACGAGGAATACGTCGAGTTCTACCGCTACCTCACCCACGGCCAGGGCGAGCCACTGTCCTGGTCGCACAACCGCGTGGAAGGCAAGCGCGAATACACCAGCCTCATCTACATCCCTTCGGATGCCCCCTTCGACCTGTGGCAACGGGACGGGGCCCGTGGCCTCAAGTTGTACGTGCGGCGCGTGTTCATCATGGACGACGCCGAGCAGTTCCTGCCGCTGTACCTGCGCTTCGTGAAAGGTGTGCTCGATTCCGCCGACTTGCCGCTGAACGTGTCGCGCGAGCTGTTGCAGGCCGACAGCGAGGTCGAGGCGATGCGCGGGGCGCTCACCCGGCGTGTGCTTGAAATGCTGGCCAAGCTCGCCAGGGACGATGCTGCGAAGTACCAGGGGTTCTGGCGCGAATTCGGCGCCGTCCTCAAGGAAGGCCTGGCCGAAGATCACTCCAATCGCGACAAGCTGCTGCCCTTGCTGCGATTTGCCTCCACCACTACCGGCGACGAAGAAACAGTGTCGCTGGCCGAATACGTGGCGCGCATGCAGACCGGCCAGGACAAGATCTACTTCGTGGTGGGCGAGAGCCTGGCCGCCGCGCGCAGCCATCCGGCCATCGAGTCGTTACGCGCGCGAAACGTCGAAGTCCTGTTGTTAGGGCGGCGCATCGACGCCTGGGTCATGGATCACCTGCAGGATTTCGAAGGCAGGAAATTCCGGGATGCGACCCGCGGCGACCTCGAACTGGGTGCGCTGGCGAGCGCCGCTGAAAAGGAAAAGGTCGAGGAGCTGCTCAAGGAGAGCAAGCCGCTGCTCAAGCGCGTCAAGGATTCCCTGGGCGAACGGGTATCCGAGGTGCGCGTCAGCACGCGCCTCAAGGATTCGGCCGCAGTGCTGGTGGCCGGCGAACACGACATGTCGGCGCCGCTGCGCCGCGCGCTCGAGGCCGCCGGGCAGGCCGCGCCGCCGTCGAAGCCGGTGCTCGAGCTCAACGTCGACCATCACCTGGTGAAGTACCTGGAGAAGCGTGAGAACACCGACGAGTTCAGCGACCTCGCGCTGGTGCTCTTCGAGCAGGCGACCCTGGCGGAAGGCGCGCAGCTTCCCGATCCTGGCGCCTTCGTGCAGCGGTTGAACAAGCTCTGGATGCGGCTTGAGTAACGACGACCTGCTGCGCCCGACGCTGTCGGATTACACCCGGCCGCCGGCGCTGTATCACACCACCGGTTTTGCCCTGTGCGCGTTTTTCGGCGGCCCGGTCGGTGCGGCGGTCTACGCCCTGGCGAACATCACCAGGCTGTCGCGGCTCAAGCAGGACGCGCCCGTCGTCGTCATCCTCACGGCGCTGGCTCTGTTCGTGCCGGTGATGCTGGTGCGTTTCGGCCAGTTCGATGCACTCGCGGAATTCGTGGGGATGACGCCGCAACGCACCGGCCAGACTCTGCTGCGCGGCCTGGGGCTCGCGATTTTCGGCGCTATCTATTTATTGCATCGCAGGTTTTTCCGGTCAGCCCGCGTCTCGGGAGTGGAAGCGCTGCCGAGCTGGCCGGTGGGCATTGCCGCGGCGCTGTCGGGCTGGGCGGCAAATGCCACTCTGCTGACGTGGATTCTCAAGCATCATTGATCACGTGAACGACCAGCCCACGAGTGCCGCCGTCTACGCCGAACAGGCGTTCTATTTCATCGAGCGCCGCCGCCTTGCCGACGCGAAACGCGTGCTGTCGCAGGCGCTCACGCAGTACCCGCAGGATCCCGACCTGCTGTATCAAAGTGCGCAGGCCGAATGGCTGGGCGACGAAAACGAAACCGCCGAAAAGACGGTGCGCCAGGTGCTGGTCTCCAACCCCGAACACGCGCCGGCGCGGCAACTGCTGGCCTTCATGCTCATCGAGCGCAAGGAATATGCAGACGCCGAGCTGCTGCTCATCGGGCTGCTGCGCGAATACCCGGAGAGCGCGGAACTGTATGGGCGCTATTCGCAGCTGATGTTGCGCACGTTGCACCTGGAGAAGGCGGAGCAGCTGGCGCGCGAGGGGTTGCGCTACGACCCGGAGGACGACGAATGCCTGATGGCCACCGCGCTGTGCGAAACCGCGCGCAGCGGGGCGCGGCCGAATGCCGCCCTCCAGAAACTGCTGGCCGCACACCCGGAATCCATGAGCTCGGTGCACGCCCTGGTCGTGGCGCTGGTGGATTCCGGCCGCATTGACGAAGCGCATCGCATTGCGCAAGGCGCAATGCGCGCCGATCCGGCCAACGAACATCTGGTTGAGCTGGTACGCGAGCTGCGTATCCAGAATCACTGGAGCATGAAGCCCCTGTGGCCGCTGCAGAAATGGGGCTGGGGCGCCTCGGTGGCCATGTGGATCGGTGGCATCGTAGTAATTCGTGCGCTGTCGAAGAGCGCGCCAGAGGTCGCGGGGCCGGTGGCGTTCACCTGGCTGGGGTACTGCATCTACAGTTGGGTCTGGCCGCCCCTGATTCGCCGCATCCTGTGAAAGACAATCACACGCCAGCGCTCGCGGAACTCGAGGCGCGCCTGTTGCGCGATCCTTTCGACAATGTCACGCGCCTGGCATACGCGCGCGGGTTGCTCGCCGCGGGACGGGAAACAGACGCACTGGCGCAGTACGACCTTGCACGGAGGGCGAACGCGACGCCGGCGCTCGACGAATTCGAACGTCTGCGCGCACCGCCACCCGCGCCGCCGCCGCCGACGCGCGAGCCCGTGAAGCTCACCGTGGTGCCCGGCGCGCGCAGCGCCGACGTCGTGTCGATCGCGCGGCCGGTCGCCGTGCCCGACAAGACCCGGTTCATCCACATCGCCGGCATGGAAGACCTCAAGAAGTCCATTCGCCTGCAGATCATCGAACCGTTCATCAACCCGGGGCTGTTTGCGAAGTTCCGCAAGAAGGCCGGAGGCGGCATCCTGCTCTACGGCCCGCCGGGATGCGGCAAGACCATGCTGGCGCGCGCGGTCGCCAACGAATGCAACGCCAGTTTCCTGGCCATCGGCATCTCCGAGATCCTCTCGATGTGGCAGGGCGAGAGCGAGCGCAACCTGGCGCTGATGTTCGAGAAGGCGCGCGCGCAGAAGCCCTGTGTGATGTTCTTCGACGAACTCGATGCGCTGGCGTTCGCGCGCTCGAAGGCGAGCTCGGACGTGAGCCGCAAGATCGTCAACGAATTCCTGTCGCAGCTCGACGGTTTCGAAAACGCCAATGACCAGGTGCTGATCCTCGCCGCCACCAACATGCCCTGGGACGTGGACCCGGCCATGAAGCGGCCGGGACGATTCGCACGCCAGGTGTTCGTGCCGCCGCCCGACGCGGTGGCGCGCACACGCATCATCGAACTGGCGCTGGAGAGCGTTCCGCACGGCACGGTCGATGCCGCGGCCGTCGCGCGCCTCACCGAACAGTTCTCGGGTGCCGACGTCGATGCGCTGGTGGAACGCGCCAAGGAATACGTGCTCACCGAGTATCTCGAGACGCGGTGCGAACGCGAGATTTCGCAGGAGGATCTGCTGCGCGCCGCCGGTGAACTCGTTCCCACCACGCAGGACTGGCTGCGCACCGCGCGCAACCTCGTCAAGTACGCGGGCGGTGACGATTCCTATCGCGACCTCGAGCGTTATCTCAAGGCGAACAAGCTGCTGTAGGGCCCAGGCCACCTGCCGGCAATTGTCTGCAATAATGCCGGCCCCGCTCGTGACCGGAGTTTCGCAATGACGGTTAAGTCGCTGGTACCGGCGCTATGCGCCCTGTTCATCGCGTCGAGTTTCGTGGCCTGCAAGCCAAGAGAGAAACCCGCAGAGTCTGCCCCAGCCACGGAACCCGCCGCGTCCGCCGAACATCCGGCCCCAGCGCCCGCATCCAAAGGAACCGAAACCATGGCAATGGAAAAGACCGATCTCACTCCCGGCAATGGCGCCGAAATCAAATCCGGCCAGACCGCGCTGGTGCATTACACCGGCTGGCTGTACGACGTGGGCGCGCCCGAGAACAAGGGCAAGAAGTTCGACAGCTCGGTCGATCGCAATGAGCCCTTCGAATTCCCGGTCGGCGCCGGCATGGTGATCCGGGGCTGGGACGAAGGCGTGGTGGGCATGAAAGTCGGCGGCAAGCGTCGCCTCGTGATCCCCCCGGAAATGGGTTACGGCGCGCGCGGCGCCGGCGGCGTGATTCCTCCTGGCGCCACACTGGTCTTTGACGTCGAGCTGGTGGAAATTCGTTGATGAAGGCCGCGTTGATGCGCTGCGTCGCGCTCGCGCTGTGGCTCGGTGGCGTGGCGCAGGCCGCAACCCTGATCCACGCCGGTCGCGTCATTGATGGTGTCTCAGACACCGTGAAGACCAATCAAACAGTGGTGGTAGAAGCGGGCAAGATCACCGCCATCGAAGCCGGCTTTCGCCAGCCGGCGGCGGGCGACCGAGTCATCGACCTGCGCAATGGCACGCTGCTGCCGGGCCTGTTCGACATGCACGTGCATCTCACCAGCGAGTACAGCAAGACTTCGGAAATCGACAACTACAAGCAGAACGAAGGCGACGTGGCCATCGACGGCGTGGTCTACGCCCAGCGCACCTTGTTAGCTGGCTTCACCACGGTGCGTGACCTGGGGGATGAGTACCGCGCCTCCATCTCGCTGCGCAATGCGATCAATGCCGGCAAGGTTCCGGGACCACGCATCATTGCGGCCGGCAAGGCCATTGCGACCACCGGAGGCCATGCCGATCCCACCAATGGCTGGGCACGCAAGTTTCCGGCCGATCCGGGCCCGGATGACGGCGTGGTCAACAGCGTCGAGGACGCGCGCAAGGCCGTGCGCCAGCGCTACAAGGAGGGTTCGGACACCATCAAGATCACGGCCACCGGCGGTGTGTTGTCGATCGCGAAGAGCGGTTCCAACCCGCAGTTCATCGAAGAAGAGATCCGCGCCGTGGTCGCCACGGCACGCGACTACGGTTTCAAGGTGGCTGCACACGCGCATGGCACCGAGGGCATCAAGCGCGCGGTGCGTGGCGGTGTCGATACCATCGAACACGGCACCTTCCTGGACGATGAGGGCATCAAGCTCATGAAGGAGCACGGCACCTACCTCGTGCCGACCATTTCCGCCGGGCGCTGGGTGTACGACCAGGCCCAGGATCCAAACTTCTTTCCGGCGCTGGTGCGTCCCAAGGCGCTGGCCGTGGGGCCGCAGATCCAGCAGACCTTCGCCAAGGCCTACAAGTCCGGCGTGAAAATCCTGTTCGGCACCGACACCGGCGTCAGCAAGCACGGCGAAAACGCGCGCGAGTTCCGCCTAATGGTCGAGAGCGGCATGCCACCGATGGAAGCCATCAGGGTCGCGACCAGCGTACCCGCGAAGTTCCTGGGGCTCGACGACCGGACCGGCAGCATCGCCGTTGGCAAGCTCGGAGAGCTGATCGGCGTGCCGGGCAATCCGCTGGAGGACATCACCGTCATGGAGCGCGTGGTGTTCGTCATGAAGGACGACACCGTCTACAAGGCGCCGTGACGCGCGCGGAAGTCCTCACCGTCACAGGGCTGGCCGGCCCGCTCGAAGCGAAACTCGAGTTTCCCGACGTCGAGGCCGAGCCACGCGTCTTCGGTGTGGCCTGTCATCCCCATCCGCTGTTCGGCGGCACCATGGACAACAAGGTCACCCACGTCATCGCCCGCTCGATGACGGAGTGCGGCGCGCCAGCCTTCCGCTTCAATTTTCGTGGCGTCGGGACCAGCGCCGGCACGTTCGACAACGGCCGCGGTGAGGCCGACGACCTCGCGGCCGTGGTCGCTGAAGGGCGGCGGCGGTTTCCCTCGGCAGCATTGTGGTTAGGAGGGTTCTCGTTCGGCGCTTTCGTCGCATTGAGAGGCGCCGCTGTCCTCGCGCCGGCCAAACTCGTGGCCGTGGCGCCGCCGGTGTCGCGCTTCGAACTGGGTGAGATTGCGCACCCGGACTGCGACTGGATGCTGGCGCAGGGCGATGCGGACGACGTGGTGCCGCCCGACGCGGTGCTGGCCTGGGCAGCCGGGCAACCCCGCAAACCGCGCCTGCACGTGCTGGCGGGCGCAGGCCACTACTTTCACGGCAAGCTCCACGAGCTCAAGCCGCTCATTCTCGATTTTCTCAAGTCCTGAAAGCACGAAAGCCCGGGTGTCCAGTGACACCAGGGCTTTCGAGTGCATCGCGCGTCGTGGCACGCGCGATACGTGGACGCTTCTTAGTTGACCAGCGCCTTAAGGCTCTTCAGAGGCAGAACGCGGACCTTCTTGGATGCCGGCTTCGCCTTGAAAATCATCTTTTCCTTCGTGAACGGGTTGATGCCTTCACGCGCCTTCGTGGCAGGCTTCTTTACGACCTTCATCTTCAGCAAGCCGGGCAGCGTGAACAGACCAGGACCACGCAGGCTCTTCTTGATGATGCCGTTGAGTGACTCGAACACCGCGGCGACCTGCTTGCGCGACAACTCGCTGTCCTTGCAGATCTGAGCCACGATTTCCGACTTCGTCGGTGCGCCACCTTTCTTTGCCATTACTCGACTCCTCGTTTGAAAAAATGCCGCGAAAAATAGATTCCGCGGCGAGCGATTCGGCGCGCAACATAGCACACGCTACCGCGCGTGCAAATAATTTTCGATGCACGCAGATGCTGCAAATGCCTTGTTTTCTAGGGTTCGGCGCGCATCCGCGACAAGCAACGAGTTGCGCGGCGCGCACTTCGAGCCCGCTGGCTGTATGAATCTTCGCCAGTTGCGCCGCTGCGCGACGTCGATTCGACGTGGTAACAATCGCTTAAGTGATTGTGAACCCGAAGAGTTGCGGCAACAGCCGCAGCAGCACGCCGATGGACAGCGAGGCCCACAGCACCGACAGGTCGACGTTCGCGATCGGTGGAATCATGCGACGAAACGGCCGCAGGACCGGCTCCACGACTGAGCCGAGCAACGCCATCGCCGGGTTGTAGCCGGCCGGCACCACCCAGCTCAGGATCGCGAAGATGATGATGGCGCCCAGAAAGAACTGCAGGAACGTGCGCAACAGCGTGAACAGCAGTAGCCACGTGAAGGGTAGCGGCGGCAACAGGCCGTTGCCGGCGATGAGCGAAATCAGGGCGATGTTCGCCGCCGCGATCAGCGCGATGGAGACGATAGAGGCGCTGTCCATCTTGCCGAGCGGCGGCAACACGCGCCGCAACGGCATGATCAGCGGGTTGGTTACCACCAGCACGAAGTGGGCGAACTGGTTGCGAAAGTCTGCCCGCACCAGCTGCATGACGAACCTCAGGACGAGGATGTACAGGTAAATCGTCAACAGCGAGTCGACCAGATAGATCAGCGCGTCATTCATGTGCCGGGTTTCTCTCCAAATGCCTGCGCCATTTCACGGCCGCGATGGGTCGCGGCTTCGAGCGCGGCGGCGACGATACCACGCAGATTCGCGGCATCGAATGCGCGCACCGCGGCTTCCGTGGTGCCGCCCTTCGAGGTGACTTCCGCGCGCAACCGCGCCAGGTCGCCGTCGCTGTCGCGCGCCATGCGGCCCGAGCCGAACAGCGTCTGGATGGCGAGTTCCTGCGCACTGGCGCGCGTCAGGCCGAGTCCGACCGCCGCGTCGGTCATGAGCTCGGCCAGCAGGAAGAAGTAAGCCGGGCCGCTGCCCGACAGCGCAGTCACCACGTCGAGTGCGTCCTCGCTCGGCACCCACACGGTCGTGCCAACCGCGCCCAGCACATCTTCGGCAAGTTTGCGGTGCGTTTCGCTGACTCCGGCTGGCCCGTAGATGGCGGTTGCGCCCGCATTGTTGAGAGCCGGGCGATTGGGCATGGCGCGCACTACGGCAATCCCCGGTCCGCACCAGGCCGCGATGTCCGCGACGCGGATGCCGGCGGCGATCGACAGCACCAGCGGCTTGCGCTTTGCGAGCGTGCTGGCGAGCGGTTGCACCATGGCGCCCATATCCTGGGGCTTGACCGCGAGCACCACGATGTCGGCGCCATCGACGGTCTCGAGATTGTCTGCCGAGACGTGAACGCCCAGTTCATCAGCCAGTGCGACGCGTCGCGCCTGTACCGCTTCACCGACACTGATGTTCTGCGGCGCCAGGCCGCGCGCGATGAGCCCGCGAATCAGGGCGCCGCCCATGTTTCCGCCGCCGATGAATGCTGCAGTGATGTTCATTCGCGTGAGTATCTTCTATCCAATGGTGGGCGTATCGCGAGGCCCGAAGATGGCCGTGCCGATGCGCACCATCGTCGCGCCTTCGGCGATGGCCGCCTCGTAGTCCGCACTCGTGCCCATGGACAAGGTGTCCAGGCGGAGGCCGTGCTCGTTCAGGTAGTCGAAGATCTGCCGTGTTTCACGGAACCATTGCCGTTGACGGGTGACATCGTTTTCTGCCGGGGGCATGCACATGAGACCACGCAGGCGCAGGCGCGGCAGGGTGCTCACCTGGCGCGCGAGTTCGCGAATGCCGGCGCTTTCGACGCCACCCTTGCTGGCCTCACCACCGACATGGAGTTGCAGGCACACATTGAGTGCAGGTGCGTGGAAGGGCCGCTGGGAGGAGAGCCGCTCGGCGATCTTCAGCCGGTCGATGGTGTGCACCCAGGCAAAGTTCTCGGCCACTGGCCGCGTCTTGTTAGCCTGCAGCCGGCCGATGAAGTGCCAGGTCAGTTCGCGGCCCGCGAGCTCTTCGATCTTGGGAAGGCACTCCTGCACGAAATTCTCGCCAAAGTGCTCGACCCCCGCACTCGCCGCGCTGTCAATTGCTGCGCTGCTCTGACCCTTGGAAACCGCCAGAGGCGTGACCGAATCGACACTTCGTCCGGCGGCCGTGGCTGCCTCGGCAACGCGTATTTGCGCCAGCCGGGCGGCCTGCGAGCAATTCTGCGGAAGGGATAACATATTGATCAGTGATACCCGGGTCTATACTCAACGGCGCTATTTAAGGGATTCCGCATGGCCGTCGACGTCGCCCAGCTCCTAGCTTTTGCCGTTAAGAATAACGCCTCGGACTTGCACCTGTCCGCTGGCGTTCCTCCCATGATTCGTGTCGACGGCGACATGAAACGTATCAACATGCCCGCGCTTTCCCACAAGGAAGTGCACGGCATGGTGTACGACATCATGAACGACAAGCAGCGCAAGGCTTACGAAGAGT
>Ga0190270_10000739_pt1 | contig 14597 bp, 14 predicted proteins | sample Popmic320T_FD_133748 | JGI IMG/M metagenome (GOLD analysis project Ga0190270, IMG submission 133748) | Populus adjacent soil microbial communities from riparian zone of Weber River, Utah, USA - 320 T | ecosystem: Environmental > Terrestrial > Soil > Riparian zone | place: USA: Utah | collected... | reverse complement strand
TTTCATCTATCAGCTCGACGGGATCACGAAGGAGGCAGGACACATCGCCGTCACGTTCCACAACGAGCAGGGCGACATCGAGTTCACACCGGCGGCCCTGCACGTCGACGGCAAGCTCGGCGTCTCGACGACGATCTTCGGCGACGATCTCCGCTTCCTCCAGCAGGCGGTGACCCGCAACCAGCCGAAGCTGACGATCCCGTCGCCGAGCATGGTCCACTATCGCGCCGGCAAGGCGGCGATCGACCCTGCCATCTACCCCGACCTCGACGGGTTCTGGTCCGACCTGACGGCCGCGTACAGGGAGGAGGTCCGGCGGCTCGGCGAGCTCGGCTGCAGCTATCTCCAGGTCGACGACACGAGCCTCGCGTACATGAACGACCCGCACCAGCGCGAGTACATCGCCTCGATCGGCGGCGACCCCGAGCGGCAGCACGTCGAGTACATCCGCCACATCAACGAGGCGCTCGCGGACCGCCCCGCGGGGATGGCGGTGACGACGCACATGTGCCGCGGCAATTTCCGCTCCTCGTGGGCGGCAGAGGGCAGCTACGACTTCGTCGCCGAGGCGCTCCTGAACGAGCTCGAGGTCGACGGCTTCTTCATGGAGTGGGACGACGAGCGGTCGGGCGGGTTCGAGCCGCTGCGCTTCCTGCCGAAGGGCGAGAAGCAGGTCGTGCTCGGGCTCGTGACGACGAAGCGTGGCGAGCTCGAGTCGAAGGATCTGCTCAAGCGCCGCATCGAAGAGGCAGCCGCCTTCGCCCCGATCGAGCAGCTCTGCCTCTCGCCGCAATGCGGCTTTTCGTCGACCGTCGAGGGCAACGCGCTCAGCGAGGACGAGCAGTGGGCGAAGCTGGCGCTGGTCGTCGAAGTGGCCGACGAGGTCTGGGGGTCGTGAGCCGCACCGTCCGGGACGCCACCTTCGAGGTCTTTCGCCGCCGCGGGCTGACGACGCTCTTCGCGAATCCCGGGTCGACCGAGGTGCCATTTCTCGCCGGGCTGCCGGACGACCTGCGCTTCGTGCTCGCGCTCCACGAGGGTTCGGTGCTCGGGCTCGCGACCGGCTGGGCACTGGGGCGCGGCGAGCCTGCGCTGGCGCTCGTGCACACGACGGCCGGCCTCGGGAACGCCGTCGGCGGGATCGCGACAGCCCGGGTCAACCGCGCCCCGGTCGTGCTCCTCGTCGGGCAGCAGGACCGCCGTCACCTCGTGTTCGAACCCTTCCTCGCCGGGCGGCTGCAGGGGCTCGCGGGCGAGTACCCGGTCTGGAGCGACCTCCCGGTGCGTGCGCAAGACGTACCCGGTGCGATCGATCGCGCCTGGCACGAGGCCGCGACCGCGCGCGGCCCGGCGCTCGTCGTCGTCCCGATGGACGACTGGCTCCAGGAGGCCGACGACGAGCGCGAGGACGCCGCCGCCGGCCGAGTGCTCCGCACGCATTCTGCGGACGAGAATGCGATCGCCGAGCTCGCAGCCTTCCTCGACGAGGCCCGGACGCCCGCCGTAGTCGCGGGCGCCGGCGCCGCAGACGAGGACACGTGGACGGCGCTCACCGCGCTCGCCGAGCGGCTGTCTGCTCCGGTGTTCCAGGAGTCCTTCGGCGCCCGCGCCGGCTTCCCGCAGGACCACCCCCGCTTCGCGGGCTTCCTCCCCGCCGACCGTCCCCGGCTGCGCGCGCTGCTCGAGCCGCACGACGCCGTGCTCCTGGTCGGCGCCGGCGCGTTTCGCCAGTCGCCGTGGGCGCCCGGCCGCTTCACGGAGCCCGGAACGCGGCTCGCACTGGTGAGCGACGACCCGGTCGAGGTGCACCGCAGCCCCGTCGAGCTCGCTGTCCTCGCCCCGCCCGGGCCGACGGCGCGAGCGCTCGCGGACCGCGTCTCCGCACGCGACCCAGCGCCGCCCGCGACGTTCGTTCCTCCCCCGCCCCCGACGCCGCCTGCGCCCGGCGAGCCGCTCACCGCGAGCCACGTGCTCGCAGCGCTTGCCGAACGCCTGCCGGCGGAGACGATCCTGGTCGAGGAGGCGCCCGTCGACCGCCCCGAGATCCACGACCGGCTGCCCGCGCGGACGCCGCTCGGATTCGTCAGCGCCGCCATGGGCGGGCTGGGCTTCGGCGTCCCGGCCGCAACCGGGCTCAAGCTCGCCATGCCGGACCGCCCCGTCGTCGCCGTGATCGGCGACGGCTCGTCGTTGTACGGGATCCAGGGGCTCTGGAGCGCCGCCCACTACCGGGCCGGCGTCCTCTACGTGATCCTCTCGAACGGCGGCTACGCGATCATGGACCGGCTCGCCGAGCGCAGCGGCCAGGACGGGCCCTGGCCGGGGTTCGCGGAGGTCGACGTCGCCGCTCTGGCGCTCGGCTTCGGCTGCCCCGCCCGCCGGATCTCGACGCATGACGAGCTCGCCGAGGCGCTCGACGAGACGATCCCGGCACTCGCCGGCCGCACCGAGCCGCTCCTGCTCGACGTCGCGATCGCACCCACGCGGACGTTCGCCCCCTGACGACAGAGGGCGCCCGGATGGACGCCCTCTGCGGGTTCGGAGCTGCTCCGTCCTAGGTGACGCGGAAGGTCCGCTTCAGCGACGAGCGGCCGCTCGAGCTGAAGGTGTACGTCCCCTTCTTGAGCGTGACCGTCCAGGTGCTGCGGCCGGTGCCCGACGCGCTCGTGGTCTTGTTGACCCCGGGCCCGGCCAGGCGGAAGTTCTGCGTCTTCGACGAATCGGTGACGACGAACGTGTACTTCCCCGCCGGTAGCTTCGTCACCGCCTTGCCGTCGATGCGCAGCAGGATGTACCGCTCGCCGACCGCGCCCTGGAGCGTCTTGCCGGACGTGATCGTGCTCGGCAGGAGCCTCGCCAGGTTCGGCAGCGTCGAGATGACCCCGTACTCCTTCGCGTACCGCGAGAGCTGGAGGACGAGGCCGCGGTCGACGACCGGGCTCCAGATCGGCAGCCGCACGTTCCGCGTCGCCGCCGGCAGCAGCTCGCGGATCTCGTCCGGATGCGTCTGCGAGTACGTCAGGGACTTGTTGATCGCGGTCCGGAACCTCGCCGCGAGGCCCGGGTTGCGGGCGGCCCACTCGTCGCGGGAGACGTAGCCTCCGATCGGGAAGAAGCGGCCGAGCACCGGGCCCGGCGCCATCACGATCCGGGCGCCGTCGATCGTCAGCGCCTGCGTCATGAACGGCTCCGGTGTCCAGATCGCGTCGACCTGGCCGTTGTTGAGCGCGGAGCGCATCGCCGGGAATGGCAGCGCGAGCAACCGCACGGAGTTCGGGTCGACCCCGACCTTCTTCAGCGCGGCCTTGATCATCACCTCGCCGACGCCCTTGAGCGCGTTGACCGCGACCGTCTTGCCCGACAGGTCGGCGGGCGTCCGGATCGAGCTCGAGCCCTTGACGAGGATGTTCTGCCAGTTGTCGCTCTCGGAGGTCCCTTCCACCTCGCTCGCGGCGACGCCGGTGAGCCCGATCCCCTGCGTGCGGGCGATCATCGCCGGCACCCATCCGAGGTAGCCGATCTCACCCGTGTCGTTCTGGAGCGCCAGGACGACGTCGTTCCCGCTCTGCAGCGTCCGCTTGGTGATTTCGATCCCCTGCTCGGCGAAGAATCCCTTCTTGATCCCGAGATCGAGCGGCAGCGCGTTCGCGATTGGCAGCGTGTTCACCGTGATCGTGACCGTCGCCTGCCGGCCGGCGGGCGCGCTCGCCGCCGTCGCACCGAACACCACAAGCACCGCGAGCACGCCTGCGATCGCCACCCCGCAGAGCCGCGCCCGCTGGTCGCCACGTGCGATTACCGTCATTCCTTCCTCCTCGTTGCCTCTTTCGCGGTTGTCGGTTGCACGAACTAGCCCTCCGCCGCGGCGAGCCGCGGCACGGGATCCTGCTCTCGCTTGATCAGCCGGTAGACGTGCGCGCGCAGGTGCGCGAAATCGGGGAGCTCCTTCGTCGCGAGCTGGTCGCGCGGATGCGGCAGATCGACCGGGAGGATCTCCTTGACCACCGTCGGTGCATGGGTGAGGACGACGATCCGGTCGGAGAGGTACACCGACTCGTCGATGTCGTGGGTGACGAAGACGATCGTGACGCCGAACTCGTCCCGCACTCTCAGGACGAGGTCCTCCAGGTCGCCCCGCGTCTGTGCGTCGACGGACGCGAACGGCTCGTCCATCAGCAGGATCGACGGTTGGTACGCGAGCGCGCGTGCGATCGCGACTCGCTGTTGCATCCCGCCCGAGAGCTGCCACGGGTAGTAGTCGAAGAAGCCCGCGAGACCGACCGCAGCGAGCGCCTCCTCGACGAGCCGGCTCCGTTCGGTGCGGGACAGCTTCTTGTGGCGGAGCGGCAGCAGCACGTTGTTGCGCACCGAGGTCCAGGGCATCAACGAGCGCCCGTACTCCTGGAAGACCAGCGCCATCTCCTCGGGTGGAGCCGTCACCCGCCGGCCGTGCAGGAGCACCTCGCCATCCGTGGGTCGGAGCAACCCAGCCAAGCACTTGAGCAGCGTCGTCTTGCCGCAGCCGGACGGCCCGACGACGCAGACGAGCTCGCGGTCCTCGACCGAGAACGAGACGTCCTCGATCGCGCGGGTCTCCTTCTGGCCGGTGCCGTAGGTCTTGCCGAGGGACTTGATCTCGAGCATCAGAGCGGGGTCGAGGCCCTCCAGCCGCGATGCCATGCGAGCGCCCGCCGCTCTGCGAGCAGGAAGGCGAGGTTGAGCACGTAGCCGAGCAGGCCGATCAGGAGGATCGCCGCCCACATCGGCCCCATCTCGAACGTGTTCTTCGAGATCAGGAGCACGTAGCCGACGCCGCTCGTGCTGGAGAAGTACTCCGCCAGCACCATCATGATCACGGCCAGCGCGAGGCTCGTCCTCATCCCGGCCACGATCTGCGGCAGCGCCGCCGGGAGGACGATCCGCCGGATCCGCTCGCGCCGCGGAATCCGGTAGGACCGTGCCGTGTCCACGAGTGTCCGGTCGATGCTGCGCACGCCGTCGATCGTGTTCAGCAGGACCGGGAAGAGGCAGAAGAAGGCGATGAAGGCGACCTTCTGCTTGTCGCCGATGTCGTGCAGGAGGACGATCGAGATCGGCAGCAGCGCCGGCGGCGGCATCGCCCGCCAGTACTCGATGTGCGGCATCGCCAACTTGCGCGTCCACTCGGAGAGCCCGATCGGGATCCCGAGCGCGATTCCGGCGACGACGGCGATCCCGAAGCCGAGGCTGATCCTGACGAGGCTCGGCACGACGTGCGTCGAGAACTCGGAGAACAGCCACATGTCCTTGAACTCGACGAGGATCGTCGACAGCCGCGGGAAGTGGTCGCTGTCGGCCTGCACCGTCCACAACTGCCAGAGCGCGAGGATCAGGAGCGGGACGAGGATCTCGGCGCCGACCGCGATCGAGCTGTAGACGCGGCGGCTCACACGGCCTCCAGCCGCTGCGACGGGTGCCAGTGGAGCACGCGCCGCTCGAGCGCCGTCATCGCGAAGTGGACGGCGAGCCCGAGGAACCCCGCAGCGATCGCGAGTGCGTAGAGCTGGTCGTTGAGCCCGTACGCCTGCGCGTAGTTCATCGCCTGGCCGAGCCCGGGCGTGCCCATGAAGAGCTCGGCCGTGAACGCGAGGATCAGCGAAACCGTGGAGGAGATTCGGACGCCCGTCATGATGTACGGGAGCGCGCTCGGCAGTGTGATCCGCCGGAGGCGCTCGAGGCGGCCGACTCCGAAGCAGCGGGCGGTGTCGAGTGCGATCGGGTCGACGTCGCGGACGCCGTAGATCGTCTGCACGAGCAGCGGCCAGAAGGCTCCGAACGCCGCCAGGAAGACCTCGCTCTTGAGCGAGGTACCCAGCGTGAGGAAGAGGAGCGGGATCAGCACGGCAGAGGGGATCGGCCTCAGGAACTCGATCGGAACCCGGAACGCCCGGCCGGCGAGCTCGCTCGAGCCGAGCACGATCCCGATCGGGACCGCGAGGACGGTGGCGATCAGAAGCCCCAGTGCCCAGCCGCGCACCGTGTAGGCGAAGTCCTTCCAGAACGTCGCCGTCTGCATCATCGACCACAGCTCCTGCATGGTCGTCGTCATCGAGGGCAGGTCGTTCGTCGAGATCAGGCCGGCCCGCGAGACTGCTTCCCAGAGCACGAGCGCGCCGAGGATCGAGAGGACGGGCACGAGGATGTCGGCCGCTCTGGAGGGCCGGTTCGTGCGGGCTGCCGGAGCCTTTTCGGGGACCGTTGTGCCGCGCGCGACCTCCCCTCGGACGACCATGGCGAGATGTATACAACACGCCATGTCGACTATCACGACACCGTTCCGATAACCGGAACAGGCCGCCGGAGAGGATTTGGCGCGCCGTGACCCACTACGATCGCGGCATGGCGGCGTTCGAAGCGCTGTTCGTCCCTTCCGGCCTGCGCGCCGCTGTCTCCGGCCGCGCGTGGCTCGAGGGGATGCTCGAGTCCGAGCGCGCGCTCGTGCGCGCGGCCGCCGCCGCCGGTCTCGTGCCCGCCGCGGCCGCGGCCGAGATCGAGGCGGCGTCCGACCCGGCCCGTTTCGACTTCGAGCAGCTGCTCGAGGGCGGCCGAGCGGCCGGCAACCCTGTCGAGCCGCTCGTCCGAGCCCTCGCCGCATCTGTCGGAGACGACGCCTCGCGCTACGTGCACCGCGGCGCCACGAGCCAGGACGTCCTCGACACCGCGGCGATGCTGGTCGCCCGGAGGGCGATCCGGCTCGTGCTGGACGAGGCCGACCGCGTCGTCGCGGCGTGTGCCGTCCTGGCTCGGGAGCACCGGTCGACGCCGATGGCCGCGCGCACCCTGCTCCAGCAGGCCGTGCCGACGACGTTCGGGCTCAAGGCGGCCGGCTGGCTGACCGGGGTCGCCGAGGCTCGAGCCCTCCTGGCCGAGATGACCGACGAGCGCCTCGCCGCCCAGCTCGGCGGCGCCGCGGGCACGCTCTCCGGCTTCGGCCACGACGGCATCCGGGTGCTCGAGCTGTACGCCGACGAGCTCGATCTCGCGGTGCCGGCCCTCCCCTGGCACACGAATCGCGCGCGCATCGCGGAGCTCGGCGGTGCGCTCACGGTCGCCGCCGGCGCGGCAGCGAAGATAGCCCTCGACGTCCTGCTCCTCGCCCAGACGGAGGTCGGCGAGGTCTCCGCCGGCGCGGGCGCGTCCTCGACGATGCCCCAGAAGCGCAACCCCGTCGGCGCGGCGCTCGCGCGCGCCTCGGCCCGCCTTGCCGCCATGCACGCCTCCGTGCTGACCGATGCGCTCGTACACGAGCACGAGCGGGCGGCCGGCGCCTGGCACGCCGAGTGGGAGTCGCTCTCCGGGGCCGTCGCCCACACGGGCGGCGCGCTCGCCGCGATCGCTCAGACCCTCGAGGGGCTCGAGGTGCATCCCGAGCGGATGCGCGCGAACCTCGATCTCCTCGGGGGGCTCGTGCTCGCCGAACGGGTCGCATTCCGGCTGCTCGACCGGCTCGGCCGCGCCGAGGCCCAGGCGATCGTCCGTGAGGCGGCTGCGAAGGCCGGCGACGGGGCGAGCTTCCGCGGCGCGCTCCTGGCCGACGAGCGCGCCGGCTTCGACGCGGTCGAGCTGGACGAGCTGCTCGACCCGGCGACGGCGCTCGGCGCCGCGGAGGCGCTCGTCGACCGCGCGCTCGAGCTCCACGCCGGGGCCGTTGCGTGAGGCTGCACCATCGCGTCGACGGGCCGCCGGACGCGCCCGCACTCGTACTCTCGGCGTCACTCGGGTCGACGCTCGCGGCCTGGGAGCCCCAGGCGGCCGCGCTCGCCGGCACCTTCCGCGTCGTCCGCTACGACCGGCGCGGGCACGGAGGCTCGGAGGTTCCGCTCGGGCCGTACTCGCTCGACGATCTCGGCCGCGATGCGCTCGAACTGCTGGACGAGCTGGAGGTCGAGCGCGCCTCCTGGTGCGGCCTCTCGCTCGGCGGCCTCGTCGGGATGTGGCTCGGCGTGGAGGCGCCGGAGCGAGTCGACCAGCTCGTGCTCGCCTGCACCGCACCTGCCTTTCCTCCCCGCGAGCAGTGGCTCGAGCGCGCCGAGCGCGTCCGTGCCGAGGGCGTTGCCGCCATCGCGGACGCCGTCGTCGCGCGCTGGTTCACGAGCGGCGCGGCGGTCGAGCTCGTCGGTCGTTTCCACGAGCAGCTCGCGGCAACGCCGGCCGAGGGGTACGCGGGCTGCTGCGAAGCTCTCGCCGACGCCGACCTCACCGGCAGGCTGAAGGAGGTCGCCGCGCCCACGCTCGTCCTGACCGGCTCGGACGATCCGGTGGTCTCGGCCGCCGACGGCGCCGCGCTCGCGGCCGCGATCCCGCACGCGCGCCACGAGTCGATCGCCGCTGCCGCTCACCTTGTGAGCGCCGAGCAGCCCGGCGCGTTCACCCAGGCCGTGCTCGGCCACCTGACCGAGGAGGCGCGATGACCGACACCGACGACCACGGTATGGAAGTGCGCCGCGAGGTGCTCGGCGACGAGCACGTCGACCGCGCGCTCGCCCGCAGAACCGAGTTCACCGCCGACTTCCAGGATCTGATCACGCGCTACGCCTGGGGGGAGATCTGGACGCGCCCGGGGCTCGACAGGCGGACGCGCAGCTGCATCACGCTGACTGCCCTCGTCGCCGGCGGGCATCAGCACGAGCTGGCCATGCACGTTCGCGCCGCGCTTCGGAACGGCCTGACGCCGGACGAGATCAAGGAAGTGCTCCTGCACAGCGCGGTCTACTGCGGCGTCCCGGCGGCCAACTCGGCGTTCGCGATCGCGCAGGAGGTGCTGGCCGAGGAAAGCCCCGCGTGAGCCGCACCGAGCGCACGCAGGTCGGAATCGTCGGCGCCGGCCCGGCCGGCCTCGTCTTGGCCCACCTGCTCCACCTGCAAGGAATCGACTCGGTCGTCCTGGAGGCACGCGGCCGCGAGTATGTCGAGGGTCGTATCCGCGCCGGCGTCCTCGAGCACGGGACGGTCGAGTTGCTCGACGAGATGGGCGTCGCGGGACGACTCCGCGAACAGGGGCTCCCTCACCACGGGTTCGAGCTCCAGTTCGGCGGCGCGCGGCACCGGATCGACCTCAGCGGCCTGACGGGCCGGCACATCACGGTCTACGGGCAGCAGGAGGTGGTGCGAGACCTGATCGCGGCACGGCTCGCGACGGGTCGGCCGCTCGTCTTCGAGGCCGAGGACGTGAGCCTGCACGAGCTCGAGTCCGAGAGCCCGCGTGTCCGCTACCGGCACCGCGGCGCGGAGGTCGAGCTTGTGTGCGACGTCGTCGCAGGGTGCGACGGCCACCACGGCACCTGCCGGGACAGCATCCCGGACGGGGTGCTCAGCGTGTTCGCGCGCGACTACCCCTTCGGCTGGCTCGGGATCCTGGCGGAGGTCGCGCCGTCGAGCGAGGAGCTGATCTACTGCTGGAGCGAGCGCGGCTTCGCGCTGCACAGCATGCGCACGCCTCGGCTGACGCGTCTCTACCTCCAGTGCGCGCACGACGAGGAGATCGAGGCGTGGCCAGACGACCGGATCTGGGAGGAACTGCACGCCCGGCTCGATCTCGACGGCTGGACTCTGGGTGAGGGCCCGATCGTCGAGAAGGGCGTGACCGGCATGCGGAGCTTCGTCGTCGAGCCGATGCAGCACGGCCGGCTGTTCCTCGCGGGCGACGCCGCCCACATCGTCCCGCCGACGGGCGCGAAGGGCCTCAACCTCGCCGTGGCGGACGTGCGTGTCCTCGCCGCCGCGCTCGGCGCGTGGTATCGCGAGGGCGACACCGCACCGCTCGCCGCGTATTCCGAGACTGCGCTGCGCCGCGTCTGGCGCGCCGAGCACTTCTCCTGGTGGATGACGACGATGCTCCACCGACCGCCGGGCGGCGACGTGTTCGACGCGAAGCTGCAGCTGTCACAGCTCGCCTACGTCGCCTCCTCCCGGGCCGCTGCCACCTCACTCGCGGAGAACTACGTCGGCTTCGAGCCCGACCCGGCCTGATCGAGCCAAGTGACAAAGTGTCACTTGGCTCGGAGCGCGGTCGGGTCCGCAAGCAGCCGCAGCAGGTCTTCCGGGTGGCGGCCGCGCGAGGCGACGCCGAGGAGCACCTCGCCGGCGGTCGGCATCGCAAGCCGGCCGCTTCGCCGGTCCTGCACGATCAGCCGCACCCGCTCGTAGCTCGGCCGGGTCAGCGAGAGCGCAACGGCGATCGCGCCAAGGCGGCGGTTCAGCTCGGCGATCGGAACTGTCTCGTCCTTCAGCAGCTGGTCCAGGGCGGCAATGAGACGGGCGTCCAGGCGCGGTGCAGATGCGACCACCCAACTACCGTGGCCGACACCTCGTCACGAGAGCGCAACACGATCGTGCCAAGTTGCAAAGTGTTACTTGGCCGCGAGGGCGCTCACGCAGAGCGGCGCTCGTCGGCCGGCGCGTCGCGGCCGGGCCGCAAGAAGCGACGCGGGTTCGTCGACTTGACGATCTCGAGCACGTAGACGACGTAGAGCGAGAAGGCGAGTGCGACAAGGGCGATCGCGATCACCGCCAGTGTCTCCCAGAGGTGCCAGATGCCCCCTTCGCGGAAGGGGATGAAGCGCGTCGCGAGCGCCGCTCCAGCGAGCGTCGCGCACCACGCCCACATGATCACGGCCGCGCGCCGCTGCGAGTAGCCGCGACGGAGGAAGCGGAAGTGAAGATGGGACTGGTCGGGCGAGGAGATCCGCTGGCCGTGCTTCAGCCGCCGCGCGACGACGAACGAGGTGTCGAGAATCGGCACGGCGAGCACGAGCAGCGGCAGCAGGAGCACGACCGTGGAGGCGGTCTTCAGCAACCCCTGCACCGACACCGCTCCGAGCAGGAAGCCCAGGCAGAGCGCACCCGAGTCGCCCATGAAGATCCGCGCCGGGAAGAAGTTGTGGCGCAGGAAGCCGATGCAGGCGCCGGCGACGATCGCGGAGAGGATCGCCGGGTCGATCTTCCCGAGCGAGAGCGAGAGGATCGCGTACGTGATCGCGGCGATCCCACAGACGCCGGCGGCGAGCCCGTCCATGCCGTCGAGGAAGTTGACCATGTTCATGACGGCGACGATCCAGATCATCGTCAGTGGGACGCCGACGACCGCCGGCAGGTCGACCGGGCCGAGGAACGGGAACGTGAAGTGGTCGATCCAGACGCCGAAGAAGGGCGGGATCGCCGCCGCGACGAACTGGCCCGCCAGCTTCCGCCCCGGCGCGAGCACGCGGAAGTCGTCGATCGCGCCGACGACGGTCGCGACGGCGGCGCCGAGCAGGACGCCGCGCGTCTCGCGGCCGAGCTCGAGGAACGCGAGCGCCGGGACGAAGATCCCGAAGAAGATCGCGATCCCGCCGAGCAGCGGGATCGGATTCGGGTTCAGCCGTCTCGCCTCCGGCCGGTCGACGACGCCGAGCAGCCGCGCCATCCCGCCGACCGCGGGGGTGAGCAGGATCACGATCACGAAGGCCGAGATCGCGCCGTAGAGAACCTGCGGATGGTCGCGCAGCGCGTCCACCGTCAGTGGCTCGCCCGCTGGCGGTTTCGTGCGCCTGGCGCGCGAGCTGCAAGCGAGGCTAGGACGCAGGGAGCGTCCATACCGATTGGTATGGATGCGACTGAGGACGACGCCTCGCGCCGCACATCGCGCGTCAGGGGCGCCCTAACTGTCGGCGGGCGAGCCACGGCTACTTCGTCCCGTAGAGCCGGTCGCCTGCGTCTCCGAGGCCCGGCACGATGTACCCCTTGTCGTTCAGCTCGCGGTCGATCGCCGCGCAGACGATGTGCACGTCCGGGTGCGCGTCGTGCACGCGCTCGATCCCGACCGGCGCGGCGACGAGGCAGACGAGCGTGATCGAGCGCGCACCCGCCGCCTTGACCGCCGCGACGGCCGCGGCGCTCGAGTTGCCGGTCGCGAGCATCGGGTCGAGGATGATCGCGTCGCGCTCGGAGAGGTCGTCAGGGAGCTTGACGTAGTACTCGACCGGCTGCAGCGTCTCCTCGTCTCGGTACAGGCCGATGAAGCCGACGCGCGCGCTCGAGATCAGCGAGAGCACGCCCTCGAGCATCCCGAGCCCGGCGCGGAGCACCGGGTTGACCGCAACCTTCTTCCCCGAGATCCGCTGCGCCTGCATCTTCTCCAGCGGCGTCTCGATCTCGACCGGCTCGGTCGGGAAGTCCTTCGTCGCCTCGTAGGTGAGCAGCAGCGTCAGCTCGTTGACGAGCTTGCGGAAGTGGACCGTCGGCGTCTCCTGGTCGCGCAGGTAGGAGAGCTTGTGCTGGACGAGCGGATGCGTGACCTCGGTGACCCGCCGCGTCATGAGTAGGCGGTGTAGCCGCGGAACCCCGGGTAGAGCGGGCGCTTCGCGCACAGGGCCTCGGCGCGGTCGCAGAGCTCGCCGAGGTCGCCGTCGCCGAGCGCGCCGGCGATGATCCGGCCCACCTCGCGGAAGTCGTTCTCGTCGAAGCCGCGCATCGTCGCCGCGGGCGTGCCGATCCGAACCCCCGACGCGACGGTCGGCGGCCGCTCGTCGAAGGGCACCGTGTTGCGGTTCACGGTCACCTTCACCTCGTCGAGCCGCTCCTCCGCGCCCTTTCCCGTCCAGTCGGTCTTGCGCAGGTCGAGCTGGAGCAGATGCGTGTCCGTGCCGCCGGTGAGGACGTCGAGCCCGTTCGCGACCAGCTCGTCGGAGAGCGCGTCCGCGTTCGCGCGCACCTGCTCCTGGTAGGAGCGGAACGCGTCCGTGCCGGCGATCCGGAAGCACGCGGCCTTGGCCGCGATCGCGTGCACCAGCGGCCCGCCCTGCATGCCGGGGAAGACGGCGCGGTCGACCGCCTGCGCGTGCTCGCCCCGGCAGAGGACGAACCCGGACCTGGGACCGGCCAGCGTCTTGTGCGTCGTCGAGGTGACGATGTCGCAGTGCTCGACCGGGTTCGGGTGCAGCCCGGCCGCGACGAGCCCGGAGAAGTGGGCCATGTCGCACATCAGCAGCGCGCCGACGTCGTCCGCGACCTTGCGGAACTCGGCCGTCTCGACCGTGCGCGGGTAGGCGGAGCCGCCGCAGACGATCAGCCTCGGCCGGTGCTCCCGCGCAAGCGCGAGCACCTCGTCGTAATCGACCATCTCGGTCCGGCGGGAGACGCCGTAGTGGACGATCGTGTAGAGGCGCCCGGAGAAGTTGACCTTCAGTCCGTGGGTCAGGTGGCCACCGTGGTCGAGGCGAAGCGAAAGGATCGTGTCGCCCGGCTGCAACAGCGCGAAGTAGGCGGCCATGTTCGCCTGCGCGCCCGCGTGCGGCTGCACGTTTGCGTGCTCGGCGCCGAAGAGCTCCTTGGCCCGGTCGATCGCGAGCTGCTCGATCTCGTCGACGACCTCGCAGCCGCCGTAGTAGCGCTTGCCCGGATAGCCCTCCGCGTACTTGTTCGTCGGCACCGAGCCGACTGCCTCGAGCACGCTCGGCCACGTGAAGTTCTCCGATGCGATCAGCTCGATCTGACTCCGCTGGCGCTCGAGCTCGCGGCCGAGCAGCCGGGCGATGTCCGGGTCGACTTCCTCCAGGCCCGCGGTGCGGAGCCGGTCGAGCGTTTCCTGGGCGACGGCCATTGCCGTTCCTCCTTAGCCGGGGCGACGCCCCGATGCTAGAGCACCGACGCGACGACCCGGAGTGCCTCGTCTGCGGGAACGGCTCCCTCGCGGAGGACGCGCGGTTCCGAGCCGGTGAGATCGACCACGGTCGACGGCGTTCCCGGCAGCTCGCCGCCGTCAAGTACCGCCTCGGCCGCGGCGCGCAGCTCCGCAGGCACGTCGTCGAGCGTGCGGGGGTCGGGACCGCCCGGCAGGTTCGCGCTCGTCGCGACGAGCGCGCCGACCCGCGCGAGCAGGTCGTCCGCGGCTCCCGTCAGCGCCGGGATGCGGACGCCGATCGTCTCCGGACGCGAGCCGCCGAGCCAGGCGAAGCGCCGGGCCGGGTTCGGCACGACCAGGGTGTATGGCCCCGGCAGGAGCGCGCCCGCCACCCGCTCCTCCGAGCCGGTCAGCTCCGGCAGGCATCCGCGCAGACGCTCGAGATCGTGGACGACGAGGGCGGTCGGCTGCTGCTCGACCCGACCCTTGGCGAGGTAGAGGCGGCGGACTGCGTCCTCGGAGAACGGGGTGGCGGCCAGTCCGTAGACGGTGTCGGTCGGGACGATCGCCAACCGGCCCGACTCGATCGCCGCGACCGCGTCGTCGACGTCAGTCACGACGGCCTTCGACCACGCGGTCGCGGCCGGAGAGGTCGGAGGTCGTGACCACGTCGACGTAGCCGAGCTCGGCGAGCATCGCGGACGCGGCGAGCGCCTGCCCGTCGCCGACCTCGAGCACGAGGTGCCGACCCGGACGCAGCACGTCGACGGCGGTGCGCGCGACGACGTCCGGCATGCGGTCGCCGACGAGCGCGACGTGGGGCTCGTAGTCGCGCACGTCGGGCATCAGCGACTCCAGGTCGGCCGGCTCGACGTAGGGCGGGTTGGAGACGACGAGGTCGTACGGGCCGCCGGGGAGACCTGCGGCGACGTCGTGCTCGCGCAGGTCGACGGCGAGG
>Ga0190270_10000738_pt1 | contig 14599 bp, 14 predicted proteins | sample Popmic320T_FD_133748 | JGI IMG/M metagenome (GOLD analysis project Ga0190270, IMG submission 133748) | Populus adjacent soil microbial communities from riparian zone of Weber River, Utah, USA - 320 T | ecosystem: Environmental > Terrestrial > Soil > Riparian zone | place: USA: Utah | collected... | reverse complement strand
CTCGCCGCCGAGCGCTTACACCCGAATAGACAAGTGAACACGATTGGCATAATAGGCTGTGGTCTCATCAATTTTGAGATAGTTAGATTCCTGAGGTCAACTTTTCCCCAGGTGGGCGAGTTGATAATTTTCGACAACTTCCCAAATCAGGCCGTACAGTTCAGTGAGAAGTGCGAGAAATCATTCGTTCCTCTTAAGGTCAAAATAGTCAACGATCCCAAGCAAGTTCTGCGCAATTCGTCGCTTATTTCGGTAGCGACTACGGCAGTCACGCCACACATTTCCGATGTCTCGCATTGTACCCAGGGAAGCACAATCTTACATATTTCGCTGCGCGATTTCTCCCCGGAGGTAATTCTGGCCAGCGACAATGTAGTAGACGATCCGGATCACGTGTGCCGGGCCAACACATCTATTCATCTTGCCGAACAGATTGCCGCCAACCGAAACTTCATCCGTTGCACGTTAGCGGATATCCTGAATGAAAAAGAGATCGCCAGGAAGGTTAACTCCAGGCTGACGATTTTCAGCCCCTTCGGGCTGGGGATTCTTGACCTTGCCGTCAGTAAATATGTTTATGATGAAGCATGTAAGCTTGGGATGGGAATAACCATAGATTCGTTTTTTTGACAATAAATCCGCCTACGATCTCGATGCCCGGCCGCCCGGACCAGGAGGAAGTGGCCAAGAATAACCAACAATCCTAATTTAGATTACGTATGCGCATTATGACCAACGAGTTACTATATTTGCGTCCGAACATCCAGGTCGAGCCGCTATTCGATTACTGGTATGCCTGGTCACACCTGATTCCTCCGGCCACCGCGGCGAGGAATCTGACTGAACGTCATTTTAAAGTTATGGATTCCTACATCAATGCCCCGCAGGTGCATGCAAGCGCCGTTAGGAATCCCAAGCTTCTCGGGGGGCCTTTTATTGATTATGGCGGGAAGCGAGTTGACGAGGTGAGAAAGTTGCGGGACCAGACGAAACGTATGAGGCCTCATTTAATAGAGCTCTCCGACGCCATCGCCTCGCTTGATGAGATTCTGCGGTCACACGCAAAGGGCTTCTCACTGCAACCACTCTACAAGTCGGTCCCGGACGTTCTGAAAGGTTATGTCGAACTGGTCTACGATCTCAATAATAACCCAAGCTTCCGAGTCATTGAGCCGCTTTTATATAGAAGCCGTTACTATGACCGCTCCGCCCAAAGTTTAATGTTATCCCTGTTGGATTCGGATGAACGCCCATTTTTATTAAGTACGCCGCGACTAGAGTCGGATTCGCTTTTTCACCTTCGCGTGCCTTTTGATGATGAGGTCGTAGACGGGCTGTTCCGGTTGAAAACGACTCCGCGGCCCTGGGGAGAGGTTAAAGAGATGCTGAAAGCGCCTGAGTCCTCGGAGAGGCTAGTCTCTTCATTCTTTACGCCTAATCCGCCTTCTACTTATTTACCTTATCAAGGGGGCGGCGTGCGGTGGCGTTACTTTGGGCACGCGTGCGTTCTGCTGGAAACGCGAGAGATCAGCCTGCTCTTCGACCCGGTTCTGAGTTATAAGTGTGAATCTGGTATTCCGCGATATACTTACTCAGACTTACCAGATTCAATCGATTATGTGATTATCAGCCATAACCACCAGGATCACGTATTATTTGAGACCCTATTGCAGATCAGGCATAAGGTTAAGAACATTATCGTGCCCCCCAGTTCCGGAGGCTTCTTGCAGGACCCATCGCTGAAACTCATCTTACAGAACATTGGCTTCAAAAATGTCGTCGCACTGGATGAAATGGAAAGCGTGGAGTGGGAAAATGGCTCGATTACCGCATATCCCTTCTTGGGCGAACATTCAGACCTAAATATACGCTGCAAGGCGGCCTACCTCATTCGAATCGGCGACCGCCAGCTTCTATTTGCCGCAGATTCCTGCAACATCGAATCGCGATTGTATGAGCATCTACAACGTGAAATCGGGGATGTGGATGCGATTTTCCTCGGCATGGAGTGTGACGGAGCCCCGCTCACTTGGCTTTATGGCCCATTGCTGACCAGGAACATCGAACGGTCTATGGACGAGTCCCGCCGACTGGCCGGATCTAACTTTGAGCAAGCTATCGATATCGTGCGTCGATTCAATAGCAAGTCGGTATTTGTATATGCCATGGGGCAGGAACCTTGGCTGGGTTATATCATGAGCCTCAAATATACAGAACAGTCTCGCCCGATAATTGAGTCGAACCGCCTCATCGAAGAGTGCTCGAAACACAACATCTGCGCTGAAAGATTATTCGGAGAAAAAGAAATCCTGATTGAAGATATCGGCCGCTTCTCTTGAACGGGCGTTGGACCCTGGCCGATGGTGAAGCCATCGGGATCTCGCGCGACATCGCTTCACGCTCCGGCAGAGGCGCCGGATAAGGTCTTGAAATCGAATTCTTCTTTTCATCCGCGCCCTGTCCCGCGCCTCGATTAGGCGCGAAGCGATCTGGAATCATCCCGCATGTGGGGGAGGATTGGGCAAGTCCGACTCAGCTTTGCGGCTCGTTACGCGAAAAAATAGCAGACGCTTTCACCTTTCGTCTTGACCTAAGTTCAGTTCTCAATCTGGCCAAGCGCATTCAATACAACAATCATGGTAACTGCCTTGAGCGCATCCGCGCTCACATAACTGAAGTCGCTCGTCATGCGCTCCTTTGAATCGAAATGTGGGTGTTTTTCTTGCCGCGGCGTATTCCGATAGATCGCCCTGCGATATTACGCATATAGCCAGAGCTGAAAGAACCAGTTTCGGATAACACTATATAACCATGAAGAGAAATATTTTGTTCTATGCATGCGTACTATTGATGTTTGGCTTGGGAGTTTACTTTGCTTTGTTATTCGGCTCCAGGTCGGAGCAGGGCCGGCAAGACAAGGAACATTATGTCAGTCCCAAAACAACCAATGATCTTTCCAACGGGCAAGATTGGGCGGAAACCATTGTCAGAAGCGCCGGCGGGGTTTTACGTGAAAACCTGCGTGAGCCGCTTAGCATTTTGCTTCTGCAGCTCATTTTCATTGTGGCGGCGACGAAGTCGGCGGCTAAATTGTCGATGAAGCTCGGGCAACCCGCTGTGGTCGGAGAGATGGTCGCCGGCATTCTTCTGGGGCCATCTTTGCTGGGCCAGGTATTTCCCGACCTGTGGTCGTTTCTTTTCCAGGCGTCTTCGATGGGCGCATTAAAATTACTGGGCCAGATTGGTGTGATGCTATTTATGTTTGTAGTGGGCATGGAGCTAAATACACGGCAACTTCGCAAGGGGGCGCATGCAGCGGTGATAATTAGCCATGCAAGTATAGTCATTCCGTTTTTTTTGGGGGTCTTACTTTCATTAATCATATATCGGCTATTTGACCCGCCCGCTGTTTCGTTCACGTCGTTCGCTTTATTCATGGGGGTCGCCATGAGCATCACGGCTTTTCCGGTGCTGGCCCGAATCATCGAAGAGCGAGGAATGTCCAGGTCATATCTGGGGGGCGTTGCTATCGCTTGTGCGGCAGTCGACGATGTTACGGCATGGTGTATTCTGGCGTTTGTCATTGCGCTCGTCAGAGCAAGCGGGACGGGCGCCTTGATGACGATTCTCATGGCCATAAGTTTTGTTGTTATTATGCTTTATTTCATCAGGCCGCGGCTCGATCGTCTTCTTGGAGGCGCCATTGAAAACGGCGAATGGGAAAAAGGAATCACAATAGGAATACTGGTATTTATATTTGCGTCCGCTTGTTTTACCGAAATCATCGGCATCCACTCGCTCTTTGGGGCTTTCTTGGCCGGGGTTGTAATGCCTACCACTCCCGGGCTCCAGGACCTCTTGAAAAATAGGCTTACAGCTTTCAGCTCAATCGCATTGCTTCCGATCTTCTTCGCCTTTACAGGTTTGCGGACGCAAATCAACCTGCTCAATGATTGGCGGAGCTGGTTGTTGTGTCTAGGAGTAATTGCGGTGGCGATAATCGGGAAGCTGGGGGGTACCATGCTGGCCGCCCGCTGGGTCGGGATGGGTTGGGCCAGCTCATTCTCTATAGGTGTGTTGATGAACACAAGAGGCTTAATGGAGCTGATCGCTCTTAATATCGGATATGATTTAGGTATCATTCCCGAGCGTATATTCGTAATTATGGTGCTCATGGCCCTCGTCACCACTTCTATAACGGGACCGCTTCTCTCTATCGGCGGGTTTATGGAACGGAAATATTCTACAATTCCCCCTCTCTTCAAACCCCAGAATTCAGTCTGATTCGAAGCCATTAAGGTTCGCGACCTTCCCAAGCCTCCAGGCAAGCTAATCTTTGGGCCCACGTCGTCTTACGTATCATATTTATGGAAACATTATTGCATGACATTCGCTATGGTTTACGGGTGATGGTTGGAAATCCCGCCTTTATAGTTACGGCTGTGATTTCGCTGGCTTTAGGAATTGGTCCAAATACAGTGGTTTTCAGCGCGATTAATGCGTTACTGCTCAAGCCGTTCCCTGTTGACGAACCTAATGAATTTGTGCGGGTCTTTAGCGCCGATGAAAATAGTCCGTATAGCTCCATTTCCTACCCGGACTATGTTGATTATCGGGATCGTCAGCAAGTTTTTAGCGGGCTCTGCGCCAGCCAACGGGCAAAGATTAGTTTAAATATCGATGGCCGATCCGAAGTAATTCCCGTGGCAGTCGTCTCCACAAACTTCTTTTCGGTTCTCGAGTCGCGGCCTTTGTTAGGACGGGTTTTCGCCGCGGAGGAAGACCGATCTGTTGAGGGACAGCCAACGGCCATCATAAGTTATAACTTGTGGCGACGGCGATTCAATACCGACCCTGGTCTGCTAGGTAAAATATTGAAATTGAATGGTCATAGTTTCACTGTTATTGGCGTCGCGAACAGGGACTTTACTGGAATCGACGGTGTGTTTCCCACAGACGTTTGGATTCCAATCACGATGTACCCGAAGCTGGTGACTAGTAGCGGGAAAGCGTTTGATCCAATCACTGGTCGAGAAGAAACCTGGATCAATAACTTGATAGGTCGCCTCAAGCCGGGAATCAGCATAGAGCAAGCACAGGCAAGTCTTTCCACAATCTCTGCGGAGATTGATAGATCTTACCCAAGTAGCAAGGTTGGTAGAAGGCGAGTGCTCACCATGGTCCCGGTTAGTAGCGGCCATCCGGAAATCCGGGCCGAGATTCTATCCTTCGCCGCGCTGCTTATGACGGTGGCGGGTCTTGTATTGATGATAGCCTGCGCCAATGTCGCAAACCTCTTGCTGACGCGGGCAATGGCGCGACATAAGGAAATTGCTATCAGGTTAGCCATCGGAGCAAATCGTTGGCGTTTGGTGCGGCAATTGCTTACCGAGAGCGTGTTGCTTGCGCTCGCAGGCGGCTTCGCCGGAATTCTGGTAGCGTATTGGACGAGCGATCTATTACTAACCTTTCTACCATCAATATCAATTCCGATGGCGATCGATCTCAGCCTGGATAGGCGTGTGCTCGGCTTTAGTCTAGTCCTCTCGTTTCTGGTGGGAATCGCCTTCGGCCTGGCTCCGGCGCTACGGATTTCTCGGCCCGATCTGGTCCCGGCCCTGAAGGCCGAGACTGTCTTGATCGGGCGCGGCTTTAGAGAATCTCAACTTCACAATCCCCTAGTTGTGATCCAGATGGCGCTTTCCGTGGCATTGCTCATAGGCGCGACTCTTCTCTTTAGAAGTGTACAAAACGTATCTAAGGTTGATCCAGGTTTTGAGAAGAAGAACCTTTTGTTATTGTCAATGGACTTGGATCACGGTGGATATAAGTCTAGTGACGGTATGCAGTTTTACCAACGGCTCATCGACCGGGTACGAGCTTTGCCCGGCCTGAAATCCGCCAGTTTGGCGGGCGGTTTCCCCCTCAGCATGGAATCGACGGAAGTGGCGATAACAGTTGAAGGACGTGAGCCTCATCACGATAGCAGTTTGGGTGGGATTGGCACAATGAATGTGGGGCCAGGGTATTTCGAAACGATGAGCATTCCGCTCATTCAAGGCCGCGAATTCAGCCCACATGATACGGAGAAAGGGCCGAAGGTGATTGTTATTAATCAGACAATGGCGAATCGTTTTTGGCCCGGCCAATCTCCGATCGGCAGGCGGGTCAAGGTTGATCCGCTTGCTCCTCAAAGCTCATCTTATGAGGTGGTCGGCGTTGTGAAAGACAGCAAGTTCCTATCGCTGGGGGAGAATGCCCAGCCTTTCATGTATGGATGCGCGCTTCAGCAATACAGTTCAAGCGCAACGCTGGTGGCGCACACAGAATCTAACCCGGAAGGAATGTTGGCCACAATACGCCGCGAGGTTCAATCATTGGATGGAAGTCTTCCTGTATTCGACGTTAAGACGGTGACAGAACATCTGAACGCTTCGCTATTCCCGTTAAGAACGGCATCCGCACTTCTTGGTATATTGGGCGCGCTTGCTTTGCTACTGGCGTCAGTCGGACTTTATGCGGTCGTCGCCTATTCAGTTACTTTGCGCACTCGGGAGATCGGTATTCGGATGGCGCTTGGCGCCAGATCTATTCAAGTGCTGAAGTACGTGTTAATGCGTGGAGCGGCGCTTGCCATGATCGGAATCGTTATTGGCCTGCTTCTCGCGCTAGTAATGGCTCAGGCAATGTTGAAATTAGGTTTACTCTATGGAATCGGCGCAGTAGATCCCGCCACTTTCTTGGGAGTCCCAATACTGCTGATCTCTGTGGCCGTCCTGGCCAGCTATGTTCCGGCGCGCAGGGCGACGAAGATCGATCCAACAATAGCGCTTCGGTGAAACAGTACGACAGAGATTGATATAACCCATCGAATAGGACGCAGAGATTGTAAAGGAAAGACTCATCTCCGCTTCGAGTCAGTACCGCGAGCTGCGCCGGGTGTCGCTTCCGGCGGCGGCTGATCGAGGGAAACAGGCTCGGCACAGCTCGCGGCGCCTATTCGGAACCCAACGGGCATCGTTCTAAAAGAGCCATGCCCAAATCATTTTTGCTTCTCTGATTGCAAAGATATGCATGAATGCATTTTATCTACCATCGGAAATACCCCACTGGTTAAACTGACGCGGCTCTTCAAATCCTCAGGGTTTAATCTTTACGCAAAGATGGAATCGTTCAATCCCGGAGGCAGTATCAAGGACCGGGCCGCGCTAAATATCATTGAGAGAGCCTTGGCTCTCGGCTTGATCAAGCCTGGCGACACGATTATTGAATCGAGCTCGGGGAATATGGGGATAGGGTTGGCGCAAGTCTGCGCCTATTACGGATTAAATTTTATTTGCGTCGTTGATCCCAAGACGACCACGATGAATATTGAGATTTTAAAGGCCTTTGGCGCGACAGTAGACTTGGTTTCATCTCCTGACCCGCAAACTGGGGAATTTCTCCAGGCCAGGCTCAATCGGGTAAAAGCATTACTTGGAACTATAGATAATAGCTTTTGTACAGATCAGTATCGAAACCTCGATAACCCGAAGGCCCAACATCGTACTATGCGAGAAATCGCCGAAGAATTGAACGGCGATGTTGACTACCTCTTCTGCGCTACCAGTACGTGCGGAACGATGCGCGGGTGCGCAGAATATATCAAAGCCCACAAGTTACGCACGAAGCTCTACGCCGTCGACGCCACCGGCAGTGTGATCTTTGGCGGCAAATCCGCAAAGAGGCTGATACCCGGACATGGCGCTGCGGTGAGGCCAGATCTTTTCAAGCCTGATCTTGCATATGATTGCATTCACGTGACTGATGTCCAATGTGTGATTGGCTGTTGGCGTCTGGTGCAGGAAGAAGCCATCCTCGCGGGCGGGTCGTCCGGGGCCATCATTATGGCCGTCGACGCGATCAAACATTCGATCCCAAGGGACGCGAATTGCGTTGTCATATTGCCGGATCGCGGAGAGCGATACCTTGACACCATTTTTTCGAATGAGTGGGTGAATAAACATTTCGGTAACGTTCCCAACCTGACGAAAGAGCGCGCAGAAAATTCTCAACACGCTTCGTTGTCGGCGTAACTCTAAAGTCACACGGAAATTGTGAATGATGTCGACCGGGCAAGCCGGGCCGGCGCATCCATACACCTGGTTGAGCAGGCGGTTGCCAATCGGAACTTCATCCGACGCGCCCTGGCGGACGTCATAAATGATGGGGCGCCGGCGCAGGATAGCGATCTCTGGCTTACGATCTTTAGCCCGTTCGGTTTAGGAATTCTCGATCCGACCGTCAGCAAACAATCATACAAAAAGCGAAACTGATCGAAATCATTACTAGGTTTTTGAGGGATCAATGCTCATCGTAATGACTTCTGACGCGACCGAAACCGACATCTGGCGCGTCGTCGAGACAATCGAATCGCTAGGATTTAAAGCTCATCCGATGCCGGGCGCCAATCGCACGGCGATCGGCCTGACCGGCAACCAGGGCGCCATCGATCCAGCCCCGTTCGCGGAATTGCCCGGCGTGGCCGAATGTGTCCGCGTGACGAAGCCTTACAAGCTGGTCGGTCGCGATCTGAAACACGACAAGACGGTCATCAGAGTCGGCGAGGCCGAGATCGGCGATGAGTTCGCGATGATCGCCGGCGTCTGCGCCGTCGAATCGCGCGAGCAGACTATGTCGACCGCCGAGGTCGTGGCCGAGATGGGATGTAAATGGTTTCGCGGCGGCGCGTTCAAGCCGCGCACTTCACCTTACGCGTTTCAGGGGTTGGCCGAAGAAGGCTTGAAGATTCTTTCCGACGCTCGCGACAAATTCGGGTTGCGCATCGTGACCGAAGCCGTGGACGAGCCGGCGGTCGATCTGGTTGAAAAGTACGCCGACGTGATTCAGATCGGTACCCGGAATATGCAGAATTTCAGTCTGCTGAGACGCGCGGGGCAGGCTCGCAAGCCAGTGCTGCTGAAGCGCGGGATGTCTTCGACGCTCGAAGAGTTTCTGCTCGCGGCGGAATACATCATGTCCGAAGGCAATTATCAGGTGATATTGTGCGAACGCGGCGTGAGAACTTTCGGCAATCATTCGCGCTTCACGCCCGATTTGTCAGTGATCCCTGCGGCTCAGCGGCTGTCGCACCTGCCGATCGTCTTCGACCCCAGCCACAGCACGGGCAATCGCGAAACCGTAATCCCGATGGCGCGAGCCGCAGTGGCCGCCGGCGCCGACGGATTGCTGGTTGACGTTCATCCCTATCCAGAACGCGCCCTGTGTGACGGGCCGCAGGCGCTGCTGTTCGACATGTTCCGCGATCTAGTGGCTCAGGCCCGCGCAATTGCGGACGTCATAAGGCATCAAAAAGAAGCTTACCAAGTGGGAGCTTATGGATGAATCAAGCCACTTTCATTAAAGATTACATCGTGTTCGACTCACCGGGCCTGTCATTCGCCAAAACTCTTTCCGGCCTGTATTTTCGTGAGCTTTCGGAGAGCGATCTTGATTTTTATCATAAGCCTGTCAAGACCGCTCTCCGAAAGCTCACCTTGTTGCGCGTCTTTATCGTGGTGGCGCCGATGCTAAGGTCTGGAACTGCGTGATGGCGTCAAAGACTGCAAGGCCGATGCCTTGGGCGAACTGGTCTAGCTCGACCATGTTGTGCGCCAGAAAGATCAACACGGAGTCATCGTTGGGATCGGCCTGCCACCAGCCGCCCCAGGCGCCAGGCCAGCCAACCGAGCCCACGCCGCCACCGCACCGGATCGGATCGGCCTTCTCGGGCTCGATCACTACCGCCACGCCCATGCCGAACCCATGACCCGCAGCGAAGATCGGCATACCCAGCAACTTCGAACTGGCTCGCTGTCCCTCGGTCAGGCGGTTGGAAGTCATCAGAGCGAGTGTCTCCGGGCGCAGAAGCCGCAGGCCATCCACTGCCCCCGCGCCTACGTACATCCGCGCGAAGGCAAGGTAGTCATCCAAGGTCGACCAGAGTCCCGCTCCGCCGGACACGTAGGCCATGTCCGCAGGCCGCGTCGAGCGGCCTGTGGTGGTGAGGCGCTTAACCAAGCGGCCCGCCTCGTTGAAGCCGTACATCCCCGCCCGCCGGCCTCTCTTTTCCGGAGGAACGGTGAAGCCGGTGTCCTTCATGCCGAGCGGACCGAAGATCCGGCGCTCGAGCACGTCGCAGAGCGGGGCGCCCTCGATGCGCGCGATGAGCAGGCCGAGGAGATCGGTCGAGTGGCCGTAGTGAAATGCGGCCCCAGGCTGGTCGATTAAGGGCAGGGCGGCGAGCCCTGCGATCCAGTCATCGGGGGCCACGTGGCTGTCGACCTCGCCACCCAACGCCTCCTCATAGGCCCTCGCGAGGGGACCCGTATGAAAGGCCCCATAGGTCAGGCCCGACCGGTGGGTTAGCAGGTCCTCGAAGGTGATCGGTCGTTCCGCAGGGTCGATCCGGTCGAGCGGGCCGTCGAGCAAGCGCAGGACGCGCATCTGCGAAAACTCCGGCGCCCAACGCGCAATTGGATCGTTAAGCGCGAACCGACCCTCCTCGAATAGCATGAGCGCCGCTGTAGAGGTGATCGGCTTCGTCATCGAGGCGATGCGGAACAAGGTGTCCCGCTTGATCGGCAGTTTGGCTTCCACGTCCCGCCAACCAACGCCTGCGGCCTGGATCACCTTGCCGGCGCGCCAGATCAGCGTCGCCGCGCCGGCGAGCGCGCCTGCATTGACGATTGCTCCGATGGCGGTCGAGATCGGATCTTCTTCATTCATTTCAATCTACCCTTGCGCTTCCAACGCCAAAAAATAGTTTGATTACCGCCGAAAACTCACGATCATCCTCACCGAGACACCAGGCTACGACCTCACCCATCACAGCAATTACGAACATGACCTCTACATCCTGTGTCTCTTCGCCCCCTAAGAATTTGAAAAGCTCATCAACCAGATCTTCCTGTTTAGTCCGGAGACATGGTGGACACATGTTCGGGGACATGGTGGACACATTAGCCCTCCCAATCGGATCCCTCTTTCAGACAGGAGGGTACCCGTGCCTGGGGGCGTGGGCGGCGGCGAGCGCCCCCACAGAGTCGCAATATTCGCTTAGTGAGGGTGTAGGCTTCTCTCTTATAGGGAGGAGTGACTATGCCCTGGAAAGAAAGTTCTACCATGTCGCAACGTCAAGAATTCGTTATGTTAGCGAGCGTTGAAAACGCCAATATACGTCAATTATATCGCCGATTCGGCATCAGCCCAACCATCGGTTATAAATGGTTGGGGCGTTACCAAATTCCGCCCGGTGCTAATAACTACGCAGTGGAGTCGGCGATCCAATTCAACGAGGACGTACAGATTTTCGCGCTGTTCCCACACACGCACCTGCGCGGAAAGAGTTGGGAATACCGGCTCGTTTATCCCGATGGCCGAAAGGAAGTCGTGTTGTCGGTACCGAAGTACGATTTCAACTGGCAGACCTACTACGTCTGTGCCAAACTGCTAGCCGTGCCGAAAGGCGCGCGGCTGGAAACCACCGCCCATTTCGATAACTCGGCAGCCAACCCGTGGAATCCCGATCCGCAAGTCGCCGTGCGCTGGGGCGCGCAGACCTGGGACGAAATGCAATATTCCGGCATCACCTACGCGGTTCAGGGCGAACGACGCTAATGTCTGTTATGAACTTTCCGGATAAGACGCCACTGACTGCTAAGACGATCAGCGCCGACAATAAGGTGATTATGCGAACTCACATTACATGGCGCATTCCAGGCGGTTGATAGCTTTCAAGTTTAATTTGCACAAGCTTCAAGTAAGTAGCGCAACCCTGGCTGATTCCGCTACTGGCAATCAAGCAATTTGATCAGCACCGCTGTCGATGACCAAGCAAAACTTTTGAGGAGTAGTCTTGATATGACAGACCGTAGCCGCTTCAGGCTGGCGCTGCTCGTAGTGTCGCTTGGGAGCTGGGTGATGGGCTTGCCCCAACTCAGTCACGGCGCCGCCGCTCAGGCCATGCCAAAGCCCCGTGTCGTCGTTACCGCCGATCCCGAACTCGACGATTCCAATTCCCTCGTTCGGTATCTGCTATACAGCACCGACTTTCAGACCGAAGGGATCATTTACGCCAGCAGCGGCTTTCACTGGAAAGGTGACGGTACAGGGAAGAAATGGTCCGTTCCGAATCGGGAGTACTTTCGGTTCGGGCTCAAGTTGTGCCCGTGCGAATCCTGGCGCTGGGCTCCAAACGAACGGTTCATTGACGACGCAGTGGAAACTTACGAGAAGGTGTATCGGAACCTGCGAGCGCATCATCCGAATTACCCCACGCCCGCCGAGTTGAAAGCGAAAATTCGGTGGGGGAACGTGGAATTCGACGGCGACATTTCGAAAGACACCCCCGGTTCCGATCTGATAAAGGCGCTGTTGCTGGACGATAAGCCGGGGCCGATTTACCTGCTTGCGTGGGGCGGGCAGAGCACGATCGCGCGGGCGCTAAAATCAATTCAGGAGAAGTACAAGGACACTCCCAGGTGGTCCGCCATCTATCAAAAGGTCGCGCGCAAAGCGATCCTTTCTACTTCCGGAGATCAAGACGATACGTATAAGAACTACATCCAGCCCAACTGGTTCGACATCAAGTTTCTGCCGATTGGCGTGGGGGGAGTCCCATTGGCCTATGGAGCGGCCGCCAGAGCAAGCGCTGAGAACGCGGTAGGAACAGAATCCTTTCTCGAAGAAGAAGGCGAGATCATTAATCGACAGACGCGCCGAGACAAAGCGCGAGCAATCACCGACTTTCGGCGAAGAGATGGCACTGCTCGATGTTTGTACGGGAGATCGCGCTCATCTACGGGCGGTCCTCATTATCGCTGCGGATTCCGGATTGAGAAGGAATGAACTCTTTACTCTTTCATGGAAAGAGAAGGACATCGACTTTGAAAATCGACTGATCAGACTCAGAGCGATCAACGCAAAATGGAATAAAGCAAGAACGATCCCGATGACGCAGCGTGTTTACGAAGAACTATTGAAACTCAAAGAGCAGTATGGTGATCATCCGGCGGGCCTTGTGTTTGGGGGCATCAGAGAGGTGAAAAGATCATTCAATACCGCCTGTCGCCTGACAGGGATTGAAGACCTTCACAAACACGATCTCCGGCACGCATTCGTCACCCGTTCTATACTTGCAGGAATCCCGCCGGCTGTGGTTTTGAAGGCCAGCGGCCATAGTTCGGATGAATGGAAGCGATATCTCAATGTGACACCGGATATGCTTCACGATCTGTTTACGCCGCTGGAGGGGCAGAAGAGCGAGGCTGTCAAAAACTATGGATATGAAGTGATGCGCCAATTGACCGCGGCGCTAATGGGTTCCTGGAAGTCGGGCGGAAACGGTGAATTTTTCCAAGAAATGCGGGCCAGAGTTGCAATGCCAACTGGATCAGGTCAACGCCAGGCGCAAATGCCATAACTCGCGTTCGGACTTATTCACTCCATTGAGCCGTGTACGGTGGCTTCGCGAAACGCGCAGTCCGGTTTTGGCGCTGCGAGGCGGATTCCCGACCATTGGAGCGCTGGCTCATCCGGGCGTATACTTTATCTGATTATGAGATTTGATCGCTGATGTCGGAGGTATTTATGCCAGAGATTGAAAACCCCTACGCGCAAGCAACGGTCGAAAATTTTCGCCGGACTCCGGTTAGTTTAAGGCCGTCGTTGTTAAAAATGCTCGAACGGGAACTGAATAGCGCTGAATCCGATCAGACTGTTCCCGCGACCTCTTTCCGACGGATCCCCTTCGATGATCGGGCGGAAGAGTTTCAGTGGCTGGCGCAGAACTCTGGTCAGTTTCAAGGAGAATGGGTAGCCCTTCTCGGAAAGCGACTTCTGGCTCACAGCGCCGATTACAATAAGGTCTCGCAGGAAGTGAAAAGCCTCGGCATAGATGGAGCCATGTTTATGTTCATCGAAGGCGAAGGGCATGAGGATTTCGTCCGGTTCCTGCCATGACTTATCCACTCGAATTCAAACAAAAATTCGTCTATCAAGAGAACGAGCGGGGCATATTTATTCCGGTCACGCTTGTCTATGGGGCGAAAACTACCGCCTGCGGCGCAAAACTCGATACAGGAGCGGACTTTTGTTATTTCAGCCGTGAACATGCCGAAGAGATCGGATTGCAGGTCGAAAACGGAACTATGCTCCGTGTTGAAACAAACAGGACTGAGCATCCGATGATTTTTTATGGGCACGAGATCAAAATCCAAGCCCTCGGATATGAAATCGAGACGATCGTCTATTTCTGGGAACGCCATAGCTTGCCGCGCAATTTGTTGGGGCGCGCCGGCTGGATCAATAAGTTCAGACTCGCCCTGATTGAACACGATCTGGAATTATATCTGTCACATCACGATGAATAATCCCGAACAATCAGTGGGAGCGAGCACGTCACGCTTGCCTACAATTTCCTAGGCAAATTGTTCAGCCTCATACGAACGGAATGATGGCGGATTTATTTATAAGGGTACAACGGTTTGCTAAACCGTTGTAGGGGCTAAAACTTCTACCGAAGGTTCGAATCCTTCTGCCTCCGCTTACTACTTCAAAT
>Ga0190270_10000736_pt1 | contig 14604 bp, 15 predicted proteins | sample Popmic320T_FD_133748 | JGI IMG/M metagenome (GOLD analysis project Ga0190270, IMG submission 133748) | Populus adjacent soil microbial communities from riparian zone of Weber River, Utah, USA - 320 T | ecosystem: Environmental > Terrestrial > Soil > Riparian zone | place: USA: Utah | collected... | reverse complement strand
TGGCGATACGCTCGGCAAGCTCAATGCCCTTGGCGAGGCCCGCGCCGTTGTCGACGAGATACTGCGACAGCCCGATTGCCTGGCCTTCCTCGGCCCCGTAGATGCGCCCGGTCAGCATCATGTCCATCACACGCGCGGTGCCGATCAGCTTCGGCAGGCGCACCGACGCGCCGCCGCCGACGTAGATGCCGCGGCTGCCTTCCGGCAGTGCGTAGTAAGAAGAGCGCTCGGCGACGCGGATGTGCGCCGCCGCCGCCAGCTCGAGCCCGCCGCCGACCACCGCGCCGTGCAGCACCGCGACCACCGGCACCTTGCCGAACTCGATGTGCTGGAACGCGCGATGCCACATCCGCGAGTGCATCACGCCTTCCGCGGTGTCGCGCTCGGACAATTCGCTCAGATCCAGCCCGGCGGAGAAATGCTCACCCGCGCCGTGAATGACGGCGGCCTTGATGCCGTCCGGCAGCGCTGAGAAGAACGCCTCGATGCCGAGCACGGTGGCGTCGTCGAGCGCGTTGCGCTTCTCGGGCCGCGCCAGCCGCAGGATCGCGACGTCGCCCTTGCGCTCGGCGTGCAGCGAGGAGGGCAGCTTGGCGAAGCTCGGCGATGCAGCCATCGGCGGTCCTTGAGACGTTTCCTGCGAAAGTCATGCGTGGCGGCGCGGGCAGGGTCAAGCGTTTGACCCTGTCCGGCCGGACCCCTACATTGCGCTGGAAAACGCAGTCCAATCAATGCATTTGGCCGGCGTGCCCAGGAGCGGCGGATGAGGCGGCGCGAGTTCATCGCAGGCTTAAGTGCCGCCGCGTGGCCGAGGGCCGCGCTCGCGCAGCTGCCACAGCTGGTGATCGGATTTCTCGGCAGTGACCGGGAGGAGCTTCGCTCGAATCGCTTCCGCGCGTTCCACGAAGCGCTGACGGAGGCCGGCTACACTGATGGACGCAATATCACGATCGAATTCCGCTGGGGGGACGGCGAGGTGAGCCGATTTCCCGAGTTGGCGTCCGATCTCGTGCGGCGGCAAGTGGCTGTCATCGCATCACTGGCCGGGATCCCTTCCGTCAAGGCGGCCAAGGAGGCGACTTCGACCATCCCAATTGTGTTTCAAGGCGGCTTCGACCCGGTCGAAATCGGCCTGGTCGCCAGCCTGAGTCGGCCCGGTGGAAATGCCACGGGCGTCACCAATCTTGGCTTGGAATTGGGGCCCAAGCGACTCGAGGTGATGCGGGAACTGCTGCCTGCCGGGAAGCTGTTCGCTCTTATCTTCAATCCGGATTATCCCAACGCGCCGCGGCAATTGCGCGACATGCAGGACGCGGCGCGCAAACTCGGCGTGCGCGTTGAAACCGTGGCCGCGCGGCTGGCAAGCGAGTTCGACGCAGGGTTTACGGCTGCGGTACGGACGGGTGCGGACGGTTTGATTGTCGGCTTCGGTCAGCCTTTTACCGCCTTCGCCAAGGATCTCGGCGAATTGGCCATGCGGCATCGCATCCCCGCGATCAGCGAGAGTCCCGAGTTCGTCCGGTCCGGCGGTCTGCTGAGCTACTCGGGCAATAGAGAGGACGCGTTTCGTCTCGCTGGCCGCTACGTTGGCCGCATCTTGAAGGGGGAAAAGCCGGCGGACCTCCCGGTCCAGCAAGCCACTCGAGTCGAAATGGCGGTCAGCCTGAAAGTGGCCAAGGCCCTGAACATCGACGTGCCGCTTTCGCTGCTCGGCCGCGCCGACGAAGTGATCGAGTGATTTCTGTTGGGAGTTGAAGATGCCCGAAGCCTTCATCTGCGATGGTATCCGCACTCCGATCGGCCGCTACGGTGGCGGGCTCGCCAAGGTGCGCACGGACGATCTCGCCGCGGCGCCGCTCAGGGCGCTGATGAAGCGGTATCCCGGTCTCGACTGGTCGGCGGTCGACGAGGTGGTGTTCGGCTGTGCCAACCAGGCCGGCGAGGACAACCGCAACGTGGCGCGCATGGCGCTGCTGCTGGCAGGTTTGCCGGAAACCGTTCCCGGCGTGACGGTGAACCGGCTGTGCGCCTCGGGCCTCAACGCAGTCGGCTACGCGGCGCAGGCGATCCGCGCCGGCGAGATGGACCTCGCCATCGCCGGCGGGGTGGAATCGATGACCCGCGCGCCACTGGTAATGGGCAAGGCGCAGGAGGCGTTCCAGCGCAGCGCGCAGGTCGAGGACACCACGATCGGCTGGCGTTTCATCAATCCGCTGATGAAAAAGCAATACGGCGTCGATGCGATGCCGGAGACCGCCGAGAACGTCGCCGAGGATTATCAGGTGGCGCGCAAGGACCAGGACGCCTTCGCGCTGCGTTCCCAGCAGCGCGCCGCCAAGGCGCAGGCGTCGGGCTACTTCGCCGAAGAGATCGAGCGGGTGATCGTGCCGGGCGGCAAGGCCGGGCCGACGACCGTGGATAAGGACGAGCACATCCGGCCCGAAACCACGATGGAGGGCCTGGCGAAACTGAAAAACTTCGTGCGCGACCCCGGCACCGTCACCGCCGGCAACGCGTCGGGTGTCAACGATGGGGCCGCTGCGATGCTGGTGGCGTCGGAAGCCGCGGTGAAGAAATACGGGCTCAAGCCGGTCGCGCGCATCACCGGCATGGCGTCGGCCGCGGTGCCGCCGCGCGTTATGGGAATCGGCCCGGTGCCATCGACGCGCAAGCTGATGGAGCGGCTCAAGCTCAAGATCGGCGACTTCGACGTGATCGAGCTGAACGAGGCGTTCGCCTCGCAGGCGTTGGCCTGCCTGCGGCAGCTCGGCCTTCCCGACGATGCCGGACACGTCAATCCGAACGGCGGCGCCATCGCGCTCGGCCATCCACTCGGAATGTCGGGTACGCGGCTCGCCATCACCGCGACGCATCACATGACCAAGACCGGCGGCAAGCGCGCGCTCGCGACGATGTGTGTGGGTGTGGGGCAGGGTGTTTCGCTGGCGATCGAGCGCGTGTGATTTTTGTTGTTGTCATCGCCCGCGAAAGCGGGCGATCCAGTATCACCGGTTTGGATTTGACTCACGAACCTGCCTTGAAGCATCACGGCGGTGACTACTGGATGCCCGCTTTCGCGGGCATGACAGCCTAAAGTGGAGATACGACAGTGCCGATGAGTGCCGGTTACATTCCGTTCCATCCCAATCCGTCGAAGCCGAAGTACCAGCCGCCGGCCGGCGCGGTGGACGCGCATTGCCACGTGTTCGGTCCGGAAGCGACGTTCCCGTTCGCGCCGGCGCGCAAGTACACGCCGTGCGACGCTCCGAAGGAGACGCTGTTCCAGCGCCGCGATTTCCTGGGCTTCGACAAGAACGTGATCGTGCAGGCGACCTGTCACAACACCGACAACCGTGCGCTGGTCGATGCGCTGATTGCGTCCAACGGCAAAGCCAAGGGCGTGGCGTTCGTAGACGAGAGCTTCGCCTTCGCGACGCTCAAGGCGCTCGACGTTGCGGGCGTCAAGGGCGTGCGCTTCAACTTCATCAAGCGGCTGGTCGATTCAACGCCGAAGGATGTCATGTTGCGGATCGCCAACCGCATCGCCGATCTCGGCTGGCACATCGTGGTCTACTTCGAGCACGCCGATCTCGACGAGATGGGCCCGTTCCTGAAGTCGCTGCCGACCACGCTGGTGTTCGACCACATGGCCTGCCCGAACGTGAAGGACGGCGTGAACGGCACGGCATTCCAGAAGTGGCTCGGCGCGGTCGACGCCAACAAGACCTGGATCAACAAGGTGACATGCCCGGAGCGCTTCACGCTGACCGGCCCGCCCTACGACGACGTGGTGCCGTTCGCCCGCGCGCTGGTCGAGCGGTTTCCGGATCGCGTGCTGTGGGGCACCGACTGGCCGCATCCCAACATGCCGAAGGAGGCGCCGGACGAAGGCGTGCTGGTCGACATGATTCCAAAAATTGCGCCGACCGCCGAATTGGAGAAGAAGCTCCTGGTCGACAACCCGATGAAGCTCTACTGGAGCTGAGATGCCGGATCGCACCGTCCACCGCTTGCAGACCAGCATGCTGCTGAAGACGGCAGAGGTCATCGCGGACGAGGCGCTCAAGGCCGGCGCCGAGGCAAATCTCCTTTCGCTTACCGTCGCGGTGCTGGACGTCGGCGGCCATCTGGTGGTGCTCAAGCGCCAGGACGGCTCCGGCAACCTCCGCGCCGACATCGCGATCGGCAAGGCGTGGGGCGCACTCGGCATGGGCATTTCGAGCCGCACCATCCGCGACCGGCTGAAGGAGCGACCGGCGTTCCAGGGCGCGCTGGCGGCAGCGTCCGACGGCCGCTTCATCCCGGTGCCGGGCGGCGTGCTGGCGCTGAACGCTCAGGGCGAGGTGGTGGGCGCCGTCGGTATCAGCGGCGATGCCTCCGACAAGGACGAATACGCCGCCATCACCGGCGTGCATAAGGCCGGGCTCAAGAGCCATCCCGAGCAGCCGGCGGCGAATTGGCGCGACGCCGGGTTGTAAATGCTTCAAGACGGCGCTGCCGCGCGCCGTTGCAATGGTCCCATACGCTGGATATATCATCGATATATCAGCCTCTTGGGGCTCAGACTCAATGGAGCAGCACATGGCGCCCGCAAAACAAAAAGCCCAGAAGGACTACGACGACATCCCGGGCACCTACGTGTTCGACGCCGACCGTTCGCGCGATGGCTATTACCTCAACATGTTCTGCATGTCGCTGATGAAGGCAGAAAACCGCAAAGCCTTTAAGGACGACGAGGCGGGCTATATCGCCAAGAATTTTCCGCAGCTCACGCCGGATCAGCGTCAGGCAATCCTCAAGCGCGAGTACAACCGCATGCTGGAACTGGGCGGCAACATCTATTTCACCGCCAAGCTCGGCGCGACCGACGGCCATCCGTTCCAGCATCTCGCGGCCGTGATGACCGGCTCGACCCAGAAGGACTACGCCGACCTGATGCTGCGCGGCGGCCGTGCCGTCGAAGGCAACCGCAGCAGGTCCGGCAAGTACGCGAAAGCGGGATCGAGTATCGTCAAGGCGGACAAGCCGCAATCGAAGGCGAAGTCGAAAGCTCGCAGCAAAGGAAAAAAACGTGGCTAGGATCATCGCAGGAGTGACGTCCTCGCACGTGCCGGCGATCGGCGCGGCGATCGACAACCATCGCGAGTCGGAGCCGTACTGGCAGCGGGTGTTCCGCGGCTTCGAGCGCTCCAAGGAGTGGATGGCGAAGACCAAGCCCGACGTCTGCATCGTCGTCTACAACGACCATGCCTCGGCGTTCTCGGTCGAGATGATCCCAACCTTCGCGCTCGGCACCGCGGCGGAGTTTCCGATCGCCGACGAGGGCTGGGGTCCGCGCCCCGTGCCGCTGGTGAAGGGTCACCCGGAGCTCGCGTCGCACATCGCGCAGTCCGTCATCCTCGATGAGTTCGACCTCACGCTTTGCAACAAGATGGAGGTCGACCACGGCCTCACGGTGCCGCTCAACTTGATGTTCGGCACGCCGAAAGAATGGCCGTGCCCGATCATTCCTCTTGCCGTTAACGTCGTCCAATTTCCGCCGCCGACCGGCAACCGCTGCTTCAATCTCGGCAAGGCGATCCGCAAGGCGGTCGAGTCCTATCCGAAAGATTTGAAGGTCGTGGTGTTTGGCACCGGCGGTATGTCGCACCAGATCAGCGGCCAGCGCGCCGGCCTGATCAACTCAAAGTTCGACCACGCCTTCCTCGACAACCTCACCCGCAACCCGAAGAAGCTCACCAAGCTGTCGCACCTCGAATTGATGCGTGAGGCCGGCGCCGAGGGCGTCGAGATGGTGATGTGGCTCATCATGCGCGGCGCGCTCGACGACAAGGTCGACGAGGTCTATCGCTTCTACACGGTACCGGCCTCGAACACCGCGGTTGGCCACATCATTCTGGAAAACCGGAAGAAGGCCGTGAAGAAGCCGGCGCCCAAGATGAAGCGCGCCGCCGCGCGCGTCAAAGTTCATCGCATTCGCAGCAGAGCATGATCCCGAAAAGTGGAATCCGGTTTTCGGATAGGATCATGCTCAAACGCAATTAAGAGGCATCAATGAAAATCTGTGTCGCCGGCCAGGGCGCGTTTGGCCAGAAGCATCTCGATGCGCTCAAGCGCATTCCGGGCGTCGAAGTCACCTCGCTGGTCGGCGGCAACCAGGACTCGACCGCGGCGGTCGCCAAGAAATACGGCGTCCCGCACTACACCGGCGATCTCTCCGAAGGCATCAAGCGCGCCGACGCGGTGATCCTCACCACGCCGACCAAGATGCACTTCCGCCAGGGCGAGCAGGTGATGCGCGCCGGCAAGCACGTGCTGGTCGAGATCCCGGTGACCGACAGCGTCGAGGACGCCGAGAACCTGGTCAAGATCGCCAAGGAGACCGGCGTGACCGCGATGGGCGGCCACGTGCGGCGCTTCAACCCGAGCCACCAGTACGTCCACAAGAAGATCAAGGCCGGCGAGCTGAAGATTCAGCAGATGGACGTGCAGACCTATTTCTTCCGGCGCAAGAACATCAACGCCGCCGGCAACGCCCGGAGCTGGACCGACCACCTGCTCTGGCATCACGCCGCGCACACCATCGACCTGTTCCAGTACCAGGCCGGCGAGAACATCTCGGACTGCTACGCTGTGCAGGGCCCAATCCATCCCCAACTAAGCATCGCGATGGACATGGGCATCGTGGCGAAGACGCCGTCAGGATCGATGCTGTCGCTGTCGCTGTCGTTCAACAATGACGGGCCGCTCGGCTCGTCCTTCCGCTACATCTGCGACAACGGCACGTTCAAGGCGTTCTACGACGACCTGTCGGACGGCAAGGACAACAAGATCGACGTGTCGAAGGTCGACGTCTCGATGGACGGCATCGAACTCGAGGACCGCGAGTTCATCGCCGCGATCAAGGAGAGGCGCGAGCCGAACGGCAGCCTCCAGCAGCTGCTGCCCTGCATGCAAGTGCTCGGCAAGCTGGAGAAGATCATCGACCCGCAGCGCAAGGCGCACGCGTAGGGTGGTCTCACGCCATTTACTTTGCTCTCATGCCCCGCGAAAAGCGGGGCATCCAGTACCCGGCGTCTAACGTCTTTCGGTGAGTACTGGAATCGCCCGCTTTCGCGGGCGTTGACACCGAGCGCCAATCCGCCGTCACTCCGGCCTTGCGCCGGAAATCTTCACCACCTTGGCCCACTTCTCGACTTCGCTGGCGATGAATTTGGTGAATGCTTCAGGCGTTGTCGGATTGGGCGTGGCGCCGAAGTCTTCAATCCGCGACTTGAGTTTCGGATCGTTCAGGCCCGCGTTGATCTCGCTGTTGAGCCTGGCGAGCACCGCTGGCGGAATGTTGCGTGGCGCGCTGATGCCGAAGAACGCCAGCGCCTCGAAACCCGGCACGGTCTCGGCGACTGTCGGCACGTCCGGCAGCGCCGGGATGCGCTTGACCGAGGTGACGCCGAGGGCACGCAGCCGGCCTTCCTTGATGTGGTTGATCTGCGAGTTGAGGTTGTCGAACATGACATGCACTTGGTCGCCGGCCAGCAGGGCGATTGTCGCCGGCCCCGCGCCGCGGTAGGTGACGTGCTGCATCTCGACGCCGGTCATCTGCTTGAACAGCTCGCCGGAAACGTGAACCGAGGTGCCCAGCCCGCCGGACGCGTAGTTGACCTTGCCCGCGTTGGCCTTGGCGTAGGCGATGAACTCCGCGACCGTCTTGGCCGGCACCGACGGATGCACCGCCATCACGTTCGGCATGGTCGCCAACGCGGCGACGTGCTGCATGTCCTTGTTCACGTCGAAGCTGAGGTTGCTGTAGAACGTCGCGTTGATGGCATTGTTCGGCCCGAACAGGAACAGCGTGTAGCCGTCCGGCGCCGAGCGCACCACGGCTTCCGCGCCAAGGCTGCCCGACTGGCCCGGCTTGGTCTCGACCAGAACCTGCTGGCCGAGCCGTTCCGTCAGCCATCCGGCGATCAGCCGCGCGAGAATGTCCTGGCCGCCGCCCGGAGCGAAGCCGACCACGATCTTCAGCGGCTTCGACGGATAGGCGCCTTGCGCGAAAGCGGACGGCGCGGCCGTGAGCGCCGCACCCGACGCTGCAAGTTGCAGGAAACGGCGGCGATCAAGTCCCATGGCATTTCCCCCGCGATGTCGAATTGTTGTGGCGAAAGTATGCGTCGTTTCAGGGTCGAGCGACAAGCTAGCAAGCTCAATCGGCCTTCGCGCCCGAGAACTGCACCACCTTGGCCCACTTCTCCGTTTCCTCGGCGATGTGCTTGCCGAAGTCCGCCGGCGTGCCCACCAGCGGAGCGCCGCCCACCTCGTTGAGCCGCGCCTTCAGCCGCGGGTCGGCGAGACCGGCGCTCACCTCTTTGTTGAGCCGTTCGATGACCTCGGCCGGCGTGCCGCGCGGCACGCCCAGGCCGTACCAGTTGCTGGTCTCGTAGCCCGGCACGAAATCGCCGATCGGCGGCACGTCGGGAAGCGCGTCGAGCCGCGCCGCCGAGCTGATGCCGAGCGAGCGAACCCGGCCGGCCCTGATGTTCGTTCCCGGCACCCTCGCGAAATAGGCCAAGCCGACGCCGCCCGACGCCATCGCGACCTTCCCGGGATTCTCTTTGAGATAGGCGATGAACTCCGAGATCGTTTTGGCCGGGAACGCCGGCGTGACGATCAGCGCGAGGTGCCGGCAGCCGGCGCTTCCCGCGTTTCGGGCATGAGTGCAAACACGAGCAAGAGTCCGAACGCTCCGACAGACCCGAGAAACAAAAACACGATGGCGTCGCCAAACCTATCCGCGACATAGCCGGCAATGGTGGTGCCCAGCGACGCACCGATGCCGACGGCGACGCCGACCACGCCTTGCGCGAAATTGAAGTGTCCGGTCCCGCGTGTGGTGTCGGCGATGACGAGCGGCACCAGCACACCGAGTGCCGCCGCCGAAATTCCGTCCAGCAGTTGCGCCGTGACGATTACGGAAGGATCGTTCGACGCAGCGAACACCGCGCTGCGGACGCACAGCGGTGCGAAACAAAGCATCAGGAGAGGACGGCGGCCCCAGTTTTGCGCGGTGCGTCCGACCCACGGTGCGATGGCTGCGACCACGAATTGCGGCGCGAGAATGCAGATTGCAATGACCGCGGTCGCCCATTGTGGCGCGCGGGTGGTCAAGGATCCCGCCATGATCGGCAGCATGGCAGCGTTTGAAAGCTGGAACAGCACGATGGCCGAGGCGAAAATCAACAACGGTCCGTTGCGTCTGAGGCCGGCCAACGCATCGAACCACCCACCGCCCTCTCGTTTGCGCGTCCCGCCGCGAGCCAAGTCGGGATCGATGTCCGTGGACCGGATCATCGCCAGCGCGACGAGGGCAGGGACGCCGAATGCCGCAGTGAGAAAGAAGATAGCCTGGTTCGAATAATAGTGAGCCACGCCTCCCATCAGGCCGGCAGCGATTGCATTGCCGAGTGAGAGGAAGCGGACATTGCGGCCTAGCCTATGGCCCAGAAGGGCATGGCCGACGAGCCCGAGGCTGATCGCGGCGAGCACCGGTCCAGCGAGACAGCTCGCGATCGCGTGCAGCACCTTCGCGGCAAGCACCACGCTGAAGATCGGCCACAATGCCAGCAGGAGAGCGCTGCCGCTGATTGCAGCCACGGCGACTGCCGCGAGCAGCCGTTTGGCGGGGACGTGATCGACCAGCGCGCCGATCGGAATTTGCATCGCTATGCCGGCGAGCGTCCCGACGGTCAAAATCAGCCCGATGTCCAATTGCGTCCAACTCTTCGACGTCAGATAGGCGGCGACGAACGGGCCCCATCCGGTCTGGATGTCGGCGAGGAAGAATGCAAACCAGTCGAGTCCGCGCTGGCTCCGGCACGAGGGTTGGTGCTTTTTGTCCTCCAAGGGCAACGGCGCTGTCCATTTCCCATTAGGCACGTTCGCGCAGCGTCTTCGATGCGCCGTCATAGACGATGCGGCCCTTGTCCATCACCACGCTGCGGTCGGAGAACTCGAAGGCGACGCGGCTGTTCTGCTCGACCAGGATGATGGCGCCAGCTTCCAGGCTCGCTTGCTATCGTGGCAGGCGGCCCTTGATCGCATTGGCGTGTGCCTCGTAGGTGATATGTCCCGCGGCATCCGTCGGCAGGCGTGCACGCATTCTCATTTTGAGTTGCTCCACATCGCCGGGAGCCATCGTGGCAACCGTTTGGCCTACACTCGCTCCCATGCTCGTCGTCCAAAAATCATCAAAGTCGGCGAATGTCCGCTGCACCGTGATCACCCGTGTCTCGATCTCTTCAAGGCCCTCATCCGCCCACAAATCCTGCAGCGCTTCCACTCGGGATGCATCGGCGCTCGGTGGGAGGGGCAGAGTGATGCCCATCGAACGCATCTCCACTCTAAACGAATCCAAAGGAAATCCGCCGTCGAACATATCCCATGCATAGGCCGCAACAATGCCCCCAGGGCGAACAACCCGCGCCATCTCGGCGACGCCCTTAGCCGGATTGGGAACAAAGAAGATTACCAGCGCCATGACTGCGGCACTTGGCAAAGGAAGCGCCATGGCGTCGCCCTGCCGGAATTGCGCTAATCGGGCTGCGGGCCGCGCACGCGCATACGCGAGCTGCGGCTCGGAAGGGTCGATCGCCTGCACCTCGACGGGCGCGCATCGGTCGACAAGCAGTTCGGTGAATGCGCCGTTGCCACAGCCGATGTCGATCCATCGCAAGCCGGGGCGCGGCGCCAGCCAATTCAAGAATACCTCTCCCGCGAGCCGGCTCCAGGTGCCCATCATCCGTTCGTAGGCGGCGCCGTCGTTGAAACGGAATAGACGTTCGGTCATTGAATGCCCTGTTCGTTTAGAACGAAACGGTACGGCCATCTACGGCCAGTTCCAAATTGGCACTCTATTCGAGAGCTACGCTACTCACTCACCCCGATCAACTGCGCCAGCCGCTCCGGGTCGTCGCGCAACGCCTTGGACTCGCCATCGTAAACGATGCGGCCCTTATCCATCACGACGCTACGGTCGGAGAACTCGAAGGCGACGCGGCTGTTCTGCTCGACCAGGATGATCGAGAGCTTGCTCTCGCTGCGCAACCGCACCAGCACGGCCGTCAGCGCTTCGACGATCACCGGCGCCAAACCCTCGGTCGGCTCGTCCATCAAGAGCACGGTCGGATTGGTTCGCAGCGCGCGCGCGATCGATAGCATCTGCTGCTCGCCGCCGGACAATTGGTTGCCCTTGTTGGTGAGGCGCTCGGCGAGGTTCGGGAACAGCTCGAACAGGCGCTCGTCGGTCCATGCGCCGGGCCGCGCGCCGACGTCGAGATTCTCGCGCACGGTGAGCGAAGGAAAAATCTCGCGCTCCTGCGGCACGAAGCCGATGCCGGCCGCAGCGCGGCGGTAGATCGGAACGCCGTTGAGGCTGTTGCCCGCAAGCAAGACCTCGCCTTTGTGCAATGTGGTGTGGCCCATCACGGTGGCGAGCAGCGTTGTCTTGCCGACGCCGTTTCGGCCGATCACGCTGATGCTCTCGCCGCGCGCGACCTTCAGATCGAGGTCTTCCAGCACCACGGTCTCGCCGTAGCCCGACGACACGTTGCGAAGCTCTACGGCGGCGTCAGCCATGATCTTGTCAACCATGGGTGGCCTGCCCGAGATACACGGCGCGCACGTCGGCGTTGGCGCCGATCTCCTTCGGCGTGCCCTCGGCGAAGATCGCGCCACGCACCAGCACGGTGATGCGCTGGGCGAAGCGGAACACCAGGTCCATGTCGTGGTCGATGATCAGCACGCCGATGCTCTTGGGCAGCGCGTCGATCGCGTCGAGAATGATGTGGCTCTCGGCGCTGGGCACGCCCGCGGCCGGCTCGTCGAGCAGCAGAACCTCGGGCTTCTGGCCGAGCGCGATGGCGAGCTCCACCAGCCGCTGGCGGCCATAGGGCAGGCCGTTGATGGTGAGATGGGCGTAGTCGGCGAGCTTGAGCGTTTCGAGCAGATGCATCGCCTCGTCGATCACGTCGCGGCGCTTGCCGGCCGGCGTAAACATGCTCGGCGCGGCGCCCACCCGCTCGGCGACCGAGATATAGACGTTCTCCAGCACCGAGAGGCCGCGAAACAGCCGGTTGATCTGGAAGGTGCGCGCGATGCCGAACTTGACCCGCTGCGCCTGCTCCATGGTGGTGATGTCCTGGCCGCGCAGCAGCACGGTGCCGGACGACGGCAGCAGCACGCCGGTCAGTAGATTGATAAAGGTCGTCTTGCCGGCGCCGTTCGGCCCGATCAGCGCGTGGCGCGCGCCGCTTTCCAGCTTGAAGTTGACGTTGGTCGACGCGGCGAGCGCGCCGAAGTTCTTGCTGACGCCGCGCGTTTCGAGCAGCGCGGTCATGGGGATGACTTTGGGGCCGCGCGCGTCCTTCGGAGCCAGCCGGTGATCGCGTCGCCCATCCCGAGGATGCCGCCGCGGAAGAACAGCGCGATGATGACCAGCATCAGACCGAGGCCGAGCTGCCACGCGGTCGGGTAGAGCTTGGACAGGAAGTGCGCCAGAACCATGTAGGCGACCGCGCCGACGAATGCGCCGTAGAGCCGCCCGTAGCCGCCGAGCACCAGGATGATCAGCACGGTGGCTGCGCGGTCGAGGCCGAGCGTCGAGAGATTGACGTAGGCGTTGGCCTGCGCCCACAAGCCGCCGGCGATGCCGGCGATCGCCGCGGAGATGGTGTAGCAGACGATCAGCCGTGTCCGCACCGGCGCGCCGACCGCGTGCATGCGCAACGTGTTCTCGCGGATGCCGGTCAGGCTCTCGCCGAACGGCGAATAGACCAGCGTGCGCACGAACACGAAGCACACCAGCAGCACCGCGAGGATGTAGAGGTACTGCACTTTCGGAAACAGCGGGTTGAACTCGAAGGCGCCGAACAACGGCGGAATCACGATACCGGTGAGGCCATCGAAGCCGCCGGTCCAGTCATGGCCGAGGTTCGCCGCTTCCTCGAGCAGCGCCATCGTGCAGAGCGTGAGCATCAGGAGCGTCAGTCCGGTGGTGCGCAGCAGCACCAGTCCGGAGGCGAGGCCGATCGCCCCCGCCACCACGGCGGCAGCGAGCAGGCTGCTGATCGGCTCGTTCCAGATGCCGTGATGCGCCAGCATGCCGACGGTATAGGCGCCGGCGCCGAAGAACGCGGCATGACCGAGCGTCACGATGCCGGCGTATCCCAGCGCGAGATCGAGCGAGATCGCGAACAGCACCGTGATGAGCAGCTCGGTGCCGAACCCGAGATGGCGCGGGAACGCGAAATAGAACGCCAGCGCCAGCAGCCACGGCAGCGGCTCCCACCAGCGCAGCTTGTGCCGCTGCGTCATCGCGCGCGCGCCGAGGTTGTCGTGGTCCGGTGCGGCCGCGCTCATGACGGCTTCCCGAACAGGCCCTGCGGCCGCCACAGCAGCAGCATGATGGTCAGCACGTAGATGAACAACGTGCCGCCCTGCGGGATGTATTTCTTCAGCACGAAATCCAGCACGCCGATGATGACCGAGGCCCAGAACACGCCCCAGATGCTGCCGAGTCCGCCGACCGCGACCACGATCAGGAAGAACACCAGGTACTTCAGCGCGTACTGCGGATCGAGCCCGAGAAACTCGGCGCCCAGCCCGCCGCCGATCGCGGCCATGCCGCTGCCGAAGCCGAACGTGATGGCGAACAGCCGGTCGATGTTGATGCCGAGCGATTCCGCCATGCGTCGGTTGTCGACCGCGGCGCGGATCTGCGCGCCGAACCGCGTGCGCTCGAAGCCGAGCCACAGCCCGACCACGATGACGATGCCGGCAGCGATCAGGAAAATGCTGTAGGTGCGGTACTGCACGATGCCGAGATTGATCTGCCCGCGCAGCTCGGCTGGGATCGGCACCGGCTGGTTCTCCGGCCCCACGAACACCGTCAGCCCCGCAATGAACATGAAAACCAGGCCGATGGTGAACAGCACCTGGTCGAGCTCGCCCGCCTTGTAGAGCCGCGAATAGAGCAGCCGCTCGAACACCATGCTGATCGCGGCGGTGGCGACGAATCCCAGCGCCAGCGCCGGCGTGAAGCCGATGCCCCAGTTCCGCATCGACAGCACGATGATGTAGCCGCCCAGCATGGCGAACGCGCCGTGCGCCAGGTTGACGAAGCCCATCAGCCCCATGGTGACAGACAGGCCGACCGAGACGATGAACAGCACCATGCCGGCAGCCATGCCGCCGAGCAGCATGCTGGCGATGTTCTCGATCATGGAGCCGTCCAAATGGCACGGGTCGCGGCCACGGCCGCGAACAGGCAAGTCATCTCATCCCCCGGATCCCGCAGTCTTGTTGTCAAATTGTAGGGCCAAGGCCGCAAACTGCAAGCCAATCGCCCCTTCACACCAGAATGCAAAACCGCCGCCCCATCGCGGGGGCGGCGGCGTTGCTTCGAGCGTCGTGGCCTACTTGCAGGGCGCGATCTTCTGCGCCTTGCAGGCATCCTTCACGTTGTCGATCTTGCCGATCACCTTCTGGTGCAGCTTGCCGTCCTTGCCCTTCACGACTTCGGACAGATACTCGTTCATGACGATGTCGCGG
>Ga0190270_10000735_pt1 | contig 14605 bp, 12 predicted proteins | sample Popmic320T_FD_133748 | JGI IMG/M metagenome (GOLD analysis project Ga0190270, IMG submission 133748) | Populus adjacent soil microbial communities from riparian zone of Weber River, Utah, USA - 320 T | ecosystem: Environmental > Terrestrial > Soil > Riparian zone | place: USA: Utah | collected... | reverse complement strand
GAACCAGTTTGCCCTTCACCCCTAACGGATCAATCGCCAAGGCCGCATTCCGTTCGGCGGTTGCATACTCGGAATTCAAGTATTCCGGTGATAGCACGGCAATTATTTGCTTTGATTTATCGATCGCAGTACTCATCTGCTCAATGAAACTGCTACCGGGGTTGAAATCCCAAGCCTGAATGATGCAGGTAAAACGTTGCTTCTTTAACTCCCAGGCGATCCACTTAGCCCAGTCCTCGTCAACTTTGGTGTAGCTGATGAAAAAGTCAACTTTAGCCATCCTTCACTCCTTATGTATTCGTCGACTTGTCACGTTCGGCGGCGTGATTAGCGGCCCCGGCGTCTACTCAGATGTACCAGGGAGCGACAAATCCCCGGGAGGCCGCCGTGAGAGAGAGAAATACAACCGGTCTGCGTCACCGTTTTATTGCCGAGATGTGGTTCGCAGTAGGCACCATTTCTGTGACCACCGACATTAGGTAGCACATCGGCGCATCGTCGGGATTGTATGTACCGGCTCTGATCAGGGTGAATCCCTGGCACCTCGGATTCCTGTCGCAGTCTGCCTTACACTGTGCCGCAGTGGTTCCGCGGTAGTAAGTCAATCGTTCTCCCTTTAGAGAAGCACTTTCATTCGTCGGTCCCCATTTTTCAACTCGTGGTGTAGGTGTCGGTGTTACCGGTGGCCTCGCATTAGTGTTCGCGTTGGAATTACTGTTCACGTTTGAATTGGATTCATCATTTACTGTGTCGCCTCCACCCGCTAGCGCTACCGATACGTCGGCATAGAACGAAGCCTGTCTGGAGCCCACCATGCACTTTAATGCCGCACCTATCTTCCACTCCAGATTGTCCTTCATTCCGTTAGCTCCCTGATTTAATCCCCACGCTTTATGATCGGACCCATTGTTGTTGACGACTCCAGCGTCGCCGCCAAAGCAGTTTGCGTCAGGAACATAGCTGGCGATGATCACCGATACATCACCATATCTTTCCGACAAGCGTTGAGCATTCATCGACTTGCACTGAAACAGGAGATCGAGTTTGAAATTGAGGTTGCCTTGCAGCCTTCCGACTGTCTGGTCTTTAGCCCAGGAGTAATGAGTCGCCCGATTAGTAGATCCAGCGCGGGGATCGCCGTCAAAGCAATCGGTGGACGAAGTCACATTAGCGTTCACGTTCGTATTAGTGTTACGAGGTGCTTCATCGTCATTTCCGAACCAAATAAAAGCCATGATGGTTCCCGCGATAAGGATGAGCCCGACAAAAGCAGCAATCCCGAGCGCCAGCCAGGGTTTCCTGCTTCGTCCATGATTTTGCTGCGATGGCTGTTTCGGTGGATACAGCGGTAAAGGCTGGGGAGATACTATCGTCGAAATGTGAGGTGGTCTTGGACCACCTGGGTTCGTCGTGGGATTCAATATTGCCGTAGGAGCCGGCACAGTGATACGAGGGGCGGTTACGCTAGGAGTTTCGTCCTCCGCGTCTGGGGCCGAAAGGACGGTTCCATCCATCAGGCAGAAAGTCAGGTTATCTTCAAACGTTCGCTTGCAAACAGGACAAGTTTTCATCGGCACCTCAACAGATGATGATAGTTAATAGACCTTACTGAGAAACCAGCGGCATAAGGCGCCTCGACCGCAAGGCGACAACCGCTGATCGGAAGACCCGGTTGCAATCCTCTCTACGTAAACCCGCCTCGCCGTTGAGCCAGTCGCAGCTCGACAGCGCCCTAAGAGATCTTCAAAAACTATGGGCTTTTGATCATGTTGCTGCGTAAACCAAGCGGTACCAGAATCTCCGGAATTTCAGAGCCTCGCGTGGCAAGCGCCCTTTTGATTTCCGCCTCATGCTCCGCGTATTTAGCAAGCAGTCGATTTGTGTACGCTCTGAACCGAACGTTTTGACTCTCATCGTGCTCGCGCTTTAGATCCTTTTGGATTTCGCTGATCTGCTGCAGGCGCGGTTCAGCGATAGCTTTGAGAAAGGCGGCCTGCCCAGTGGCAATACGGATCTCGTAGCTGCTATCTCCTGTAAGGGGCGCCGGCTTGATGGTCGAGATGAAGTTACGAATCGCGTTGTGCACGGTGTTGTTGTAGGCACTGGCGTGAGTCGTGCGCTTGCATACCAAGCGGGTCATAGCCGGCTGAATCGACGCGGGAAGCTTGGCAATCCGCGCGGCGCTCCACTTTACCTTTATCGGTTGTGCCGTACGTGCGGCGAGATCATCCAGCTTGCGCTGTAGCGCCACATTCTGAGATTGGATCGTTTTTGGCATAAACGCGGTCAGTGGTTTGCTCATACCGCCTGGTTGCGATTTGAAATTAAAATCGAAGTTAAGTTCCTCGTCACCGCAGCTCGAGTTTGGAAAGGTCTTTTTTAACGTCTTACGAAACTGGACGTAAGAATGAATGCCGCTCTGAGCGCCGTCAGGTCCGCCCTCTATGCTCTTGCCCTTTCCAGCTTTGAGGGCTTTCCACATGTTCTTGAATCCGTTCTTGAATCCGCCGCATAGCATGCTAAGCCTCCAGAGCTTATGGGTGACGTTCCCTTCCATTTCATCGCCGGCCTTGAGGTCCATCTTCCATTCACGAGCTCTTTTTAACGCGCCCTTATCCAGAATAGTCGCGTGGTACTCGGCCCAGCCTTCGTTGAATGCAAAACCCAGGTTCGAATGCTCGCGCGGGTGGTGATGACGAATGTAGCGGAACCATTGGAGGTCCCCGTTAAAGTGGTCCACATCACCGTCCGCGGCGTGACGAATGCGATGACCAAATTCATGAAACATCGCATTCGTCTCAAAAAAGTCGCCGGGCCAGTGGATATCGTCGGTGCCCGTCCAGGGAACCCCAGCTTCCAAAATCTCCGGTACCCGGATTCCTACCAGCCCGTCGTTGCCTGGCACTCGGTCGTCACCAGTGAGCTCGGTGAACGTCGTGTATTGCATTTGCGCGTAAGCGAACAGCAGCGGATAGAGCTTCTCGTCCGAGTCGAACAGCATCTCACCAAAATCGAGAGTCCCTTTCTTGTCCTCCCGGGTTTCAGTTATGCCGAAGTGAGTGAAGCCCCATACGTTCCGCACATCAACGCGATTCTTCTCATTGAGGATAAACTTGATGTAGACATCAGGATGATCGCAACCACCGCAGACTGTCCAGGAGTCTTCTCCATGGCCCGAAAGATCATACCTCCCGTCCTGATCAGTGCGGCCTTTTTTCAGTACCTCGTCCACATCGATGTCTCTGTCCATCAGTTGAACCCGAACGCGGGCCAAAGGCTTCTTCGCGCCACCATCCCGGTACATCAAACGCCCCTTGCCGCGCACGTTGTAGTCCGCGATAGCAATGTTGGGAAGTCCGAGGCAGATCACTAATGCAATTAAAGACTTCCATCTATTGTTCACACTGTCCTCCTTTGGTGAAGTCCGACCCGTTGGTCCGGGTCCGCGCGACAAGTACCTCGGTTGAGTCTTCTTTGCTATTCAGGTGTCCTCTGGGCCACTGTAACGCTGTTTATGTTGCGGCCGGTTCCGGCATTCCAAATATCCACAGCACAACGCCACTCGCCGTCAGACTCTCGCCGCCAGACAGTCACTGCTCGGCCTTCAGTTGTGACAGGCGTACCATCGGGAGCATCCATTTCAACCTTGTTGCGGCTGAACATATAGGCAAGAGTCTCATCGTCCGAAAGTGACACATCCGTCGTGGTCCAGCTGATCCGGAACCCGGGAATCTTCATACTGCCTTCAACGTATTCGCGCAACGCGGTTTTACCGGCTACAGCCGGTAAACCAGGTGCGAAAACCACGGCGTCATCAGTCCAGAACGAAAGTATCAGGTCCACGTCTCGCCCTTCGGAAGCCGCAGCGGACCACTCGGCGTCGCGACGAAGTAGCCGCGTTTTCTCAGAATCTAAGTCCAATCGGATCTGCCTTTCTTAGTTTCCGATTTCACAATTGGCGATATTGGCTAACAGGCGTTTAGAGTACAACCTTCAGGTCGCTCGTTCGCGACCAGGGAAGCTAGCTTCTTCTCAAGCTAAAGCTTGTACTCTATACGCCTGCTACGAGCCTTATTCTCTCGTCGCTACAACTTCGAGATACTCTCCGTCACCCAAGGTCGTGTTGTCTCTTGCTTGATTATGTTCGGTCCACAGCTGCTCCAGATCGCTTCTGAGCGCGGCCTGGCCCTCGGTGTCGAGGGCAGCGAAGGCGCGTTGAGTTGGACCGTAGTACATACGGAAGAATTCAACAACTTCGGCGGGTGGAAACGGATACTTGAACTGACACATCTGTCGCGTCATTTGTAAATCCGCGACGCCATTACTCAACCGTTCGCGCACAGTTTCCTCATCACCCCATTTGAGAGGCGACGGCATGTTGGGCGGTGGTGGCACATGTTTGCCGGTGACCTTGAACATCTGACCGATGAATCCTTCGGGCGTCCAGTTTGCCATAGCAATCTTTCCACCGGGCCGGCAGACGCGCACGAGTTCAGCAGCAACCAGTTCAGGTCGTGGTGCGAACATCGCTCCGAACATACTGACGACAACATCAAACGCGGCGTCGTCATATGGCAGGTTCTCCGCATCGCCTTCGTCAAACTGAATCGTAAGGTTTTCCGATGCAGCACGTGCGCGTGCCTGTTCAATTAGATTCGGTGCAATATCGATACCGGTTACAACTGCGCCACCACGCGCTGCCGGTATTGCCAAGTTGCCGCTGCCGCAGGCTACGTCGAGCACGCGCATGCCCGGCTTTAGCGCAAGGCGGGCGATAAACTCTTCTGCGTTTGTTTCAATATGCTTTGCGACCTGGCCGAAGTCGCCACTCATCCACATCGCTTTGAGTCGCGTTTTCAACGATTCCATTTCAGGCTGAGTTGTGCTCATGTTTCATCTCCGTTCAATAAAAGTTCAAGGTGAGTGCGTCACTATGCACCGCGGGACCAGCTCATAGCCTCGGGTCATGAAGTCAGTACGGCGCTCGTTTCGACGCTTTACGCAGTTTTTTAGCGGCGCGCTCCGCGATGGCACTCTTTATCAGCTTCCGAACAAGGGTTGCCGGTAAAGGTTTTTCGGCAGGAAACTGAATGGTGCCCTTACTAGTTTTGTAAGCTCTAAGGTCCTTGTCGTTGTCTTCGATCGGGAAAGCGCCGGGATAGAACGCGCAATGGTCCGTCCACGCACCAAACGACGCCAACATCTTACCGTCCAGGCGGAAGCCTGGGAGCTGGTAGCTAATGCACTCTTCGGCGCGCGGCGCCGCAGACTTGATGTCTTTGCGAAGCTTCTCAAGCGCAGCTCGCTTTTCGTTGCTTAACGTTGAAAGGTAGTCGTCGATGGTTTTTGGTTTAAACGACATGGATTGGGCGTAAACGCGTTTCGCGCAAATTATGCAGCAAGCTTTGTTCTTTGTCCGAGTGGATACCGGCTTTCAATTCTTCACCCGGCCGATATTTCTCGCGCCAGATTAAGGTTTCTTTGATTGTGTCACTCAATGGCCGCAAGGTAAGTCCCGCACGAACAGCCTTATCACAATTGATGAACATAAACCCTTTCAAGTGTGGCGCGGCTTCTTCCGGGAACCAAAGCGGCATTTCGCTCCACGGAGTGATCTTCTCTTGCAGTAAGAAATCGTCACTGGCCCAGGTAAAAGAAGCGTCGCTATTGCTTACGAGTTTACATTCCTCGACCACGGTTTCCATCGTCAGGTGCTTAGGCAAACCGCTGGCGTTATAGACGCCCGTTTCCTGACGTTCAATCATGCTCAAAGTCCATGCGGCCAGGTCGCGGACGTCGATAAACTGGACAAAGCGTTCAGGTCGACCCGGAGTTAATACCTCACCCCCACGTGCGACACGCACAACCCAATAAGTAAATCGGTCGGTGTAATCATCAGGGCCGACGATCAAACCGGGGCGAATAATAAGCGCTCGATTAGCAAATATCCCCTCCACCGTTTGCTCACACAGTGCTTTTAACCCGCCGTACATCTTCCCGTACGTCACGGCGGAGGTTTGCCCAGATGAATCGATTGCGTTCGCCTGATCCAATTGTTCGGTCGTCAGCATGGCGAGCGGAGCAGTTTCGTCTACGCCGGCAACACTAACATCCGCGTACACGGATTGGCTCGAAATAAAGACATAGCGCTCAACTAGAGCAGACAAGACCTCTGCCGATGCTCTGACGGTGCGCGGCAAATATCCGGAAGTATCGACGACAGTATTCCAGCGGCGGCCCTGAAGTTTACCCAGATCGCTGTTTCGATCTCCGTGAATCGTTTCGACATTTGCCAAGTGTTCAGATGGTTTCGCGGTGCGATGCTGGCCACGGTTGAAAAGCGTGACCTCGTGACCGTGTGCAACGGCTGCTGCGACCAAATGACGGCCGACGAATCTTGTTCCGCCAAGAATCAATAGCTTCATCTATTTACATCAGGTCGCGACCAGAGAATGTGGAACGTTCTATCTCAACGCTGGTTCAAGCATCCCGGGCTTTGACAAGAGGCGTTGATTGTTTTCTAACAATTAGAACGGCAGGGACCAGGCCCGAGGGCCGAAAGTCAATAGCCACGCCCGTGAGGGCGTGGTTACTGGCGAATATCCGTATAGGCCCAAAGGGCCGACATTAACCTCAATTTCTGCCGGCGCTTCGCGCCTCAGACTTCCAACTTGCCTATGGTCCACGCCCTCAAGGACGTGGCTATTGGCTTTCGGCCCTTCGGGCCTGCTTCGTGTCTTCATCCGCGCATCGTCATCGCATATCTACCTGAGCGCCGGCCGTGTCAGCTTTCTCTTTGCCATCAGCAGACAGACAGCGGTCGACTGCGCATCAATCGAACCAGAAGTATTTCCAGCGCGTGTGAGGCACGTCGTGCATCGCATAGTAACCGCGAGCCCGTTCCAGTGTTTGAGGCGTGTACTGCAGAATATCCATCGCGTGGCTCGTCGCGGTCTGCTCGCCGCGCGGGTTGTAGACGACGAACTCCTGCGTACCCAGTGGCGACGCGGGTTGCTCGAAGAGCAGGTTGAAGGCATCGCCGCTCGGCTCGTAATGGAATTTTTCGATGCCAATCACCCCGGGTTTATAGTCCTTGTTCACCGACAGCAACGACGGCGGATAGTGCCCGCGCGCGGCGCGATACTGCTGGATGTCGGAAATCAGCTGAGCACTGTTATTCATCGCGCGGTTTCTACTGAACTGGACGGCCGGCTCGAGGACCACTTGCTGAAGGAGGAAGACGGCGACAGGTACCACGAGAAAATAAAGCGCGGGCGCCGCAGTGGAAGTGGGCGCCATCTTTAATCCTTTCAGCCGCGGCTTGACACTGACGACCACATAGACGCCCAGAGCCAGGCAGAGCAGCGCGAGCAACAGGCTGCCCAACGCAAACGCGGCGAGCGATACGGTGGCCCATACGAGCGACAAGACGCTCAGCGCCGCAACCGCAAGTGTGTGCTGCTTAGCCGCGAGGACCCGGGAGTATCTGGAGGCCATCCAGAGGACGCCGATGGGCGCGAACAGCAGGCTAAAAAATCCCGCGACGCGAGCCATCATCGACAAAGGGAGTGCGAGCGGATCATACGGTCCCGGAAGGAACGGCAAGAGAGTGCACAGAATGACTACCGCTATCGCGGATATGATCAAAAGGAAGTGAGCCCACATTGGAATCTTCATAACGTGCGGTCCCGTTCTGGCTCACCGGTAGAGTAGATAAGGTTTGCGACTCTCACGGAACGTCGCGGCCTCTCTATCCCACTCCTCCAAAAGGTGATCGAGTTTGCCGTTCTCTATAGTGAGTCTCACCTTGTCAGAACCCGTGAGCCGATCGATGCTCGCGGTCCAGGCGAACTCGCGAGGGTGCTGCCTGCGGATCTCGTCGATGAGCAGGAGCGACGTGCGGACCGGCCGGTACGCCAGCCGGTTGGTGACGGCGAAGCGAATCGCCGGGATAGTCTGTCCTTTATGCTTGGCGGCTGTCGGCGCCACGGACATCGTAATCGCTTCGAACCGGATGCCCGGGAGCTGCCTCTCATTCATGACTCGGGCGACCTCAGGCGCGTTGAGCCAGGGGGCGCCTATCTGCTCGAAAGGGCGCTCGGTGCCCCTGCCCTCGGTCAGGTTAGTGCCCTCGAAGTAAACCGACCCGGTGTAGCTCGTCAGCGCGGCCAGCGAGCGGAGGTTCGGGGAAGGGTTAATCCACGGTAGACCGGTCTGGTCCTGCCACTGCGAGCGTCGCCAGTTTGCCACGCGTGCGATGATGAGATTCGCCCCGATGCCGTACTTGCGGTTAAAGAGAGTCGCCAGTTCGCCGACGGTCATCCCGTGACGCGCCGGTATCGGGTACATGCCGACGAACGATTTGAACCTGGGATCAAGCAGGGCCCCTTCGACAATCTCGCCGCCGATGGGATTCGGACGATCCAGAACGACGAACGGAATCCCTTTTCTAGCCGCAGCCTGCATAGAGAGGGCCATAGTCGACACGTATGTCCAGGTGCGACCCCCGACCTCCTGCAGATCGTAAACCAGAACGTCGACGTCCTTCAGCATCACCGGCGTTGGGCCGCGATCCTCAGACTTGTAGAGAGAATAGATGGGAACACCCGTGGCCGGATCAGTTTCGTCCACTATCTTCTCTCCCGCTTCGACATTACCCCTGATGCCGTGCTCGGGAGCTAGCAGAGCGACCAATTTCAGATGCTTGTGGTTTGCGATCAGATCGATATCCGTGGTTCTGGAACGATCAATGCCGGAATGGTTGGTGATAAGGCCGACGCGTTTCCCGCGAAGCGCTCGAGGGACGTTGGCGAGAAAAGTCTCGATGCCGGGGCGGACCGGCGGCACGGAGACGCGTGGCGTTACGCCGACGCGCGCCGATGGCTCGATGGCCAGCGCCGGCGTCATTGCGCCCGCGGCAAGTAGCAACAGGATGGGAGCAAAAGCCTTCATGAGTGGCAACTCTCCTTGGTCTCACGCTGTTTTGCACAAAAAGTCTCGAGCCGGTTCGAAGGGGAGCGCCGATAGGTACAAGGCTCGTATTGGTGCGTGTTGTTTCGTGTATTTCGTGGATCGTTTGTTTAAGGTTCGGAGTAATACGATCGAATGGTAATGAACAGGCGTTTCGCTAAAGAGGTAACTGATGATCAACTGAGCAGTTCCCGGTACGCCGCCGCCGTTGTAGCGTAGATCAATGATGAGAGCATCGGTATTAGCGAGGAACTGCATCGCCGCAATTGCAGTTTCAGCTCCAAGTTCGGAAGTGACAAAGCCGTCAAGTTCCATGTAACCGATGTTTCCGTTCAAACGCTCGACCTTTTCAAATCCAAAATTTGTCGAACTTGCCATGCGCCGGAATCTTTCACGGTCTTCAGGTGAGGGTTGCTTTTGCTCTGAGCTCGCCGGTATCGGGTCATAGCTAAACCCTACTCCCAAATGTTTATCTTTTGCGATTTCAGCCAAATGCGCCGTCAGTGTTTGAGCCAGAAGCGAACTACTACTGACTTTGTCATAACATGAACCACAGTAAGAACCTGTCGCCCCATACAGCAGCAGCGATCCCGACCAACACTACGAAGATGATGTTTGCAAGAAATGGCATTCCGCCCCACAACACCAACGCGCCCGCGAGTACGGCTCCAAACATGAACCTCAGTAATAGGGTTACAGCATCCATAAAAAACTGGCATGGCACATAAAGAGCTTCGCCCAACCTAACATGTAACTAACGGTATCTATGAACTCAGCCCAGCTAATGGCCGGAAATCTATTGTTCGCGCTTGACCGCTCACGGTAATCCCGTTATGCCGACACCATTCACGGGCTACGAGTCGTCGAGGCCGGTTTCGCCCTTGCCCGTCTTGCGAGGTCGCAGCTTGATGGCTTCCTTGAAGAGGTCGTGCGCGTACTTCTCCCAGTCCTTGGGCTCTCTGAACGCGCCACCCGCCGCGAGCGGCCGATTGCGCGTTTCGAACTTCACCAACCTGGTGTCGTTCTGACCGGCTTTGGTTTCAACCGAGGACCTGCCCATGGCAGCGCTCAGGCCAGGCCCAGTTCCATGGGCAAGCAGATCGCTGCCCTTCGTAATGCCGCTGAGCCACTGGTTGACCGTTGGGCCCTTCTGGGGCGACTCGCTCCCGTAGCCTTTGATGAAGAACGGGCTCTTCTTGGTGAGCCCCATCTCGGTAAGGATGATCCCGCCGCTGACGATCGAGTCAAATAGCTTCTTCTCGTCTGCGCTGAGCAGCGTCTTGTACATCGACGCGAAGTTCGTCCGGCTCATCAGCGTGAACGCCTGTTTCGCAGGCATGCCCTCTACATCGGCGAAGGCGCCTGCAGCGTCGCTCGCTGGACCGCCTTGTCCACGCTTGATGTAGTTGACGATGATGTCGAGGAAGTTGCGCAGGTTGACCAGCTTATCGGCAGCGATCTTCTTCGTATTGGCCTTGTCCAAGATCGCCTGGGCGCTGACGATTACCGGCTCCCTGTAGTCCGGGAACTCGTGCTGCTTCAGAAAAGACTCGTACTCGCTAAGCTCGAAGCTCTCTGAGGACTGGATTCCGGCCTCCCACGCGGGGTCCGAGATGCTGACCTCCAGTTGCTCACCCTTCGCCAGGATCTTCTCATTCTTGCCCTCCATGTCCGGCTTCGGGTCCCACTTGCCCTGGTCCAGCTCCTTCGCCGTGCCCGTCCGCAGCCCGCCGACATCGAAGGGAAACTCTTTACGACCGCCGCTCACGGCTTTCGCTGCTTTCATCTGCGTGGTCATGAGGAAAGCCTCGGCAACCTCCTCTTTCAGCTTCGACCATTTGCGATGCCATCTCGTTTCGAATTCGATTACACCGTGGGATTCTGACTCCAACGTGACGCCTGAGCTACCCTTTACCAGGAAGTCTTCAGGGCCGTACTTGCGATCGAGCAATACGGCTTGTGTGCCGTCGTTCCGAAAGACCTTGTTCTTCGTCTGGAACTCGAACTTCATCTCCCGCTGAACGGTTGGTGGACAGCCGCCCTGAACCCCCATCGGGCCAGTAAGGGAACTTGCTGCGCCTTGCTGAATTGTGTGGGTCAACTCATGCGCCAGAAGTCGTTGACTCTCGGCTTTCCCCGGCGTGTACTCCCCGCCGCGAAAGAAGATATCGCTCCCCAGAGTGAAGGCGCGAGCGTGGAGCGCACGGCTATGCGTGTCAGCCTCTTGGCTCGTATGAATCCTAATCCCGCTGAAATCGACTCCAAAACGAGGCTCCATGAAGCCGCGTTCGGATGAGGTCAATGCCCGCCCGTCGCCGCGCATCGCCTGAATCCGAGCCCCGCTCTGCGGTGCGAGCTTCGGGCCGTCAGCGCCGAGGCCTCTGCTGCGCTGAACCTCAGCCTTCCCATGGACGATCTTCTCCTGCCCTCCGAGGATCAATGGTATGCCCTCGATGTCGCCTTCACCACGGGCAACGCGGGATGTTCCACGATCCGGTACGTGCATCACCATATAGGCGACCCGATCCGCCTTTTGCTCGTAGATGTCTCCGGGCGTGCTCACCGCCAACTTCGTCTGTATACCTACGGATGCGGAAGGGTGGATGGGTACCTGGCTGAAATCATGACCGAAGCGAGGAATGCGGGTAGTACTTGAGTCTTCTTTGCCATTCCCCGTATTTCCTTCAAACAGCCGCTGTACGGCTTGATTCCCAATCGAGCGCTGTGAGTGAACGATCGAGTTCACCTCACGACTTTGCCCAAAGTGTGCCCGACCCGGGTTCGTACCCTTTGCAGGCGTCGTCTGCTGAGTTGCCTTTGGTTTCTGTGTGAAAGTGTGCACAGCTAATCTCCTTTCGTCGGCCTGGCATCACCCGCCCCCCAAACGCGGCGACACAACCTACATCGCAGGGCGCAAGGTCGATGAAAGCCAAGCTGAGGGCGGGCTGAGTTGAGAGGCCGCGCTGCGCCGTCCTGCCGCTCAAGCCGCGAGAATCCCTCGGCCACGACGAGCATTATCACGCCTACAGTCTCAGTTCATCTTCGCGCGGCTAACGCTGGCCTTCCTGCGGTGCGCGATCACCGTCCGCTGGACCAATAGAAAACCAGCAGACAGCAAGACGAAACTATTTTGGTTCCGCGACTTTATCCGTCGCTTCTTCCGGCATCTTTAAAACTTCCTGCCAGCCGGAATTATCAGCTCGTATTTGCGCTGTTAGACCGTCGCGGAGTTTGCGAAGGTTGTCGCTTAAGAGCGTGGGATAGTTGTTGATGTCAGCGAAGCGCCGGCGCTGCTCGGCGACGAACGTCTTCTGTTTTTCGATTGAGGGAATCGCTTCGTGCTGTCCGTTTTCCCAGAATGGAACCAGCAAACGCTCAACACGCGACGCGTCCGGGATCTCAATCTCTTCATCGTCAAGCCCTGTGATATCGCCTACGTAGTCTCCTCTTGAATCGATGCCGCGAAAGAGCTGCAGTCGCCCGGGCAGCGTGGTCTTGTCGAGCGAGTTTGAGGCCTTCAAAGTTGGCATACCGTCGATCATGCATTGCTTGAAGATTACGCCGGCGACATTTTTTACTTCACTCGACAGTTTAGTCCCGACGCCAAAACCCGCGACTTCGGGGAACTCGGCGACGATAGACCTGACCTTTTCCACATCGAGATCACCGGTCAGGTTCGCTCTTAGGCCGTGAAAGCCGTTGGCCTCAAAGAAACGCAGGCACCATTGGCCCAACTCAGCCAGATCGCCTGAGTCCACACGAAAGCCTTTGAAAGCACGGCGGCGCGCTTCAGTTGACGTGGCGGCCATGGCCGCATGGACCGCACCCATGTAAACGTCGATCGTGTCGAGCAGAAGCGTGGTGCCGTTTGGGTTGGCATCGAGCCAACGCTCAAAGGCAACCTGCTCGAAGTGTTTCGGCCGGCCAGTGCGTGGTTCGATCTCCGGCTGGTCCATGTACTCGATGAACGATTGCTGCCAGTAGTGTGCCTCCGTTCCCACGGCCGGGATATCGAGGCGATGCGCGGCTTCCATGTTTGAAGTGTCGTTAAAGCCGCCGATGAAAGCGTAAACCGCGATATCAACCGCCCGTTCGATGTCGCCATTTCGTCGCAACGAAAAGTCAGACAACCAACGATTGTCGCCTGCGGCCATACGAAACTGCATCGCCGTGCTCGCAGTTGTCATCGGGAGATCAAAGGCGTGCTCAAACTTGATCTCCTGTGCCTGCGTCAATCCAAACGCGCCGGTGATATCGGAGAAGGGTTGGTGAGCAAAGACGATCGTTCCCGGCCGGACCGCGCGAATCGCGCCGACGAACAGGATGTCTTCGATAGCTTTCGCAAACCGTTGCAGGCCGCCGCGGTCCTGTTCGAGAAATCTCAAACGCGGACGATCAATCTGGCTGTCGACTAATAAACGGATTAGGCGCTCATGGCCCAGGCACGGGGCAAACGGTAACTTTCTCTGCGTTACATAAAAGGTGGCCTGGGCATCACTAAGCGGACGGCCGTGAAGGCTGGTCACGTCTTTGTAAGACGCGTCGCCCATCGCGGCGTGGTAACGATCGATGTTGAGTGTGCCCATCGTCTAGTAAGCAGTAAGCAGTCAGCAGTAAGCAGTCAGCAGTAAGCAGTCAGCAGTGAGCGGTGAGCGGTGAGCCGTAAGGGGTAGGAGTGCGCGGCTTACTTGTGCTGTTCGCCCATTTGTTGTCGCATTAATTTTCTATACGTTCAGTTGGGGTCAAACGCAAATTCGCGCGTATGGCTTCACGATCGACGCGATCTTTAAGAGCAGCTATTTGGGCGTCAATCTCCTCAGGAGAGAGCACCGTGTGTTCGCTATCAACAATTTCAGCTCCTGATTCACGCATCTCCTCGATTGCGCTTTGGCCATCACCGGGGTTCACGTCCACGGCGCGCATCGCGTCCTCCAAAGCCTTTACCTGGAAGCCTTCCTTCAAAGCGTCGAGCACAGTGTTCTTGACGCAGTAGTCAGTCGCCAGGCCGCCTACCCAGACTTCTTCAACACCGAAACTGCGTAATTGCACTGCCAGGTCTGTGCCGTCGAATGCAGAGTAGGAGTCTTCGTCACCCATTCCCTTGGAAACCGTGCGCACGCGAATGTCGTCGTCGAGTTGCGGATGAAACTCCGCGCCTTTTGTGTTTTGTACACAATGGACCGGCCACGTTCCACCGTACGCCGCGAAGTGCTTTGTTTTTTCCGGATGCCAATCGCGACTTTTGAAGACTGGCTCGCCACGTTCGAGAAACTCCCGGATTAGTGTATTCAGTGGCGCGACTACTTCATCGCCATTAGCAACAGCCAATGCGCCGCCCTGGCAGAAATCGTTTTGCACGTCGACAACTATCAAGGCTCGTTTCTTGTTCGCCATGGTCTTCAAATTTCCGCTGGTTCTTTAGATGCGGCTAACCGCTTGAAGTACGACGTTGGTTCGGGGCAGTAGCCCGACCGTTAGGGAGGGCGTGGTTTAGGAGCTACGCCCTCCCTAACGGTCGGGTGGTGTCCTATTTTCATTTTTCTCTGTGCAACCTCTGTGTTCTGTGTCTTGTGGTTAACAATTGCAGCAAAAACTCACCACAGAGTTAAGCATGCGCCGGGGCTGCGCACCACCG
>Ga0190270_10000734_pt1 | contig 14607 bp, 40 predicted proteins | sample Popmic320T_FD_133748 | JGI IMG/M metagenome (GOLD analysis project Ga0190270, IMG submission 133748) | Populus adjacent soil microbial communities from riparian zone of Weber River, Utah, USA - 320 T | ecosystem: Environmental > Terrestrial > Soil > Riparian zone | place: USA: Utah | collected... | reverse complement strand
CCGCCAGACGGCGTGATCGATCTGCGAGTCACTCCGCAACACGTAGTAATGCAGGTCGTTGTAAGGAGTGTTCATACGATCAATCCGTCCGTGCGCTTGATGCCACTGCTTGTACGAATAAGTCAGGCTGTAGAACGCGGTAGCATCAGTCGTCGTGCAGTTCCACCCCTCGCTCCCGCTTTGATACTGCACCAAATAAGCCCAACGCTCCGTCTCCGGAATCGATTGGTGTCGATGGCCATTCCATTCGGCCACGTGCGTCGTAGAAACCAGGGTCCTCAGTAGCTCTAATTCGTAGTCGAAGTTGTAGAAGACGATCAATCGAGGATGCTTGTTGAGCAAAGCGTGGATGGTATTGAGTCGATCCAGTGATGAGTTGGAGATCATCCTCATCACTCGGGACAGCTCCCCAGCGTCCTTCATAGGCTTGTTCGTGTAGGGGTTCCATCGTCTCTTCACCGCCATCTCTGTCATGGTCTCGTCGTAGTCGACCTTGATAATATGGGTATGCCGTGTCGTATGGCGTACGTACGGCATCTGAACGAGCAGCGAGTGCCGAAGTCTTACAAGCTTTCCCGTCGAAATATATCGCTCTACCTTCGGGTACCTCGAGTACGAACTATAGACAACGTGCTGTCGCTTGAAGTCGGTGATGTTCTTGTAGTATCCATTGGCGATGAATACAGGGGCGAAGTCAAGCCAAGTATCGCCTGGTGTAGCAGAAAGCATGATCCATCGATTGCGTCGCGCAATCTTGAGAAAGGCCTTGACCCACGCTCCTGTTCCGACAAGTCGTTGCTCGTCGAGTACCACAAATAATCCCTCGACATGAATGTACTTCCCAATGTTGTTCCATGAGTCAACAGTAAGCTTGCCAGCCACCGAATGCTTTCGACCGATACCAAACTTAGCCGCTTCCTCTTCCCAATCCAGCTCGTCCCGCTTCTTTGCGGTTGTGATGACGAGAATGTCTTTAGGCGCCTCCCGACTCATGTAATATGCCAGCGCAGTGATGGTCTTACCGGTTCCTACACCACCGCATAGGATTTTGCCGTTGTCCAGCTTGCCGATAGCTTGTTCCTGATGAGGTTTGAGAGTCACCCCAACAATCTTCATATCAGTCTCAATCCCCTCAGCCATTGCTAGTTGCCATTCAGCCTGCTCGATATCTTCGGATACGCTTTCGTGCTTCATCTTCGACAGCCTTACCAAATAAGAAAGCGGCGACTTCTAATTGCTCGTCGTTCAGTGCTTGAAGAAGACCGATTGCTGCGTATAGAACATTCTTGTCGCTTCCACGAAAGGTCTCGAACACATCTCGAACAGTTCGGTTGTCTTCAGCCATTATTCTTCCTCAACAATCACGATATGAAGTTTGCCGATACGGTCCAGGATAGCGGCGAAGAACGGGTACAGTCGAAGTTCATCGAGCAGCATCGTGACATTCCGGTATCCACCACGTAAGAAAAACGTCGAGTGTGAGCCAGGACGAGGATCCTCAGTGTAGTCGTGAATCGACAAAGCAACCCACTTGTCCTTAATATGGAACTGACCATAACCTTGGTCTTGAGAGACCTTAGGCAGCAAAGTTCCATCCACCTGCTCCCAAGGCAGATCCAAATCGCTGGGCAAGGTAGAAATAAGCCTTTGCCCCGTTGTACTCCAGAAGTAATGCCCAGCCTTATCAACCGGACCGAAGTAATATGCGTCGTAGTCCATCACCCAGCCACCCATCCGCTGTTTGTCAGCGCAGTCAGCAGAGCGTCACGGTTCATCTGATGAGCGTCGTCTCCGAACCGCTTTTGGTCAAGCGGGTCGATAAACTCACGATTGTGAATATGATGGGGCGGCTTGAAACCTTGTTTGAACAATTCCTGAAGCAGTCGATCGAACGAATCCTTAGCCATCATTCCCCCTGCGATAAAATTACGTATATGACAGTGTTGACCTGTTCGTCGTCCATTCCACGGAAATCGTGGGCAATGCAGATCAGACCTTTTGCCGGATAGAAGACAAAGACGTACTGTTCATCGTTGGTGATGTAAAATGCTTCTGGATTGTCTACTAACAGACTGAAGATGGCGTCCTCGAGAGTGAATAAGTACGAGCCATCGGTCAACCATGAAGCTTCGGCTAAATCCAACAGTTCCCCCTAGTCTGGCCGATTCTCTTCCGTGTCACATGTACAGACACGCCCAAAAGTCACCGTGGTCCATTCGCCATCCTCATCCTCGATCTCCATCTTGAAGTCGTAATGCATGGCGATGAGATCCGCCTGGTTCAAATTGACCGTATGAATCGTCATCACATGCGACTGCAGATATGGTGTGCCTAGGATGACGTCCAGTGTGCCCATCTCAAAGCCAGCTACGAATGACTCGTCGTCGTGCGGACCACCCTTGGACTTGACGCTGATAAAGGGAAGTTGGAGCTCGTAGTCAGTCTCATCGTCGTTTGCCATCAAATATCCCTTGCTGTTGTGATTCCCGAACCGTAACCGTTGTCTTTCACAAACGCATTAACGAGCTTGTTCAGACTGTAATCGGGATTCCTGGTGGTTACCGTAGCCACATAACGATCGAAAGTCTTCTGCTCTCGATCAGCCACCTTCATACGCATCGTGGTGACAATAAACGGCCATGCGTCACCGTCTTTGATGTTGCTCAAGAACCAGTCTCGAACAAAATCCCGCGTCTCCATTCCACCACGCTGATTCAGTTCGGGTGCCCAGACATCGAGAAGTCGTACCTCAATGACCTTACGGTCGAAATATCCCTGATCTAGAAACATCTGGCAACTATCGCCATCGTGATTGCCCAGATACTGTGCTCGTCTATCCCACATTGGACGGTGGCTCCTCAGTGATTACGATGTTGTAGTAAATTTGTTCTCGCTGACCTTCGGATTTCTTGATTTCAACAGTAGCCTCGCCACTGAGCTGTTGCGTCTCAGCCACGATTTGTCTTAGATCATGCAATTTCTGAGTTGTTCCGAGGCTGTAGTCGATTATCCGCTTAACCTGCCGCATCGTCATCATCCTCAGCTTCCAATGTCGTCTTAACAATCGCAGCAAACTCACGAGCAAAGGAATATATCAACAGCCCCATCACATCCCACGACGTTGCGCCCTCATGAGTTGCGGTATATGAGGCTCGATCACCGTCATTGTCGATCCCCTCAGCCACCATGACATACTTGGTGACCATCGCACCGGGATCGAGCTTACTTACAAACTGAGAAATAAGATTGTCGCTGTCGTCCTCTGAATCAGGCATCGATGATCTCCTGTCTGGGTTCACTTCGTTCGGACAATTTGCCGCAGTTCAGGCACCGCACCAAAGACGAGCGCGGGGCTAGCCATAGCCGCAAGCGAGTGTAAGGACGCTGATAGCAAATATCACAGCGGTTCTCGCGATGTTCCTTCGTCCACTTGTACGCGTTTTGACTGAACACTACTGTGTAAGCCAGCGAGGCCACGATGAACCCGTATTGCTTGGTCACGATCGCGTACGTAAACCACAACGCCTGGCAGAATATGTTCACATACCAACACCACCAGACCTTCCGCCCAGCCAGAATGAATCCGGTCAAACCGACAATTGTCAGAATCCAGCTCCACCATTGGTCACTCATCCTTTTCTCGACCATCCAAACTATGATGACGAATAACCCAACCCATCAAGCCATCCGCTCTGGGTAGCGAGATTGTCTCTGGCCCACACGAACAATTCTCATTGGGCTCATGCAAAATAAGATCGTCCTTAGGCACTACATGAGCAGTGTTGTTACCCAAAGGGACCATTCCCCACCATTGGTCACTCACTTCTCTCCCCTGAAAGCCGCATAGATGGCCATCCAGCGAAAGGGGTACACGCCGGTGCCCCAACCACCATAATCGGCCCAAGCCCAGCCCAACTTTGTGTGATATAGCCGAATTGTTCGCCAACGCTTCATACCGTCAGCTTTACCTTTTTGGTCTCACAGAATCGGCAAAGCCATTCCCGACGCCGGAAAACGTATTCGGCGATCGGGATGCGCTCGTCGCTGACCTTTCTGTAAATATGCGGGTGCGGAATGCGGGTAAGGGTTAGACCAAGACCCTCAAATGGGTCCTTTGGGTCTTGCATAGTCATTCATAGCTCCTCGAATTCAGGCATATCAATCGGAGTCCCTGGGATCCAAGGCTGAATTCCCAGTCTCACTCGTTCCCGATGATCGTCTCGAGCTTTTGCTTTCAGCTCGAGTGAATATGAGCACTGCGGAAGTCCACGCCTTTTGTGCCATCCGTACGAATGACTCGAATCACACGGACAATTCTCCCCCATCAAGCTCACTCCTCATTCTCGGAAGAGGTCGTCAAATATGCGCTCTTTGTTGGCTTTGGATTGTCTCCGGTGGAATAGTCTCTCCCACAGGTCTGACAAACTAGATCTGTAGTCTCTCGCCTCCTCACGTACTTCCCGAGTCGCCGGTTCCAGATAACGTTTTGACAAGTCGGACAAAGCTTTTCTGTCACGTTCCTCATCCCATTCCAATGCGAACAAGTAAAAAGCGCTGAGCCAGCAAATAAGTGCTGCTAACTCAGCCATCAGGAGGTTCTCTAGACACCAGCCAATTCCATTCTACTCCGGTTTCTCGAAGTTTGGCCCATCCACATTTAAGGCACCAGATTGCTCGTTTGTTCCAGAACATGTGCGTTCGTACCTCGCACTTAGGACACGGGTCGACAAACCACTCGAAATTCATTAACCATCGAGCTTCTTGGCTACCACTTGCTTCAGTTTCGGGTCATGGTCGCGCAAGTATGCTGGCTCAATGGATATGATCTCGAACACCGAGATGCCCAATCGAGTCTTGTAGTGGATTTGGTCACCAGATGAGAAGTTCCATAGATCTGGATGACTGTAGAACGAGATGCTTCCGTCATTAGATTTTGTGAAATCCAGAGCGTTGTCCTCTGTCCAACCGAAAATTTTCATAGTTCCCCCTATTCGAAATGATGCTTCATTACGAAATCGACGCTGTACTCTTTTTGAATACGAATCTCTTTCCACTCACCGTCTTGCTGAAAAATGACGAGATGGTGATCGTAATTTGTGGCGCGTTCTAGTTCTCGTGCATAGTGACTTTTGAGATTTCTCTGATAATCGGTGCGATCCCCAGCAATTATACTGACGACATCATCCAGCGTACCTTCGGTGATTGTGAAATATCGCATTACGCTATCCTTTTAACCCAATCAGGCGCTCCGGGAGCTGCGCGACGAGCCAGTCCTCCCTTACGCAAATAGTCCTGCATCTCCACGCTGTACGAATCGAGATTGACAGGTCGGAACCACTCGAGAATAACCGGACCGAGACGAGCTGGCGGCTTGGTACCCCCAGAGGGGTACATCAGTGACCGAGCACGTCCAGAACAACCCTCCTTGGCGAAACACTGACTCATCATCGGCGTGACACCCTCGTTGACATCCACCGTGACATAGATGCCTGAGCAAGTGTCACACTCATAGGCGTTGTACTTCTCAGCGTCCTGCCAATATCCTTCAAGTTGCTGAATCGGGCGTTTCGTTCTCGGCTTGTACTTCTTCCGATTGGACAATAGATTCTCCTTCTCTACGCTGAAAATCTGTGTCGGCTTGATCCCAGCCAACTGGCCACCACAAAGCTTGCCAATGGTATCCATTAGTGATTCCTTGTGCCATGCAAGCAACTTCCGGTCGGTGATGAGGCAGGACGCATTCTAGAGGGAGGGGCTCAACGCCTGGTCCGGGCAAACCACACTGATCCTCGGTTGTACGTTGTCTGGGCAAACGAAATGGTTTCTCATTTTGGATTGGTGGTTGATTGGCGTATTTGGGCGGAAATCTGGTCATCAAAACCTCAATGCATCGTCGATGTCGATGTTAAGCTTCTGTGAATATGCGTCACGCAGTTTCTTCTGTTCATAGCGAAGAGCAATGTAACATTCTCGAAGCACCGCAACATCCATAACCGCTGTGTGATCTGGCACTGCGATGTTGTAGCCCAATTCCCGAAGCTCGTCCGAAATATCCTTCAAGCCCTTGGGTCGCTCATGTCCCAGCACAGCCAAAGCCATCGACTCTAGATCGATGCTACGATAGTGCCACGGCTCAATACCCCAACGAGCTCGTAAAAATGCTCGGTCGAACGGCGGATTGGCTGCCACGAGAGTGTTGCCGGTAAGAACTTGCTTGACTTCCAGATCAAAGTTCTCACCCCACTTGTCTTGCAGACCCCAGTTTGCCCGCTTCCAATATCCGTTCAGCTTGAGAGCCTCGGGGTCAGCAGTTACCATATCGTGGGGCAGTACATTGTGAATAACTGGACCGTCGTTGATCGCATAGGCAATTTCCCAAACCTCATGCAAATCCGGGTTGAGACCTGTGGTTTCCGTGTCGAGATACACCAAATCTGTCACTGGAACTCAACTTCCCCTTCGATACGTGAAATCTCCCGATTGATGTACCACTTGGCCTTCTTCAGGTCCTCCACGGTCGTCTGAGGGTCCTTAAGGCCTGCTCTAGCGATGTACTTTACCGCGTTTCCACGGTTGAAATTCATCTGTTCGACCAGATCAATGACCTCCAGACCCTTGTATGCGTTGTAATGGGCTGGGTGATCGACTTTTTCGAGAGTTTCTCGAATAATCTCGTCTACGCTCCTATCAACAAACGGCACGTCCAATGGCGCATCGTCACAACCGCATTCGTCCGTATGCAGCTTGCCATGCTTACCATTCGGACCAGTTGGACGCTTACGCTGGCATTCCTTGATGAGATCGCTGATGATCTGAGCGTAGTGTGTCTGATCCGGACGATAGAGCAAAATAAGATTCTCAGCCATACTCATAGCCTCTTGAACCATCTTAGGGCCATGCTCTAACCAGTACTTATGACTTTTGATCACGATTCTCCCTTTTAAATATGTTAGCCATGATCGTGGGAAGATGGTATCCATCGCTTACGAAGGTCTCTTTCCACTCATCGTTGACGCAATATATGACGTACTTACGATCGTTTTCGAATGCCATCTCTTGCTTGGCGTTTAGATACTTCTTTGTGGCACCCGTAGTAGCCACAACTTCATCGAGATTCTTCGGCGTAACGACAAAATATTCGTCGTCCTTCGGATGCCACTCAAGCGCACATTCTCGGCAGTAGTCCCCAAGCTTGAGCACTCGTAGCTTCTTGCAGCCAACACATGGGAGCATGTCTTGATCCATAATATAGCTCCTCTTACGATAGGTTTTTACTTCTAGTAGGGCCACGCCCAGGAAAGTCCTGCGATGACTGCGACAAGTACCGTGAGTAGCACGACCAGGTCAAGAATATAGCGTGGAGCCGTTCGGACAAAGCCGCCCCGTCTTGCCGCGTTTGCGATAGCTCCGCTTCTAACTCCGAACCAGAGAAGTTCTGAACGAATCGGGCCTGTTCCACCGTCCCTCGCATTCAATCGGAATATGGCGTCCACGTCGTTCGATGTGAACGGCGGTGGGATCAACGGTTCCAGCTCAGAAATATCGACACCCTCGTCGATCAGCTTTTGACGTTGCTTGATCAGCTTGTAGAACTCATTGAGCAAGTTGCACATCTTGTCGTGCAGAACGGCCGCTTTGGTCCACGTCCCGGTCCTCGGAGTGATAGCCTGTGACCACCACGGAACCGTAGCGAAATCGGTCGTTTCCCCCTCATCAACATCAAACCTGTCTCCTTTGCTACCGATCCAACTGAGTCGGCTTAGAATAAGCCAGTTCACCGGATCGATGCTCTCAACTCTCAGTGGAGTGATGAAGCCTCGCTCCATTAAAACCCCTTCCTCTGAGCATCAGTCGAACTAAAAGATACAGGCCAACAGCTTTAAATATCGTTACCATCCGAGCCTCACTCGCAGCTTCCAGTACCAGGACGGGTCCACTCGAGCGGGATTCATGCTCGTCCATGAGCAGTGACCCATCTTGGGGAATCCACTGTTGCAGTGAATAACCCGAGCACCACGCTTCCAGATTGGATCGTAGCCGATTCGGCACTTACCGCCGCACACACCGCAACGGACTTCGGGCTTGCTAGTGTTTACCGCAGAACGGTCTGGTGATGCCATTTGATTCTCCAAATATAGTTCGTCTATCATTCGCCATGCTTCTTGCTTGAGCTCGTCAGCTGCCATCTCCGTAATATCGCTCCTTGATGAGATCGTTCCAACCACAGTTAAGGCAAAACACATGAACTTTACCTAAGTGCAACTTTCTGCTCTTACATCGAGGGCAAGCCACATCCATTGGTTTGGTGCTTGTCATTGTTCCCCCGAAGACAAAAAACCATAACCCGTGTGGATTATGGTGTTGAGGATGGGTCAGGCGAGGCGTTCGCACTGAACGTGGATCACGGTCGGCTTGGCGTTGCGGGTCTCCTGGGCATTCTTCATGTCGATCCAGAACTGCTTCTCCTCGCGCAGCTTCTTCATCTGCTTGCGGTGGGCGGCAATGGAACAACCGAGTCGAATGCCAGTGATGGTGGCGCGGGCGACAATGATGGGGTTCATTGGGGTCTCCTTCGATAGGTTAATCTCTCATTATAACCCGTGCAATTTGTGCGAATGGTGGGCACAATGTTGTCGTTTAAGCCTACGGACCCGGTGGCCGAGGCCCCACCATCGCACTTCAGAGCGTTCGAACAATCTCGAGAGACCCAAACCACCTGCCCGGGTCGAGTTGGTATCTCTCATTGAGATATGGGGTCTTTAGCCCCGCTTCATCGTTCTCACCTCCCCCTATAATATGTCCGCAGCTTTGTAGTGGGCACATAATTGTTGTTTAAGCCTACGGATCCGTCCTCCAAGGCCCCACCAAATATCAGTCCCAGGTTCCATCCCAGGGAATTGCCGACACGATCCCACCCACAGCAGCCCATCCACAACCGACAGGACCGCCAGCCCACCATGCAACCCCACACGCAGTAGCGGCATTACCGACCATCTGTCGAGCGTCCGGACTCGTCAAATCATCCCAGTAACAGCCCCAGGCGTTATCGCTGCTCCATCGACCTTGTACGCTGAAACTGCAATTTCGATCGGCCGAGATATCGACGACGGTAACTGCAGAGCCAGTCGGATCGCCCGGATTGCTCCAGACCGTCTGGTTCATAACGATACCGATCATCACCCCGAAGATGATGAATACGATCGCGGTGACGACCCTGCGCTTGGTTGTCGTGGACATGATAGTTCCCCCTTGCGGTTGTGGATATCACCAGTCACTTGCTGGTGAGCTCGTTACGTGCAGCCATCTTGTAGAACTCGTAGTCACTCAGGAACTTCTCCGCATCGACGCGTCCATCCGGAGTCATATATTCACCCTCGGCGAGCTTAACCAGGACGACCTTACGAGCTCGATCGAACACCTCGAATTCCTGAGCGTTGTCGGCCTTCATCTTTTGGACGCCATGGACAATATAAACAGCCGTAGCTGTCCAGCCGATGGCTACAATTGAGGCAGCGATGATGAGACGAGTCTTCAGCGGAACTTCGTGCGTGAACATGGCTCTCCTAAATAAGATGGTTCTTGCAGACGGACTTACCGTCGTCGATGGCGACGGCCTTGGTCTTGACTCCGCCCTTGTAACAGGGAGCACAGAACAGCGACGATGACTCAGGCTGCTGACCGAATATGGACGAAGTAGTGCGGTGCTTGAAGAAGCTCTGTGCGATCATCCGGAGCTCGTGCAGCATCGAAGCCGTAGCAACGGGACGACGAGGGTAGGTCATGATAGGTCTCCTAAATATGGGTTAGTCTTGCGGAGTCGGACGTTCACGATAGGCGTCGATCTTCTGAATAGTACTCATCCGTACGCCGAGATGAATTTTGCTGGGCTCAACCTCGAGAATCATGGTGCCACCGAGTTCGTCTCTCAACCAACCTTCGTAGACCTGATCGCCTGGAACATCGACAACAATCCACCAACCCTTGAGAAATGGGAAGGCACTACGAGGAACGTCGAGTGTCTTAGGTTCCGGAAGATCTAGCAAAAACCCTTCTTTGATTGACTTGATCGGAATATCGCCCAGTTCGGTCCAGCCGACCTTTTGATCGGAATACGTGGAGGTGCCTCCTACAAGCTCCAAATAATCGGCTACAGTCACGACTTCGTACAAATCCAGAAGCTTACGAAGAGCATCTCGAACTGCGATTGCATCGGTTTCCGAAGTAAGTATAACGTTAACAACGCTAAGCATGAGAATTCCTTTCGGAGATATGGAGGGTTGCGGCGCCGTGTCCCTTTGTAGTGGGCGCATCATGCACGATCTTATCTGCCCATCGACCGCAACGAATTACTACTTCTTCAGCTTCAGCTTCTCGATGAAGTGGATGACTCGCCACTGCTGATCTCGTCCGAAATATCCGGCGATCTTGATGACGAACTCATCGAACTGGTTCGTCCGAACAACCGTTTCGTGCTTGATGCCGTCACGGCCGATTGTCGAGGTTCTGATCTTGCCCATCATGTCTCCTCAGATAGGGGGATCTTCGTCCAAACGCTTCCGAAACACCTTGACATCGAATTCATCCTTGATCCACTTGGCGTGCTTCTCGCCTAGTGCTTCGTGTCGCACATAACGCCACATATGCCAAGCCGCACAGGCTGCGTGGTAGATATAGGCGTACGACTCCTTCTTCGAGAAGTCCAGCGTGACAGGATCGCCATCGCCGAAACTGAATGTGGCTTCCATCAGAGCAACCGAAGCTTTGTCAACACGGGTTCGTAGATGTGCTCGATGATTTGATCTGAGAAATGCACACCAACCATGATGCCGATGACAAACTTGATCATGATGATTCCTTTCGGAGATATGGGTTAGGGGATCATGCCGAGGTGCTTCTTTAGTTGCTGGGTGGTTGTGTCGGTGAGACGTATCGCAATGATGAAACGATCCTGACTCTCCCGGAGAGCGGTGATGTCTTCCGCGTCGGGTAGTTCGTCTTCGGTTTCGCTCGATGCGAGCCAAGCGGAGTACACGCGCATCTCGGAATATGCTTCTTGCATCCGATTGTTGACGCCCTCCATCTTTTCCATCTGAGCAGGAGAAATCGCATTTCCTCGCTCGATCGTCTGCTTCAAGTTCTTGCTAAGCTCGTTCTGTTCGTTGGTGCTTGCGTCTAGCTTTTCGATCATCTGCTTGGCATCGGCACGCATGACGGGTTCCTTTCGGAGATATAGTGAGGCGTTTTATCTTTTGCCTGGGAATCGGCGAAGCTCTACGCCCGCTTTTTGAGCTTCATCTTCGGTGTGCTTTCGCCACGTGTGTAATACCGTGGTGTACTTTCCAAATACCTCAGAGAGTCTATTGCAGCTACACTCAGCTTGATAAACTCCTGGCTCCAACTTCCGGGAAATAAAGTAGTGCTTTTCCGGACCGACGTAGGCGAATTCTCGATTTCCTGGCATGATGATTCCTTTCGGAGATATGGGAAAGAGAAGAAGAGAACCCCAGTCGCGGAGTCAAAGCGTGCTTTTCAGCAGGCCTCGAAACGGCGACTGGGGTTCTCAGTCTAGGCGGACCTCTCCTTGTGGAGAGTCACGGGGGCTTCCGGCTGGAGTCCCGCGTCGACCACCTTCGCGTGACGGTAGTTCTCGAGGTTCTGGGAGTCGAGGCCTGTGCGCAGCTTCTGCGAGTAGGCGACGAGTCCCATCACCGCGAAGCTACCGAGAACGATGGCGGTGTTCAGGGGGGTATCGGGCAGGTTGGCCATGGTGGCTCCTTAATATGGGGTTGGTCTTTCATTATGACCCATGTAACTTTCGCGAGGTCACTGTCCGATGCGAACGTCGCCCCCGGCCAAAATACTAAGTTCCCAATAGTCTGTACAATTAGCTTGCTGAGGCAATCCACCCTCTCGACAACGAAGTGTGGTGATTGTTGCGCCGAGAACTTGGGTCGTGTTGTACTTCTTGTTCTCCACGACACCGAGCTCGAGCATGCACTGGTGCTTCGTGCAGATGCTGTTGAGGTAGACGGCCGGGAATGCCTTGACGTGGATATCCATCACACACTCGCCTTCAGCAGTCCGAACAGGTGACCCTCGACATCGGTCCAGTTCTCGAAGTTCGTCATGTCGCTACCCATGTCGTCACCCCACTCGATGTAAATGTTGATTGTCTTGTCGGGCTGAACGACGGCGTCGTACGTAAAATTCTTGGTCTCGACTCGCCAGCCGATCTGCTTACCACTCTCGTTGGTGGGACGAGACATTAGCGGTGTGGCAGTCTCGTGGATCTTGTACATGGATATGGCCTTTCGATAGGGTGTTACTTGGGTGCCTGAATGAGCAGGTCGTGCCACCACAGATGGTCTCGAGCATCGTCAGCGCCAGCCAGAAGCGCCTTGCACTCGTCACACTTGTAAATAACGTGGATTTCGCCAGTGTTCGGATCCGAAACATCCATCACCGGACTGGCACTTCGGGTCAGTGAATATGTCTCGATCTCGAGCTTTTCGCCCATCAGGAATCCGTCCTCAGCATGGCCATGACCGAAGTCTGCGAAAGGTTCATCCGCTTAGCGATTTCTGCAACGGATTCACCCGCTTCGCTGAGACTCTTCGCTCGAGCAATATTATCTGCTCGAGAAGCAGTCCTTGCCTCGCTCATAACCGTACGAACCTGACTGACAGTTATACCGTACTTCTTGGCAAGCTGCATATCTGTCAACCCATCGTGCCTGTCGGACAACAGCTTCTCTTGAAGTACTGCCATGGGCGTTACGGTTGGGGTCTCTTCCTTACGATCTGTGCGCCATTCCTCGTAGATCTTCCCCACCGCGTCTCGGAGAGCTGGCCCGAAAATATCCTTGATGAACGGCAGAACGTAGAAGTAGAAGAAGAAACGGCCGAGAATTCGATAGAACACGATATGCCTTTCGATAGGAGTGATAGTGCGGAATATCAGTCGGTCTTCAGAGCTCGTTCGACGAGGTCGAGCTTCTTCGTGTAGCTCAGCATCATCCAGTACCGAGCCGCGCTAACATTGCTGTCGAAGTTCTGTTCCTCCCGAATAAGCGTCTGGACCATCTGGAATACCTCTTCCGGGGTAAATCCACTCTCGTTTGCCAGCTTGCCCATCCGGAATGCGGCGCGAGTCTCGTTGTCCATCATGATATAGCCTTTCGATAGGGTTGGATGGTGCAGAAATATCAGTCGTTCTGCTTGCTGGAGCGACGAACCTCCGTGTACGCCAAATATCCGCACACTGCAGCGCCAATGAGAGCTGCGCCCCAAATAACCTTGCTGGCTGGCAGGACGTTCATGTGCACGGTCGTCGGAACAAAGTTGTCCAACCGAGCCTCGAGCGCATGAACGTTCTGCAGCAAGTCGACGTACTTGTAGTAGTTGTCGTTGACTGCCTGAACAAGTCGGTCGATCTGGACAGGGTCGACGTCGGTGAGCTTGTTTGCTGCGGGCATGATAGTTCCTCTCGGATATAGAGAAACCCAAAACCCTTGTGGGGTCTTGGGATTGAGGTTACTGCATACGTAGGGGAAGGTTACGGTACCAGTTCTTCATCTTGTGCTCGTCTTGCGCGATCTTCCGCTCACCTTCGGTGATGTCTCGGTCGATTGTCGCCGCCTTGTAATGGGCGTAGACGATCACTCCGGACATCACCGCGAAGGCGATGGCTTGGGGAACGGCAACGTGCTTGATGAGGTACGGGTCCATGATGGTCCTCTCATAGTGGTTTCTCTCATTAGAACCCGTGTGAAATATGCGAGTTACTACATCAATCGACCCAGTCGTCGATTTGCCTTACGAATAGCGGAAGAGTCTTCCTTGAGCTTAGTGGTGGTCTCCTCAAACTTCTTCGCTTCCTTCTTGATCTCATCCCGCTTGATGATCTCGAGAATCCGATTGAAGTCGCCGGTCTGTGCGTAATATGTGTGATCGAAGCAGCAGGCCTGGCCATTCATGATGGTCACGGCTCGGTTGAGGTCGTCCTTGCGCACGACGAGGCAGAAACAGCAATATAGAGCGTCCATGATAAAGCCTTTCGTTAAATGGATGTGATCTCGTCATCGATGGTTTGAATATAAGCATCTCTAATGCGATCGGGAGCAATGCGTTCGTCTTCTAATATAGACTTACGTACATTGCGTAGAATCTTCTTCCGAAGTTCCGGAGTATCGTCTATCTCAGTAACCTCGATTACGAGATCGACAAAAGAGCGAATCGAAGCGAGCGTGGACTTCACAATATAGCTCCTCGATAAAAAAGTTATTGGATCATGAAAACTAGAACCCGTGTAGGATTCTAGCGTTGGAATTACCGGTCGAGCATGGAACGGTGCGTGGGCTTCAAGTGCGGCCACATCTGCACAGCAGGGCTCTGCGACAGCTTGGCGTCACGGTTGGCGATAATCTTCTTGGCAATGGTGCTTCCGATGAGTACGCCACCGATCTGTCCAGCCACGTAGGCGCCTGCGTAGACAGCGGCGGTGCGGTTGATGCTCATGATGGTTCCTTTCGATGGGTTTCATTCTCATTATAACCCGTGTGTAATATGCGAAAGGAGAAACCTAGAACCCGGGTTAGGGGTTCGTCGG
>Ga0190270_10000733_pt1 | contig 14616 bp, 11 predicted proteins | sample Popmic320T_FD_133748 | JGI IMG/M metagenome (GOLD analysis project Ga0190270, IMG submission 133748) | Populus adjacent soil microbial communities from riparian zone of Weber River, Utah, USA - 320 T | ecosystem: Environmental > Terrestrial > Soil > Riparian zone | place: USA: Utah | collected... | reverse complement strand
GCTCCGATTTATTATGATAATTGGTTGAGTTTGAAACTGACTGAGATTGACCGTGAAATAGATAAAAAAAGAATGTTCGCTTCAAAGCAAGCCTTTTTTCTTGCGCCCCATATCTCGGCATTTATCAGTCACTTACAAAGAGCAATAAAATCACGCCGCGCTGTGTTCATTGCCAACAGAGCAATTATTGAGACGTTTCGCGGGGTTTTTCGGTAATGAGGCAATAGTTAGAGGCTGATTTTGCAAGATTGGGGAGAATGGCTTGACAAGTAGAAAGGGCTGTCATCTGACCGCCATTTCTGCTTAAGGCATTGACGATTTCGCGGGTGCATTTTCCTGGCCATCGTGAACGCCGAATCCGGCCCATCGGTTCTGACGCAAGTTTGGTGAAGCCGATGTAAGTTGTTGTAAGCTGGTGGTATGAAGACTCTACTGGCTGGCGCTCAGATTTTCAAGCTGGAGAAGATTGTTCAGATGTCCGGCGCCATCACCCTTTTTGTCGGCATCGAGAATTGTGTGAGAAAAGCTACACTCCAAAGGCTCGGCCGATCTGATTTATGCGCATGCTTCATTTTTGCCTGCTATCGCCTCTTCCATCAACAACACAGCCTCGAGCGCGATCAGGTCGGATCGGATCAGTTCGGGCGTGATCTTAGGCGGCTCGGCGCCGTGGCGTTGAAGGTTCTCCACGCTCATCGCGGCGTCAGTTTCTTCGATCAGGAAGAGGTCGGTTTCGGCGCGTTCGCCCCCGGCGCGCAATTTTTCATAAGCGGCGCGGATGCGTTTGAAGCCTTCGGGGTCGCGTTCGGGCGGGTGTTCGCGCACCAGGGCGAAATAGGCCTGTTTGATCTCAGACTCGCTCGCCGTGCGTTCGACGCCGAGGATTTTGTACGGGCTTTCGAGGGCAGTCAGGTTCATCGATTACCTCCTGCTCTTCCTTTTCCTTGAGCGTCTGCGCCGCTCGGTAAAGAGGTCGTCGTCGTCATCGTCATCAAACAGGAACGGCGGCAGTCCGGTTTCGAGCAAATCGGCGATGCCCGGCGGCGCCGCTTCAAAGTGGCGCTTGATATCTTCAAGCTCGGACGCGAGGCCTTTATATTCGTCTTTGCCGGCCGCCAACCGTTGGGCCTCGTCCAATTCCTTCAACGCGCTCTTCAGGCCGTTCGGTTCGAACAGCATGGCCATCGGGTTGAGAAGTTTGCCGACGGCCTTGACCACGTGCGGCATCGGATTGGACGGGTCGAGCTTGACGGCTTTATCCAGATAGCGCCCGCTCTCTTTTACGTATCCCGCTTCCGTCAGATGCATGCCGATCTCGACCAGCATATCCACATCTCCCTCCTCCGCGACGCGGTCGAAATACTTGAGCGCCGGCTTCACCTCTTCGGCTTCGAGGTAGTTCACGCCGATGAAGAAGAAGCAGGTAGGGCTTGGTTCCAGATCGACCGCGTCTTTGAACAGCGCCTCAGCCTCTTTGCGCATATTGTGGCGCAGGTAGAGAGAGCCGACCAGAACGCGCTTTTGCGGGCTCTTGGGATCGTTCGCGACAATCCGCTCGATCATTTTTTTGGCGTCGGCCTTGCGTTTGGAGTCGAGATAAAGCGAGGCGAGAAAGGCGAGCGCCGGTTCGTAGTTCTGATCGAGAGAGAGTTGCTGCTCGCAAATCTCCATGGCGCGTTTTTTGTTGTTGCGTTTGTCGGCGCGGATGGCTTCTTGAGAGAGAAAGATCAGGTAATTTCTGCGCGTAAGCGCGTCCGACGGATCGAGCGACATGGCCTGCTCGAATGTTTTGCGGGCGTCGGCGTGACGGCCCATCATGTCGAGCGCCATTCCTTTTTGCGTCAAAAGGTCGGATGACGCGCCGCTTTGGCGTTCAATCGCGTCCAGTTGTTTGATTGCGGCCTGCGGCTTGCCGATCTCCAGCAACTGCTCCACTATCCGCCTGCGCAGGTCGAGATTATCGGGATCGAATTTGAGCGCGCTTTCAAGCTCGATGACGATCTCCTGGCCCTCCACTCCGGTTTCGATCATCAGGTTGACGACGCGCTCTTCGACTTTCAGCAGGCCCTCTTTGAAGCCCGGTTCGCCCAGCCGCTGTTTGGCCTGGCATCGCCAGGCGCGGGCCAGCGCGCGCCAATGCATCAGGGCCTCGGCCTTGTGCCCCAGCCTTTCGCAGCCGACGGCCAGATTCCTGCTCAGACGCTCGTTCTGCGGGTCGTCCTTCAACAACTCGCTCCATAGAGCCACGGCCTGTTCGACCTTCCCTTCGCGCCAGGCGGCGTTCGCTTGCGTCTGTTTGGTAGCGGCCAGATTGGCTCGCGCCGTTTTGTCGTCCGGCGAAATCTTAACGGCCTCCTGCCAGCACTCGATCGCCAGCGGCAGGTTCTCCTCCAGGACGGTTTCCGCGATTTTGTGATAGAAGGTCGCGAGTCTGTCGCGCCAGGGCAGGCGCAGTTGATGCGCCTGTGACAGACGATCGGCTTCGCGCCAGGTGGCCAGTGCGGCTTGATAGCGCCGCGCGTCGAAATCGAGCCATCCGCTGTAGAAGAACTGCGTGGCGATTTGCGCCGCCTCGGCGCGCGAGGGATTGTGATCCATCGCGGGAAGCGCGGCCAGCTCTTTACGAGCGCGGTCATTATCGCCGCGCGACAAATGCGACAAACCGCTCAATAATCGATCGCCGTCGCTTGCCGCGACCGGTCGCTCGCCGGCGCCCAATTGTTGAATCGCCGTGAGCCTGCGCCAGGACGCATCGCGCCAGCTTTCGGGCCACAGTTTGAGCAGGTCATCGGCTTCGCGGGCGCGTCCGGCGCCCAACAGGCCGAGAGTGAACGCGCGCGTCGCCAGGGCGTCGCCGGGTCGCATCTCTTCGGATTTCTCGAAATCGGAGCAGGCCGCTTCGGATTGGCCCAGAAGAATTTTGCATGCCCCCGCGCCGATCCGATAGCGAATCTCTCCGGGCGCGTATTTGATGGCTTCTTCGAGGTATTCGAGCTTCTGTTTCGAATCGGCCGTTTCCAGGGATCGAGCCGAGAAGGCGCGCGCGAGCAGCAACGGCGTAGCGGCCTGAACGGCGACCAGATGCGGCGGCGTGGAGACCTTCTTGCCGCCCATGGTCACGCGCGGTTGAACTTCTTTTTCGACGAGACGCAGATTTTGAATCGCCTCGTCAACCTGTCCACGATTGAGATGTTCTTCCGCCAGCTTGATCAGTTCCGCCGGTTGGATTTGTCTGGCTCTTTTTTTCTTTGTCGGCATTATTGCTCAAGGTCATAGAGCGCATCATCGAGATCATTCAGTTTGTCCATCACGCGCTTTTCGCTCTCGCCCTCATGCGCCTCTTCAAGGGCGTGGCGGGCGTCGCGCAGTCGCTTGGCCTCTTTAGTCTTCCCGTCGGCTTCCAGTTGCAACTCGAGTTTGGCCGCCGCGTCGAGGCCGCGTCTGACGTCGCGCTCGAGCGTCGGATCGAAATGCGTCTTCATTTCGCGTTCGGAGGCGGCCCGTTTGGCCGCCGTCGTGCTGACGGTCATTATCTCGCGCCGCTCGCAGCTGTGATCGCGCGCCGTCACCTCGACTATGCCGTTGAGGTTGTAGCTGAACTCGACGATCACCTCGCGCGGGTCGTCGGGATTCGGAGCGGGCGGGATCTCCGTGAGTTTGAAACTGGTCAGGTGGGTGTTCTCTTTCGCGACGGGGCTTTCGCCCTGATAGACCTCTATCTCGACCGTGTCCTGACGCGGCGAGATGGTGTAAAACAATTCAGCCCTAGTCGTCGGGATGGTCGTGTTGCGGCGGATGATCGGGCGGAACGCGCCCGGGATCAGTTGATTGAAAGAGACCTCAGCGACGGCGATGCCGAGGCTGTGCGGCGCCACGTCGATCAGCATCGCGCCAACCGGCTCGCCCCGGATGATCGCGGCCTGGACCGCCGCCCCGAGCGCAACCGCCTCGTCGGGGTTGATTTCCATGGCAGGTTGCAAGCCGATCCGCTCCTCGATCAATTCCGAAACGCGCGGGATGCGGGTCGAGCCGCCCACCAGCAGCGCGCGGTTTATCTCCTGAGCTTTGAGCCCGGCGTCGCGGAGCGCGCGGTCAATAGAATCGAGCGTCGAAAGCAGCAGGTCGTCGATCATCTCTTCGAATTGGCTCCGCCCCAATTCGGCGTCGAGGTGCGCGATCTGCCCGTCGTATTGGGCCAGAAACTCTTCGGCCGCGCGGGCGTAGGGCGCGGCCGAGAGGGCTATCTTGGCGCGTTCGGCGGCCCGCGCGAGTCGCGCCATCGCGCGGCGGTCGGCTTTGAAATCGTAGCGATGTTCGCTCGATAACCGTGCGATCAGATGCTGCAGCACGCGATCGTCGAAATCGTCGCCGCCCAGATGGACGTTGCCGTGGCTGGCGCGAACTTCGAGGACGTCGCCCTGCTGTTCGATGATCGAAACGTCGAACGTGCCGCCGCCCAGGTCGTAGACCATCAGAAACTGATGGAGTTGCTTCTCGACGCCGTAAGCGAGCGCGGCGGCCGTCGGCTCGTTGATGATTCGCAGGACTTCCAGCCCGGCAAGTTCGCCCGCGCGTTTGGTCGCCTGCCGTTGGGCGTCGTTGAAATAGGCCGGCACGGTGATGACCGCCGCGTCAACCGCCTCACCCAGAACCTCTTCGGCAAGCGTCTTCAGGTGGCGCAGTATGAAGGCCGAAATCTCTTCGGGCGAATATTCGCGGTCGCCTAGACTGACCCGCTCGTCGCCGCCCATCTTCCGCTTGATCGAACGCACGGTGCGTTCAGGCGCAATCACATACTGGTTGAGCGCCATTTGGCCGACGACGATCCGCCCCTCATCCGAAACACCGACGACGGAAGGTACGAGGCGTTCTTCGCCGCGCGCGAGCACGCGCGGTCGCCCCTGCTCGACTACGGCCACGAGCGAATTCGTGGTCCCCAAATCAATTCCGACTGTCTCGCTCATTTTTCGCGACTACCACCTCCGCGTATCTTAGTATGCGGCCGTCGAGCGTGTAGCCTTTGAGCTCCTCGCCGACGATTGTGCCCGGCGCGACGTCGTCGCGGAGGGCGGTTGAAACGGCGCGATGCCAAGCCGGGTCGAACGCGCGCCCTTCGGTTTCGATTTCGCGAGCCCCGGCCGTTCGCAGGATCGCGCGCAAACGTTCGGCCTGCAGCGATTGACCCTCGCGCCACTGGCGCAGCGAAGAGACGGCCTCGGCGAGGGAGGCGCGCAGTCGCCGTGTGGCGGCGAACCAATGAGCGACGCTCCGCGCCGCTGCGCCGGTCTCGGCTTGGAGTTGAGCGATCAGTTCATCCGCGGCCGAAAGGCTGGCCTCCATCGTGTCGGCCATTCGCAGAAGCTCGCGGCAGATGAATGCTTTCGCTTCGAACTTCGCGTCGTTTAACGTCGCCTCGTTCTGCTGAGGGATCTTCGCGAGGGTTGAGGCGAGGCTACGGATTTCGGTCAGAGTTTCGGTAAATATCTCTTGATTGCGTTCGGCGGCGCGATTCGTTTTGAACATCTCGCGCCCCATCCGCCGGACCTCTTGCGCTAACTCATCAATGGCGGCGCCTAAGTCGAAATCCACCGCGGCTTCGGCCTCATTGCCAGACTCAGCGCCGCGCGCGTCTTCGCGCGCCAAGCCTCCGGTCGTCGATTCGGCGATGATATCGGACTCATTCGGGATCGATGCTTCTTCGGCGTCCCGGACGGAGAATTCCTGTCGCATCCTCCGCAACCGGAGATGTCTCAACGAATTTCCCAGGGCGTCGCGCTCGACGTCGCCGGGCGAAGAAAAAGTTTCCTCAGTTTCGTCGCCTCCCGGCGCGCCTTCACTATTGAATATAAAATTCCCCATCGGAATACAGGTGTAACGATCGGGGCGAAAATCGAAAGCGCGAATATAGCACCACGTCACGGGCGCGGCAATCGTCTATCGCGCATAAATGCGGATTCTTATGATCGTGAACACTGATTCTTATCAATAATTTTCGTGTTCACGATCTGCCAGAATACGCGCTCAAGAAAATCCGCTCAGTAAGTTTCTGACAAGTCACCGCGCGTCCGGCGTGCGTAGTGTGAGTCGCCAACCCCATCCAGTTTACTATTGCCAGGCGGTTTATGCTTGCTGAGATCAGGTAAGTCTTCAGGATAACGCATCCACAACGCGAGTGTTTCTTTATCACCATTCTTAGAAAGTGATCGTAGAGTGTTAATGATTAGATGGCGATACCGTGTACGCCCTTCGTGATTCAATCGCAGTAGCTCAATCAGAATTTCTCCATCCTCATTCAAAGCTGCGATTCTCCCGTCATCATGTACAACAACACATTTTCCGAAAGCGATTTGATTTGGGTTTGGGACGAGCCGATTGCTTTTGATGTTGTTGCAACAATGGCAAACATAGAGCAAGTTTTCATAGTTGAGTTTACCTGCTGGGTCTATACATTGAGGAATGAAATGGTCAATATCCCAGTTGCTAAGTACAATATCCCATTGTTCTCGCTTCAAGCAAAAAACACAGCGAAAGCTGAAATCATCACGTAGCCAATCTCTGTATGATCCATAATCTTTATAGCCGAAAGGGCCATGCCGCCGAACGTGTGGCGTTGTTGGATAGGCAAAGGGCTGAGGAGTATACTTTAGTTTTCTTCCCATACTCCTCTCCGCTTCAAGTCTTCTTTTACCGCCTCCAATTTTTCAATAGGAAAAGGAGTCAGTAAGTTAATCCTACAATCTGCGAGCCGCTGAAGTTCGTCAAGCTCAAGCTTCTCTTCAGCAGAGATATTTTTTTTGACCTTCTTGAAAATCAATTGCGTGCGCCGCTCATTGGTTTGTTCCCAGTCCACCGTTATCGCCAGCAATCCACGCAGTGTCAAAGGATCTTTGAATTCTCTTGGGAAGTATTCATACTGCTCAAATGGGACACCTCGACGTTTCACCCCAGAAAACATATTAAGCAACTGTCGCTCAAGGTGAAGAGGTAATTCATAAAGCCGAAGGACTTCGGCATCAACACGCCAGTGAAGCGTTTTAAGTTCGTCTTGAAAGGTGGTGGGAAGCAAAATATCTTGCGAACGCACGGCTTTCAAATAAGCCTTAACGGCATTTAGAAGGGGGGTCAGATTTTTACTTCTGACATCAGGCACTGGCATTAGTCGCATCAATCCTGCAAGCACATGTCGCTTTGTAGAGTGAGAGTACGAAAATGCGTTTGCGAAAGGTGAATTACATATCCCCCACAATACTTCTATCGGTATCTTCCTATCTTTTGGCCTGACAACAAGAAAGCTAGTTGTGACAGGATGCCCTTTTTCATCCAGAAACGCCTTCAGCCGCCACTCCTCTCGGCTAACACGCACGTAGTTAAGTAAGACTTGCCGCATTCCCGTCGTAGATCCAAGACCTGGGGAGCTCATAACTGATGGGGAAAGGTTTAGCCAGAGTGTTTCTGGCTTTTGATGTGTTAACAAGGAAGGGCGAAGTCGCGCGAATCCTTGTACCGAGTCTTTGAATTGTGTACGGGATACGGTGATTGCGTTTTTTGGAAACAAAGGATTGCTCGTGGAGAGAAACTCTAGCCCCTTCCCTATCTCAGCAATATCGCCGAATTTTGTCATCTCCCGGCAGAACTCCCAAACTTCTCCCAACAAGGAAGGAACAAAAAAACTCCATTTGTTCACATCCGAAAAACTCAATTGTTGAATTTCAAAATCCCGTGTTGATTGATAAGTCAGCTTAAATTTCGCGGCGTCAGAGTCACGTATATGTCTATAGAGAATTGGTTTGTTATTTCCTGTCCCTCGCGGCAAACGCCGCCCCAGAATTACAGCAGATTCCACATCAGAGAAAGTAAAGACCTTATCGGGAAAGAGGCAAATTTCACTGATTTCAAAGTTTGTTGCTAGGAACTGTCTCAACGATGCGGCATTCTTACTGTGAAGAATGCCTTGTGGCAAAACCACTCCGAATATCGCGCCAGGGTTCATATTCGTTATTATTCGCCACAACATCTCGGCGGCTTTGTTTACATATCGATTGGCGGTCGAATTTGTAGCAGTTATGCGTTGTTCACCCTGCGAAAAATTCTCGAAAGGAGGGTTTGCCAAAATAATATCGGCTCCGCGCGAGCGCCTAGCCAAGTGATCGCCCTTAAACATATTCGCTTCCTGTAAATCCCAGCCGTTAGGATTGGGAACGTCAGCAAGAGTCAATGAAAGGCGTGCTATTTCCAGAGCAAAACTATCAGTGTCACTGCCATGCAGTCTATTTCGAAGATAATTATGACGCTCGGAAGGAGAATATGAGTCAATTGCAGTTGATTCGAGGAGGAGCCGCATAGCCGCCAGCAGAAAAGCGGCATGACCACACGCAGGCTCGAAAACTTGACGACCTTCAATGTCCATTGTCTCAATCCACGGCCGTAATTTTCCGACGATGTAATCAACGAGATAAGCCGGTGTGCTGTGCGTCCCAAGCTCGGTGCGGGTTTCCTGTGTAATCAGCGCTCTTTCGTATAAATACGCAAGCGCTTCCGTGCTCACCAGCGCGAGAGAACCGAATCTTGATATTTCACGGGCTGACTCTTGAAGTGCGGACGCCTGTCGTTTCGATCCTGCAGTCACAGGTACGTCGGATCCGTAATGCTTGGCGACGCGGGCAAAAACATTGTCCAAATTTTCAAAGTCGAGCGTGATAAATCCCGGAACGTGTTTGTCCTTTAGGATTTTTGCTGCGAGAAGCCAGAAGTTCGCCTTCAGCAACCAGTGCCCTTGTTCCTCAGAAACTTCTTTCCAGCCGAGTCGAGATTTTGTTTCGACTACTACCCTTTCAATGAACTCGGATAGTCTGCGTCCAGCTTCTGCTTCCACTACCGGCATCAGCCCTATATCAACGAAGTCGAGTTGATAGTATTTATCGAACCGCGCCCAAGTTTTTGCCCTATAAACAGACTCTGGCGAGAACTCGGCCCGATGTTTATCAAAGAAGCGAGGTAAGGTTGATTCCGGTATACGGCTCACAAATTGCGGTTTGTCAGCCCGTTGCTTCCAAAACCATAATTCATTTGAGCCGCATGTAAAGACCAACGGCGCGCCGAGACTGCGACAGGCAGCGACATCAGTTTCAGGGTCGGAAATGCTTTCAACGATTGCTATACATGCTGATCGCGAGTCATGCGGGGAATGAGCAAATGCAGCAAGTGAAACCTGACGGCCTTCTGCTAATGGGACATTTGCCACCAGTTGCGACTTGTCATAGCCGCAATTCATAAGATGGGGCCGCAGGTCAGCGGCATTCAAGTGGCCATTTTTACTGTTCATAGAACCTCGCACTCGTGAATCAACCGTGTGTGCGGTGATCGGGGCGATTACTTTGTTAACGCGATGAGGCGTCCTGAAACTTATGCTGCTTTCTTGAGTTTCTCGACCTGCTCATGGACAGGCACCAAAAGAAGCCGTTGACGATGATGTTTCAAAATGTCTATAGCTTCGTTGTCACTGTTAGCATAGTAGACCGAATATCCATCTGTTAGAAGGTAGTTTTCCGATCCGTCCAGTCTGATGCCGTACTCTTCTAAATTGTGGACCACTTGTTGAATCTGGCGGAGAGAGAAGCCTGCTCGTTTCAGATCGCAGATAACGAGCGCCTTCACGACCTCTTCTGGCGCGTAAAACGCAGAAGGGGAGCCAGCACGGGCATTCGGTTCTCGCATTCGAGGATTGAGGAGGTTGATTTGTTCCCAGTAAGCAACTTGCTTACGGGTGATACCAGTAAGGCCAACGAGTTCGGGAACAGTATAGAGCCGTTTCATTGGCGCGCCCTTCCTTGACGGAATTGTCCCGCTTATTTTTGATTCTATTTTGTTCTTCAGTTTCTTTCTCATTGTGTGCGCATAAATGTGTGCAAAAGTATCCTATTTTGCGCATTCTATGAGAAGAGGACAACTAGAATCAATTCGTTTCAAGCCTTCTATTAAGAATTTATGTGCGCGTCCGTACACGAGCGTCTGATGCATTCAATGAACGCTGGAGGCTCTTCAAGTCTTCACGCCTGAGCGCAGATGGCGCGCCATCGCCAGGAGCGGTGATGAGGACCCATACAAAATGATCATTTGGCGTGAAAAGGTCGGCAGGATAGAATCTAGTCGACCATCACGCGGTGACGCGCGTTGTGGTCAGGCTTGTTTGTTGTTGGTTGCAACACTCAAGCCAAGTACCCTGCGGAGCGGAAATGATCCCGCTCCGTGAGAGTCGCCCCTGAGACGGAAACCGTTCAATTTGCTTCAGTCTCATTCAATCGCGTTGACTCCGTGCGGCTGCAAAGTGGAAAAGACTGCAACAGATTCAATGTGATTCAATTGGGCGCAGGAAAGGCTAGAGGAATGTTCGCTTCTTTCGCTGAGCGCAGCCGTGAAGCTGAGTTGATGGACGGCGCCGATTACACGGCCGCTGAGATGATCGAAAACCTGGCCGATTTGCGCCGCGTCAACCGATACCTGGGCGGAGGGCGCGCGCTGACCCGCCACTTATTCCCTATGATCCAAACTGTTTGGGCCACAGGGGCGCGGCGGGTTCGCCTGCTCGACGTCGGCGCCGGGTCGGCGGACATTCCGGCGCGGATCGTCTCGTGGGCGCGCGTGCGAGGGATCGAGGTTGAATTCGTCGCCCTGGATCTGAATGAGATCGTGGCTACGGAAGCCCGGCGGCAGACCGAGGGCTATCCAGAAATCAAAGTCGTCCGCGCCGACGCGCTGGAGTTGCCGTTCGAAGATCGCAGCTTCGATTTCGCAATGGCGTCGTTGTTCCTGCACCATTTGGAGAGCCGGCAGGCGGCCCGTTTGATCGAAAGCTTCGCCCGCGTCGCCCGCGTGGCCTTCATCATCAACGACCTGCGGCGACATCCGGTCGCTTATTACTCAATCAAATTGCTAACGCGAATCTTCACGCGCAATCGCCTGGTGCGGAACGATTCCGCCGTCTCCGTACTGCGCGGCTTCACCGAGCGCGACATCGCGCAGCTCGCCGACGCGTCGCGAATCGGGCTGCAGGTTTTCCGCCATTTCCCTTACCGCTTTATTTTGATCGGGCGACAAACATCGGCGCAGCGCCGGGAGCGTTAGAGACCGGTTCGATGGCGACCAGCGCTACCGCTCCCGGCGCCGCGCCGCCGCCTGTTCCAAGCTTATGACTGTCGAAGACGTACTGAAGATTTTTGAAGAGAACGAGGCCTTGCTGAAAGGTCATTTCCTGCTCACGTCGGGGCTTCACAGCGACCGCTACCTGCAATGCGCGCTGGTGTTGCAACACCCGGCCGTCGCCGAACGCCTGTGCTCCGAGTTGGCGGCCAAGGCGAAGGCCGACCCGAACATCGGCCCCTTAGACCTGGTGATCGCCCCGGCGCTCGGCGGCGTGATCGTGGCGCACGAAGTGGCTCGCGCGCTCGGCGTGCGCGCGCTATTTACCGAACGGCAGGAAAAGACGATGACCTTGCGCCGGGGCTTTCAGATCAAACCGGGCGAGCGCTGCCTGGTCGTCGAAGACGTGGTCACGACCGGAGGCTCGACGCGCGAGGTGATGGAAGTGGTCGCCCAACATGGAGGCGTGGCGGCAGGCGCGGGATCGTTGATCGACCGCAGCCTCAAAAAGGACGGGAGCGTGGTGAACCTTGGCCTCCCGCGGCTGGCACTGGCCGCGCTTGAAGTCGCAACCTACGCTCCCGAAGAGTGCCCGATGTGTCGGGAAGGTTCGATCGCGATCAAACCGGGCAGCAGGCGGTGATTGGCGCAGCGCGGCGCCGTTCATTCGCGGAATGAACCGAACACATAATCTTTCTCTTTATCCTTCCCTCAGACATTCAATCCGATTTGGCTGACCGCCAGGCGAAGAACGCGATCGGCAGCCCGACGCAGATGATGTGCACGATTATCTGTCGCAACATGCCTTGCAAATTCCCCGCGAATAAGAAAGGAGACAGCCGGACTCCCTCGGGGGGCCCCCCCTCGGGATACAGCCGGATCGCCGACAATGGCAGCACTATGATTTGCATGGCGAAATAGACTACTAGCCCGTAAATCGGCCCCCATATAGCCGGTCGCCTGATCAGCGTCGGGAGTCTGAGACTCGCGCCGTAATAGATCGTCGCCCAGATGAACGCGATCAGAACATGGAGCGACACGCCGAGCAAGACGGTCGCCCATCCGCCTTCGAGAGACGCGCGCCCGATCAACCCGCTAGCGATGCCTTGAAACATGCGACCCGGATTCCTCCCGTTTATTAGGGTGAGGATCACGGCGGCCATCCCGTCCAACACGCCGACGGCCAGGCCACCGTAAAGGATCGCCTTGTGCGAGTTATCACCGGGAAGCGTGAATACGTTTTCAGTCATGATATTTATTTCTCTGAATTGGCGCAGCATCGGGCGCGAGCGGCTACGCGGCTGACTGATGAGACTGCCTTGCAGCAGTCGCGCCCGGTACTGAGACGGTTTTTCCCTCTCTGACAAGGTTGATAATAAGGCTCGCCGCTCGACGTTTGAGCGGCGAGCCTTTGCTTTGAGTCGGGGCCGCGCAGTATGGAGATCGGTAATAAAAGAGGATGTTAGAAGCTCAGCCGCAGTCCCATCGGAATGGTACGGCGTCCGCCGCTATTCTCCTGGAAGTTATAGAACAGGCTGCCGGCGTTATCGAGCGCGATGCTGTTCGGAATGCCGAAGTTCGGGTGGTTGAACGCGTCGATCATCTACAGCCGATACCGCAGCTGGAATCGCTCGGTGATGTGGAAATCCTTGAAGACGCTCAGGTCCACATTCTCGTTGCGGTCACCCCGGAAGGTGTTGCGCCCGACGTTGCCGAAGGGCGCGCCGAATTTCAACGCCGCGAATGCCGCCCGTGGCGGTCTGGGCCAGGGCCGTTGACGAAAAGCTGAATTATGCCGCCACGGCGATCAGCGCCGCGACGGCGCTCGATTTAATCTTGGAAGTGTCGAACATAATTTCTTACCCCCCGTCAGAAGATTGGGAAAAAATCGAGCGGTTGACGAATTACGGTTCGGTCAACCGCTCGCAGTTGCTGACTTGTCTTCTTCGTTTTCATCGCCTGGCAGAATTCCCCCCTTCCGGCTTGATCCCAGTCGGCCGACGGCGCCGTCCAGGTTGTGAGTCCGGATTATTTGGGACTAAAATGCCCGCAGACTGACCACGTCGACGGGGAATTGCGTAACCAATCCTCGTCCGTCGGCATGATCTCCGCTGCGCTGGAACATCTAGCGACACACAGAGCTGTATGTCTTGAAGAAATCCTCAAAAATAGCCGAGAGGATTACAAGCGGTTTGCAAACGAGTTCTGAAGATATTCCCAGAGTTGCTTATGTTGAAACAGACTAAACAATTGTATGAATTCGGGCCATTTCGTCTGGATGTAGACGAGCGGTTGTTAATGCGTGACGGGCGGATGACGCCACTCCCGCCTAAGGTCTTCGACACGTTGCTCGTGCTGGTCGAAAACAGCGGGCGTGTGGTGAGTAAGGATGAGTTGATGCAATCGCTCTGGCCGGACACCTTCGTCGAAGAAAGCAACCTGACACAGAACATCTCGCAACTGCGTCGAGCGCTGGGTGACGGGGCTGCCGGCGCGCAATATATCGAAACGATTCCGAAGCGCGGCTACCGGTTCGTCGCCGGCGTGCAGTCGCTGGCGGTCAACGGGGTTTCGGAGGAGAAGGCGATTGCGGTCAATGGCCACGCGCCGGCGCCTGCCGGCGAACCAGCGGATCAGTCGGACGGCCTCGAACAGCCGCTTCCGCCCGTTGTAAAAGTCGCGACTGAAAAGCTCAGCAGGAAAAGATTGGCGGCGGTCGTGACATTGATGGCGTTTAGTTTGGCCATCGTCGTCTCGGCCCTCGTTATCGCGAGCCGCCATGCCGGCAGTAACGACGGGCAAGCCCGCAGCGCTTTTCAGCAAGCCACGCTAGTCAAATTAACGGCTTCAGGCAAGGCCTTGCTCCCGGCGATTTCGCGTGACGGCAAGTTCGTCGCTTACGTGGAGGAAGAAGACGGTCTGCAAAGCCTGTGGGTCAGACAGGCGCCTACCAACAGCAGCGCGCAGATCGTCGCGCCGGCGGAAGTCATCTTCGCCGGCGTGACGTTTTCACTCGACGGAAACCTCATCTACTACGTCGCGCGCCGAAAAGGCGAGGGGTTGCACAAACTCTACCAGGTCCCACTGCTCGGCGGCGCGCCGCGCGAGATAATGGCTGATGTTGACAGCCCCATTACGTTTTCTCCCGATGGCCAGTATTTCGCTTTCGTCCGCAACTATATGCCGGAGCGGGAAACCGCGCTGATCGTCGCCAAGATCGATGGTTCGGAGGAACGAAAGTTGCTAATGCGGAAACGGCCGGAGGTTTTGTCAAGGACGGGGCCGTCGTGGTCGCCGGATGGTCGCCTGATCGCTTGCGCGGCAGGCGTGACCGGGCAAGGCGAATCTTCCATGCATGTGTTGGCCGTTCGCTTCGAAGACGGTTCATCTGAGCCGATTGGTTCGCAGACCTGGACAGTCGTGGGCCAGGTGGCCTGGCTCGGCGATGGCAGCGGATTGGTCTTCAGCGCCTGGGAACGG
>Ga0190270_10000732_pt1 | contig 14619 bp, 15 predicted proteins | sample Popmic320T_FD_133748 | JGI IMG/M metagenome (GOLD analysis project Ga0190270, IMG submission 133748) | Populus adjacent soil microbial communities from riparian zone of Weber River, Utah, USA - 320 T | ecosystem: Environmental > Terrestrial > Soil > Riparian zone | place: USA: Utah | collected... | reverse complement strand
GAGGGGGAGAGCAGGTATCCCGGTATGCAGATCTTCGAACAGAGCTTGAACGAGAAACTGCTCAGTGAGACCTTGAGCGCCGAAGGCGGCGACATAAGGTGGCGGCATCGGCTGATCGATCTGGTCGACAAGACGAGGGAGCCGGATGGTCGGGTAGAAGCACTGGTCGAGTCCGAAGACGATGGAGCGCTGCTGCGAATCCGTGCCCGCTGGTGCATCGGGGCCGACGGAGCATCCTCGGCTGTGCGGCGCGCACTGAACCTACCCTTCGACGGCACCACCGACTCCGCCACGTTCTGGGTCGCGGACGTCCGTGATGTGCAGGGCGCACCCGAGGGCGCAATGAATCTGCGGGTCGGCAAGTCGCTATTCGCCATCCTGTTTCCCCTCGGACCGGGCGGTCACACCCGCTTCGTGGCCTTGGCGCCGAAGGACGAGATCACCCAAACCGAGGCGCTTGAGACCCTTGACGAGGAGTTCGGTCTCAAGCACGGTGCAGTGGACTGGTTCTCCTCCTACCGGGTTCACCACCGAGTCGCGTCCAGGTTTCGGGTCGGGTCGGTCTTCCTCGCCGGGGATGCTGCCCACGTTCACTCCCCGGTGGGCGGACAGGGCATGAACACTGGGCTGCAAGATGCTCACAACCTGGCGATGCTGCTGGCCGACGTAGCGCAAGGGCGGGTCGAGTCGCAGGCGCTGGATCGCTACGAACGCGAACGCAGACCCATCGCACTAAAGCTGGTCAACGTGACCGACCGCGCCTTCGGGTTCATCGGACGACGCGCTCTCTCAGCCCGGCTGCTCCGTAGGTTTATCGGCGGCCCATGGGGCAAAGTGGTCCCGCTGATCAGCAACTCGAAAGCCGGTTCTCATGTCGGCGGCCTTCTCGGGCAATACCGGGTCCACTACCACTTCGCCGACGACAAGCACGTTCCGATATGGGCGCAGGACCCCGTGGTGGGTCGCCGTATTCCACCAGTTGACGGCAACCAAGAGGCGCTTCGGCCCATGAATTGGCAGTTGCATACCTACGGCGCGGGAGGGGTCGTTCGCCCAGACGTCCCCGACTGGGTGCGTGGGCCGACCGATTTTGGCGCGGACCCGCAGTCGCGCTTGCGCCCCGACCGGGTCTACCTGATCCGGCCAGACGAGTTCGTCGCCGCTTCGATTCCGTTGCAGGGCAATCACGCCGACGTTGCGCAACTGCGAGCAGCCATGAGCGCACACTTGCTCGCCTCCGACTAGCCTGCCCTGCACTACACATCGACGCCCAAGTGCCAGGGAGGTGGGGGTGCCCCAGTTGCATGCGGGCTGCGCTCTCTCTCCGTGCTTTCGAGAACCGCACTCAGTCCGCAGTCGCTTAATTCGCCGTAAACAACAGCCAACGCCATCAACCGCAACAAACACCCAGCGTGGAGTTCCGCTTCAACGTTTGGCGGCAAAACCGCCGGACATCAGGAATCGCGGCCGGCGTTGCATGCGACACCAACGCGCATCCACAACTGAGGGCTGACGGCTTTCGCCGAGGCCATCGAGGGCAAGCTCATCGATCATCGATACATGCGGGACGCCAGGCAGTACGTTGAACGCGGCCAACCGCAGCCGCTCTTCGAGGTTCACGCGGGGGGAGAGCGGGGGGATAAGTGAAAGACATACTGATCGGCGTCGCTGTCTTCGCGATCATCTTCGGCGGCGCGTTGTTGGGGATGTTTCTCGCAAAGGTCCTTCCTGATCCGCATATCAGCACCGAGTCGCGCGACGCTATCAGGACCATTATGGCCATGCTCGGGACGCTATCGGCGGTGGTGCTCGGCCTCCTCACCGGCTCCTCCATCAGCTCGCTCGCCGAGAAAGAGAGTGAATTACGAAGTGCGGGAGTGCAATTCATCATGCTTGATCGAACCTTGGCCGAGTATGGGCCGGAGACCGCGCCAATCCGAGCGTTGGCCAAGGACCTGCTTGCGCAACGAATAGATCAGATTTGGCCGGAGGAAGGCGGTGCGGTGTCGCTCACGGCGCTCAGCAGTGGGGCTGGCATCAATCTGGTTCAGCGGGACCTCTTTGCACTGTCGCCGCGGACGGAACAACAGCAGTGGTTGCAGTCCAACGCGCTGGAGAACACCGACACGATTGCCCAGTCGCGGTGGACGACCGTAGAGCAAATCGGAAGCCGGTTTCCATGGGCGTTCTTCGTCGTTGTCGTGGCGTGGCTAGCGGTGATCTTTGCCAGTTTCGGACTGTTCGCACCGCGGAACGCCAGCGTGATAGCGGCATTGCTGGTCGCGGCGCTTGCACTTGCCGGCCCGATCTTCATGATACTCGAAACGGATCAGCCTTACGGCGGGCTGGTCAAGATCCCCAGCAGTTCTCTGCGCGTCGCCTTGGACCAAATGGGTGGTTCGTAAGCGCCAGAGCCCGACGGTGACGTTGTCGAGTTCAGGTTCAACGTCTAACCCCGTGGACCTCATCGTCGAGATTGCACTGAAGGTTGCTCTTCGACGGAAAGCACGACCGTAGCCGCATTCTCGACAGGCGGGGACATCTCGGACGTTGGTTCGACCAGTCGTGACCTATGTTCGGCACCGGTATGCCTCGAAGTAAACTGCCGCCTGACGCGGCAATCGGCATACCATTCCATGGTGAGTTTTGTCGTCTCGCCGGAGGCTTATGCCCGTTTCATGGGCCGATACGCCGAGCCTCTTGCGGAGGTCTTTGTGGCGTTCGCCAAGGTCGACACCGACGACAGGGTGCTCGACGTCGGCTGTGGGACGGGCGCGTTGACAGCGCGTTTGTTGTCGGTCGGAGCCGAGGTCGCGGCGATCGATCCTTCACCACCGTTCGTCGCCGCGATTCGTGCACGCTTCCCAGGCATTGACGTGCGTCTGGGTACGGCGGAGGAAATGCCCTATGACACTGCCGATTTCGACGCTGCTCTCGCCCAATTGGTGGTGCATTTCATGACGGATCCGGTGCTCGCCATTAGGCAGATGGCGCGGGTGACCCGGCGTGGCGGTGTCGTTGCCGCGTGCGTATGGGACGGGCCGACCGGCGCACTGGCGCCGTTCTGGGATGCGGTTCACGTGATCGACCCCGAAGCTGAGGATGAGGCGCTACTTTCCGGGGCGCATGTGGGGCATCTGACCGAGCTTTTTGAAGCTGCTGGCCTGCACGATGTGGAAGAAACTTCAATTGCGGCCGAGGTTGTGCACCCGACATTCGAGGAGTGGTGGGAGCCCTACACCTACGGAGTAGGTCCTGCTGGCGATTACGTCCAGCGGCTCGATGACGATCGTCGCGCGGGCCTCGAAGCCGTAGCTCGTGAACGCCTGGGTAGTGGACCGTTCACCATTGCCGCCACCGCATGGGCGGCCCGCGGAACGGTATGACGGCGAGGTCAGGACCGCAGTGCTCATTCCGTCGCAGCGTTCGCTGATGGCGATGGCCGCGGGTATCGCGACGATCGCTCGTCCTTCCGGCCACCGATTTCGTAGACCATGGGGAGTCGTCCCGTGGCACACGGCTTATCACTACTGGCGCGGCGGCAGTCGACGCGTTGCCGGGTGGGGCGGCCTGGCGCGCGTCCCTCGAGGCGCTTGCACCGGCGGGGCAACCAAACGCGACCGTCCACTGCGAGCACCTGGATGTCGAGGGTCGAACGTCAAATGTGTCGATGATGAAGGTCGCTGGCCTCTCTGCGATGAAAGAAGCTGTCGCCCGACTCGCAGCAGGGGGCCACCAGGAGGTTATGTACAACCCCTCCGGTCCGGACGTCGCGCGGGAGCTCGAAGCGTTCGTGCAAATCGGTGGTTAGGGCCCACGATTCGGAGTCCGCGTCCGCCGACGGCGTTCTCCTGCAACAGTTTTCGGCCCGCCACCTGCGATCCGGTGGCGGGCCGAACTGTTCGCTGTGCTGTTCAGTGGCCGGCTTCGGGGCTGGCCACGCGTACCGAGCCGTACTGGGGTCCGGGGTTGACGCGCACCGAACCGTCGCCGGGAAGGGTGCGCCGGCACTGGATGCACTCAACCACGGTGACGCCGAAGTCCGAGTGGTCGATCGTCGGCCCTGGATTCTGCGGCGCGGCGCCGGCCGTCCCTGCGGTCATCCCCAGTGCGGCGAGGGCGAAGCCGCCCGACAGGAGCGCGCCGACGATCGTCTTCTTGAAGCTGTGGGTGGTATTCATGTTGTTTCCCTCCGTTGAGGCTCCGCATCTGGTCGCGTCGCCTTGCGATGAGTACATGGCGTCGGGGCGACTACCGATCCCAAGAACCGCGACGATCGGTGTACCCGTGCTCTCACCGTGACGCCCTGCTGGCGAAAGCAGCCGAACTCACCGGGTGACCGAGAGTGTGGCACTGCTCCGTCAGGGATTGCAGACATTGATCCGCGTGGAAAGTGGTCGTCACCGATCAACCACCTGCGCTCCGCTGAGGCGGCCTTGTCAGCCTGTTGACCGATGACGGCATTGGTGGCCATCACTTGGTCATCGAAGAGCTGGCGCTCGGTCGATCAAGCAGCGCGACGTCGTGCTCAGCTTGCTGTCCAATCTCTGCGGAAGGCGCGCAGCTCTGGACGAGAGGCAAGCGGCTGAAAGCCGCTGTGCGGAGGTCGGTGTGCCCCCGTATTGACCCGTCCGCGGGTCAGGCGGAACAAAAAGGGGTCGCTGCGGCGGGCGACGAACTGGGGCGCTCAGAACCTACCTCACCCTAGGATCCTCACGCCCAGACTCCCCAGGCATGCCGACGTTTCGAGCGGGCCCGCATTATTGCCGTGCCATCGCGATTCGGAAACGTTCTTCGGGGTCGATGTAGTGGTCGGCGTCCTTGGCATCCTCACCGAGGTCGATCCGCACCCAGTCGATCCTGCCGCTGAACCTGCTGGTGTGGGCGGTGTAGTCCGGGCTGACGGTGGTGCCGGATTCGTAGCCGACGTCAGTGGTCTCGTCGGCGGAGAAGATGAAACCCTGGGTCTGATCGACGCGACCCGTACCGACTTCTCTGCCGTCGTAGTAGAGCGTCACGCTGCCGCCCTTGCCCATGCCGCCGCCGTCGTAGTCGAACTCCATGCGCACCTGGGTGGTGCCGGCCGGGACGGGTTCGGTGGCGTCGATGCTGTACGACTTGATGCCCAGGACGTTGTAGTAGAACTTGGCCCGCCCGTCCTTGGCATAGAGGCTCCATCCTCCGAACCTGCCGCCCTGCGCGATGATCACGCCTTCGGCACCGTCAGCAGGCACCTCGACCTCCGAGGTGACCGCGAACGATTTGTTCTTGATGTCGACAACACTGTTCTCCGACAGTCGGCCCATTCCGGCGAACAGCAGTTGGCTGTTGCCCTTGATCAGCGAGGGTCGCCCGGCAAGCGTGGGGTTGATGCGTTCGATCTGGCGATCATCGAGAGGCAGCACGTTGTACTTGACCGCTTCGATCAGCCACAGGCGTTGCAGTTCATGGAGTTTGTCGGGATTCTCCTTCGACAGATCGTTCGACTGGGTCCAGTCGACGTTGCCGTCGTAAAGCTCCCACACGTCGTCGTCGAAGGCGGGCATGGCCTGCCCACCCATTGCCCATGGCGTGCGGTGCTTGGTCACCGCGCTCCAGCCCTTGTGGTAAATGCCGCGGTTGCAGAACATCTCGAAGTACTGCGTCTCATGCCGCTCGGGCGCGTCGGCGTCGTTGAAGCTGTACAGCATGCTGGTGCCCTCGTGCGGGCTCTGGAGCACTCCGTTGACTGTCGTCGGCGCCGGGATGCCGGCTGCCTCCAGCACCGTGGGTGCGTGATCGATGACATGGGTGAACTGATTGCGGTGGCCGCCCTTGCCGTCGATTCCGTTGGGCCAGTGCACGATCGTGCCGTTACGAGTGCCACCCCAGTGTGAGGCCACCTGCTTGGTCCACTGATATGGCGTATCCATCGCCCACGCCCAGCCCACGGCGTAGTGGCCGTACGAGCCTTCGGCGCCGAACTCGTCGATCTTCGACATCATGAATTCGGGGGTCTCGATGTCGGCCATTCCGTTGAAGTTGGCCATCTCGTTGAACGCGCCCTGCAGCGTGCCCTCCGCCGACGCGCCGTTGTCGCCGACGATCAGATAGACCAGTGTGTCGTCGAGCACGGGTCCGAGCGAGTCAAGCAACCGACCGACGTGAAAGTCGGTGTGCTCCATGAAGGCGGCGTAGACCTCCATCTCGCGCTCGAGTACCGGCCTGAGCGCCGGATCCATGTCATCCCACGCCGGGATCTCCGCGTGGCGCGGTGTCAGCACCGCATCGGGCGGGATGACCCCGAGTTCCTTCTGCCGCTCGAAGGTGATCTCGCGTTGGCGGTCCCAGCCGTGGGCGAACTTGCCCTTGTACTTCTCGATCCACTCCGCGGGCACCTGGTGCGGTGCATGGGTGGCACCCGGCGCGAAGTACATGAAAAACGGCTTGTCGGGGAGGAGCGCCTTCTGTTGACGCGCCCAGTTGATCGCCTTGTCGGTGAGGTCTTCGGTCAGGTGGTACCCCTCTGCCGGGGTCTTCGGCGGCTCGATCGGGGTGGTGCCTTCGTATAAGGCCGGATCCCATTGGTTGTTCTCCCCGCCGATGAAGCCGTAGAAGTATTCGAACCCGCCACCACCTGTCGGCCACGCCGTGAACGGCCCAGCCGGGCTGGTCTGCCAGACCGGCACCTCGTGGCACTTGCCGAACTGCGCCGTCGAGTAGCCGTTGAGTTTGAGCGTGAGCGCCAGCGGGGCCTTCGTATTGGGGAGCACCGACGTGTAACCCGGTGCAGCGGTGGCAGTCTCGGTGATGTTCCCCATCCCCACCGAGTGATGATTGCGACCCGTGAGAAGGGCCTGCCGGGTCGGCGAGCACAGCGCCGTGGTGTGGAAGCGGTTGTACTTCAATCCGCCTGCGGCGAGCTTCTCGAAGTTGGGGGTCTCGCAGGGTCCACCGAAGGCGCTGCTGGCGCCGAAGCCCACGTCGTCGATGAGGATGACGAGCACATTCGGAGCACCGTCGGGCGGTCGGATGTCTCGGATAGGCGGGTAGCTGGTGTCCGGGTCCTTGGCGTCGTAGGTGGTCAACCCCACGTGGGGCACGTCCGGGATCGGCAGAACCGAGCGGGAAATCTGGCCGTCCGACATGACAATCGCCTCCTGGTAGCCCTCTTTTGGACCATGCCAGACTAGAAGGGAAGTGGTCATCGCGGCGCCGAAACGCCGGCGAGCATCAACCGCTCGACGGTCATGTGCCCGACGGGCCCGGCAGCGCGCCCGTCGTCTACGGGGTTGCCTGCGCTGCGATCGTGCAGTGAATAGTGCGCCTTCGCTGGCGATTCGGTCGATGTGGGGCGTGGAGCCACCCATCATTCCCGGTGGTAGGCGCTGAGATTCCGGGTGCCACGTCGTCCGCCATGATCATGACGATGTTCGGCTTCTTCTGACCTGGCACTGTTTCACGCTCCTCGCAGACTACTTGGGCGCAAGGGTCCGGGCGCAGGCTCGACGCTCCGTTCTTCGGCTGAGCCGGGGTGGCACTGATCTGTTAGTCGTGGGTCTGAGTGTGGTTAGCTTGGATGGCCGATGGTCGTCCGACCACCGAGTGAGGGAGTTCTCCATGTTGGTGTCAGGACGGATTCGTCGCAGCGCAGCAATCGGGGTGATCGGCGCCGGTGTACTGCTGTTCGGTGGTGCTTCAGTTGCTTCTGCTCAACCCGCGCCGCCTGCACCGCCGCCGCCCAACTGCACCGCTGGGGACCTGGCGGTGGCATCGGGCACCGTCGGTACGGCGATGGGCGCCTACCTGTTCAGCCACCCTTGGGTCAACGATTTCTTCACCGGCCTCCGGGGACTGCCGAACGAGGAAATCCAAGACCGCGTCCGGACCTACATGGCCGCAAATCCACAGGTCGAGACCGAGATCAACGGTATCCGGCAACCCCTGACCGATCTGCGTAGCCGCTGCGACCTCGCCCCATCACCAATGGGCGCCTAGGAGATATCCGAGATGACTCAACGGAAGCGATCACTGCGCGTCGTGGTGGCAAGCGCACTGGCCATCGCGGCGATCCCCGGCGCAATTCTCATCGTCCAGCCGACGGGTGTCGCCAACGCCGACGTCTGCGCCAGCGTTGGGCGACGAGTCCAGGTGAGCGGCTGTGCCAACCTCGCCGACGCTGTCGCGCCCTACGTTCCGCCACCCGCCTACTACGCCCCGATGCCATACGACCCACCTCCGCCACCGAACGCGACCGGATGCGTCAGCTACAACGGCAGGTGGGTCAACGCCGGCGGGTGCAACTGAGGCGACGCCTGGGCCCTAGGCGCAGCACCTCCGAACGCTGATCGTGACGGCGGGTAAGGCGTTAGGCTTGCCGCTGGTGAGGGCGGCGGTGGAACGATGACCGTATCCGTGCGGGCGCGCATGCTCGGTGACAACGCACGCCTGCGTCCTCGCCGCCCGGCGCCATCCTTTCGCATCGCCGGGTTGACGGTGTGCGTCACGCTGCTGATCGCGAGCTGCTCGACCGCGACCGAGCCGGCGGCGTCGCCCTCGGCACCCACCACGGTGACCGCGGTCAGCGCGCCACCAACCGCGTCCGCGTTGCAGACCATCGATCCGGAAACGTTTCGGGCTGTCGTCGACGGGTTGGCGAAGGAGCTGAACGTTCCCGGGGCGGTGGTAGTGCTACGCACCCCGCAGGGGAACTTCGACGTGGCGGTCGGCACCACCGAGATCGGCGCTCAGACGCCGCCGGATGCGAACACGCATTTCCGCATCGCGTCCAACACCAAGACCATGACTGCGGCGTTGATCGTGCTGCTCGCCCAGGACGGCAAACTGAAGTTCAGCGATCCGGTGTCGGCCTACGTACCGGACGTGCCCAACGGCGAGAACATGACCGTCGCAGAGCTTCTGAAGATGCGCAGCGGCCTGTACGGCTACACCGCCGACCCCGCGCTCGCGGTCATCCTGGATGCGGACCCGACGAAGGTGTGGACACCGCAGGAGGTGTTGGACATCGCGTTCCGGCATCCGCCGCAGTTCGCCCCCGACGCCTCCTACGAGTACAGCAACACCAACTATGCGCTGCTGGGACTCATCGCCGAGAAGGTCGGCGGCAGCCCGTTGACGCAGCAGTTCGAGGATCGCCTGTTCGGCCCCGTCGGCCTCGATCAGACGTCGCTTCCCACCCCCGCCGGCGCCGGCACCATTCCGGCGCCGTTCTCCCACGGGTACATGTACGGCGGAAGCTACTATGCACTCGCCGACGATCCCTACCCCGCCGAGATGCAGGCCGCCGCTGGAGCCGGGACGCTACAGCCGATCGACTACACCAACCAGAATTCCTCCTACGCGACCGCCGCCGGGGGGGCGATCTCCACGGCCGACGACCTGGCCGCGTGGATGAAGGCACTGGTCACGGGAAAGGTCTTCAACGCCGACTTCCATCAACAGTGGGTGACGAGCCTGCAAGCCGAGGACCCGTCCGCGCCGGAGGGGCAGAAGTACGGCTACGGCATCTCGTATCAGCGCTTCGGACCATACGCCGCGATGTACTACCACGGCGGTGAACTCCCCGGCTTCAACTCGTTTATGGGATACGACCCGGACAACGATGTTTCACTGGTGATTTGGACGAATCTGACGCTGTCACCGGACGGCCGGACCACGGCTCAGGCGATGCTCGCGCCGCTGCTCGACGAGATCTACGCCGGATTGTCATTGGCGCCGCCGCCGACTGCGACGACTACCAGGTGAATCGGCAAGGTCAATCAGAATCGGCCGCGAGGGCCTGATGGATCTCGGCCTGACGAAGCAGGAAGTCCCGCTCGTCCAGCTTCTTGCGCCGCATCCAGCTCGTCACTTCGGAATTACATTTGCTGGTATTGCACGAGCGGCAACTGGGTACGACGTTGGCGAGCGCATATCGCCCGCCGCGTGAGATCGGAAGCACGCAGTCTTTCTGCAGCGCCGTCCCGGTTGCTCCGCAGTACGCGCAACCGCCCCAAACCAACTTGAGGGCGGCCCACTGCGCAGCGGTGAGGTCGTGCTCTTGCAGGGCCATGCGCCGCTTGCGGCGACGCGCGTATCTCACCGAGCGGGCTGCGCTGCGGGACGGCACAGCCAGAGGCTATCGCGGGTCCTCGTGCATTCCGTGGCGACAGATTCTCCGCGTGTCGAAACACCTCTTCCCGCCGGAATTGCATTCCACGCGCCGAACTGCGAGTGGGTGCATGCTGGAATGCAGTTCCGGCGGCCAACGTTCGGGATCCAATGGACACAGGGAGAACCCATGCGCGCCAAACGCATCACGGCCAACCTGCCGGTCGCAGACATCGAGGCGGCGAAGAGTTTCTACACCGGCTATCTGGGGTTGAGTACCGAGGAGTTCAACATGGGGTGGGTGGCCCGCTACACCTCGCCTGACACCGGGGTGAATGTCCAGCTTGTGACAAGGGACGCCACCGCACCGGAGGACTCGGTGATCTCCGTGCACACAGACGACGTCGAGGCCGCGTATGAAGAAGCCCTGGCATCGGGTTACGAGATCGTGCACCCGATCTCGACCGAGAGTTGGGGTGTTCGCCGATTCCTTGTTCGGGCACCGGACGGCAACGTCGTCAACATCGTGCATCACGCGGACTGACCGCCCGGCATCGAAGGATGGTGCCCTGAATGGGACGCACTGACAAGGCATCTCGGGTGATCGAGGCTCCTCTCAAGAGCGTGTACGCCGCGCTGATCGATCCGGAAGCACTCGCCGAGTGGCTTCCGCCGGAAGGCATGACCGGGCACTTCGAGCACTTCGAGCCACGCGCCGGCGGCTCGTACCGGATGACGTTGACGTACGTCGACCCGTCCTCCTCGGGCGGCAAGTCCAGTGCCGACTCGGATGTCGTCGAGGGACATTTCATCGAACTTATCCTCGATGACCGCGTCGTCCAGGCGGCGGAATTCCAATCGTCTGACCCTTCGTTCGCCGGGACGATGATCATCACCTGGTCAGTGACGGAGGCGGACACCGGGACTCGGGTCGACGTGATCGCCGACGACGTACCGCCGGGCATCTCAGCTGACGACCACGTCTCCGGGATGAACTCCTCGCTGAGCAATCTCGCCGGCTATCTGGGCCGCCAAGGCTCGCCGCACAGTAGCCAGGTCCCGCGGGTCAGCGGCGCAGTTGGGCTCTCAGTTGGTAAAAGCAGAACAAGCCGGCTCGGCCCGTCACCGCGGCATACCGGTTGACGACGTCGTCGACGAACTCCTGCGCCCTTTCGGGTGCCAGCCGGGTGGTCCAGTCCCCGAATCCCACGGCACACCATTGCGCGAAGGCATCGCGCGACTGGAAGTCCCACGATTCGTCCACGACCGTGTACTCGACGACCTCGAACCCCGCCGCGGTCACGGTAGCGGCGAAAGCCTCGGGTTGCGGGTGCAGATACGGCGCGGTGAAGCCGTCGAACGCGTTACCCCATCGGGCATCCCGCGTGACGTCCATCGCCACGTCTTCGACGCTGGGGCGAGGTCCGGCGCACACGAACGTCACCAGCGCCCGTCCGCCCGGCTTGAGCGCCGCCGCGATGCACCGGTAGGCAGCGGGCTGGTCGTGGACCCAGTGCAGCGCATTGAAGGACGTCACTACGTCGAAGTCGTCGTCGAAGGCCAGGGAGGTGACCTCGCCGAGTTGGAAGGTCGCGGCCGTTTCGCGCCGTTGGGCAGCCCCGATCATCCGCGGGCTGGGATCGATGCCGAGTACCGAACCCCGGGGGAGTCGGTCGGCGATCTGCGCGGTGACATAGCCGTCGCCACAGCCGACGTCGAGGACGTGCTCTGCACCGTCGAGTTCCAGCAAGGACAGCGCTTCGGCAGCCATCGCCCGCTGCAGTTCGCTCACCTCTTCGTACCGAGCACCGTCCCAGTCCGCCATGGAGAGCATCTTCACCCAAGGGCCTTGCCGACGGAAAGTGCTGAGGGGACATACGTTCATGGCTCTGGCGGTGGGGGGCGATGAGACCGACGATACGGATGAACCGGAGCAGTCCAGTCGGCGGGGGCGGCGGGGGATGTGGTGGCGGCAGAAGCTAGGTCAGCCCGTCCGGTACTCCACGACCGCGTCACGGCTCAGCAGGTCCTCCCCGGTGATCACCACCAACTCCGTTGGTGACAGCCGGTAGGTGGTGCCGTCATTGTGGGCCTCGAATCCTGCCGGGAGCACGCGCACATCGTCCAACCGCAGGGATGCGCCGTCGTGCAAGCGGATTCCCGCATACTCATAGGTTCCGTCGGCTTTCTCGCAGACGACCATCGCCGACCGCGTGGTGCGCGCAATCGCGACGGCCTGTTCACGCTCATCGCAGCGCGCGGTGGTGTCGACGAAGCCGCGGTCGTCCATCGCGAGCGCGGCGGGTTTGGGCTGCGGCGCCGCAGTGCTGGGCTTGGCCGGGGCCGCCACCCACTGGGAGACGGTATTCGGTTGGGCGGGAATGGATTGCACCTGCCCGGGTTCGTCGTCCGGGGTGTGCAGCATTCCGAAGACGATGACCAGCGTCGCGATTGACGCCATCACGATCGAGATTGCCGAAGCCTTCGAGCTGAGCAGACCGCGTGCGGGAACGTCGGTTGTGGGGGCGGGTTCGGTCGCTGTCGGCATGCCTGCGCTCCCTTGTTGCGGTGCCGAATGAGTGTGCTATCGAACAGCAAAGCACCTTTACCGGTGGCATCGCGCGATGTCGGTCGGCGTTTCGCCGACCGAAATGGGCAGGGCCGGCGCCAAGCTTTCTAGGGGAGGACCGATATTTCGTCGCCGAGCTTGTACCCGGTCGTCAACGGCAACGTATCGCCACTCCAAAACTTCCCCGGATCAAACCAATTGAAGTGTTTCTCGGTCTTCAGCAGGCCCATCTCCTCGTAGGTGATGGCGACTGTCTCGGCGCAGTAGGCGGTTTCCAGCCCCGCGCTGGACTTCTCTGCCTTGCGGCGTTCGACGGATCGGCGAACCTTTGTGTGCACGAGGGGGATTCCTCGGGTGAAGTCGGCAGCATTCGGTATCCGGCCACGGAACCAGCGGCCCGTCAACCGCGCCGTCGACGGGAACGGGGTGCCGTCCATCCGCGCGATCACCCGCAGCATGCGGTCCTCCTGCTCGCGGCTGGCATAGGGCGTCAGCTGACGCAGCCAGCATTGCTGGTCATAGGTCTGGATCCAGCGCTCCACCGCGTGGCGCAGGTCGTTGAGCTGCACGCCACGGTGGTTGGTGCCGGTCCACATATCGACCAGCTTGTCGCCGAGCTCGGCATGCCAGATCAGTGGCGGCAGGTCATCGATCGCGACGGTCATCCCGACGTGGTTGACGGGGCTGTTCGTCATGGATTGAATGGCGCGGTCCGGGCCGGAGTGTCCGCGGAACAACCAGATGTCCCCCGTGCGGGTCTCGTCCAGCGCGCGCTGTAGCGATACCGTGCTTGGATTCACAACGGCAGCTTAGGCAGAGTGAAGGCATGCGTGGAGTCTGGAAGTGGGTCGGGCTCGCCGGTGTCGCGGGTGTCGTGGCGGGCGGCGTGCTGGTCGCGCGTGACCAACGTCGTCGCAACGCCTACACCCCGGACGACATCCGCGCCCGTCTGCACCAGCGCCTCGCCGAGGCCGAAGCCAGGTCCGACTAAGTCGCCACCGCATACAGCGTGTGTGAGCCGATGAAGCCCTTGAGCGCCGCCTCGCGCCCGCCGTCGAAGGCGATGTCCTCACAGTCGGCACGGCCGTTGATGGCGGCGCGCACCACCTCTCTCACCAGGATCTCGCCGCCGTCGGCCTGCCCGGCCACCCGAGCCGCCATCGCCACGTTGCGGCCGAAAAGGTCGTCGCCGCGCAGCACCGACTTGCCGACATGGATGCCGATACGCACTCGAATGCCGTTGGGGCGCTTCTGCAGTGAGCGCTGGATGTCGACCGAGCAGCGGACCGCCTGCTCCGGCTGGGCAAAGGCCACCATGAATCCGTCGCCCTGACTCTTCACGACGTAGCCGTCGTGTTTGTCGACATAGCGGCGAACCGCCTTGTCGTGCCTGCCGATCAGCCTGACCCAGGCGCGATCGCCGATGCGTTCGTTCAGCGCCGTGGACTCCTCTATGTCGGAGAACATGATGGCCACCCTGCCGTTGGGTGCCAGCCGTGCCAGGTCGGGCCGCTCCACCTCGGCCCAATCCGCGAGGTCCTCGATCGAGGACCGTACCGCCGCGCCGAACCCGTCGCGGCGCAGGATGTTGGCGGTCTGCCAGACAGTCTTCACGGCCTTGGTCCCGCCGGAGAGCAGCAGGTTTCGGGTGTCGACACGGCGACGTAGTTCGTCGGCTTCTTCCCGCACCGCCTTCAGGCGCAGTGTCAGCACCGCGAGCGCGATCGCCTCGCCGATGACGACCATCGCCAGTGCGTACGCCGCGATCTGCGCTCCGGTCACGGCTCAAGTATTGGATGCTGAGGGCGTGACCGTGGCGAAGGCCCCCTATTACGAGAGTCGATTCCTGCGCGCCAATGCTCCCGACGCAGCGCAGGCGGTGTGGCTGCGCGAGACGCTGCTGCTGCCCTTGGGCGGAGAGCCCAGCGCCGACGTTTGGGTGATGGTGTTCGATCCGTCGG
>Ga0190270_10000731_pt1 | contig 14623 bp, 19 predicted proteins | sample Popmic320T_FD_133748 | JGI IMG/M metagenome (GOLD analysis project Ga0190270, IMG submission 133748) | Populus adjacent soil microbial communities from riparian zone of Weber River, Utah, USA - 320 T | ecosystem: Environmental > Terrestrial > Soil > Riparian zone | place: USA: Utah | collected... | reverse complement strand
GGCAGCCTGATGGCCGGCACCCCGCACCACGTGCTGCGAGAGCGGCGCCTGGCCGCCACCCTGGCCCGCCGGGGCACCCCCGAGTGGCAGCAGGGCGGCGCCCAGCTGCAGGCCGAGCAGGCCCGCACCGAGGCCCTGGTGGCCGAGCAGCGCCGGGTGGAGCGTGCCCTGGCAGCCGAGCGCCGCCGGCAGCAGGCCCCCGTGACCGACCGCGAGCTGGCCAAGGCCGTGGCCGAGGTGCAGGCGTGCATCGAGGACGCGGTGGCCGACACCGGCCTGCCGGCCGACACCGTGGCGTGGGACATCGTGACCGGCCAGGTGGCCTACATGCGCCCGGCGCTGGCGGCCGAGGTGCGGCGGGTGCTGCTGTGACCGGCCCCTGCGAGAAGTGCGGGCGCCACGCCGAGCTGCAGGAGGTGCCCACCCCGGCCCAGGTAGAGCGCATGCTGGCCCGCCAGCCCAACGCCGAGGTGTTCATCTTCCAGCTGTGCGCCACCTGCGCCGCCCCCCAGCCCATGCGCCGCAAGGTGTGGTCACCAGACCGAGGTGCCGACCGGCACCTGTCGGGCCGCTAGCAGCCCCACACCGCACCCCAGCGGCCCGACCAGCAGCCCCCGGTAGGAAGCACCGGGGGCTGCTGCGCGTGGCCACCACGGTCGCTGTGGCTCCCCAGGGCGACCTAACCGGGCTACCGTCACCCGCATGGCCCGCACCGGACGCCCCAGCAAGATCGACCAGGTGGTGCGGCACCGCCCCGACGGCACCCCCGTCACCGCCGGGGAACAGGTAGTCGAGCGGGTGCAGCTCGGCATGGACCTGCAGGTAGCCGCCGACAGCGCCGGCATCAGCCGCAGCACCCTGCACAACTGGCGGCTCACCGGCGCCCGCCACCGGGCCGAGGCCGCCAACGGCAAGCGGCTCACCCCAGCGCAGGAGCGCCTGGCCGACTTCTTGGACGCCCTGGAAAGAGCCGAGGCCGAGGCCGAGGCCAACCGGCTGGCCATCGTGCAGCGCGCCGCGACCGGTGGGGCGCAGGTGGTGAAGGTGACCGAGAAGGTGGACGCCCAGGGCCAGCTGCTGGAGCGCACCACGGTGACCGAGACGCTGGCCCCGCAGTGGACCGCCGCCGCCTGGTGGCTGGAGCGGCGCCGCGGCTACGTGAAGCGGTACGAGCTGACCGGCGCCGAGGGCGCGCCGCTGGTGCCCCAGGGCGAGCAGGCCCGTGGCCTGGCCGACAGCCTCCGCACCTACCTGGAGGGCGCCGCAGCTGGCGCCGCCGAGGCCAAGAAGGCCGGCAAGGGGTAGGCGGTGGCCAAGCCCCAGGTGCGCCTGGACCCCGACGTGGCCGACGCCCTGGACCGGCTGCGCGGCGACCGCAGCCTGAGCCACGTGGCCAACGCCAAGCTGCGCCAGCTGCTCGGCCTGCCCGCGCCCGGCACCGCCCACGACACCCAGGTGCCCGAGGGCGCCAACGCGGTGGTGCGCGCCCCCACCGGCCCGGTGCTGGGCCGCAGCTTCGGACGGGGCGGGTGGCAGGGGCCAGCCCGGCAGCGATGACCACGCTGCGCTCGGTGGGCTGGGACGGCCTGCCCCCAGCCGAGGGCGACGTGGTGCGCACCCCCGACGGGCACCTGCTGCTGGTGACCGCGGTGGCCGAGGGCGCCGGCCCCGGCCAGTACCGCCTGGACTGCACCACCCCGAGGGTGATCGACTGGCGGCCCGCCAGCTGGGCAGGTACCAGCTGATGCCGGCCCGCAAGCCCCGCCCGCTGCCGGCCCGGCAGGCCGACGCCATGGCCGAGCTGGCCGAGCTGGTGCTGGCCATGCAACCCGCCGAGCTGGAAGCGTTCGCCCAGCAGCTCCCCGCCGACGACCTGGCCCTGCTGGAGCACGTCGTGGCCGAGCGGCACGCCATGGGCTGGCGCAGCAACCCCGCCGCGATGGCCCACCACCTGGACCCCACGTTCGAGCTGTACCGGTACGTGCAGCTGCTCAGCGACCGGTTCGTGGCCGCCATCGACGGCACCGCACCCCGCCAGCTGTGGAGCCTGCCGGGCCGGTACGGCAAGACCACCCTGCTGCAGTGGGGCCTGGCCTGGGCACTGGACCGCCGGCCCGAGGGGCGCAGCATCTTCGTGTCCTACGGCGACGACCTGGCCCTGGAGTCGGGCACCGTGGTGCGCGACCTCCTGGCCCAGCACGCCGACGTGCTGCGCGCCCAGCTGCGCCCCGACCGCAAGGCCCGCGACCGGTGGCTCACCCCGCAGGGCGGTGGGCTGCTCGCGGCCGGCATCCGCACGGGCATCACCGGCTACGGCGCCAGCCCCGGCGGTGTGCTGGTGGTGGACGACCCGTTCAAGGGCTGGCAGGAGGCCCACCGGGAGAGCGAGCGCAAGGACGTGGCCGACCGGTTCAAGGGCACGCTGCGGAACCGGCTGGATGCCGAGTCGGTGCCCATCATCGTGGTGCACCACCGGCTGCACGTGGACGACCTGATCGGCAAGCTGCGCGCCGAGGCCGAGGACGGCACCGGCGAGGCGTGGGAGCTGACCGCGCTGCCGGCCATCGCGCCCGACCCCCGCCCCGGTGACCCGCCCGACCCGCTGGGCCGCAAGCCCGGCGAGGTGATCGAACCCAAGCGGTTCAGCCTGTCGGACGTGCAGAGCCGGCACCGGGGCCTGGGCAGCAGCTACCTGGTGTCGGCCCTGGAGCAGCAGCAGCCCCAGCCGCCCGAGGGCAAGGAGCTGCTGCGGGAGTGGTTCGTGCTGGCCGAGGCCGCCGAGCTGCCCCGCCAGGCCGAGGTGGCCGTGGCCGCCTGGGACCTGAAGCTGAAGAACCGGGAGGCCGGCGACTACGTGGTGGGCCAGGTGTGGTGGCGCGTCGCGGGCGGCTACTGGTGCATGGACCAGCTGCGCGGCCAGTACGACCACGCCACCACCGGCAACGCCATCGCCCTGCTGCTGGTGCGCCACCCCGAGGTGCGCACCACCTACATCGAGTCGGCCGGCTCGGCGTCGGACGTGGTGCCCGAGCTGCGCAAGGCCCAGCCCGGCTACACCGTCAGCGACGAGATGGCCCTACGCCTGGGCATGACGCCCGACGAGCGCACCCAGGTGGCCGAGCTGCGCCGCCGTGGCATGGCCCGCCTGCAGCTGGTGCCCGCCCAGGCTGACAAGAGCGTGCGGGCGCGCACCCACATCGCCCCCAAGGCCGAGCCGGGCCTGGTGCGCCTGCCCGCTGACGCCGCCTGGCTGCCGGGCCTGCTGGACGAGCTGGCCGCGTTCCCCGACGGTGTGCACGACGACCAGGTGGACGCGATGAGCCTGGCCCTGGCGAAGCTGGCCACCGGGCAGGCCAGCGTGAAGGCCGCCAGCGGGGCGGTGGCGCAGCCGACCCCTGGCGCGCACCGGGCAGCGGCGCCGATGCCGCAGGCCCCGGCAGCGCCCGCCCGGCGCAGCCGTGTGATGGCGCCGGGCGGGCAGCTGCCCAGGAGGGTGCGCTAGCTGTCGTCGGCCCCGTCGTCGTCGGGGGGCGGCGGCGGGGCTGGCGGTACACCCAGCAGCGTGTCGGGCGGTGGCCGGGTGGGTGGCTCGCTGTCGGTCATCGGCTACGGACGCTAGATCCAGCCGAAGCTGCGTGAGCAGCCTGGCCAGTGTCGCCACCCGCCCTGGGCGTGCAGCGCCCGGCCTCGCGCTATCTGCTCGGCGGCGCTGTGCTGGTGCGGGTAACCCGTGCCGCCCTCGGCCCGCCAGCTGCTGAGGCTGAACTGCAGGCCGCCGTAGTACCCATTCCCAGTGTTGATCGCCCAGTTGCCGCCGGACTCACACTGGGCGAGCCGGTGCCAGCAGGCGTCGTTCGCTGGGTCGCCGTAGCCGCCGCAACTGCCCGAGGTGGCCGGCTGCACCTGCACGGGTGGCGGTGGCGGCGCTGTGGTCGGGGGCGGCGGTGGTGCCGTGGTCGGTGGGGGCGGTGGCTGGGTGGTGGTGGTCGGTGGTGCTGTCGTGGTGGTGCTGGTGGTGGTGGGTGGGGGCTGGCGTAGCGCCACTGCCGGGTGGTCGGCGGCTGCGGCTGCCAGCTCGGTACTGGGCGGGTGGGCCTCCACTCCGCCCGCCGAGGCGCACGCCCCGAGCAGCAGCCCCAAGGTGGCCATGAGGGACAGGTATCTGGTCATCTGGAAAGGCTAACCCCGGTACCGGTAGCGCGCTAGCATCACCACCAGGGGCCGCAGCCCCGCCGGCCAGGAGGCCACCACCATGAACACCACCCAGGGGTACACCAGCGCCGAGGCGTGCAACGCCGCCGGCATCAGCTACCGCCAGCTCGACTACTGGACGCGCAGCGGCTACGTCACCCCCGAGGGCGGGCAGGCCACGCCGGGCAGCGGTGCGCGCCGCCGGTGGAGCCGGCAGCACGTGGCCGTCCTAGCTGTGCTCGCGCACGTGTCGGGCATGGTGGCCATCAGCCGGCTGGCGCAGCTGGCCGCGATCCTGCACGACCTGCCGCTGCGGCACTGGGCCGACACCACGCTGCTGGTGGACCGGGACGGTGGCGTGTGGCTGCCCGACACCGACGAGCCGGCCCCGCCGGTGTGCGTGCACGTGGCGCTGGGCCAGCTGCTGCCCGAGCAGCTGCAGGTACCGCTGCCGGCCGGTGTCGCGGCGTAGCCTGCGACCACCCACCACCCAAGGAGCACACCGCATGGCAGGCGCCTACCGCATGGCATTGAGCAGGGCCACCGTCGAGGTGCGCGACCCCGCCGGCACCCTGGTGGCCACCCACAGCTCGGTGACCGCGACGGTGCGCGACGGTGTGGCCCGAGCCAAGGCCGGCAGCGTGATCGTGGCCGAGCTGGACGGCGCCGAGCTGCAGGTGCAGGGCCGCAAGGCATACACCGTGACCGGTGCCGACGGCACCACCTGGACCGTGACCAAGCCCTGCGGCTGCAGCGGCGGCTGACGGGTGGGCGTGCACCCGCGAGAGTGGGCCGTGCCCGACGACGGGCACCCCGAGTACGTCGGCCCCGACCCGCTGCGCGGCTGCACCGGTGTGCTGGTCGGCATGCTGCTGACGGTGGCCGTGGTGCTGGTGCTGGGCCTGCTGTGGCTGGCGGTGGCGTGAAGTGGTGGGACCTGTCCAGCGCCGAGCTGCGGGCACGGCTGGTGCAGCGCGGCATGCACCCCACCACCGCGGCCCGAGTGGTGCAGCGCCGCGACCACCCCGACGGGCAGGCGGTGCTGCAGCAGTGGCTGGGCAGGCGCTGACCCTGGCCGTGGACGCGGCAGCCACCTACCGGCTGACCCGCCTGGCCACGGCCGACACCATCACCGACGGCCCGAGGGACGCCATCGTGCGGTGGGCGTACCGCCGGGCCGGCCGCGAGGCCATCGAGCAGCCGTGCCCCGACGTGTCGGGCGCATGGTCCGAGGTGGCCATGGCCGACGACGACCCACCCAAGCTGGCCACCCTGGTCACCTGCCGCTGGTGCGCCGGCATGTGGATCGCCGCCGGTGTGGTGCTGGCGCGGGAGGTGGCGCCCGAGCTGTGGCGGCCCCTGGCCCGCACGCTGCTGTTCAGCACCGCCGCCGCCCTGCTCGCCAACCTGGAGGACTAACACCATGGACGACCGCATCGAGCACCTGGCCAAGCGGCTGCGCTACGAGGTGACCGACCAGGCCAAGGGCGTGGGCCGGTACGTGTGGCAGGGCCGCCAGCCCGAGGTGGACGCCGAGGTGGTCGGCTTCCTGGTGAACCACTGGCGCACCGCCGGCACCGCCCTGGAGCAGCTGGTGGAGACAGCCCGCGGCACCGAGGCCGAGCTGGCCGCCACCCAGGCCCGCCTGGCCGACGCCGAGGCGCAGCTGGCCCGCCTGGCTGCCGGCCCGCCCATCGAGGTGGTGGACGTGGAGGTAGTGCCCGCCCCGCCCGAGCACCCGGTGCACCCCGAGCACCCCCGTGGCCGTGGCTGAGCCGCGCACCACCGGGTGCTACACCAGCGACGACGGCGTGGCCCGCTGCCGCGCGACGGGCAAGCGGTGCCTGAGCCACCGCCAGGCCGCCGAGCTGGTGCACAAGGCCAAGGGCCGCGGCGAGAACGTGGAGCGGTACCACTGCGCCAGCTGCGGGAGCTGGCACTTCGGCCACCGGGCCGGCGCCATCGGCAAGCCCCGACGCCGGCGCGGTATCGGCCGGGCGTGGCAGCGGGCCATGCGGGGCCTGTAGCCCCATCCTGCCCCTCGCTGGGGCTGGTGGCGTACGCTCACCGCTGAACGGCCCGGCCAACCCCTGGAGAACGCGTGGCGCGTCGCGGTGCACCCAAGCCCAACGCCCTGGTGGCGGCGGCCACCAACATCAGGCTGGCCGACCCCAAGGTGGCCGAGAAGCAGGCCGCCCGCCGGCAGGACTGGCAGGCCGAGGCGTGGGCCTACTTCGATGAGGTGCCCGAGCTGAAGGAGGCCATCCGGTACCGGGGCAACCAGCTGGCCAAGCTGCGCCTGTACGTGGCCACGGCCAACCCCAACGACCCCGAGGGTGACCCCATCCCGGTGACCGACGAGGCCAGCGGTGTGCCGCCGCAGGTGGCTGCCGAGGCCGTGGCCGAGCTGGGCCGGCTGCGCGCCGTGCTCGGCGGCCAGGCCGAGATCCTGCGCGAGCTGGACATGAACCTGGAGGTGGCCGGCGAGTGCTACCTGGTGGGCATGGGCGAGCGAACCGTGCCGGTGCGCCAGCGCGACGGCACCACCCAGGAGGTGCTGCAGCCCGAGGACTGGCAGATCCGCAGCGTGGCCGAGGTGCTGGTGAAGGACGGCCGGTACTTCATCAAGGACAGCCCCGGCGACACCAAGGGCACCCCGCTCGACCCCGAGCTGGACACCATCATCCGCATCTGGACCCGCCACCCGCAGTGGAGCAACCTGCCCGACTGCGCCATGCGGGGCCTGCTCGGTGAGTGCCGGGCGCTGCAGGTGCTGTCACAGCAGGTGCTGGCCGAGGCCAACAGCCGCCAGTCGGCCGGCGCGTTCACGGTGCCCAACGAGCTGTCGTTCGGGCCTGCCGACCCCACCCAGCCGGCCGACGGCGAGGACGCCGAGGACCAGGACCCGTTCATGGCCGAGCTGCAGAAGGCCCTGACGGAACCCATCGCGGACCCCAGCGCGGCCAGCTCGGTGATGCCCATGCTGATCCGGGGGCCGGCCGAGTTCCTGAAGGACGAGTACCTGCGGCGCATCGACTTCGCCCGCGACACCAGCCAGGCGCTGGAGGCCCGCATCGAGGCCCGCATCGCCCGCATCGCCAGGGGCATCAACCTGCCGGTGGAGAAGGTGATGGGCCACCAGCAGACCACCTACGCCAACGCCGCCCAGGTGGATGAGGACGAGTTCAACGACTACCTGCGCCCGAGTGCCGACACCGGAGTGGAGGCCCTGACCTACGCGTTCCTGTGTCCCCAGCTGCTGGAGAACCCGCTGGTGCCGCCCGAGTGGGCCGACGGCCGCCTGTTCGTGCACTACGACCCCGCCGGGCTGATCGCCCAGCCCAACGCCGAGGCCAACGCCGACACCGGCCTGAAGGAAGGGGCCATCAGCGAGGCCGCCTGGCGCAAGGCCAAGGGGTTCAGCGAGGACGACGCCCCCGACGTGCTGGAGCTGCTGGTGCGGGCCGGCCTGCGCCGCGGCATCCTCACCGCCGACCTGACGCTGGCGCTGCTGCAGCTGCTGGAGGGCGCCCCGCCCATCGAGGTGACCCAGCCGGCCGACGTGCCCGAGGGCGAAGAGCCACCGCCCGAGGACCCCGACGCCGACGCCCGCGCCGCGCTGCTGCAGCTGCTGGTGGCCAACCTGGGCGGCGGTGCGCAGCTGGCCCACGTGCGCGCCAACGGCAACGGGCACGTGCACGCCGAGCCGCCGGCACCCCTGCAGCTCACCGCTGCGCCCACGCCGGTGCCCGACCGGGCCAGTGACGCCGGCCGCCGGCTGACCGAGCTGGACCGCGAGCTGCGCACCCGCCTGGTGGTGGCCAGCAACGACGCCATGAACCGGGCGCTGGAGCGTGCCGGCAACCGGCTGCGCAGCAAGGCCAACGGCACCGAGCTGCGCAGCACCCTGCGCAACGTGCCACCCCGGCTGGCGTTCGCCCACCTGGGCCAGACCCTGGTGGCGCAGGTGCTCGGTGACGACAACCCGCTGGACGGGGCCTGGGACGACCTGGAGGCCCAGTTCATGGCGTGGGGGGCGCAGGCCCAGGGGCAGGCCATCGACGTGGCCGGCCAGGTGGCCAGCGGCTTCTCGGCGGCCGAGCGGCAGAGCCTGGGGCTGCGCCAGGCCGACGATCTGGCCGAGGCGTGGGCGTGGATGCGCGAGGCCCTGGACAGCCTCGCGCTGGCGCGCATGTTCGACCCCGACCCCAACGTGCCCGAGCTGGGCGAGTTCGACCCCAGCCTGCGGGTGCCCACCGGGCTGGTGCGCCAGTCGATGGCCCGAGCCGGCGGCGCCACCGGGCTGCTGGCCACCGACGACGGCGGCACGTGGATCACCCTGACCGACGGCGGCACCCGCCCCGCTGGGGGCATCGGCACCGGGGAGCTGGTGCGCGGCGCCCTGCGCGACGGCGGCGCGACCGTGGAGGCCTACCGGTGGGTGTACGGCCCCGCCTTCCGGCAGCGCCCGTTCGTGCCGCACATGAACCTGGACGGCCAGGTGTTCCGCAACTTCGATGACCCGGTGCTCACCAACGGCAGCGGCTGGCCCCCGTACAGCTTCTACATGCCGGGCGACCACGCCGGGTGCATCTGCGACTTCGAGCCGATCATCGTCCCCGCCGCCGAGCTGTCGTAGGCTCCCCGGCAACACCTGGAGGTAGCACCCATGGCCCGACGCTTCCGAGGCCCCCTGGTCACCGTGAACGTGCAGACCGGCGACGGCCGCGTGATCGCGGACGACGCCATCAGCGTGGCCCCGCTGCCGCTGCCGTTCGCGTGGCTGCGCGACGGCGACCAGCACGTGGGGCTGACCGAGGTGGCCCCGCAGGTGGGCATCATCGAGAGCATCGAGCGGGTGGGCGACGACTGGGTGGGCGAGGGCCTGATCGATGACGAGCAGCCCGACGGTGCCGAGCTGTGCCGCCGCATGGATGCCGGCCTGGCCAGCCACGGCAACCGCCAGCTGGTGTCCATCGACCCCGACGACTGGGCCGTGGAGATCCTGGCGGTGGAGTCCGAGGCCGACGGCGACGGTGTGCTGATCCTGGCCAGCGCCGGCACCGGGCAGCCCCCGCGCCACGCCCGCACCGCCGCCGCCGGTGACCCCGCCCCCGACGGGGCGGTGCTGCTGTTCGAGGATGCCAGCGACTCGATCATCGAGCGGTACACCCGCATGCGCATCCGGGGCGCGACGGCCTGCGCCGTGAGCGCGTTCACCACCGCCTGGGTGGAGCTGGTGGCCGACGCCGCCGAGGCCGACCCCGACGCCCCCGAGGAAGAGCCGCCGGCCGACCAGCCCGAGGGCGAAGAGGCCGACAGCACCACCGCGGCAGCCCCTCGCCCGGCTGCCGTGGTGGTGCGCCCACCTGCCGACGTGTTCACCATCCCCGAGCCGGACCTGGACACCCAGGGCATGGCCGAGGTGTACGGCATGCCGGCCCAGGAGCTGCTGGTGGAGCAGCCCGACGGTGGCCTGGCCGTGCCGTTCACCATCGTGCAGCGGCCCGACGGCACCCGCGTGGTGTTCGGCCACGCCGCCCGCTGGGAGCAGTGCCACATCGGCTACCCCGGCAGCTGTGTCACCGCGCCCGAGTCGGCCGCCGCGTACGCGCACTTCCACGTGGGCGAGGTGCACTGCGCCGACGGCAGCCGGGTGGCCACCGGCACCCTGACCATGGGCACCGACCACGCCGCCGCCGAGCTGCGCGCCCCCGAGGCGCGCGACCACTACGCCAACACCGGGCTGGCGTTCGCTGACGTGCGGGCCAGCAACGGCGCGCTGGGCGTGTGGGTGGCCGGCGTGCTGCGCCCCGACGTGACCGAGCAGCAGCTGCACGTGATCCGGGCCAGCAGCCTGTCGGGCGACTGGCGGCGCATCGGCAACGGCCTGGAGTTCATCGGCGCCCTGGCCGTGAACGTGCCCGGCTTCCCCATCGCCCGCGAGGCCGTCACCGCGGCCGGCCTGCAGCAGCTGCCCCTGGCGGCCCTGTCGGCCAGCGCCTACCTGGACGACGGCGTGCAGACCAGCCTGGTGGCGTCGGGCATCGTGCAGCGGTGCCCCGACTGCCAGCGCCGCGCGATGGCCAACCGGGCCGCCGACGCCAACCGCCTGGACGGCGGCGAGGTGCTGGACCTGCTGCGCAAGGTGGAGCTGCGCACCCGCCACCTGACGCCGGCCGCGGCCGAGCACGCCCTGGCCCGCCTGCGCGACGGCGCCCCCGCCCCCAAGCTGGGCCGCCGGCACGACGGCAAGGTGCGGGCGCCACGGCGCTGATCCCAGCCGGCGACCACAGCGCCGAGTGCCCGCTGTGCGCCGAGCTGCCCTACGGCGCGCAGCTGGCGGTGCTGCTGCACGCCGACCAGGAACCGGTGCTCGGTGAGTGGTGCCCCGACTGTGCGCTGCCCAGCGCGGCCCGGTTCGGCATCACCGCCCGGTGCGCGCACGGCTGGCCGATGGTCGGCCTGAACGTGCCCGACGTGGTGGCCTGCCTGGACTGCGGCCGGCAGCAGCCGCACCCCCAGCTCGGCTAGATGCACGACAGCAGCCGCCGGCTGGTGTACGGTCACCGCCAGCAGAGGTCAGGGCAGCCGAGCACCTAGTGCCGGTGGCCAGCCTGGGCAGCCACCTGGTGGCCCCAGCAGCGCCCCACCGACGTGCGAGCACACCACCCGCTACGTCCGATGGAGGACACCACCGTGCAGAACCCCACCCCCGCCCAGCCCCGCATGATCGCCCGAGGGCGGCACCTGTTCTACGAGTTCCCCGACGGCCGCGTGCTGCCGGTGATCCGTGGCGGCGCCACCGAGCAGCCGACCCTGGCCGAGCTGCTGGCCCAGGCCGCCAACCCCGAGGGCATCGAGGACGACACCCTCGCCCAGCTCGACGCCGACATCACCGGCGCCGCCGAGGCCCTGGCCGCCGGCGACCTGGACGACGAGGCCCTGGCCCAGCTCACCCAGGCCGGGGAGGCCGTGCAGGCCATCCGCGCCGAGCAGGAGGCCCGCGAGCAGGCCGCCGCCGAGCGCGCCGAGCAGGCCCAGGCCGCCCTGGCCCTGATCCGCGGCGAGTCGGACACCGACCCCGAGGGCGACCCCGAGGACGAGCCGGCCGACGACGACGCCGACGAGCCGGCCACCCCCGAGGCCGAGGTGCCCGCCGAGGTGCCGGCCCCCGAGGCCGAGGCCGAGGTGCCCGCGCCCGAGGCCGTCGCCGCGAGCACGCCCCCGGCCCCGCGCCGGCCCGTGACCCGCGTCGCGGCCCGCCGCCCCGCCCAGGCCGCCCCGCGCCAGTCGGTCACCGCCGGTGGCGGGCTGGCATCGCTCGGCATGGTGGCGTCGGCCAACGCCCCCGGCGTGCAGGCCGGCCAGCCCATCACCAGCTACGACCAGCTGGCCGCCGCGTTCGTGTCGGCGGTGGACGCCACCAAGGGCTACCGCCACGGCCCGCCCGTCAAGGTGCCGGTGGTCCGCATCGGCCAGGGCGACACCCAGTACCCCGAGGCGTTCCGCCTGGACGGTGACCTGGCCGGCAACCAGCGGCGCATCGAGGCCGCGCAGCGGGCCATCCAGGAGGCCGGTGGCCTGCAGGCCGCCATCACGGCGTCCGCGCAGGACGCCAGCCGCACCGCGGCCGGTGGCATCTGCGCCCCGCAGCAGGTCAACTACGACATGCCCACGCTGGGCACCGACGCCCGCGCCATGCGGGACGGCTTCATGGCCCGGTTCGGCGCCGACCGCGGCGGCATCCGCACCCTGCCCATGCCGCTGCTCGGTGACCTGTCGGGCGCCATCGGCGTGTGGACCGAGGCCAACGACCAGAACCCCGCCGACCCCACCACCAAGCCCTGCCTGACCGTCACGTGCCCCGACGAGGACGAGACGATCGTGGAGGCCATCACCCGGTGCCTGGAGTACGGCAACTTCCGGGCGCGCTACTTCCCCGAGCAGATCGAGGCGTGGATGCGCCTGGTCGCGGTGGAGCACGCCCGCTACGCCGAGCAGCGCCTGATGGCCACCGTCAGCACGGGCAGCACCGCGGTCACCAGCGGCCAGGTGCTCGGCACCAGCCGCGACGTGCTCGCGGCGCTGGACCGGGCCATCGCCGTGTGGCGCTACCGCCACCGGCTCGGTGACGGCTACCGGCTGGAGTTCGGCGCCCCGATCTGGCTCCGCGACCAGATCCGCACCGACATCACCCGCCAGCTGCCGGTGGGCACCGTCGAAGAGACGCTGGCCGTGGCCGACGCCACCATCGCCCGGTTCTTCGCCGTGCGGAACATTGAGCCGGTGTGGCTGCTCGATGGCGAGTCGGGCCAGCGGTTCGTTGCCCAGGGCGCCGGCCCGCTGCAGGGCTGGCCGTCCACCGTCAAGACCTACCTGGCGCCCGCTGGCGGCTGGCTGTTCCTCGACGGTGGCACGCTCGACCTGGGCATCGTCCGGGACAGCACCCTGAACGCCACCAACGACGTGCAGGTGTTCGCGGAGACGTTCGAGGGCGCCCACTTCCACGGCCCCGAGTCGTGGACGCTCACGTTCGACACCTGCCCCGACGGCTCGGTGTCGGCCACGGTGGACATCAGCCCCTGCTCCACCGGCAGCTAGTAACCCCAGGCAGTGCGGTGGTGGCCCCGGCAGCGGTGTCCGGGGCCACCACCACCGCCTAGTCCGAGCACCCAGGAGGCACCCACGTGCGAGCACCGATCCAGGCCCCGCAGGCCCGACCCCCGCGCTATGGCCTGCTGGCCGCGGCGCCCACCGTGGACGACGCCGACCTGCGGGTGCTCGCGGGCGGCTGGGAGTACCAGCCCGAGGCGTGCGGCCTGAGCGGGCGCGACAGCATCACCTGCGCCGGCAGCACCGACGGGGCCATGGACCCCAGCGGACAGCGGCCGGGCATCATCGAGGGCGACCCCATCTGGCTGTGGGCCGGTGACGAGTGCAGCACGTTCGGCTTCCAGGCCCGCGACTGGCAGGGCCGGGCACGCCGGCAGCTCGCGGCCACCGAGAGCTACGAGCTGGCCGCCGAGCTGTGGGACGGCACCGTCGCCACCGCCGATGCGCTGGCCAACCCGTTCCTGGCCAGCGCCGGGGCCAACAGCGACACCGTGACCAACGGCGCCACGGCCGAGGTGTCGGCCCTGGCATGCATCGAGGCGGCCCTGGCCGAGCTGCTGAAGGGGCAGCAGGGCATGGTGCACGTGACCCCGCAGCTGCTCACCCACCTGCGGGCCGCCGACGCGATCGGCCGCGAGGGCACCGTGTGGACCACCAGCATGGGCCACATCGTGGTCGCTGACGCCGGCTACAGCGGCGCCGGCCCCGGTGGCGTGGCCGCCGGTGCGAGCCAGTGGGCCTACGGCACCAGCATGGTGCAGGTGCGGCTCGGCCCCGTCGAGGTGATCCCCGGCAACCTGGACGACGCCCGCAACCTGGCCGCCGCGATGGACCGCCAGGTCAACGACGTGGTGGTGGTCGCCGGGCGGCTGGCCGGCTACCAGTGGGCCAACGACTGCGCCCACGTGGCCGCCGAGGTGGACCTGCCCGTGTGCCTCATCGGAGGTGCCAGCTAGCCGTGCCGAACCCCGCTGCTGACTTCACCGTCGAGATCGTTGCCGGCAACGCCGACCAGAAGGTCACCGTCGTTGCTGATCAGGTGCTGACCGCCACAGCGGCCGATGTCGGCCTGGTCGTCACGGTCGCAGCGGACGGCACCTTGGAGCTGGCAGCACCCGCGGCCGGCGGCATCACCGACGCCGGTGGCTCGGTGACCATCGAGCAGCTGTGGTCCGGCTCGCAGGCCGAGTACGACGCGCTCGGCGCCTACGACGCCAACACCCTCTACTTCACCCCGGAGGCGTAGGTGCCCGTCTACCGCGGGGCGACGGTCATCCACTCCGGTGGTGGCGTCGATGCCCCCGACTTCACCGGCGGCACCATCTCCGAGTCGGGCGGCTACCGGTACCACGCGTTCACGGCGAGCGGCACGCTGGTGATGGTCAGTCCCGGCACCATCGAGGACATCCTCATCGTCGGCGGCGGCGCGAGCGGCGGCTCCGGGAACACAGCCGGCACCGGCGGCGGCGGCGCTGGTGGCGTCGTCCAGGTGGCCGACCTGTTCGTGGGCGCGGACGTTGCGATCGTCGTCGGCGCCGGTGGCGCTGCCGTGGTCGGCGTGGTCGGGAACGACGGCGCCGCGTCCCTGTTCGGGCCAGTCCGAGCGTTCGGCGGCGGGGGCGGCACCATCGCAACCGCCGCAGCTGTAGACCACGGCCGCTGGGGCGCATCGGGCGGCGGCGGTGGCGGTGGTGGCGCTGGGTTCTACAACCTCGGTGGCGAACCCGTCACAGGGCAAGGCAACCTCGCTGGCCGTGGGTTCGACAGCGCCACTGGCTCCTTGCGCGCCGGTGGCGGCGGCGGCGGCGCGGGGGCT
>Ga0190270_10000730_pt1 | contig 14628 bp, 11 predicted proteins | sample Popmic320T_FD_133748 | JGI IMG/M metagenome (GOLD analysis project Ga0190270, IMG submission 133748) | Populus adjacent soil microbial communities from riparian zone of Weber River, Utah, USA - 320 T | ecosystem: Environmental > Terrestrial > Soil > Riparian zone | place: USA: Utah | collected... | reverse complement strand
TAATGGCCGAAACGAGGACCGAGGTAGAAGGGCGCTAACAAAGCGTGTTATAGCCGGTGATTGAGTTGATCAGATTGTGCGAGCCGCTCTGGTACGACTATCTGTTGATCGAGATGTAACTGAGCGGATTGACCGGGCGGTCGTGCAGACGGACTTCGTAATGGCAATGTGGGGCGGTCGAGCGGCCCGTGCTGCCCACTGCTCCGATGACCTTGCCGCGCGTCACGTGCTGCCCTGTGCGCACGCCAATTTGCGACATGTGGGCGTAGCGGGTCGTGATGCCGTAACCGTGGTCGATCACCACAATGTTGCCGTAACCAGCGTAAATACCGGAGTAAATGACTCTTCCGTCAGCCGTGGCCTCGATAGCAGTGCCGTGATTGGTAGCGATGTCCAGGCCGGCGTGGTTTTCATACCCACCGCCGAAGGGATTGCGACGCGTACCGAAACCGTCGGTGATGTACCCACGCACGGGCCAGCCGCTCGGGGTCGATGCGAGTTTGATCTGGTTCCGGTCGAAAACGTCTTTGATATTACGCAGCTCGCTCTCCAATGATTCGGTAATCTTCTCGATGTCGCTCAGATTTGTTTCGCTGCCAGGGCCTCCGCGGCCGATGTCCTTGCTGACGTCGGCGATTCGGTTTACGCCTGATGCCTCGGCCAATTTGCGCTGAGTCGTATCGAGCGTGGCCAGCCGAGTCTGCAATTGATCGTATTTGCTTTTCGCTTCCTGATTCTCTTCCTTCAACTCGCGGTTGTGGCGCTCCAGGTTGTAGAGCTTGGCCACGACAAACGCATGTTGCGTGAGACGGTATGCGCCGTAGGAGACGGTCAGCAAACCGACAATGGCGAATCCCACTATAGCGTATAGGGCTTTGTGGTAAACGTTGAACTTCCTGAGAGGAAAGCTGGACGTTGGAGCAAAAACAAACGTGTAAGACCGTTTATCTTTTTTCATTATGTGTAACTCCTGACTCTTGCCGTCCCGAAATCTTGGGGACCGCGCATGGGGAAAGCCACACTGCGTCAGGGCATTGAGTGATCCAGCGGGCTATGAGCTGTCAGTTACTACTCTTTTGGAGCGCCGTCAGGACAGTAAAGGGGATGCAAAAACCGACGGCAAGCGCGTTCACGGTTGCGGAGGCTAGCATAATTCTTGTGATTATTTCAACCGGCGTAACCGTCATCGCCCGGCGCCATAAAGCTAAGCGCTGAAATGCTTTGAGTTATGCTTCCATTAAAGCTTCAGAAATCTCTCTCCCAATCCGAAATTTCGTACCGCTTGATTCAAAATTTCGGATTTCTCAGGTTGCGGCTGTTACGATAGCGACCGGCTCCACAATCGACCGGTCGCTACCGCTTCTGTATCAGGTCTTTGCAGGTTGATACGGCGCCGGGAGCGGTAGCGACCGGTCGATTGTGCGCTGTCGTTCGCTTTCGTAGTTCTTTTCGAGTTGGTTCACCAATAACTTTTCATCATTTATCGCTTTTGCTAGACTGGGCAGGCTAACGATGATCATTATCCGAACCCGTCTCCCAGGTCAGTTGAATCGATGATCCCACTATCGCCGCCTGTTGATCAGATGGCGCGAAGATCGAAACGCGGAAAATAGAGGTACCGCCATGAACAAACAGTCCAGTACGAATCGGAGTTGGAAACTGAAGCTTGCGTTCGCCGTCGCCGTGGCGCTCGCGGCCGCGGTCGTAGCCGACAGCTTCCTCGCAACCGACAGAACGTTCGCGCAGGCCGGGCGCAAATCTTCCGACAAACAGAAGAAGAACCCAAACGCCAGCGGCGATCCCAACGACCCGCAGAAGCAGGAAACAAAGGTCGAAAAATCACTTCCGCCTTCCTCAATCACCATCGGCACTGACGTAGTCAACGTCGAAGCGGTCGTCTACAACAAAAAGACCGGCGGGGTCATTCAGGGGTTGAAGAAGGAGCATTTCGAGATTTATGAAGACGGCATAAAGCAGGAGGTCGAAAACTTCGCCACCCCCGAAGCCCCGGTGACGATGGTGCTGCTGCTGGAATACAGTAAGCTGATTGACGTGCTCGGCTCCGGCACGGGCGGGTTTTTCGAACCCGGCCGCGTTGAAATCCTCCGCCCGGCATATGAATTCGTCAACCGCTTCGTCCAGCCGAAAGATTTCATCTCGATTGTCGCTTACGACATCCGACCCACACCGCTGGTCGATTTCACGGACGACAAGAACAAGCTCATGCAGGCGATAGCTTTGCTCATCCGCAACAACCCGGCTTTCTCGGAAAGCAACATGTTCGACGCTCTGAAATTCGTCTTGCGCGGCGGCAAGGGAGACGCGGTGGTATTGGAAGACGGCAAGGACGCCGACAAGAACAACCAGTCGGAATACGCCGGGCTTTACGAAGTCAACTCGCGGACGGCGATCCTGCTCATTGCTTCCGGCCTCGACACTTTCAGCAAGATCAATTTCGACGAAGCGCGAAAGATCGTCGAGAATTCCGGGGTGCCGATCTACGTCCTCGGTATTGGCAATCTCTTCATGAAGAAGTATGACCAGGGTCTCGATCCGGGGCGCGGAATCAACATCGGCGGCATCCCGTTCGACCGGATGACGTTTCTGCAGGCCCAAAACACGCTGAAAACCTTCGCCAATTCGACCGGCGGCAAATACATCGAGATCACCTTCCCCGGCGAAATCCCCGCCGCGATGCAAACAATCCAGGCGCTGGTGCGCAACGAATACAGCCTGGGTTACACGCCGACCAACACCAGGCGTGATGGCAAACGTCGAAAGATCCAGGTCAAGGTCAACCTCGGCGATCAGATAGATCCGAAGCTGATCGTCATACAGCACCGTCAGACTTACACCGAACCAAATGACAAAACTGCCAAAAAATAATCTCGGGCTCGTTCATATCGCGGTGAGCGAAGCTTGAAACGGTGAAAATAGACAGGATTGACAGGGATATTCAGGGTTTTGCATTGAGTCGAATCCTGAGAAATCCTGTCAGTCCTGTCTATATCGCGAGGAGAGTCGAAGGATTTGAGGGCGCGGCTGGAGGAGATTAATCGGCGTATAGTGGCGGCGTGCGAGCGCGCCGGCCGCCAGTCCTCCGAAATAACACTCGTCGCCGTCAGCAAGACCGTCTCCGCCGCCCGCATCCGCGAGGCCATCGAAGCGGGCGTCCGCACGCTCGGCGAAAGCCGAGTCCAGGAGGCCGCCGACAAGATTTACGAACTTAGGCCGCTCAGCGCCGAGCGCAATGTCCAGTGGCATCTGATCGGTCATCTGCAATCGAACAAGGCGCGGCGCGCGGTCGAACTCTTCGACGCCGTCCATTCCGTAGACGACCTTAAACTCGCCGAGCGGCTCGACCACCTCGCGGCTGAATCCGGCAAGCGGCTGCCGATCTTCATCGAAGTCAACCTCGGCGGCGAGGAGGCCAAAACTGGCGCCGTGCCCGACGATGTCCTCCCGCTCTGCGAACAGATCGGCAAACTCCCAAATCTGGAACTCAAAGGATTGATGGCCGTGCCGCCGTTCTCCGAGAACCCGGAGGACGCGCGGCCTTTCTTTCTGCGTCTGCGCCGCTTGCGCGATGAGGCGCGGGAGGCCGGCGCCGCCGGGGAAAGTTTCATCGACCTCTCGATGGGCATGAGCGGCGATTTCGAGGTTGCAATAGAAGAAGGCGCGACGTTTATCCGCGTCGGCGCGGCGCTCTTCGGCGCGCGCCAATAAGGGAAAGGTGATTTATGGGAATTTCACTCGGCGATATGTTGAACATCCTGGCGGACTGGATCGGCCGGATCGCGAGACTTTTGATCAACATCACGGTCGGGGCGGTGGTGATCCTTCTGGCGCTGCGGTGGTTGAACGACGTCCTGGGGGCCAATCCTTTCGGCCGCCTTTCGTATTACCTGAGAAAACCGACCAACGACCTGGTCTATTATGTCCGCAGCTCTCAATTCTACATTCCGCTCAAACAGGCGCTGAGATTCGATCCGACCTACCTGCTGGTATTGATCGCCGTGGCGATCGCCTGGTACGTCGCTTTGAGCGTCATCGGGTACCTCAACACCGTGCTGGGCGGGCTGGGTACGAGTCTGAAATTGCTGGCCGCCGGCGACGTCGCCCGCGGCGTATACACATTGATCGGCACGTCGCTGCTCGCGGTGATCTTCTTTCTGATGACGTTGATGACCATAGTTTTCATCAATTGGATTTCGGGCAGGTTCAACCGCGCGGCCTACTGGTCAATGCATCGCATCAGCCCTCTGCTGAGGGTCTTCGAGTTCGGCGGGGCGTTCGCCGGGTTCTCGTTTCTGATTCTCTGGTTAGTGCTCTCGCTCGCGGCGAGCGCCGTTGGCGCGGTCTTCTTCGGGTCTTGATCAAACTGGCGGCGAAAGACGGCGTGGTGACTTTCAACGTGCGCGTTCAGCCGCGCGCGTCGAAGAGCGGCGTCGCGGGCGAACTCGAAGGCGTTTTGAAGATCCGCCTCGCCGCGCCCCCGGTCGAGGGCCAGGCCAACGAAGAGTTGATCCGGCTGCTTGCCGAACTCTTCGACGCGCCGCGGCGGCGGATCGCGATCCTCTCCGGCCAGACATCGAAGAATAAAGTCGTCGGCGTAAGCGGGATTTCTATAGATGAGGCCGAGAGGGTTTTAGCGGAGGCTTTAAATCAGCGCCGCGAGCGGTAGCGAGAGTGGCTATAGATGAAGCCACTCTCGCTACCGCTCGCGGCGCTGATTTAAAGGTCGCGCAGCTTCCCGCCGTGTCCGTTCTTTTTGGCGATGTGGTGAATGGCGGCGCGCTTCTCGTATTCGCCGGCGAGATTTTCGATCACCCTGGCCACCTCCCGCAGCCGCTCGCCTGTATCGGTCATCTCCAACATCTCCTGTTTCTCGGAAGCTTCGATGTCAAGGTAAGCCGTAACTATGAACGAAAGCGCTTGAGGGTCGTTCGGCAGTTCCGGTACCTCATCCTCTTCGACCTCGCGGTCTTCTTTGATCTTGCGGTTCGCGGCGAGCAGGCGGTTGAAGGCCGACTTCGCGCGCTCCGCCTCGACCGACAGGTCCTCGAAAGTTGGCTCGTCCTCGAAAAAAACGACATCGGCTTGCAGATACTCTTCGCCCTCGATGTATTGCAGCAGGCGAAAACGCGCGCCGCCCACGCAGAGTATATTCGATTTGCCATCGGGCAACTCCTGAACCACCGCCACCTCGACCGTACAGCCGACGCTGCCCAAGGGGACTCTGTCTGAAATGGGCCTCAGTTCGCTCTCCTCCGCGGAAGGGCGATAGATGATGCCGAAAGTCTTGTCTTTCTCCATCACATCCTTGAGCATCTTGCGATAGCGCGGCTCGAAGATGTGCAGCGGCGTGATCGCGTTCGGGAACTGCACGACCGGCAAGGGAAAGATTGGAATGACGCGATGAGAAGTCATATTCGGCGGCATTCTACGATGATTCCGCCCCGCTAGCCAGCGGGACAGCCTCCCCGCTCGACGACCTTAGGGAAGCCGCTCGTAGACGATATAGATTTCAAGAAAAATATTCTCGGCCATGAATGAAAGCGAATCTATCTCCTGAACTTGATAGTCTATTTATTTTCCCTTGTCTTTAAATTGGTGTTCATTCGTGGCCGAAACTCTCATTCTTAAATGCGATAGAATTGCGCTTCATGGAACCAATCCTGCTCTACAACCGCAAAACCAGAACGCTCGAAGAAGAAGCCGTCTTCGAAAAAGACGTGATGGAGTTTTTCTATGGATCGCGGCTCGGCTTTTTCATCACCGAGCTGTTGTTCAAACACAGATGGGTCACCGAACTCTACGCCCGGCTGCAACACGGCCCGGGGTCGAAATCGAAGATCAGGAAATTCGTCGAAAGCCACGGCGTCAACCTCGACGAACTCGAGCGCCCCGTGGATTCGTTCAATACCTTCAACGAATTCTTTATCAGAAGATTGAAGCCTTCGGCGAGGCCGATTGACCGCGACCCTGGGAGTCTGGTCTCGATCGCCGATTGCCGCCTCTCCGCATATCCGATCCGCGAAGACTCGGTTTATCCGGTGAAAGCAAGACCGTTTACCGTCGCGCGACTCGTCGGCGGAGGAGAGTTCGCCGCCGGTTATGCCGCCAGTTACGCTGGTGGATTATGCCTGATCTTCCGCCTGGCGCCGGTCGATTACCACCGCTTCGGCTACGTCGACGATTGCGAGCAATCGCCGGTCGAAGCGGTCAATGGGTTCTACCGCAGCGTGCATCCGCTCTCGCTAAGTAGGATGAAAGCCGTCTTCACCGAGAACCGGCGCGAATATTGCGTTCTCAAGACCGCGAACTTCGGCGAGGTTATTCACATCGACGTCGGCGCCACGGGCGTGGGGCGCATCGTTCAACGCCACCCCGGCGGGGGCCGCTTCGCGAGAGGCGAAGAGAAGGGATATTTCGAATTCGGCGGCTCGACGGTGATTCTGTTGTTAAAGCCCGGGGCCGCGAAGATCGATGATGACATTGCGGAATATTCCGGTCGGGGGATTGAGACGATTGTGAGATATGGCGAGAAGATCGGCGGCAAGGTTTGATAGCTGGCGCCGTTCTTGCTATGCAAAGTAATGTTCGTCTCAAAGCCGCAGACGCCGCAGAACACTGAATTCTCACGGAGAGAAGAAGGAGAGAAGAGAGGGAGTAAAGAAGCCAGGACTTTTTCACTCTGCGAGACCTCAACGTTCTGCGGCGTCAGCGGCGGTGGGGATACCTACCATCATTTTCTGTCGGAAAGGGAAGTCTGCAATTTTGTCGAGACTCAACGGAGCGGTTTGGGCGGTAGCGATAGCATTGTTGTCAGCGACTCTTGGCTTGTGGATTGTCTGGCGCGTCCCGAGCCTGGAGATGAGCTCGCGCGACTGGCTGATGCGGCAGCGCGGCCCGCTGCAGCCACCCGACGACATCGTGATCGTAGCCATTGACGAGTCGAGCCTCAAACGCTTCGGCCGCTTCCCCTGGCCGCGGTCGTTGATGGCGCGTGCGCTCGATTCTTTGAAAAGCGCCGGACCGAAGGCGATCGCGCTCGACGTGCTCTACGTAGATCCGACGACCAGGGCCGATGACGCCGCTTTAGCCTCGGCCGTCAAGCGCGCGGGCAACGTCGTCGTCGCGGCCCAATTGACCGCGGGCGCCACGAGTGAAGACGCGGTCGAGTGGCTGCGGCCGTTGCAAGACATTGAATCAAACGCCGCCGGCGTCGGACACGTCGACGTCCACACCGGGTTCGACGGCGTCGCCCGAACGTTGTTGCCGCGTAACGCTGACGATCAGGGCGGGGCCTTGTGGGCGATGGCGGTAGAGGTGATTCGGGTCGGCGACGGACTCGTGGCGGACGCCCTCCGCGCGGCGCCTCAAGCGGTCGCCATCGGTAATCGCGTCCTGCCTGTCACAACCGATCCGGGCTCAATCCTCATCGAATCAGCGGGCGGAGGGTCAGAGCGTCTGCGCGCGGCGCGGATGTCTATCGATTACATCGGACCGTCCGGCTCTTTCGCGTCGCAGACTGTCGGCTTCAGCGAAGTTATAGACGGGCGTGTCGACCCACAGAGGCTGCGTAACAAGTATCTGCTGATCGGCGCGACCGCCGCCACGCTCGGAGAAAAAGTGGCGTCCCCGTTCATTCAAAGCGTGAGCGGCGGACGGATACGCGGCGATTTAATGCCCGGAGTCGAGGTGTTGGCGAATCAGGTAAACACCATTTTGCGCGGCAGATTTTACCGCGAGGTCCCTGAATGGATAGCGTTCCTCTGCGCTCTATTGGTCGCCGCCGGGGTGATCATTTTTGCCGCGCTTGCGCAGGGAAGTTATGAAATAGCGCGGCAAATTGCCGCGCTCGGGATTCTTCTGGCTTTAATTTTATTGACCTCCTATCTGGCGTTTTCCCGGCGCCTGATCTTACCGCCAGTCGCGCCTATGCTATTTGCCTTCGCGATCGCGACGCCGCTGACCTTATTACGGCGAGCCTTTGTGCTGAGCCGCGAGATTGATTCGAGGATCACTGAGCTGTCGAAGGCCGGCCAGTCGTTATTGGCGGCGCCGCCTCTTCAGAGCGCGACGGACCGATCTGGGCTGGCCGAGTCAGAAGACAAAGCCGCGTCGGGCGAGCTGCGCCGATTGCCGCGTGGGGCGGAATGGAAGGCCCGCGAGTTGAAAGCGCTCAACCAGCAATTGTTGCAACGCGCCCTGTTCATCGGTCGCGCGCTATGGTCTATTGAGGACGGCCTGATCATCGCTGCGACCGACGCCAGAATCATCTTCTCCAACCCTCGCGCGGCCCAAATCCTCGGCGTCACCGAACGGGCGCTGGCCGGCAGCGACCTCTTCGAGCGCATCAGCGAGGCCGAATCCCTGCGCGCCCAACAATCCCCGACGATCGTTTCGCGTCTGCAATCGGCGGGCGCGGCGCGCGAAGCGCTGCGGCGACTGTTGGAAGAGCGCGAATCGATAGAGCGCGAAATCACCCTCGGCCACGGGGCCGCGCGACATTATACGCTGCGCGTCTCATCGGTCGCCGGCTCGACCAACGGCGAGGTCTGCGGAATCGTCGCGGTTTTTTCCGACATCACGCGACACCGCGAACTGCAGCGCACTCAGCGCGACGTCATGGCGCTGGTGACGCATGAACTGAAGACCCCGCTCACCGCGATTCAAGGGATGAGCGAGTTGCTCGCGCAGTTCGAAGTGGACGCGGCGCGTCGGCGCGAGATGCATTTGATAATCAACGACGAGGCGAAGCGGCTGGCGCGCATGATCGACGAATACCTCGACCTCGCGCGTTTGGAGTCCGGGGCGCGTCAATTGAGGCTCGCACCTTTGCGAATCGAACAGCTTGTGGAAAGGGCGCTGCTGTTGCTCGATCCAGTGGCCGAACGCGCCGGGGTCAAGCTAGTTCGCGACCTCTCCCCGAACCTGCCGCCGATCCTTGGCGACGCCGACCTGATCGCCCGCGCCGTGACCAACCTCGTCGACAACGCCATCAAATTCAGCCCCGCCAACTCAACCGTCACGGTCAACGCCCGCGCAGAGGGTCCGGCGGTGTTGATCGAAGTGGTCGATCAAGGCTGCGGCGTCGCCCCCGAATTTCTGCCCCACATCTTCGAGAAATTCTATCGCGTGCCCCGCGCCGCGAGCGCCGACGTTCCGGGCGCCGGGCTGGGGTTAGCGCTGGTGCATGAGGTCGCCGAACTGCATAACGGCGCGGCGACGGTCGAGAGCCAGCCCGGCAAGGGGGCGATTTTTTCACTCTTCTTGTGGGACCAAACAAAAGGTACGCGCGCGGGCGAGAGTTCTGGGCCGTAATCGCGTTCCATATGTCATATGTCATTTGAAATAAGAGGGCGATTTTTTTCACTCTACTTGTGGGACCAAACGAAAGGCAAGCGCGCTGGCGAGAGTTCCGGGGCGTAATCGCGCTCCATATGCCATTTGCCATATGAAAGAAGGCATACGGAAATTGAATTCGCCGCAAAACTTTTTTCTTTTTACTCAAAGTATGGACCGCGACATTCCCCACATCTTAGTCGCCGACGACGACCGCGCGATCCGAATGACCCTGGAGGCGGGGCTTGCGCTCAACGGCTTTCTTGTGACGGCAGTCAGCTCCGGGCGCGAGGCGATCGAGGCCGCGCGTAAGAAGAGTTTCGCCGCGGTCGTTTGCGACATCTTCATGCCGGACGGCGACGGAATGGAGGTCGTCCGGGATTTAGGCGTCATCAGCCCGCAGACGCCGATAATTCTAATCACGGCGCAAGGTTCGATAGACCTCACCGTTCATGCCCTGTCCGAGGGCGCGAGCGATTTCATCGCCAAGCCGTTCGAGATCGGCGCCCTCGTCAATCTCCTTCGACGCTATGTCGCCGCCCGAAGCGAAATCGCCGGGACAGAAGAGCGCGAGACTGAGGCGTCCATGCTCTTGAACGATCTTTCGCGCACGGGGCTGGTCGGACGCAGCCCGGCGATGGTGGCGGTTTACAAACTGATCGCGCAGGCCGCCCGCACGGACGCGACGGCGCTTATAACCGGCGAATCGGGCACTGGAAAGGAGTTGGTGGCGCGGGCCATCCATCAATTCAGCGCCCGGTCGAACAAGGCGTTCATCGCCATTAATTGTTCTGGCATGACCGACACACTCCTGGAATCGGAGTTGTTCGGCTACATGAAAGGCTCGTTCACGGGGGCGACCAGTGACCGGCCGGGATTGTTCGAGGCGGCTGACGGAGGCACGTTATTTTTGGACGAGCTTGCTTCTACAAGCCCGGCGTTTCAAGCCAGTTTGCTGCGCGTCCTGCAGTCAGGCGAAACGCGCCGGGTCGGGTCGCCAACGCCGCGTATGGTCAACGTGCGGGTCATAGGCGCGAGCAACGTGTCGCTGCGCGCTCTGTCGGGCAGCGGCGCCTTCCGTCCTGATCTTTTCTATCGCCTAAGCGTTTTGAGCCTCAACCTCCCACCCCTGCGGGAGCGAGGCGATGATCTCGACCTGCTGGCGTTACACATCATTCGCCGGTTGAGCGGCGACAAGAGCCCCGCGCTGCGCTTGACCAAGGAAGTTACCGACGCGATCCGCTCTTACCCATTCCCCGGCAACATCCGCGAGTTGGAGAACGCGTTGACGCATGCGGCGGCTTTGGCGACGAAGGGGCAAATTACGCTTGACTGTTTGCCGGAGCATATCGCCGAAGCCGCGAGGGCGATGAAAGGGGAGGACACGACAGCCGGCTCTTATGACATCATCGCCGATTGGCCGACGATGGAGGAACTGCAGCTGCGCTATTTGCAGTTGATGCTCGCGCGCAGCGGCGGTAATCGCAGCCGCGCGGCGTCCGCGCTAGGATTGGATCGAAGAACCGTCCAGCGAATGCTGGCGAAATACCAAATCCCCTCGTCTGACGACGAGAATGAGGAACAGACTTTAGTCTGTTCCGACTCGCGAACAGACTGACGGTGTTTGAGAAATAAATGCGCCTGGCGCCTTGCGAGTTGTTTACTTGCGACGCCCTCCGCCAACGTCGTGGCGCGAGTAAACAACTCGCGCCACGACGTTGGCGGAGCCCGGGCGCATTATTTTTTCAAACACCATAAGCCTGTTCCACATATTCCGCAGGAGAAGAAGATTGCAAAGCCACCCTATCCCATTACGTCTGACGCTCGTCACGTTGTTATTTTTGCTGGCGGCGATCGGCGCGCAGGCGCAAGGCGGTTTTGTCCGGGCAAGGGTCCGGAGCTTCAAAGGAGTAGCTCGAATATCCGCCACACCCGGCGTCTTCGCCCCCAAAATAAATCAGCCGCTTGAGCCGGGCGATAAAATCGAAACCGGCCCGAACGGCCGAGTAGTCATATCGCTAAACGACGGGGGCAGCCAGATCACGGTCCTGCCCAATTCAAACGTGGTTCTCAAAAATTTCCGCGACGCGCAATCCCCGCGCGAGTTGCTCGAGATTATTGTTGGGCGCGTGATCGTGAAGATTTACCACATGGGCGGTAAGCCGAACCCCTATCGCCTGAACAGTCCCGCAGCCTCGATTGCGGTTCGCGGAACCGAATTTATCGTCGACGTGCTTCCGGGCGGGGAAACTCTGGTCCTTGTCCGGGAGGGACTGGTAGAGGTCTGGCCGCGCAACAATCCTGACAATAAGCGGTTGGTGTCTACAGGCGGCAAGGTGACTATCCAACCCGGAGGCGGCATCAGCTCAGCTTTTCCGGGACCGCGGCGTTCCCTTGAGAGCGTGGCGCAAAGCACCAGCGACATTTCCCCTATATTTTTCTCCGCGTTTCCTGATCAACACCTGGACAGTCTTGACAATCCGGCTTACGCCGCTGACGTCAAAGAAGGCCAGGGGCGTTTATTACTACTGCCATCGATCAGCGAGCCTCGCTATGTGGACATAAAGAACGGGAGTCAAAACTCCAAAGACTCGCCTTACTATGATTACTCCGTTTCTTCACAGCTGACATTCTTCATGCTGGTGCCAGACTCACGTCTCGTAATCGGCGGTAGCGCTTCCGCCTTACGTACGAGGTTGCGGGAACTGAATAATTACGAGTTTTCCGATTCTAGTCATTATGGCTTTCAGAGGACGGGGGGGAACTTTATCGATGCCTCCATTATCGCCGCCTTCAGTTTCGGGAATCAGGGTAGAACGAGCGTCGGGGTCGGTATTGACAGATTATCGGGCGACGAAAGATTTTTAAGCCATAGTGATTCTAAGACGATGTACTATAGCCATACGTATGATGACGATTCGAGCGCTAGTTTTGATCGCACACGCCTGACCTTAGGTTTAACGCGCCGATTGAAAGAAAGCATGAAGGTCGGACTCTATTATCGTCATGGCTTTAACTCAGCCGACCAGGGGACTAAATACCTCCGAGAACAAAAGAGTGAACATCCATCATTCCCTCCATATTCATATTTCGCAGCCGGCGCAGCGAATATTTCAACTTCCTCTTCTTCATCCGAGCTCGGAATCCGATTCCGCGCCTCATTGACCAGGCGGCTTTTTTATGGAGTCGAGGGGGCATATCTGTACGAACGAATCCAGAGCCGAATTAAAACGCAGGGTCAGTCTGTCGATTACAATCGCTATCTGGCGCGACGCGCGCGCGCCGGCGTGGGGTTGGGATTTTTCCTTACCTCGAGAATACTCCTCAATTTGGATGTCGCGGGCGGCCTCTTCAACAGCTCCCAACCTGCGCAACAGCCTGCCAGTTTGAATGGAAATTTCTTTGTCTCGTTCTCGTCTCTGAGTTCGCCGCTCTCGATTCCGAGTTCGCCAAGGGGCTCGCGAGGAACGTCCGTATCCGCTCATTGGTCGGTACAAGCAAATCCCTGGCGAAACCTCTTTCTGTCAACCTCGAGTCTGAAGACGATTCGCAAGGACTTTCATAAATATTATTTCAACGGCGAGACGGATGGTTTCTGGACTTCGAGCACGAGGACGCTGTATAGCGCCGGCCTGGGGTGGAAGTTCAAACCAAATTTCATCGCGGAATATCTGTTATCGGTCGATCCTCTTGAGAGAGTTCCTAGCCACTCGCTCAGGGTGAGATACACATTCAACCTGGGATCTACTAACGAGAAATAACGCCATTCTGCCGCTCCCCGACAGCTACCTCAGCGCCATCTCGCCGCACCAGACGCCTACCATCAATGCTATTACTTAAAGTTATGGCGGGCACACGCCTTGCTCTCTTTAGTTGAGCAGGCTCCGGTCGTCGTTTCGGAGACTTAATTTGGGGGAAACAGAAAGATGTAGGACGGAAAAATAACGGGTCTTATTTTTCTGCCCGACGTCTCTTTGTCTGGCTCCCGAAACGACGGTCGGAGCCTTTGCTCGTTGCCCCTCGAGCGATTACTACAACTAATGTTGAAAGGGAGAGGTATGCCGAATTATAGATTTGCTGTCACACTCTGTGTTTTGTTGTTACTTACGTTAGTCCTGCATGAATCTGTCAGCGCTCAATCGGAAACTCCGAAGGTCGAAGTGGGCGCTCAAATCTCCGGGCTAGCCGGAGGCAGAATAGGCGATCGAGGAAGCGTCGGCGGAGGAGGCAGGGTGACAATCAATTTGACGAATGCCCTGGCGCTTGAGGGCGAGTTGAATTACTTCCCGTCCACAGGGTTTGATAACGTTCGTATGTTCCAAGGCCAGTTCGGAGTAAAGAGCGGCTGGCGCTTCAAAAGATTTGGTGTTTTCGGAAAAGTGAGACCCGGCTTCATCGATACCAAACGCGATTTCCAGCCGTCTTGCAATTTTCAACTCATCTGTCCTCCGAACCAGGTTTGCGCCCCAATCTTTCCGCCCTTCTGCTCTTCTTTCACCATCGCCGACACCGGATTTTCTTTGGATGTCGGAGGGGTCGCCGAACTATACCCTTCAAAACGACTGGTTGTGCGGCTTGATGTCGGCGATACGATCGCCAATCGCCAGTCGCCGCCTGTTTTCATTAGCCAGTCTAGTTTCAGCCGCACAACGCCTCCGGTTCTTATCAGCAGCGGATTTTTTGCGCTGCCGGGAGGCAATGTTACGACGCATAACTTGCAAATGCGCGCAGGTGTAGGGTTCCGATTCTAACAGGAGAGCTACCATGACCAGAGGCATTTTCTTTTTCTTTATAGGTACAGTACCGGGAGCGATAGCGACTGGTCGCTTGTTTAGCCGCTGGCTGCCGCTCCCGGTACTGTCCCGCCGCCTGGCGGGCGCAATCGTCGTTGCGATAGTTTCCTTCATTTCGGTTAGTCCTGCCCTGGCGCAACGCCCTCAGGCGTCGGAGTCTTTTGTCGAAGAAATCGAGATCCGCGGCAACCGCCGCATCCCGCGCGAATCGGTCCTTTACTACGTCCAGAGCAAGCCACAGGACCGTTTCGACCTGAGCCTGGCCCAGCGCGACCTGCAATCCATCATTCAGATGGGGATGTTCGATCCGCTCTCCACCAAGCTCTTCGTCGAGGTTGGCCCCCGCGGCGGCAAGGTCATCATCTTCCAGGTCAAGGAATACCCGATCATCCGCGCCATTGAGTTGTGCAGCATGACGTCGGCCACCGAGAGCGAGGTGCTCACCAGGTGGAAAGAGCGGAGCGTCCAGGTCAGCAAGGAGTTG
>Ga0190270_10000729_pt1 | contig 14633 bp, 9 predicted proteins | sample Popmic320T_FD_133748 | JGI IMG/M metagenome (GOLD analysis project Ga0190270, IMG submission 133748) | Populus adjacent soil microbial communities from riparian zone of Weber River, Utah, USA - 320 T | ecosystem: Environmental > Terrestrial > Soil > Riparian zone | place: USA: Utah | collected... | reverse complement strand
GGGAATTGCTGAATTGCTGTAGAATCATTGACTTCCCAGCCTAAAATGTATAGGTTATCAGCGTCTGTGCTAGGTTATCCCACAAGAGCCCCGTCTCATTAAATACCCCACGTTTAAAACCCCAGAATAGGTGCGAATGGCCCCCCGGTAATTACAGCGTTCTCTCCTGATACGACTCTTACCACCCAGAATCAAGCGTCGTGTAGGGATAGGGCCTCGCATCGTCATTTACCCTCAATACAATCACGACCTCTGCGCCTGCTATTCAAAATGGCGCAGTTATAAACATTTCCATTGCGGTCGGCGCCATCCGATAAGTGTCGCCGCTTAATCAGTTATCTATTTGGAGGTCGCATGTTCAAGCAAATCGTAAAAGTAATTATCCTGCTCAGCGCGCTGGGCCTGGGAGCATTGCCTGCTTTGGCGCAGGCGCGCAGTTCATCCGCCGACCTGACCGGCATTGTCTCAGACCCATCGGAATCGCTCATACGCGGGGCTACAATCACAGCGGCCAACGTCGCCACCGGGCTGGCGCGCAGCGTCACGACTGACTCCACCGGGGCCTATCGCATTCCGCTTTTGCCGCCCGGCGAATACGAGGTGAAGATCGAAGCTAACGGCTTCAACACCCAAATCAAAAAAGGCGTCACACTCACGGTCGGTCAGACCTTTGCGCTTAACTTCAAGATGACAATTGGCGGTCCCGGTGTGTCCGTGTCGATTGAGACCGACGAGCCGCTGACCGAACCCGAGCGTACGCACCAGGCCTCGACCATCACGCAGAAGCCGATCAATAGCCTGCCGATCAACGGGCGCAACTTTCTCGACTTCGCCAAGCTGACTCCGGGTGTGGTCGAGGAGAATCCAGTGATCTCGAGCGTACAGGCCGCAGGCATCGTAACTTCAGGTCTTTCATTCACCGGCCAGACCGGGCGCGCGAACAGCGTCCTGATTGACGGCGTTGACAATAATGACTCAACCAGCAATCGGGTGCGCCCGACGATCAGCCAGGAGGCAGTGAGCGAGTTCCAGATCAACAGCAATGGGTACAACGCGGAGTTCGGTCGCGCCAGCGCAGGTATCATCAACATCGTCTCCAAGAGCGGTACCAACCAGTTTCACGGGAACGTCTATAACTATTTCCGCAACGAGCGACTCGACGCGCGCAACACTTTCGCAGCCGCGCAGCAGCAAGATCCCCCCTTTAAACGTAACCAGCCCGGCTTCACCTTCGGCGGTCCGATCAGGAAAGACAAGACCTTCTTCTTTGCGGCTTACGAAGGCTTATTCCGGCGCGAATCGTGTTTCACAACCATCCTGGCTGATCGTTCGATCCTGCAGCCGACCGACAGCCAGCAGGACCTGATCAACACACTGGTCGGATCGGGCTCGCCGTCGTTTGTCGCGCAAGGACAACAACTTCAGGCGCTGCTCACCACTGCGCCGGACAGCCCGTTCCAGGCCAACCGCAACACCTTTAAGCTGCTCAATGGTTCGACTGGATCATTCCCCTTGATCGAGACTTCGAGCACGGGCAGCATCCGGCTTGACAACGGTTTAAGCGAGCAGGATTTCCTCTTCCTCCGATACTCACTGACCAACAACAGTCAGCATAACTTCAGCGTCGGCGGTCTCTTTGCGCCCTCGGCGGGCTTCGACGTAGGGATCCGAGATAGCACATTCGTTGTCGGCGAAACGCACCTCTTCGGCAATGGATTGTCAAATGAATTCCGCTTCCAATCCGTTCGCAACATCTCCAATGTCGCCCCCGTAGACCCCTTCGGACCACGCTACCAGGTTGCCGGCATTGGCAATTTCGGTCGAGGGAACGAATCGCCTACGAAAGCAACGCAGCGGCGCGTGCAGTTTCTCGACAATCTGAGCTTGTCGCGCGGCAGGCATAACCTTAAATTCGGCGGTGATTTCAGCAACTACTCCATAGACTCCCTCGCTGCTATCTTTCTTGGCGGCGCCGTTGACTTCGCGCAGTTACCCATACCACTAGGCCAGGTATTGGGCCCCGCCGCAGCAGCGCAACTCGCCACGGACATCTCCGGGTTGGGACGGCCCGACCTCGCGCCGGTAATTACGACCGAGCGGTTGACCACTATCCAGCAGATGAACTTCGGCTTTGCGCGCGCGATTAACCAGGGCTTCGGCAACCCAAACACAGGGTTTACCGGACAAGTCCTCGGTCTCTACCTGCAAGACGGGCTGAAGGTGAAACCGAATTTGAGCCTGAGCTTCGGCTTGCGCTACGACTACGATCTGCAACCCTCCGGCACGCCGCGTGATAGCAATAATTTTGGCCCGCGCTTCAGCTTTGCGTATGACCCTTTCAAGAACGCGCGAACGGTGATTCGTGGCGGCGGTGGCATCTACTACCAAGCGTTACTTTCGGGCATAACGGTCATCTCGTCCGTTCTGGAAACGGGAGCGATCAGCAGTCTTTTAGTCTCGCCCGATCCACTACTGACGCCTATCTCTCCAACCTCGCCTTGTGGTCAGGCGCTTGCGACAACCGGCCTCCCTCCGTCTTTCTGCTTCTACCAGCAATTGGTCGCGCGGGGCCTGCTCACGACTCCCTCGACCCGTACCATTCCGGAATCTGCCTATTCGGACTTGCTGGGTTTGATGCGTGATACGAGCACCAACCGGGTGTTGGTGCGGCTGGCCAAGGACCTGGTCAATCCCTACGCCACTCAAGGCAACCTGGGCTTTGACCACCAGCTCGGACGCGACTTGAACCTCTCCATCAACTACCTGTTCAACCGAGGCGTAAATCTCCCCCGCCTCCGGCAGGTCAATGCGCTGCCGAATCCAGATCCAACGATGGTCGACGCTCTGGGGCGCCGGACATTGACTGGACGCGCCGACCCGACGCGGCTGGCGGATTTCCTATTTGAATCGGCAGGCGCTTCGATCTATCACGGCTTGACCGCGTCGATGAACAAACGTTTCAGCCGCCGCTACCAGGTGATCGGGTCTTATACTTTTAGCAAAACGATCAGTGACACAAACGACCTCACCTTCGATCAAGGTCCACAAGACCCGACCAACGCTCGCGCCGATCGTAGTCTCTCGTCCTTTGACGTGCGTCATCGGCTATCGCTTGCTGCGATCTTCGAAAGTCCGTATTTTTACATGGCGCCGATCATGACGGCGCGCAGCGGCTTCCCCTTCGACATCCGGACGGGATATGACGTCAACCTCGACACCGTCAATAACGACCGCCCGTTCGCAGTAGGACGCAACACGGGCATCGGGCCGGGGTTCTTCGCCGTTGATCTTAGGGTGGGACGGCGAATCCGCTTCAAAGCGGACAACCCGCTCTCGCTCGAACTCATCTTCGACGCTTTCAATCTCTTCAACCAGAACAACTTCAAGGATGTGAATAACGTGGCCGGCGCGCTCTTCCTCAATCAGTTGGGGATTACGGATGTCCGCGTCAGAGGCGATTCGAAGATTCCGGCAAGCCAGTTCTCCGGATTCACCTCGGCCTATGAACCGCGCATTTTTCAGCTCGCGGTGAAGTTCAGCTTCTAATGCCAGGCCGTTCTTTGGTGTAGCGCAGCCGGTGGGCGTGAGCGGTCTGTTAAACGGTCACGAACGCCTTCCGAGAATACGGGGCGCTTACGCTCTCGCCGATTGCGCTACTCGTCCCAATGGCCTTGATTGTCGTTTCGGCCATCAGACGGAAAGATCCGAGACAGAGAAATTAAGAGGCGCCATTTTTCTGTCTTCCATCTTTCTGTCTGGTTAGCCTCAGTGGCCGAAACGACGATCAAAGCCGCCCCAACAAAGGAGAGCCATGACAAATTTGAAGGTATTTGTAATCGCGAATGCGCTATGTATCTGGATTAGCAGCGGCGCCCAGATAGCGTCATTCGAGAAGCAGGCGTTGTCTTCGGCGCAAGAGATGCCCGCTTCCAACCTCGATGCGGGATTGCCCGTCCGTCCCTTTGCAAGCTGGTTCGGCCAGATCGTCGGCCCGAAGGCCGGGGTGGTCTGGCAACTGACTGAGTGTGGTGAACAGATCGCCGCTCCGGGTCAGATGGGGCAAGACATGCCCGCCTGCACGGAAGTAAACGCCATCCTGCCAGACGGGCGCAAGGTCTTCGTTGCAATCAGTATCGGGACATTCAAAAAAGGGCTGGCCGAGAAGCCGGCTTTCTTCCGCGCAGTCATTGAAAAGAATGAACAGTTCTATCAGGTCCTCCGGTTGAGCGACCTGCCGGAGATGTTGCGAGCGCCGGACCGCCCTCCTGCGACAAAAGCGAAAAATCGAATCGTTAATCTGCCAGTGATAAAAGCAGATTCGTCGCGGATCACTGCGCCTTTTCACAATTTGGCGCCACTATCTTCAATCGTTCCGACTGCGACTGGCGACTCGATCCATATAGAGACGCCACCACCGCCGCCGTCCTTGCGGCAGTCTGTGGAGAATGTTTCAGAAAGTGTGTTGCAGGACCGCGTCATTACCACGGTCAAACCGATCTACCCGCCAAGCGCAAAGACGATTAACGCCACCGGGACAGTCGTAGTGCAGGTTACCATCTCGCAAGGAGGGCTTGTAGTTGAGGCCGAGGCCATCAATGGCCACTTCGCGCTGCGAAACGCAGCCGTAGAGGCGGCGCGCAAGTGGGTTTTCAAACCAGTGATCTTCAACGGCGCTCCGGTCAGAGTGAAAAGCGTCTTGACCTTCGTCTTCGCTCCCGGCGCAAGATAGATTGAGATAAATATCCAAAAAATGAATCCGATGATTAGACTGATAACCTTCAACGCCAGTGTGATTCTGAAGGCGATCGCTTCACTAAGCCTCCTACTTCATTGCCTGAGCTTTCCAGCACTGGGACAGACGGCGCCATCAACCAAATCCGGGGAAATTTACGCCGGAATCGAACTCACCTCTGAAGGGGCCAGGGCGATTGCGCTTAGCGTCTCCATAAACGAAGAAGAGACTGGTCTCAAACTGGTCTATTCGGAGACTATCCCCCTTGCGCTGGGACGCGCCGGGAACGGACAGTTCGCTCCGCAAGCCACCCAGAATGCCGTCCAGACCGTCTTAAAGCTGATGACCCGATTGAGACAGCAGCTCCAGACGCCGCCTGAGCGCGTCTTCCTCATCGGCAGTAGCGGACTGGGAGCTGACCATCCGGAAGGCCTGGTCAACGCCATCCGCAAGACGACCGGCAAAACGCTCGTCTTCCTCGACGTCGAGACTGAGGTCCAACTGAGCATTGTCGGGACGATTTCGCGGCTGGATAAAGTTGGCGACACCCAGATTGATAACCGCAATTCTTCCGCGCTGATCGAGATCAATAGCGACAGCGTAAAAGGCGGCTACCAGTTGCTGAAGTATTCGCCGTCCGCTCCGCCGAGCTATGATTTTGTCACGATGAGCATTTCTTACGGCGCGACGGACCTCGCCAGCGCAGAATCGCTCTGGCAGGCTCTGCGCAGAGAACTGGAGGGCAAGCCCGGCTTGGTCAATCGCAAGCGCGTCTATCTGACGGGCAACGTCGCCTGGGCAGTGGTGACGTTGGTTCATCCGGAAAACCGGCAAACATTCGTCCCACTGATGTACGAGGAGATCATGTGGTTTGCCAAAAAAGCGGCGCGCGCCCCACAGCAACTTCTCAATCCAAACTTGTCCGCCATTCCTGATCGCGATCTGCGCGAGAAAGTCGAATCGGAGATGCAAGCGGTGAAAAGCGCCTTCACTCCACAGCAACTCGCCGCCGGGGCTGAAGCGCTCAGAACGGTCGCAAGCGAATTCGAATGGCAAGGTAAACAGATCTGGTTCGCGCGGTTCGGACACTTAGGCCGCCTTTTGAGCTACATCCGCCTCCAGGCGGAAAAATAGGGCATTGAGTTATGGCGCCGCGTGGTTTATGATGCCCGCGTAGTTATTAATTTCTTTCATCACTAACCGAAGATAGATGAACCGCAAGGCGAGCATGAATCAATATGCCATCACTGACACGCGCTGTTGTTGTTGCTTCTAACAGCGCGCCCGCGTCTTTGCTCGACCTCATCGGAAACACGCCGCTAATCAAGCTTGCAAATCTGGTTGAGAATCCGCGCGTCGAAATTTACGGCAAAGCGGAGTGGGCGAATCCGGGAGGTTCGGTCAAAGACCGGCCCGCGCTGAACATGATCCTCGAAGGCGAGCGCTCGGGCGCGCTCACCCACGATAAGACCATCATTGACGCGACGAGCGGCAACACGGGCATCGCCTACGCGATGATCGCCGCCGCGCGCGGTTACCGCGTCAAACTCTGTCTGCCGAAGAACGCGAGCGAAGAACGCAAGCGGATTCTGGAGGCTTACGGCGTGGAGCTTGTGCTGACCGACCCGCTCGCCGGATCGGACGGCGCGATCCTGGCAGTGCGCGAAATCGTGGCCGCCGACCCCGATAAATATTTCTACCCCGACCAGTACAACAACCCGGCCAACTGGCGCGCCCATTACGAAACAACGGGGGTCGAGATATTCGAACAGACCGGAGGGCGCATCACTCATTTCGTCGCGGGACTCGGTACGAGCGGAACTTTCGTCGGGGCGGGCCGCCGGTTGCGCGAACTCAAACCCGAAGTCAAACTGATCTCGATGCAGCCCGACTCCCCGTTCCACGGACTCGAAGGATTGAAACATATGGAGACGGCCATCGTGCCGGGAATCTACGAACCTTCGCTCGCGGATGAAGAGGTCGAAGTCGGCACGGAGGAGGCGCACGCGATGGTCAAACGACTGGCGCGGCGCGAGGGCTGGTTCGTCGGGATTTCGTCCGCGGCGAACGTCGTCGCGGCGATACGGGTCGCCGAACGGATTGACGAAGGAGTGATCGTCACTATCCTGGCCGACGACGCCAGCAAATATTTGAGCGAGAAATTCTGGGATGAGGAATGAGCGTTAAACTGACACTTGAACAACTCGAACAGATCAAACGCCATGGCGAGCGAACCTTCCCTGAAGAATGCGGCGGTTTGCTGTTGGGCGTGGTCGAGGACGGCGCACGGGTTATCCGCGAGGTATTGCCGCTCGAAAACATACGCCAGGATTCGCGCCACAACCGCGTTGAACTCGACCCGCGCGATTACCTGCGAGCCGAACGTGAAGCTGCCAGGCGCGATTTGGGCGTCTGGGGCTATTACCATTCGCACCCGAATCATCCCGCGATACCTTCGGGTTTCGACCTGGAACATGCGCCATTCATCGAATGGTCATACCTGATAGTCGCGGTGCGCGACGGCCAAGCCGAAGAAGTGCGCGCCTGGACGGTGCGCGAAGACCGTTCGCAATTTGACGAAGATATTTTGACTATTGAACATTGAGGAGAAAACGTCATGCCATCCATTTCAATTCCTACGGCTTTGCGCCAATACGCCGGCGCCCAGGCGTCGGCGCCGGTCGAAGCCACGACTGTCCGCGAAGCGCTCGATAAACTGACCGCGCAATTTCCAGACCTGCGTAAACACCTCTTCGACGCAAACGGCAAGCTGCGCAGCTTCGTCAACGTCTATGTCAACGACGAAGACATCCGCTACCTGCAAAAAGAAGACACCGCGATCAAAGAGAAAGACGAGATCAGCATTGTCCCTTCAATAGCGGGCGGCTCGACCCCGGCGGTCGAAGAGGCTCTCGAAGGAAGAAGCGCCGAATTGCCTGAGTTGAATAAAGACGAGTTGGCCCGCTACAACCGCCACCTGATCCTGCCCGAAGTCGGATTGGAAGGTCAGCGCAAACTGAAAGCGGCGAGCGTGCTTTTGATCGGCGCGGGCGGACTGGGTTCGCCGCTGGGTTTGTATCTGGCCGCGGCGGGCGTCGGGCGATTGGGTTTGGTTGATTTCGATGTCGTCGATCACAGCAATCTGCAGCGACAGATTCTGCATGGCACTAAAGACGTCGGGCGCAAGAAGCTGCAATCGGCCAAAGACCGTCTGGCCGACATCAATCCGCACGTGCAGATCGACACTTACGAGATTGCGCTCAGATCGGAGAACGCGCTCGGCATCGTCAAGGACTACGACATTATCATCGACGGCACAGACAATTTTCAGACACGGTATCTGGCCAATGACGCCAGCGTGTTGCTTGGCAAACCCAATGTTTACGGCTCGATCTTCAGGTTTGAAGGTCAGGCCTCTGTCTTCTACCCGAAGTCCGGCGGGCCGTGCTATCGTTGCCTGTATCCCGAACCGCCTCCTCCGGGGTTGGTTCCGTCCTGCGCGGAAGGCGGAGTGCTGGGCATTTTGCCCGGCGTCATCGGCGTGATTCAGGCCACCGAGGCGATCAAGCTGATCCTCGGCGAGGGCGAGCCGCTGATTGGGCGACTGCTGCTCTTCGACGCGTTGAAGATGAGGTTCCGCGAGCTTAAGCTGCGGCGCAATCCTGAATGCCCCCTATGCGGCGACAACCCGACAATCAAACAGTTGATCGATTACGATCAGTTCTGCGGCGTCGCTCCGCAACCTGCGGCGGCCGAGGTTTCGGATTGGGAGATCACTCCGCTTCAGCTCAAGCAGCTATTGGACAGCGGCCAGCGAGTGACGATCATTGACGTGCGCGAACCGCACGAGTGGCAAATCGCGAATCTGGAAAGCTTTGGCTCGCGTCTGATTCCGCTCGGCCAATTCCCCGGACGCATCAACGAACTCAATCCTGAAGAAGAGATCGTCGTGCATTGCAAGATGGGCGGCCGCAGCGCGAAGGCTTACGACGCGATGAAGAAGGCGGGGTTCACGAAGATCAAAAACCTGAAAGGCGGCATCCTGGCCTGGGCCGATCAGGTGGATCGCACGATGACGAAGTATTGATATTGAATGGCAGACCTGCGGGCGCATAATATGAAGCGACACGCGGATCTGCCATTGATGATGGAGCGTCGTCCGCTCCTTAGAGCAGATATCATATCAGCGCACGGGTTAATAGAACGCGGATGACGCTGATAGAGCGGATTGACGCTGAACTTTTTTGGTTCTATCCGCGATGATCCGCGCTTGTCCGCGTCATCAGCGTTCTATTTCCGGTAAGACAGTCGCTAGCCAAGAGACCAGCCTGCTCGGACGCAAAATACAGGTTTTAGCTCGGCCGAACGAAAGATGAGCCGTTGATAACCACCAGGACCTGGAACCATCTCGACCTTCAGAGAGCTCGTATCGTAGCGTAGATTCAATGAACCCTCGGGAAGGCCATCGAAAATCACGCCTCCGCTCTGAAGCCTTGATCGAATGCAGCCAATAAGTTGGCCTGACCTGGGACCAACGTATGATGTGGGAGTGGGTATAGTTGCGATATTCCGCTTTAACTGCGGCGCGTTCCCCGTGGGCTTACTCTCGCCCTTCGCCACGCCGGACCAGGCCGCCGATGTCTCTGACTGCGTCAAAATACCATTGACTAGGCCGTTGAGAGAGTCCAAATATCGTAAGATGTCCGTCGAATATTCATCGTAACGCATCGTCCTATCGGACTCGATCTTGGAACGAATTCGCTCACTCAGGGCATTCGATACAGCGACGGCGTCCTTGGCGGCTGACGGATCCCCATTTATTAGGAATTGAATCACGAGGGCGCGAATCTGATCTACCGCAGGCTCTTCTTTGAAAGGGGCCAATCGGGACCGAGCAAAAAAAATATGTTCCTGGTAGTTCTGTATGCTACTTTGCAGCGCCTTTACAGATTCTTCAGCGGTCATCCCGACGCTTCCGCCGAAATGGGTTTTCCAATGGTCTTTCCGACCGGTGAGATGATCTAAAAAATTCTTCGATCCACTCTCCCAAGGGCCTGTCACTTCCCGTCCCAAACTGGTATGGCTGCGAGCAATCCGCACAGCCCTCGCCAATTTATCCGCGCCGACATCCTTTATGAGATTGGAGACCCAGGCTGCGGCTTCTTCCAGTGCGTACGAGCCGCCAGTGGCTACCAGCCAAAACCTGGCGTATGCTGCGGGGTCCGAATTTGGCCTCAGAAGCGGGCTATTCGGATTGACGAGTATAAACTCAGCCAGGTCTCGTCTGGCCTTGTACTCGAGAAACAAAGGCAGCGTCTCCACCAGGGCTGCCTCTCGATCATTTGTGCGTCCGACAGCGCCCACGAAAGCCGAGACCCATTCTTCAAATTGAGGGGCTGCAATTGAAAAAATCCCCCCGTCTAAATCCAGATAAGACGAACTCTTCATTATTGTGTTGATTACGAAATTTAGATTCGCGCTCCCTGGATTGTGTTGAGACAGCAAAAAACTCCCAATCAAGAACGCCATGTCTTTGTCAAAAAGCGCCTGGGCATATTCCTTTTCGATGGTATTCAGTTCAGGGCCATTCGGGTACTGCGTCCAGTAAAGCTCCCTTGATTTGACGAGTCGGTCAGAGAGTTCCCCGATATACTGGTTTTGCTCCCCAAAGGCGAGTACCAGTTTTCCAAAATTTTCGGCGGCGGCCATCATATGACCTTTCAACATCGTTCCGAGCGAAGGGCCGAGCGAAGGGCCGCCCGGAAACATTACGCCCATAGCGCCGCCTATGGTTGATTTAGGCCTCTCACCAGATTTAGGGCGCCCATGCCCTTTGTTTATGATTTCCGACGCCACCGTCGCGCCCGATATTCCGGCGCCCACGGACAAAGTCTGGAGGTCGCAGTTTTGAAGTTCGGCGGGAACCGCTCCGGCGGGAATCACCTCCAAAACGCCCTTCGCAAAAAGCTCGCAAAGCTCCTCTCTTGGCTTTTTCTCCAAAATGTATATCTGACCGCCCCTTTGCTGTGTAATAGCAAAGCAGCGCCTCTTGCCTCGCATGGAATCGAAATAGCTCCAGTGATTGTCTTCATACTCGATCTCGATCGCCTGTACACTGTTTCCGCGTATTTCCGTCAGCTGGTTCTCTTTGAACTCGCGATAGATTACCTCTTCTGTAAAACGAGCGGCGGGATTTTGAACAGATTCCGAGAAGGATCGAACCCGCACCCATTTACCGACGAGGAACTCTTTAGGTTTTAGTATTTTCCCCATGCCCTCGGCGCTTCTGCCGACGCAAATCAATTTGCCATGCGAAGGAACCGCACGGGGGCGCCCGCTACCCGATCCTCTCCTTATCTGCGCCAGCGTGTCGAAACTGAAAGCCGTTAGCAGGACGAAAAACGAAATAGCGCTGAATTTTTTCATGGAATTTTCCTTTCAAAACGATGAGGGAAACCTTTTGTATGGCTACCAAGACTGTTCTGAACTAGGGGAGGATGGCGTAGGCAGTATGTCTTGGGCAATTGTTTAATTGATCAGCAGCCACTTCTGGGGTGACAGCCATGCGCTATGTGGGAATTATTACAACACGTGCGGCTCTTGACCCTATTGGTTTTCACTTCGGGCTTCGGAGTTTTCTACCGTTTATTTTTTGGAAACGGCCGGCTTCACAAAGATCAAGAGCCTGAGGGGCGGCATTCTGGCATGAGTGAATAATGTTGATCTGTCGTTGCCAAAATATTGAATTTGGCAGTATGCAGGGAATCAGGGATTGCCCAGCAATTCCCGGTTTGGCCAGATCGAAAGGGGTTAGAGCCCCCACTGCCCTTAAATCCTTTCATTCAGTTCAAACCGAGAATTGAGGGAGTTGCATTCAGTTCAATTGAACAGTGAACAGGCCATAATCAGGTTGCCCGTTCACCTAATAAAGCGCAATCGGCCGTCAAAACAGCTCACAATTCCGGAAATATTTCTGTCTGGAAGTTTCTGGAGGAAGCTGGGCGAAGCGGTGGAAAGGCGTAGGATTCAAGATTTATATCGGTTTTCAATTGGATGTACGAGAAGGAACTCTCCGGTACGGTCAGTAAATCGCGAAATCAGGCAAAGAAGAGCATTTTTCATTGTTCATCGTTCATTGTTCATTTGTCATTGGTCCGGAAATCGCCCGATGAACATTGGGCATTGATTCGAGATCTCCTCAGGCAATGACCAATATCAAATGACCAATGAACAATGACAAATGGAACTCCTCGTCTATTTCGCGATTTCCTGAATGTTGATCATTCGCCGTCCCCGTCCACTGGCGCCGCCGGCGAACCGCCACAGATTCCCCTTGCCCAGCCCCGCCGTGTATAATCTCTTTTTTAATCCAACCCAACATCACCGGAGGCATAATCCTTAGATGACCAACAGCGTTAAACGTGTCGGGCTCGCCTATTCAGGCGGACTCGACACCTCGATCATCATTCCCTGGCTGAAAGAGAACTATAATTGTGAAGTCGTCGCGATCGCGGCGGACGTCGGGCAGGGCGAAGAGCTGGCCGGCCTGAAAGAGAAGGCCATAGCCACGGGCGCGTCTGAAATCTACATCGAAGACCTGCGCCACGAATTCGTCACCAAATACATTTGGCCCACGCTGCGCGCCGGCGCCGTCTACGAACACAAATACCTGCTCGGCACCTCTTTCGCCCGGCCAGTCATCGCCAAGCGCCAGGTCGAGATCGCCAGGCAAACCGGCTGCGACGCGCTCTCACACGGATGTACCGGCAAAGGTAACGACCAGGTCCGCTTCGAATTGACATTCCAAGCCCTTGCGCCTGAACTGGCGGTGATCGCCCCCTGGCGCGAATGGGACATAGTTTCGCGCGAGGACGCGATCGATTACGCCAACGAGCGGCGGATTCCGATCACGGCCAGCCGCGAGAAAATTTACAGCCACGACCGTAACATCTGGCACCTCTCGCACGAAGGGGGAATCCTCGAAGACCCCGCGAACGAACCTGAAGAGGCGATGTTCGAATTGACCGTCTCGCCCGAAGAAGCGCCCGCCGAACCGGAATACGTCGAGATCGGTTTTGAAAAAGGCGCGCCAATAAAAGTCAATGGCGAGCATCTCGACCCCGTCCCACTGATCGAGACATTGAACGAGATCGGCGGGCGCAACGGCTGCGGCCGCGTCGACCTGGTCGAGAATCGCCTGGTCGGAATGAAATCGCGCGGCGTCTACGAGACTCCGGGCGGGACTTTGCTGCTCGCGGCCTTGCGCGAACTCGAATCGCTCTGCCTCGACCGCGAGTCGGCGCATTATAAAGAGGTCGTCGCGCACAAGTACGCCGAAATGGTCTATTTCGGCCAATGGTTCACGCCTCTGCGCGAAGCGCTAGACGCCTTCGTCAACAGCCTGATGGCGCCCGTAAGCGGCGACGTGAGATTGAAACTCTACAAAGGCAACGTCATCGTCGCGGGGCGCACGTCGCCGAATACGCTTTATCGGCCCGACCTCGCTTCGTTCACGATGGGCGCAAGCTACGATCAAAAGGACGCCGCCGGATTTATCAACATTTTCGGATTGCCTTTGAAGGTTAAGGCTCTTACTCAGCAGTGACCTTTACCGCAGGCGGAGCGAGCGTCGGATACTTTCGCTCGCTTCGCTTCCTCATCCACCATGTACCAGGAAAGGATATTAAATGCTTCGATTCAAATCCCTCACTAATTCGCCCCGGGCGATTCTTTCTCTCGCGATCCTCCTGACCGCGACATTTGTCGCCGCGTGCGGTGGGGCAACCCCGAATTCCACCTCATCTTCGTCGTCCCCCGCTTCGTCGTCCTCCGCGCCCGGCGGCGGAGAATTCGAAGGCCAGATCACGTCCAAGATGTTCTTAGGCGACAAGACGATGGAAACCCGGTACGCGATCAAGGGAGCCCGCAATCGTATTGAAACGAATTTCCCGCAAGACAGCGCAGGGGCTCGCCTTATGCAGGCAAGCGTTACATTGATGGATCTCTCTTCCGGTACGATGACCATGCTCTTTCCGCAAACCAAAACCTACTTGACCATGAACGGGGGCGAAATGGCCGAAGAAATGACCAAAGGCGCCGGAAAAGACTCCCCGTTCGATTTTCCCAAAGTGACTTCGACCGGCAAGACCGAAACCATCGCCGGCATCACCTGCGAGCATTGGCTGATCGGTGATAAAATGGAAGCCTGCATGGCAAAAGGGTTGGGATATTTCGGCGGCGGGGGATCAAACAGCATTCTCGACAAGCTCAAAAACCTCGCCCTACGCGAGAAAATCAAAGCGCAGCTCGATACTAACCCCGAATTCGCCAAATTCATCGAAGGCGGCGCGTTCCCGCTCAAGATGGCTCAGATCGAAAACGGCCAGTCGAAGACGTTTATGGAAGTGACCAGCATCGAGCGAAAATCGCTGGACGATTCGCTCTTCAGTGTGCCGGCGGACTATAAGAAGACGGAGATTCCGGGAATGCCGGGAATGCCGACGGGTAAGAAATGATTTCAAGCATAGACCGACAAGCTCAATCAACGTTAGAGCGGTTATCAGATCAGTGTACTGATTTATTCTTCGTCGCGTAGCAGCGGTTGGGCTTAGGCCATCGTTTATGGTCTTTGAGAATTAAGTCCAACTATAGTAGAAGACTCCCCTTTGCGACCTTTGCGTCTTTGCGCCTTGGCGAGAACCGCTAAAGGCGCCTTGCGGGTTGTTTACTCGCGCGGCTTCGGCCGAGGACGGCGCGAGTAAACAACCTGAATCCACGGATAAGAAGATGACGAAAATGCGCATGAATGGTGCGAGGATCACTGGCATTATAACTATAATGGGGCCCCGACTGATGGGAGCGCAGGGACGGATAAATCAGGCGGCGGCGATTCCCGGGTTGT
>Ga0190270_10000728_pt1 | contig 14648 bp, 16 predicted proteins | sample Popmic320T_FD_133748 | JGI IMG/M metagenome (GOLD analysis project Ga0190270, IMG submission 133748) | Populus adjacent soil microbial communities from riparian zone of Weber River, Utah, USA - 320 T | ecosystem: Environmental > Terrestrial > Soil > Riparian zone | place: USA: Utah | collected... | reverse complement strand
GGGAGCGCCGGCGCGGCGTCGTCGCCTTCTCGTCCGGAAACCATGCACAGGGCGTCGCGCTGGCGGCCAGGCGGCTCGGCATCGAGGCGGTGATCGTGATGCCGGACGACGCCCCGCGGGTGAAGCTCGCTGCCACCGAGGCTGCCGGCGCAACGATCATCCTCTACGACCGCGCCCGGGAGAGCCGCGAGGAGATCGGCGCCCGGCTCGCGGCCGAGCGCGGCGCGGTCCTGGTCCCGTCGTTCGACGATGTCGACGTGATCGAAGGGCAGGGCAGCGTGGGGGTCGAGATCCGTGAGCAGCTCGGCGCCGCGACGGACAAGGTGATCATTCCCTGCGGGGGCGGCGGGCTCGCCTCGGGCATCGCGCTGGCGCTGCCGGAGGCGGAGCTGGTATTGGTCGAGCCGGAAGGGTGGGACGATATGGGGCGCTCCTTGAGAGGAGGCGAGATCGTGCCGGTCGGGCCCGATGCGCCGCCGACCCGGTGCGACGCGCTCCAGACCCTGCGCGTCTCGCCGCTCACCTTCGGTGTGCTCAGCGCGCGCGGCGCCGGGGCCGTCGCGGTGAGCGAGGGGGAGGTCGAGCAGGCGATGGCGTTCGCGATGCGGCAGCTCCGGATCGTCGCCGAGCCGGGTGGCGCGGTGGCGCTGGCGGCGGCGCTCGCGGGCAAAGCGGGGCTGCTCAGCGAGCGGACGGTGGTCGTCGTCTCCGGCGGGAACGTCGACCCGGCGCTCTACGCGGACATAATCGCGCGCTCGGCCGGGCGATGAGCGGCCCCGGCGCGACCTTCCTTTCGATCCTGATGATCGTCGCCGTCCTGCTCGCGGCGGGCGGCGTCTGGATGATCGCGAAGCGCCGCGATGCGACCAGGGGCGTGCTGATGCTGATCGCCGCGGCGGTCATGATCGGCAACGTGCTGGTCTGGACCTTGTAGGCCGCGGCGCACTAATATCGGCTCATGCCGACCGCAGCCCAGCTCCTGCTCGCAACTGCCCTGGTGCAGCCGGGGCCGGCGTCCGGAGAGAGGGTCGAGCCCCACACGTGCGGCGTGGCCCTGGAAATCGACGGTCTCAGCGGAGGCCTGTTGCGCCACTTCTATCCCGGTCAGCCCGACGACTTCTATCTTATCCAGCTTCAAAACCCCCAGGTGCCGGGCAGCGGGCCGTTCGCGATCTGGCAGATCGACGACCGGCCGCCGGCGCGGCCCCGCGTCTACGGCTACCAAGTCGGACGCCCCGAGGCCGTGGTGTTCCGGCAGGGCCCGGACTCGGTGAGCTTCGGGATGGTCGAGCATGGCGAGGTGCGCGACGGCCCGATCTGGGTGCGGATGTACGGCGACGGCGCTTATGCCGGCACCTTCCTCGCACAGACCGCCCGCCGGACCCGCAGGCAGCACCGGCTCGGTGCCCGCGCGGTCTCGGTGCATGTGTCGCAGCTGCACCAATCGACCGTCGTCGCAAATCTCGCCGGGGCCCTGGAGTGGCGCGCCGTGCTCGTCGATTCTTCGGGGCGCGAGCTCGGCTCGAAGACGGTGCGTGTCCCGGGTCGGGCACAGGTCGAGGCGGAATTCATTCGCGCGAGAGCGGAGCTGCTGAGGCATCGCGACGACTATCTGGCCAATCCGGAACGCGCGGCCGTGGAGGGCCCGTGCCAGCGGATACCGAGCGACGAGGAAACGATCTAGCCGACCCTAGCGGATCGGGCAGCCGGGGCTGAGACGGTAATCGAGATAGTCGTCGACCGCCTTCATCAGGAGCGGCATCTCCTGGACGAAGAAGTGGTTCGCGCCCGGGATCGTCTTGTGGTCGATGGTGATGTGGCGCTGGGTGCGAAGCTTGTCGACGAGCTTCTGGACGGCGGGCGGATTGACCACCTCGTCGCCCTCGCCCTGAATGATGATGCCCGAGGAGGGGCAGGGGGCGAGGAAGCTGAAATCGTACATGTTGGCCGGCGGCGCGATCGAGATGAAGCCGCGCACCTCGGGCCGGCGCATCAGCAGCTGCATGCCGATCCAGGCGCCGAAGCTGAAGCCGCCGATCCAGGTCGATTCGGCCTCGGGGTGGATCGACTGCACCCAATCGAGCGCGGAAGCGGCGTCGGAAAGCTCGCCGATGCCGTTGTCGAACACGCCCTGGCTCTTGCCGACGCCGCGGAAGTTGAAGCGCAGGGTCGCGAAGCCGCGGCGCAGGAAGGTCTTGTAGAGCGCCTGGACGATCGCATTGTTCATCGTGCCCCCGCCCTGCGGATGCGGGTGGAGGATCAGGGCGACCGGCGCGCGCGGGCGCTGGCCGGGACTGAAACGGCCTTCGAGACGGCCTTCGGGTCCTGGGAAGATGACTTCGGGCATTGCACCTTGGGGGATGTTGGCATCAAAGGGGCGGGCGAGGGATGACCCTCGGCCGGCGCGGTCTATATAGGCCCCGCGCCGCCGAGCGCAATTTATAAGGGAATGCCGCGCCTTGGCCCGCATCTATCTTGACCATGCCTCGACGACGCCGATCCTGTCGCTAGCCCGGGACGCGATGGCGGCCGCCTGCGCAAGCTGGGCCAACCCCTCCTCGCCGCACGCCGAGGGGAGGGCGGTGCGAACGCAGCTCGAGGGGGCACGGCGCCGGATCGCGGCCGCATTGGGCTGGAGCGGCACCCTCGTCTTCACCTCGGGCGCGACCGAGGCGATCGAGATCGTGATGCGCCGGGCCAAGGCGGGCGATCGCCTGGTCTCCGCGATCGAGCATCCGGCGGTGCTGAGAAGCGCGCCCGACGCGCGACAGGTGTCCGCGGGGCCGGACGGGGCGGTCGACCTCGCGGACCTCGATGCGGCGCTGGCGGGCGCGGATCTGCCGCTGGTCGCGGTCCAGTCGGTCAACAACGAGACGGGCGTTCTCCAGCCGGTGGCCGACGCGGCGGAGCGGGTCCGCGCGGCCGGCGGCCTGCTGCTCTGCGACTGTGCGCAAAGCGCGGCCAAGCTGCCGCTTCCGGATGCCGATTTCATCATTGTCGCGGCGCATAAATTCGGCGGCCCGCCGGGTGTCGGCGCTCTGCTGATCCGTGACCCGGCGAGCCTCGAGGCGGTCGGCGGGCAGGAGGGCGGCTACCGCCCCGGGACGCCGCCGGTGCCGCTGATCGCCGGCTTCGCTGCCGCCGCCGAGGCGGACCATGGCTGGTACCAAGAAACCGAGCGCCTGCGGGGTCGGCTCGACGAGGGGATTCGCGCGGCCGGCGGCGAAGTCGTCGCCGACGCCTCGCCGCGGATCGCGACCATCGCCGCCTATCGCATGCCGGGCGTCACCGGCGCCGCGCAGATGATGCGGCTCGATCTCGCCGGCATCGCCGTCTCCGCGGGCAGCGCCTGCTCGTCGGGCAGCCAGAAGACCAGCCATGTGCTGGCCGCGATGGGCTGGAGCGAGGAGCGGGCCCGCGACGTGATCCGGGTGAGCTTCGGCCCCGAGACCGACGCGGCCGCGATCGACGCCTTGCTCGCCGAGTGGCGGACGCTCGCGGGCAAGCGCCGCGCCGCGTGAGCGCGCTCTTCTACCTCGACTATCAGGCGACGACGCCGCTTGCCCCCGAGGTTGCCGACGCGATGCGGCCCTGGCTCGAGGACAGATTCGCCAATCCGCACAGCGCGCATCGGGGCGGCAGGGAGGCGGCGGCCGCGATCGAGGTGGCGAGGGAACGGGTGATGGCGGCGCTGAAGGGGACAGTCACTAGTGACTGTCCCCGCCGCCTCTATTTCACCTCCGGCGCGACCGAAGCGGCGAACTGGGCGCTGAAGGGGGCGGCGGCGCGGCTCCTGGCAGGGCGGCGGCGGATCGTGGCGCTCGCCACCGAGCATGCCTGCGTGCTCGATACGGTCGAGTGGCTGGGGGGGCAGGGGTTCGACGTGGAGCTGCTTCCGGTAGGGCGCGACGGCCTGGTCGACCTCAACCTCGTCGCCGCGCGCGTGACCGACGCGACCGGCCTGGTCGCCGCCATGCTCGTCAACAACGAGATCGGCGTCGTCCAGCCTGTGGCCGAGATCGGCGCGATCGCCCGGGAGCGCGGCGCCCTGCTCTTTTGCGACGCGGTCCAGGGGCTCGGGCGAATCCCCGTGCCCCTCGACGCCTGCGACATGGTCGCGGTCTCGGCGCACAAGGTGCACGGCCCGAAGGGGATCGGCGCGCTCTGGGTCCGCGACGGCGTCGCGCTCGATCCCTTGCTCCACGGCGGCGGGCAGGAAGGCGGCCTTCGCTCCGGCACGCTCTCGCCGGCGCTGTGCGTCGGCTTCGGCGAGGCGGCGCGGCTGCTCGTCGAGCGCGGCGAGCAGGACCGGGCCCATGTCGAGCGGCTCTGGGCGCTTGCGCGCGAGACTCTGTCGGCCTGGACCCTCAACGGATCCGCCGGGCAGCGCTACCATGGCAATCTCAACGTCCGCCGCGACGGGGTCGATGCCGCCCGCCTGATCTCGGAGCTTCGCGCGCTCGCATTCTCCGCCGGATCGGCCTGCGCGAGCGGATCGGGCCGGCCGAGCCACGTCCTTGCCGCGATCGGCCTCGGCGACCGGGAAGCGCACTCGAGCATCCGGCTCGGCTTCGGCCGCTACACCGGCGAGACGCAGCTGATCGACGCGCTCGAGCTGATCGCAGGCTGCGCCCTATTGCAGCTGGACGCCGCGTCATGATCCGCGTCCGCTTCGTCTCCGCGGACGGCGAGCGCTCCGAGGAGGTCGACGCGCAAGCGGGCGAGCGGCTGCTCGACATCGCCCAGGCGCACGGGCAGCCGCTCGAGGGCACTTGCGAGGGGCAAATGGCCTGCTCGACCTGCCACGTCATCGTCGCCGCCGAGGATTTCGACCGGCTCCCGCCGGCGAGCGAGGAGGAAGAGGATCTGCTCGATCTCGCTGCAAACGTGCGGCGCACCTCACGCCTGGCTTGCCAGATTCGCCTGGAGGAGAGCCTCGAGAAACTGACCGTGCGGATGCCCGGCGCTGCGCATAACATGCAAGGAAGATGATCGACCGCCGCACCTTCCTCGCCGCTGCCGCCGCTCTGCCGGTCGCCTGTTCCGGAATCGTCGTCGAGTCCGAGACGAACAAAGCAGCAGCGGGCGAGGGCGCGAGCGAGTCCTTCGAAGCGATTCGTGCCCCGCTCGGACACGGCGCCCGAATCGGCGTCGCGGCGATCGACACGGGGACCGGACGACGGCTGCTCCACGACGCCGACAGCCGCTACCCGCTCGCCTCGACTTTCAAGCTCCCGCTGGCCGCGATGGTGCTGGCCGAGGCGGAGCGCGGGGGCCTGCGGCTCGACGAGGTGTTGGTCTTCGCCCCGGAGGACCCGCTCGACAATTCGCCGGTGGTCGCGGCGAACCTCGCCCGCGGCCGCCTTGCGGTCGAGCCGCTCGCCGCCGCGATCGTGGTGCGCAGCGACAACAGCGCCGCCAACATCCTGCTGCGCCGGCTCGGCGGCCCCGAGGCGCTGACCCGCTTCATGCGTGCGGCCGGCGACCCGGCGACCAGGCTCGACCGCTACGAGATGGAGCTCGGCTCCAACCTCCCCGGCGACCCGCGCGACACCACGACGCCCGCCGCGATGGCCGGCCTCGTCCGCACTTTGGTGCTCGGCGATCGCCTGTCGCCCGCCTCGCGGGCCCGCCTCGGCGAATGGCTGACGACCTCGCTGCCCGGCCCGGATCGTCTCCGCGCCGGCCTGCCGCCCTCCTGGCGCTTCGGCCACAAGACGGGGACCGCCGCGAACGGCGGCGTCAACGATGTCGGCATCGCCTGGCCGCCCGGCCGCGCGCCGATCGTCATCGCCTCCTACCAGAGCGGCGGCGACGCCGGGTTGCCGGCGCGAGCGGCGGCCCATGCGGCGGTGGGAAGGGTTGTGGCGGAGATTTTCGGCTAAACCCCTCTCCCATTTCGGGAGAGGGGTTATTGCCACACTCCTGACCTTCCCCCATATGCGCCGCGGGAGTCGGGCGGACGCAGCATTCGCCAACCCGGTCAGATCCGGAAGGAAGCAGCCGTAACGAAGTTCGTTGCGGGTCGTTCGGCTCCCACAGTCTTATTGAATTCGCGACTGCCCCAAGATTGTGTTGAGCAAGTCGACGATCGGTTCCCAGCCCCACAGCAAGAGGTAACAGGAGGCGATGATCCGGTCCGCCCAGCGGACCCACGGTGCTGCCTCGATCGGGATGATGTCAAGCTGGTCCAGCGTCAGGCCGCAGGATTCGGCTGCGATCCGGACCTTGTCGTTCAGGTGGCGCGCCGGAATGGCGGTTGCGAAAAAGGCAGCGAGGACGAGGGCACCGCCAGCGAGGTGAATGTTGAGCGTGTCGGCGAGTTCGGAACGCGACCAGATGAGGGTGTGGATCATCAACACGGCGATCAGGCAGCGGGCGTAGGCATTCGCCTCGCTGAACCGGCGGAAAGCGTCGCGCATCGCCGGGAGGTCGGTACAATCATCTGCCGTGACGTTGTTGACGAGACGCAGCGACGCCGAGGCGATCGATACGTAGTTCGCTGTGGCGAAAAGCAGTGTCGATAGAAAGCCGAACGTCATCAGGCAATAATAGACGCCGGGACCGTTCAGAACGCGAACCCCGCCGACGCGGTCATTGAACCAGAAGGTGAAGCCGCCGCCGCCCACCGCGACGTCCGACACATAGTTGGCGATCAGAGCGGCCGAGGCGGAGATCCACAGGCAGATCGCGATCGGGGAGCGAACCGTCTCGATGATGCTCTTCGAGCGCGACGGGTCCCGTATGCCAATGCCGTAGCGAGAAGAAACAAGGATAATTTGGATCGATAGAGCAATATACATTGGACAAAGAAAAGTATAAAGTATTAGATTATTAGTATCCTCTAAAAAATTTATTGTGCTCATGTCACTATCGGGAAACAACCGACCGGCCGATGCCGTAAAAATAACGTTGAGGCCCAAGGAGAAGAACCAAACCACCGGTATCAAGACAGCCGTGCTATAAATCATTGATCGCTCACGCCTCCGCTCCTCGTCGGACAGCGCTATTGCTGGTGAGATTGCCAGCCCCAAAATAAAAAGAAATCGGCGCAACCACAAAGGCAGGATTGCGCCAAGCCACATCGACCCCCGATGTGCGACTTCAACGAGCCATTCGAACAATGCCGTCCCCCAACTGGCTAGGGCCGCTGCGGACGGCCCAACTCGAACCGGCGGGATCATATCACAATCCGCCCTGCGACATGAGCCTCTTTTTACTAAAGGACGCAGATCTGGCGAAGGGGTTCAGAATCTCGCTTTCGCGGTGGTGACGTGTGTGTGCTAGATCACACGCATATGTCCGAATCCCCCGACGACACTGTCGACACCTCGCTCGGCCTTGGCCTGGACGAGCCGCCGCAGCCCGCCAAGCCTGCCCTGAGAAATGCCGCAGCCGGCGTCGAAGGCGCGACGCCGTACCGCGTGCTCGCCCGCAAATATCGGCCGCAGAGCTTCGGCGAGCTGGTCGGGCAGGACGCGATGGTGCGGACGCTCGGCAATGCGATCAAGCGCGACCGGCTGGCCCACGCTTTCCTGCTCACCGGCGTCCGCGGGGTCGGCAAGACCTCTACCGCGCGGCTGATCGCCAAGGCGCTGAACTGCATCGGGCCGGACGGGCAAGGTGGGCCGACGATCGAGCCCTGCGGCGCCTGCGAGCCCTGCGTCGCGATCGCCGAGGGGCGCCATATCGACGTGGTCGAGATGGACGCCGCCAGCCATACCGGCGTCGACGACGTGCGCGAGATCATCGAGGCGGTGCGCTACGCCGCCGTCTCGGCGCGGTACAAGGTCTACATCATCGACGAAGTCCATATGCTCTCGAAGAACGCGTTCAATGCGCTTCTCAAGACACTGGAAGAACCCCCTGCGCACGTTAAGTTTTTGTTCGCGACAACCGAGGTCAACAAGGTCCCGGTGACGGTGCTGTCGCGCTGCCAGCGCTTCGATCTGAGGCGCATTCCCGCCGAGCAGCTCGCCGCCCATTTCGCCGAGGTTTCCGTCAAGGAGGGCGTCGAGGTCGAGCCCGAGGCGCTGGCCTTGATCGCACGCGCCGCGGAAGGCTCGGCCCGCGACGGCCTCTCGATCCTGGACCAGGCGATCGCCCACGGCGCCGGGGGCGTCACCGCCGGGCAGGTGCGCGCGATGCTCGGTTTGTCCGATCGGGGCGCGATCAGGCGGCTGCTCGGCGTTTTGCTCGCCGGCGAAGCCAAGGGCGCGCTCGCCGCGGTCCGCGACCAATACGATCTCGGCGTCGACCCCGCGGCTTTGCTGCGCGGCCTGCTGGAGGCGGTGCACGGCATCACCCGGGCCAAGGTCGGCGGGCCGGACGATCCCGCCCAGTCGGCCGAGGAGCGCGAAGCTTATGCCGATTGGGCGAGCCGGCTCTCCTTCGCCACCATCCACCGGCTCTGGCAGCTGCTGCTCAAAGGCCTCGCCGAGGTCCAGAACGGGACCCTGCCGCTCGAAGCCGCGGAGATGGCGCTGTTGCGCGTCATCCACGCCTCCGAGCTTCCCGACCCCGGCGCCCTGATGGAGCGGCTGGCGAGCGGCGAGGCGGCGCCTGCCCGTGCTCCGGCCGTGCCTCCCGCGCCGCCGCCGGCTCCGGCCGTGCCGTCGACCTTCGCCGAGCTGGTCGGCCTGCTCGACCGCAGCGGCAAGGCATTGCTCGCGCAGCAGCTCCACGATTTCGTCGGCCTGGTGCGATTCGCGCCGCCCGAGCTCGTCATCCGCCCGGCCAAGCCGCTGTCGAGCGATTTCGTCCGCGACCTCGCCGCCGCTCTCAAGTCCGCGACCGGCAGCATCTGGCAGGTGAGCGCGTCCGACGGCGAGGCGCAGCCGACCCTGCTCGAGCAGGAAAAGGCCGAAGCGGAGCGGCTCCGCGACGAAGTGCTGCGCGCGCCCTTGGTGGCGGCCGCGTTCGATGCTTTCCCGGAGGCCGAGCTCGCCGGCTACACGATCAACGATCAACGGAGCGCCTGATGCCCAATCTCGATGAACTGATGAAGATGGCCCAGGAGGCCCAGGCTAAATTGATGAAGGCGCAGGACGAGCTCGACCGGGTGATCGTCGAGGGCATGTCCGGCGGCGGACTGGTCAAGATCCGCGCCAGCGCCAAGGGCCGGATCATCGCCGTCGAGATCGATGAGAGCCTGCTCCAGCCGAGCGAGAAGCAGATGGTCGAGGACCTCGTCGCCGCCGCGATCAACGACGCGCGGAGCAAGGCGGACGTGGCAGCGCAGGGCGCGATGCGCGACGTCACCGGCGGCATGGACCTCCCCCCGGGCTTCAAGATGCCGTTTTGACGTCTGCGGAGTGACGTCATCCCGGCGAAGGCCGGGTCTCAGGGAGACCTCCTGAGCGTTCTTGTCCTGAGATGCCGGCCGCAGTTCATCCTGAGCGCCGCCGCAGGCGGCGTCGAAGGGCCGGCATGACGAGCTTGCTACTGGGCGTTGGTCTCGGGCGGAAGCGCGGGTTGGGGCGTCGGCGCAGGCCCTTGCGAAGGGCCTTCCTTCTCAAACTCCTCGCCCGGGAGCCTCATCGGCGTGGGCTGGCGCTGCGGTACGGGGCGCGGCCTTGGAGCCGGGCGGCGTACTGCAGGCTTCGGGCGTTCGCTCGGCGCCGTGACGCCTTGGTACACGCAGGCGTCGAGGCGGTCGCGCGCGACGACGCCCATGCGCGCAGCGATCATATGGCCGTAGCGCCTGGTGAATCCGGTCGGGGCCGTCGCCTCGCGGCGCTTGGGGAGCGGGAAGATGGCGGCGATCCTCGCGGCCTCCTGGCGGCTGAGGTTGGAGGCGTCGTGACGGAAGTAACGCTGCGCACCGGCATCGACGCCGTAGGTGCCGATTCCGGTCTCGGCGACGTTGAGATAGACCTCCATGATCCGCCTCTTGTCCCAGAGATTCTCGATCAAGAGAGTGAACCAGGCTTCGAGGCCTTTGCGGACATAGCCGCCGCCCTGCCACAGGAACGCATTCTTCGCGGTCTGTTGGGAGATGGTCGAGCCGCCGCGGATGACCGAGCCGCCGCGCGCGTTCCGCCGCATCGCCGCCTCGATCGCCTGACGGTCGAAGCCCGAATGGCTGCAGAACTTGCTGTCCTCGCCGGCGACGACCGCGCGGACCATGTCGCGGTCGATCCGCTCGATCCCCATCCAGGAGCCGCGAGCGCCGTTGCCGGAGATGAGGTCGCCGAGCTGGGTGAAGGTGGTCGGCGGGTTCACGAACCGGTAGGCGAGCACCCACAGGATGCTGCCCACGACGAAGATCAGGACGGAGAAGACGACCCAGCGGACGACGCGGCCCAGCCAGGAGCGGCGGGGGCGGGGAGTACCCGCACGCGCGAGACCTTCGCCACTCACCACACCGCTAGTCCTGAGCCTGTCGAAGAACGGATTGCAGCGCACGGGACCCGGGCTTCGACAGGCTCAGCCCTAGCGGGTGTAGCCTCAGCCCGCCGGAAGCAGGCGCCGCTCGCCGGCGAGGTTCATCAGCGCCTTTTGCAGCTTCTCGAAGGCGCGGACCTCGATCTGGCGGATGCGCTCGCGGCTGACGTCGTAGACCTGGCTGAGCTCCTCGAGCGTCTTGGGATCGTCGGTCAGCCGCCGCTCGGTCAGGATGTGCTTCTCGCGGTCGTTGAGGGCCTGCATCGCCTCGACGAGCAGATCGTGGCGGACTCGCGTCTCCTCGGCCTCGGCGACGCGCTCGTCCTGGAGCGGCTCGTTGTCGACCAGCCAGTCCTGCCACTGGCCCTCGCCTTCCTCCCTCAGCGGCACGTTGAGCGAGGTGTCGCCGCCCATCGCCATGCGCCGGTTCATCGAGATGACATCGTCCTCGGAGACGCCGAGATCGGTGGCGATCTTGGTGACGTCCTCGGGCTTCAGGTCGCCGTCCTCGAACGCCTCGATCTGATTCTTCATCCGCCTGAGGTTGAAGAAGAGCTTCTTCTGCGCCGCGGTGGTGCCCATCTTCACGAGCGACCAGCTCCTGAGGATGAATTCCTGGATCGAGGCGCGGATCCACCACATCGCGTAGGTGGCGAGGCGGAAGCCGCGCTCGGGCTCGAACTTCTTCACGCCCTGCATCAGGCCGATATTGCCCTCCGAGATCAGCTCGGAGACGGGCAGGCCGTAGCCGCGATAGCCCATCGCGATCTTGGCGACGAGGCGCAGGTGCGAGTTGACCAGCTTGGCGGCCGCCTCGGTGTCCTGATGCTCGGTCCAGCGCTTGGCGAGCATATATTCTTCCTCGGGGGCGAGGATCGGGAATTTCTTGATCTCGGAAAGATAGCGGTTGAGGCCCGCTTCTCCGCCGGCCGGAATCGTCGCCGGTACGTTTCTACCGCTTGCCATAGCTAATCTCATTCGACTCCCTGCGTCCGCGCGGGTCGTCGCCCGCGTCGGCTTTCTCTCTATACGGTGAGGACCCCGAACAGTTCCTGAATATCGGATGGAAGGGGGCTTTTGAAGGACAAGTTTTCTTTCGAGACCGGATGGACGAAGCCGAGCTCGGCCGCGTGCAGCGCCTGGCGCTGAAAACCGAGACTTTTCAACAGCTCGCGGTGGACGGGCCGGGTGCGGCCGTAGACCGGGTCGCCGAGCAAGGGATGGCCGAGCGAGGCCATGTGAACCCGGACCTGGTGGGTCCGGCCGGTCTCGAGGCGGCATTCCGTTAAGGCGGCGTCGCGCAGCGGCGTGACGAGTCGGTAGTGCGTGACGGCGCGCTTGCCGCGGCCGTGCGCAACGATCGCCATCTTCTGGCGATTGGCCGGGGAGCGGGCGAGCGGGGCGTCGACCTTGCCCGCGGGCGGGTTGGGCACGCCGGCGACGATGGCGAGATAGAGCCGGTGGATGTCGTGGCGGGCGAACTGGGCCGCGAGTCCCTCATGCGCCCGGTCGGTCTTGGCGACGACGAGCAGCCCCGAAGTGTCCTTGTCGATGCGGTGGACGATCCCCGGCCGCGCGACCCCGCCGATGCCCGACAGGCGCCCGGCGCAATGGTGGAGGAGGGCGTTGACCAAAGTCCCGTCGCGATTGCCGGCGGCGGGATGGACGACCATGCCGGCGGGCTTGTCGACGATGAGCAGATGATCGTCCTCGAAGACGATCTCGAGCGCGATGTCCTGCGGCTCGTTATGCGCCGGCACCGGCTCCGGGATGTGAAGGCGATACTGTCCGGGAGCCGCCTTGGACGAGGGGTCGCGCACCGCGCCGCCCGACGGGCCGAGCACGGCGCCGCTCGAGATCAAAGCCTTGACCCGCTCGCGGGACAAGGTCGGCAGGGCGGCGGTCAGCGCCCGGTCGAGCCTCCAGCCGGCAGCTTGGGATGCGATGGTCGCGTGGATGATCGACTCCCCCCGGGTCATTCGAGTGCCGATGTGGCGACGAAAGGCGCGCGTTCAAGAGCGGACCGCGAGGCGTCATGACGTCAAATGCTTGCCAGCGGCAAGGCGACGGGCCAAAGGAAAGCGGGCGTACGAACAGGGTCAGGGTTCAACCAAGTGAAATCGCACGAATTTGCGAGCCTGCTCTGCTCGCGGCTCTGCCACGATCTGTTGTCGCCCGTGGGGGCGCTCAACAACGGCATCGAGCTGCTGGCCGACGAGCACGACCCGGAGATGCGCGCCCGCTGCCTCGATCTGCTCGGGGAGAGCGCCAGGGCCAGCGCCAACAAGCTCAAATTCTTCCGCCTGGCGTTCGGCGCCGCCGGCGGCTTTGCCGACCAGGTCGACACGCGCGAGGCGCGGGTGGCGATCGAGGGGCTGTTCGGCGCCGACGGCCGGATCCAGCTCGGTTGGATGGTCGACGAGCCGACCATGTCCAAGTCCGCGCTCAAGGTTCTGCTGAATATCGTGTTGATCGCGGGGGACGCCCTGGTGCGCGGCGGGCGGCTCGACGTCGGCGCGGAGAAGCATGACAGCGGCCTCGACATCGTCGTGCGCGCCGAGGGCTCGCGGATCGTGCTCGATCCGGAACTGGTCAAGGTCCTGCGCGGCGAGGTCGACGAGGACGAGATCGCCCCGCGCGCCGCGGCTGCGTGGCTGGTCCACAACCTTGTCTCCGAAGCCGGCGGCGAGGTCCAGGTGGCCGACGGCGGCGAGGAGAATATGCTGCTGCTCGGCGTGTCGCTGCCGGGCTGAGGCGGCCTTGGACGGCTTCGACATCGTCGATTGCCCGTCGCCCAATTTCGACGAGCGCGGCCATCCGGTCTCGATGCTCGTGCTCCACTATACCGGCATGGCGGACGCGAGGTCGGCGATCGACCGGCTGCGCGATCCCGAGGCGAAGGTCTCGTGCCACTATCTCGTCGGCGAGGACGGCATTGTGCTGCGCATGGTGCCGGAGGAGAAGCGCGCCTGGCATTCGGGCCGATCCTGGTGGCGCGGCCTTTCCGACGTGAACGGCGCCTCGATCGGCATCGAGCTGGTCAATCCCGGCCATGACCACGGCTATCGCCCGTTCCCGGAGGAGCAGATCGACGCGCTGGTGCCGCTGGTCGCCGACATCAAGGAGCGGCACGGCATCACGCGAGGCAATGTCGTCGGCCATTCGGACGTGGCGCCGGCCCGAAAGCAGGATCCGGGCGAGCTCTTCCCCTGGTCCCGGCTCGCCAAGTTCCGGCTGGCGCTGCCGCGGCCGACGCACAATCTGATGGACCCATGCTGGACCGACGGCGGCTTCCTGCTGGCGCTCGAGCGCTTCGGCTACGACGTCTCGGATCGAACCGCCGCGGTGATCGCGTTTCAGCGCCGCTTCCGTCCGGAGTTGCTCGACGGCGTGATCGACGGCGAATGCCGCGCCATCCTGCTCGCCTTGCTCCTTCCCAAGCCGCGCGGCGCCGACTGACGCCTCAGCTGCCCGGCGCTCCCTGCGGATCGGGAACGAAGCGGGCGCCGTCCCTGAAGAATGCGCTGCCCACCGGTGCATCGAGATAGGGCAGAACCGCGGGATCATGATTGGCGATCGTATTGACCGCGAACACCGCGTGATTGGCCGCTTCCGCCATGAACGCAGCGTCCTCGTCGCCGGCGAGGAAACGCCAGCCGCTGTCGAGCGGGTTGTGCGGCGCCGCGCGATACATGTAGCCGACCGGACGCCCATCGACGGTCACCTTGTCGCTGGCGATGCCGCCTTGGCGGGTTTCGACCAGCCGCTGCATCCGCTCGGGCGGGACCGAAAGGCGGTATTGTTTCTCGGCGGGCTGGGTCGGCGCGCGGGCAGGGAGCGCGGCGAGCGCGAGCAGGACGACGGCAACCTTGAGATGCTGAAGCATGGCACGAGGTTAGTTGGGGGGCGGCAGCCGGGCAAGACGGTTTCAATTCGCTCCGCCCGGCGCTAGAATGTGTCTGCCAGAGGGTCGGGCGGCCGCGGTGCGTTTCGACGCGTCGAGGAAAGTCCGGGCTCCATGGAACGACGGTGCCGGATAATGCCCGGCGAGCGCGAGCTCAGGGAAAGTGCCACAGAAAGCAGGTCGCAAGGATTTCGATCCTGCGACAGTGAAAGGGTGGGGTAAGAGCCCACCGCGGCCCCGGCAACGGCGGCCGGCACGGCAAACCCCACCGGGAGCAAGACCGAATAGGGGTGGCATATGGGCCTGTTCCGGCTCGTCGCCCGGGTTGGTTGCTTGAGGGGCGGAGCGATCCGCCTCC
>Ga0190270_10000727_pt1 | contig 14662 bp, 16 predicted proteins | sample Popmic320T_FD_133748 | JGI IMG/M metagenome (GOLD analysis project Ga0190270, IMG submission 133748) | Populus adjacent soil microbial communities from riparian zone of Weber River, Utah, USA - 320 T | ecosystem: Environmental > Terrestrial > Soil > Riparian zone | place: USA: Utah | collected... | reverse complement strand
CGAACGAACGCCGAAGCAATCCGCGGCGCTCCGCAACGGTCGGCGCCTCGAACTTCTGCAGGCCGTCCGCCTCGGCGACCGTCCGGAACTCCGGCCACCAGAAGTCCACCCGCTCCACCATCCAGCGGCGCCCGTCCCAGAACTGTGCTTGCAGGATCGGCGCCGGCAGCCCGGCTTCCGAGAACACCACCCGAGTGAACGACTCCAGGGCCGACTCCGATCGCGGGTCGGCGAGCGCAACAGCAGCCCGCGCGGTTTGTACGCCGGGCCAGCGCTGCTGACCCTCCAGCACTGCCTCGAGCTCGTCACGCGCCACTGCCTGAGCCAAAGCGTGGTCGACCGTGACGACTGCCTCGCGCAGCGGCCGCTCTCGCGCGATGTCGATCGTGGTCCGCGCGTCGGAAGTCAGCACCAAGCCGCTGTGCCGCTGTAGCTGTGGGGCCGGCAGCCCGGCACGTCGAAGTACGACGTCGGCGCGCTTCAGGTTCCGGTGCGGGCCAGGCGTTCGGGTCAGCCAGACCGGAGCTGACGTATCAGTCGTCCAGACGCGCAGCCCGCGGAGCTCGGCCGCACTGAAGTGGCTGATCACTGTCCCGGGATGGGCGGCCTGAGCGCAAGCGATCGTCGCCAGCCGTGGATCGAAGCGTCCGCTGATGTACCGAGCGTGGGATCGCTGCAGTCCGCGATTGCGTAGTAGCCGCTGAACGTCGTGGTCCTTCAGCCCGAACTCCAGCAGATCGCGCCGCCGCAACGGCGTACCAGAGTTTGCGAGCAACAGCGCCCGCACCTCCGCCCCGAGCCTCTCCACCGGCCGATCCTCGCCGGAATCGCAGCCCGTCCGCTCAACCCCCTGTGGATAACCGGACTTTGTGCACGGGGTGAGTACTTTTCCGGCTGCGGGATGGACGAACCGTGCACAAAGTCACCTTCTGCCTCCGGGAAAGTCGGGTGCGGGTGTGGGTGGGGTGGTGTGTGATCGGGGTATGGCTATTGGGATGGGTGTGCCGGGGGTTGACGGGCTGGGCGACGTGGTGCGGGTGTTGCGGAAGTGGCAGTACGACGGGGCTGTGGTGCAGCTGCACCCGGGGGATCTGGGGTGGTACTGGCGCTTCGGCGGGGAGCAGACCGCGGCGGCGACCAGGATGTGGAGCCGGGACGGGGAGACCCTGGCGGTCGGGATGCTGGACGATCCCGAGTTGCTGCGGCTGGCGATCGCGCCGGAGCTCCAGCACGACGAGGAGCTGGCGCGGCAGCTGGTCGAGGACGTGTCGGCGCCGGAGCGCGGCGTACTGATCGAGGGCAAGGTGTACGTCGAGGCGCCGCTCGGATCGCTCGTTCTGGACCTGCTGATCAAGGACGGCTGGGAGCTCGACGAACCGTGGATACCGCTGCGGCGTGACCTCAGTGAGCCGGTGCCGGACCCGGGTCTCCGGATCGAGGTGATCGGGCCGGAGCAGGCGCACGAGCGGACCGCGGTCCAGCGGGCGTCGTTCGACGGGTCCACGTTCACCGACGAGCGCTGGCACGCGATGGCGGCCGGAGCGGCGTACGACGACGCGCGGTGTCTCGTCGGCCGCAACGGGCAGGGCGAGGCGGTCGCCGGTGTGACGGTCTGGTCCGCGGGACCCGGCAAGCCGGGGCTGATCGAGCCGATGGGCGTGCATCGGGCACACCGCGGTCACGGCTACGGACAGGCGATCACGGTCGCGGCGGCGCGCGCCCTGCGGGAGCTGGGTTCGTCCAGCGCGGTCGTGTGCACGCCGGCCTTCAACGTGGGCGCGATCGCCACCTACATGTCGGCCGGGTTCGAGCAGTTGCCCGAGATGCGGGACGTGTACCGCAACGCCTAGCCGGCGGCCTCGTCGGCCGCGCGGAGCACGCGGAGAATGTTGCCACCGGCAAGCTTTGCCAGTTCGGCGTCGTTCCAGCCGCGGTCGGCGAGCGCCCCGAAGAGCCTGGGGTACGACGCCACATCGGCGAGGCCGGTCGGGAACTCCGGGCACCCGTCGTAGTCGCCGCCGATGCCGATGTGGTCCACCCCGGCGATCCCGCGGACGTGCTCGATGTGGTCCACCACGTCGTCGAGCGTGACCTCGGGCTTCGGTACGTCGTACGCGTCGGCCAGCTTGACCTGAACCGCCGGGTTGAGCGGATTCAGCTCCGGCACGGCCTCCCGCGCGCCGGCGATCCAGTCGACGTACTGCTGGGAGACGAACGCCGGCACGAACGTCACCATGCAGACGCCCTCGTTCCGCGCGAGCGTCTCGAGGACGTCGTCCGGAGCGTTCCGCGGTACGTCGCACACCGCACGCGCCGACGAGTGGCTGAAGATCACCGGCGTGCTCGTCACCCGGAGCGCGTGCCGCATGGTGTCCGCCGAGACATGCGACAGGTCGACCAGCATGCCGATCCGGTTCATCTCCCGGACGACCTCCTCGCCGAAGTCGTTCAGCCCGCCCAGCACCGGCTCGTCCGTCGCGGAGTCCGCCCACGACACGTTGTTGTTGTGGGTCAGCGTCATATAGCGAACACCGAGCGCACGCATCACCCGCAGGACGCCGAGGGACTCACCGATCGAGTGGCCGCCCTCCATCCCCATCAGCGACGCGATCCGGCCGGCCTTGATCGCCGCCTCCACGTCATCGGCCGAGGACGTCAACTCCAGCTCCGACGGGAATCGCTCGACCAGTCGCCGGACGAAGTCGAGCTGCTCGAACGTACGCCGTACGGAGTCAGCGTCCTGGGGAACCCACAGCGACCAGAACTGGGCACCCACCTGGCCCTGCCGCAGCCGGGGCAGATCGGTGTTCACCTGGGGGACCGCACCGCTCAGATCATGCGCGTCCAGGTCGTACCCGCACAGCTCGTAGAAGGCGATCGGCAGGTCGTTGTGCCCGTCGATCACCGGGTGTTCGGCCAACAGTTCCTGGACCCGTGCCTCACTCGTCGTCATTGCGCCATCCTCTCAGTCCGGCAGCAGCCGGTGTTCATGCCAGGGCACCGTGTGCAGAGCACGACTTGTGATCGGCGACAATGGACAGGTGAGTATCGACGAGCTGACCTTCGACGCGGCCGGGCTGATCCCGGCGGTAGTACAGCAGTACGACACGCGCGAGGTCCTGATGGTGGGCTGGATGGACGCCGAGGCGGTACGCCGTACCGCGGAGACCAAGCGGAGCACGTTCTGGTCCCGCAGCCGGCAGGAGTACTGGGTGAAGGGCGAGACCAGCGGCCATCGTCAGCACGTCAAGCAGATCCTGGTCGACTGCGACGCCGACACCCTGCTCGTCCTGGTCGACCAAGAAGGTCCGGCCTGCCACACCGGCACCCGCAGCTGCTTCGAGCACGGCGAAATCGAGGTCGCAGCATGACTGTGCTGAATTGCCGCGCCTCCGGCACGGCGGGGTCATGGGGCCTTGGCTCCCGGCCTTCCCTCGTCGCTCCAGTCGCTTCGCTCGCTCAGCTCCTCAGTCCAGGCCGGGAGGCCCCATGACCGGCACGAACCCGGGTATCGAGACCTTTCGCGAGTACGCCAAGGACCGCCGCGTCATCCCGGTGACGCGGCGGCTGCTGGCGGATGCCGAGACGCCGATCGGTGTCTACGGCAAGCTCGCCGCCGAGCGCCCCGGCACGTTCTTGCTCGAGTCGGCCGAGAACGGCGGCGTCTGGTCGCGGTACTCCTTCATCGGTGTCCGCTCTGCGGCCACGCTGACCGAGCGGGACGGCGAGGCCGTCTGGACCGGCAACCCGCCGGTAGGTCTGCCGCAGACCGGTGACCCGCTGAAGGCGCTCCGCGAGACGCTGGAGATCCTGCACACACCGCGGCTGCCCGACCTGCCCCCGCTGACCGGCGGCATGGTCGGCTTCCTCGGGTACGACGCGGTCCGCCGGCTGGAGCGGTTGCCGGACACAACGACCGACGACCTCGGCCTGCCCGAGCTGACCTTCCTGTTCGCCACCGACCTGGCCGCCCTCGACCACGAGACCGGCGAGATCTGGCTGATCGCGAACGCGGTGAACTGGGACGACTCCGACGAGCGGGTCGACGAGGCCTACGCGGACGCGGTCCGCCGCCTCGACGCGATGGAGGCCGACCTGGCGCAGCCCACCCCGTCGTACGTCGTCCGCGCGGATCGATCCGCGGAGCCGGATCCGCACCGGCAGCGGTCCAGCGCCGAGTACCGGGAAGCGGTCGAGCACGCCAAGGAGGAGATCCGTGCGGGCGAGGCGTTCCAGATCGTCGTGTCCCAGCGGTTCGAGCTGCAGACCACCGCGACCGCGCTGGACATCTACCGGGTGCTCCGCCGGTCGAACCCGAGCCCCTATATGTACCTGGTCCGCCTGGACGGGTTCGACATCGTCGGCTCCAGCCCTGAGGCGCTGGTCAAGGTCACCGACAACAAAGTGATCCTGCACCCGATCGCGGGCACCCGCCGCCGCGGCGTGACGCCCGAGGAGGACCACGCGCTGGAGGAGGAGCTCCGGGCCGACGCGAAGGAGCGGGCCGAGCACCTGATGCTGGTCGACCTGGGCCGCAACGACGTCGGCCGGGTCTGCGCACCGGGGACCGTCGAGGTCGTCGACTTCATGGACGTACGGCGCTACAGCCACGTGATGCACCTGGAGTCGACGGTCACCGGGCAGTTGGCGGCCGGTAAGACCGCGTTCGACGCGCTCACCGCCGCGTTCCCGGCCGGAACGTTGTCCGGGGCACCGAAGCCGCGGGCGATGGAGATCATCGACAAGCTCGAGGTGACCCGGCGCGGCGTGTACGGCGGCGTCGTCGGCTACCTCGACTTCGCCGGTGACGCCGACACCGCGATCGCCATCCGGACCGCGGTGCTGCGCGGTACGACGGCGTACGTGCAGGCGGGAGCGGGCATCGTGGCCGACTCCGACCCGGCCTCGGAGGACGCGGAGTGCCGGACCAAGGCGGCCGCCGTACTCAACGCGATCGCGGTCGCGGGAACCTTTAGCGACGTCTGATGAGGCCGCAGCGACTGGTTGACCTGCTGGCGGTAGTAGCCCTGGCCCTGCTCGGCCTGTCGGCGTACCTGCCGTGGATCACGGTCAACGACAAGGAATCCTTCAAGGGCTACGACCTGACTCGCGCACCGGTCTTCCTGGCTGCGGCGGGAGTGGTGGCCGTGATCGTGACCAAACTGGCCGGTACTGCGCTGCGCCGCGTGCTGGCCGTCCTGGTCGTGCTGCTGGGCGTGCTGGCCGTCGTGGTCGCGTTCCAGGTCCGCCCAGGACTCGAGGAGCTGACGCGGCTGCGCCCGGCGCTCACGCTCGGAACCGATTCGTTCGAGATCACCACCGGACCGGCTCCCTGGCTCGCGCTGGCCGGGGGAGTGGCGCTGGTCGCAGCAGGGCTGGTCGCCGTACTGACAGCGCATCGCTGGCGGCGGGCGACGGCGCGCTACGAGCGTGATCCGGCCGCCGCAGGCTCCGGTCACGGGGCCGATCAGTGGAAGGCGATCGACGCCGGGGAGGACCCGACTCTCTGATCGCGGCGGGCTACCGCCACAATAGGACGGGACGACGACGAGGAGTGGCGCCAACCATGGACAAGACGACGGCGGATCAACCGGTGACGCAGGTGAGCGAGGAGGCTCACGACCTGCACGGCAACAGCCCGGCGGCCTGGACCGCCGTGACCATCGTGCTGATCGCTTTCACGGTCGGCGCCATCGCGATGGTGCTGGGGCCGAACTGGCTGCTGTTCTGGATCTCAGTCGCGATCGCTCTGGTCGGTGCGCTGGCCGGCAAGGTGATGCAGCTGCTGGGCTTCGGGGTTCCGACCGACGACCGGCACTGAGGGGCGAACCGACATGACTGTGCTTGACGACATCCTCGCCGGGGTCCGGGAGGACCTCGCGGAGCGCCAGGCGCGGGTCAGCCTGGACGACCTGAAGCTCGAGGCGCAACGCAAGCCCGACGCCAAGGACCCGATGCCGGTGTTCCGCGGCGACGGGATCGCGATCATCGCCGAGGTGAAGCGCTCCAGCCCGTCCAAGGGCGACCTGGCCGAGATCACCGACCCGGCCGCGCTGGCCGGTGAGTACGAGGGCGGCGGTGCGGCCGCGATCTCGGTGCTGACCGAGCAGCGCCGGTTCAACGGCAGCCTGGACGACCTGCGCGCGGTCCGCGGCCGGGTCGACGTACCGGTGCTGCGCAAGGACTTCATCGTGTCCTCGTACCAGCTCTGGGAGGCCCGGGCGGCCGGTGCCGACATGGCCCTGCTGATCGTCGCGGCGCTGGAGCAGGAGGCGCTGGTCTCGCTGATCGAGCGGGCCCATTCGATCGGGCTGTGCCCGCTGGTCGAGGTGCACGACGAGGAGGAGACCCGGCGTGCGGTGGACGCCGGAGCTCAGCTGATCGGCGTGAACAACCGGAACCTGAAGACCCTCGAGGTCGACCGGGACACCTTCGCCCGGGTCGCGCCGACGATCCCGACCAACCTCGTCCGGGTGGCGGAGTCCGGGGTCCGCGGCCCCCATGATGTAATCGAGTTCGCGCGCGCCGGGGCCGATGTCGTCCTCGTCGGTGAAACCCTGGTGACCGGCCGCGATCCCCGCGCCTCGGTCGCCGACCTGGTCGCTGCCGGATCGCACCCCGCCATTCAGCAGCGGCACTAGTACACCCGGGCCGTGAAGCCGGCCGGGAACATGACCCCCTTCGGGGTATTGGAAGGCTTGTACGGATGACAACTGTGCTGCCCGACCAGTTCGGGCACTTCGGCCGTTTCGGCGGCAGGTTCATGCCGGAGGCGCTGATCGCGCCGCTCGACGAGCTCACCACGGCGTGGCGGGAGGCGATGGCCGACCCGGCGTTCACCGGTGAGTTCGAGCGGATGCTGCGCCAGTACGTCGGTGCGCCGAGCCTGCTGTACGACGCGACCCGGCTGTCCGACGTGGCCGGTGCCCGGATCCTGCTGAAGCGCGAGGACCTGAACCACACCGGCGCGCACAAGATCCGCAACGCCATCGGCCAGGCGCTGCTGACCAAGCGGATGGGCAAGACCCGCGTGATCGCGGAGACCGGCGCCGGCCAGCACGGCGTCGCCACCGCGACCGCCTGCGCCTACCTGGATCTCGAGTGCGTGGTCTACATGGGCGAGGTCGACACCGAGCGGCAGGCGCTGAACGTGGCCCGGATGAAGCTCCTCGGCGCCGAGGTGATCTCGGTCAAGACCGGCAGCCGGACACTGAAGGACGCGATCAACGAGGCGTTGCGCGACTGGGTCGCCAGCGTCGACAAGACGCACTACATCCTGGGGACGGCGGCCGGTTCGCACCCGTTCCCGGCGATGGTGCGCGACTTCGTCCGCGGCATCGGCGACGAGGCCCGGGAGCAGTCGCTCGAACTGCTCGGCAAGCTTCCGGACGCCGCGGTCGCCTCCGTCGGCGGTGGGTCGAACGCGATCGGCCTGTTCGCCGCGTTCATCCCGGACGCGGACGTGAAGCTGTACGGCATCGAGCCCGGCGGTGACGGGTTCGAGACCGGCCGGCACGCGGCCACGATCAGCGCGGGCCAGGTCGGCGTACTGCATGGTGCGCGGTCGTTCCTGTTGCAGGACGAGGACGGGCAGACGATCGAGTCGCACTCGATCTCGGCCGGGCTGGACTACCCCGGCGTCGGGCCGGAACACGCGTGGCTGTCCGAGACCGGGCGCGCGTCGTACCGGCCGATCACGGACGCCCAGGCGATGGAGGCGTTCAGGCTGCTGTCCCGGACCGAGGGGATCATCCCGGCGATCGAGTCCGCGCACGCGGTCTCCGGCGCGCTCGACATCGCCAAGGAATTGGGGCCGGAGGCAACCATTCTGGTGAACCTGTCCGGTCGTGGGGACAAGGACATGGACACGGCCGCGACCTGGTTCGGCCTGGCCGACAAGGAGACCGGTCGTGAGTGAGCTCGTTGCCCTGGGCAAGGCCGGGGCCGCGATCCGGAAGGCGAACGCCGAGGGCCGCGGCGCCCTGGTCGGGTACCTTCCGGCCGGCTTCCCGACGTACGAGGGCGGCGTCGACGGGATCAAGGCGCTCGTCGACGGCGGCTGCGACGTGATCGAGATCGGCCTGCCGTACAGCGACCCGGTGATGGACGGTGTCACCATCCAGCGCGCCACCGAGGCCGCGCTGGCCGGCGGACTGCGGACCCGCGACGTGCTGAGCACGGTCGAGAAGATCGCGTCGTACTCCGATGTCCCGGTACTGCTGATGACGTACTGGAACCCGATCGAGCGGTACGGCGTCGACCGGTTCTCCGCCGATCTCGCGGCGGCCGGGGGAGCAGGGCTGATCACGCCCGACCTGATCCCGGACGAGGGCGCGGAGTGGATCGCGGCTGCGGACAAGTACGACCTGGACAAGGTCTTCCTGGTCTCGCCGTCGTCGACCGACGAGCGGATCCGGCTGACCACGGCCGCCTGCCGCGGGTTCGTCTACGCGACCGCGGTGATGGGTGTCACCGGTGCCCGGGACAAGCCGTCCGACCTGGCCGCACCGCTGGTCGCCCGGACCAAGGCGGCGACCGGACTGCCGGTCGGCGTCGGCCTCGGAATCTCGAACGCGGACCAGGCGGCCGGTGTGGCGGCGTTCGCGGACGCGGCGATCGTCGGTGCCGCTCTCGTCAAGGCGCTCCAGGACGGCGGCCCGGCCGGGGTCCGCAGCCTCGCCGAAGCCTTGTCCGAAGGCGTCCGACGGGAACCCAGCGCCGCCGCCGGTCGTTAGACACGCCGTGAGTCGAACCAGGAACGCGGCCGTTCTGCTTGCCGCGGTGGCTCTGCTCGCCCTCGCGGGCTGCAGCGGCGGCAAGGACAAGGAGCAGGCGGACAACCCCGGTGGTGCGATCATCCGCACCACCCAGGACCCGAACGGGTTGCGTGGGGCGACGCTGGACCGGCCGTACACGTTGCCGACGGCGACGTTGACCGACACCGGCGGGAACCAGTTCAACCTGGTCACGTCCACCAAGAAGCCGGTCACGCTGGTGTTCTTCGGCTACACCAACTGTCCGGACGTCTGCCCGACCGTGATGGCCGACGTGGCGTCCGCGCTGACCAAGCTGGACGAGTCGGTCCGTGGCCAGGTGCAGTTGCTGTTCATCACCACCGACCCGTCCCGCGACACCGGTCCGGTGATGCGCAAGTACCTGGACCGGTTCGACCCGTCCTTCGTGGGGCTGACCGGGTCGCTGACCCAGATCAAGGACATCGCCAAGGCTGTCGGCGTACCGGTGGAAGGCATGAAGAAGTTGCCGTCCGGCGGCTACGAGGTCGGCCACGGCGCGCAGGTGCTCGGATTCGGAAAGAACGACAAGGCGAACGTGCTGTGGTTGTCGAACGCCGCCATCGGCGACCTCGCACACGACTTCGGGAAGCTGGTGGAGGACAACCAGTGAAGCTGAAACAACAGCCCTGGTTTGCGTGGGTGTCGCTGGTGGCGCGGCTCGTGCTCGGCGGTGTGATGCTGGTGGCCGGTGCGCTGAAGGTGACCGATCCGGAGACCGCGTCCCAGGCGGTCCGGGCGTACGACCTCCTGCCGTCCGCGCTGGTCGCCCCGGTCGGCTGGGGGTTGCCGTTCCTGGAGATCGCAATCGGATTGCTGTTGATCGTCGGTTTCGGTGTCCGCGCCGCGGCCGTGGCCGCGGGTGTTTTCATGGTCGTGTTCATCGCCGCGGTGGCCTCCGCCTGGGCGCGCGGTCTGGCGATCGACTGCGGCTGCTTCGGCGGCGGCGGAACGGTCGCCCCGGGTGAGACGAAGTACCTGCAGGAGATCCTGCGGGACGTCGGCCTGCTGCTGCTGGCAGTCTGGCTCTGGTTGAGCCCGGTGAGTAAGTTCGCCCTCGAGTCCGATCCGCACATCCCGACAGGAGTCACCGCGTCGTGAGCAAGACCAAAACCCCCGTGAACCCGCTGCTGCAGCAGAAGAAGCGGCGGATCTCGCCCGGGATCGTCGTGGTGATCGTGCTGCTGCTGGCCCTGGGTGGCGGGGTCGGCGTGCAGTACTGGCGCAGCCACTCCAAGGTCGAGGTGAGTTCGAACGGCCGGCCCGAGCCGACCGTGATCCAGGGGCCGGGCACGGCCGGCAAGGGTGTCACCGTCGGCAACGAGGGCGCCAAGGCGCATATCGACATCTACCTGGACTTCCGCTGCCCGCACTGCGCGGAGTTCGAGGAGCGGACCGGCGCGACCGTCGACAAGCTCGTCCAGGACGGCACGGCCACGCTGACCTACTGGCCGCTGACCTTCGTGAACCCGGATGCCTCGCCGCGGCTTGCGAACGCGTTCGCCGCCGCGGCCGCGAACGGCAAGGCGCTCAGCTACGCCGACGAGATGTACGCCGACTTCGCCAAGTCCTGGACCACCGACCAGCTGATCCAGCTCGGCCAGCAGCTGGGGATCGAGAACGCGACGTTCGAGCAGGCGCTGCGCGACAACACCTACGCCAGCTGGCTCGACTCGGTCTCCAAGGCCGCCGATGACCGCGGTGTGACCGGGACGCCGACCGTCTACGTCAACGACAAGCAGCTGGATGCCGACAACCTGACCGGCGAGGGCCTGCAGAAGGCCGTCGACGAAGCGGTCGCGGCCGGCTGAGGCCTCATGGGCGCTGACGCACCGAGTCCCCATCGTGACCATGAGTTTCTGGTCGCGATGGACCCGGTCGAGTAGCGTTCCTGCTTGCCATGTCTAGTCTGAACCCCGCCGTGATCGTTCCGGCGTTCATCCCAAGCCCCAGCCAGGGTGTCTGGCACCTCGGCCCGCTGCCGATCCGCGCGTACGCGCTGTGCATCCTGGCGGGTATCTTCGCCGGCTACTGGCTCGGCCGTCACCGCTGGGTCGCCCGCGGCGGTTCACCGACGGTGCTCGCCGACATCATGTTCTGGGCCATCCCGTTCGGTCTGGTCGGTGCCCGGATCTACCACGTCATCACCGACGCCGAGCTGTACTTCGGCGAGGGCAAGCACCCGATCGACGCGCTGAAGATCTGGCACGGCGGCCTCGGTATCTGGGGCGCGGTCGGCTTCGGCGCACTCGGGGCCTGGATCGCCTGCCGCCGGGCCAAGGTGCCGTTCCTGGCGGTCGCGGACGCGATGGCGCCCGGGATCGCGCTGGCCCAGATCCTCGGCCGGTTCGGCAACTACTTCAACCAGGAACTGTTCGGCAAGCCGACCAACCTGCCGTGGGGCCTGGAGATCGCCTTCGACAACCGGCCCATCGGGTTCAAGGACTTCGCCACCTTCCACCCGACGTTCCTGTACGAGGCGATCTGGAACCTCGGCGTGATCGCGCTGGTGATCCTGGTCGGCCGCCGGGTCCAGCTGGGGCACGGGCGGGCGTTCGCGCTCTACGTGGCCGGTTACACCGCCGGGCGGGTCTGGATCGAGGACCTGCGTATCGACAGCGTGAACCACTTCCTCGGCCTGCGCCTGAACGTGTGGACCTCGATCCTGCTGTTCGTCCTCGCCGTCGTCTACCTCATCCTCAGCTTCCGCTACCGCCCCGGCATGGAGGACATCTCCACCGGCCCGGCCGCCGGCCAGCCGTACGTCGAGGCCGACACGCCGACCGACGACGCCGAGCTGACGGACGATGCCGAGCTGACGGACGATGCGAGGAAGCCGGAGGCCACCAAGCCGACCGTCGAGGCGAACAGCACCAACGGGCCCGAGGCAGACGGGTCTCGTGACTGACGATCGGATCTCGGCTTCCGAGGGCGACTCCAGCGGATCGCTCCCGGAAGTCTCCGCCGAGCATCACGGGGATCACACGCACCGGGATGTGAGCGGTGGCTTGTTACGGCCAGCCGTGTTCGGGGCGATGGACGGGCTGGTGTCGAACTTCGCGCTGATCGCCGGTGTCGCCGGCGGCACCGACTCCGGACCCGTCATCGTGCTGGCCGGGCTGGCAGGCCTCGCCGCGGGCGCGTTCTCGATGGCGGCGGGGGAGTACACCTCGGTCGCGTCGCAGCGTGAGCTTGCCCGGGCCGAGATCGAGCTGGAGCGCACGGAGATTCAGCGGCACCCGATCGACGAGGAGATCGAGCTCGCCGAGACCTACCGGGCGAAGGGGCTCGACCCGGATCTGGCCAGCAAGGTCGCCAAGCAGTTCCACACCGACCCGGACCAGGCCCTCGAGGAACACGTCCGGGAGGAACTCGGCATCGACCCGCACGACCTGCCGAACCCGATGGTCGCGGCCGCGTCGTCGTTCATCTGTTTCGCGGTCGGCGCCTTCATCCCGCTGCTGCCGTACCTGCTTGGCGCGAGCAACGTCGTACCGGCCCTGATCATGTCCCTGACCGCACTCTTCGGCGCCGGCGCGATCGTCTCCCGCGTCACCAGCCGGTCCTGGTGGTACTCCGGCCTCCGCCAACTGATCCTCGGTGGCCTGGCCGCAGCCCTCACCTACTTCGTCGGCACTCTGGTCGGTCCGGGCATCTAGACCGGGCGTGTGTGGGTGAACAGACCGCTGTAGGCGTTGAGTGCGGGCTGTCCACCGAGGTGGGCGTAGAGGACGTTGGAGTCCTTCGGGATCTCGCCGTTGCGGATCAGGTCGATCAGGCCGGCCATCGACTTCCCCTCGTAGACCGGGTCGATGATCATTCCCTCGAGCTGACCGGTCAGGCGGATCGCATCGAGGGTCGACTGCACCGGTACGCCGTACAGGTCGCCGGCCCAGCCCTCGAGGACGGTGATCTCGTCGTCGCGCAGGTCCCGGCCGAGCCCGATCAGCTCCGCGGTGGCCCGGGCGATCCGCTCGACCTGGTCGTGGGTCTCCTTCAGCTTGGCGCTCGCATCGATGCCGATCACGCGCCGCGGCCGGTCCTGACCGGCGAAGCCCGCGATCATCCCGGCCTGAGTCGACCCGGTCACCGCGCACACGATGATCGTGTCGAAGAAGACACCGAGTTCCCGCTCCTGCTGCTCCACCTCGTACGCCCACTGCGCGAATCCGAGCCCGCCGAGCTTGTGGTCGGAGGCACCGGCCGGGATGGCGTACGGCGTACCTCCTCGAGCCTTGACGTCGGCCAGTGCCTGCTTCCAGCTGTCCTTGAAGCCGATGCCGAAACCGGCCGGGTCCAGCCGGACCTCCGCGCCCATGATCCGGCTGAGCAGGATGTTGCCGACCCGGTCGTTGAGCGCGTCGGGCCAGTCGACCCAGTTCTCCTGCACCAGCACGGCCTTCAACCCCACCTTCGCCGCGACCGCAGCCACCTGCCGGGTGTGGTTGGACTGGTAGCCGCCGATCGACACCAGTGTGTCCGCGCCCTGGGCGAGCGCCTCGGGGATCAGATACTCCAGCTTCCGCGTCTTGTTGCCGCCGTACGCGAGCCCGGAGTTGCAGTCCTCGCGCTTCGCCCAGACCTTCGCACCCCCGAGATGCGCACTCAGCCGGTCGAGCGGATGGACCGGACTCGGCCCGAACAACAGCGGGTACCGGGCGAAATCAGCCAGTGACATCGTTCCTCCGAAAGTCGGTCGCTCGACGGCGGGCGCCGTGACTAGGGTCAGCCAGATGTTCCCCGGCGAGATCGATGTCCAGCCGTCCACCTACCTCGAACACCTCGGCACCATCTTCGCCCGCTTCGTCTCCGGCACCCAGGGCTCCGGCAACATCTCGTACGGCGTCCGCACCGCCGGCCAGAGGTACTTCGTCAAAACCGCCGGCGACCCCGCTGACCCGAAGCCCTACCTGGATTTCAACGGTCGCGTGGCCCTACTCCGCAACGCTGCCAAGCTCGCGGACGTCGTACACCCGGTGCTGCCAACCCTTCACGCCGTCATCGAGTCGCCGGGCGGACCGATGCTCGTCTACGACTGGCGCGAAGGCGAGCACCTCGGCACGAATCGTGATGACCCCAATAGCGCGCACCAACGCTTCCGGGCACTGCCGGTCGAGGAGATCGTCACCGCCCTCGACGCGCTCTACGACCTGCATGCGCGACTCGACGCGGCCGGCTGGGTCGCGGGCGACTTCTACGACGGCTCCCTGCTCTACGACTTCGAGCACCGCCGGCTCACGGTCATGGACCTGGACAGCTACCACCACGGGCCTTTTCGCAACGACATGGGCCGCATGTTCGGCTCCTGCCGCTTCATGGCCCCCGAGGAGTTCTCCCTGGGTGCACCCATCGACACCCGCACCAACGCCTACGTCCTGGCCCGAGCCGCCCTGGTCTTCCTCTCCGACACGACGCTCGACCGCAACGCCTTCCGCGGCTCCAACGCCCAGTACGCCGTACTCCAGGAAGCCACCACCACGCGCTACCCGAGCTACACCGCCTTCCACCAGGCCTGGACCTCAGCCTGAGGGGTTGGCACACCTTCCGGGGGGCTGAGACAGGAAATAGCCTGTCCCGGCCCACCGGATCCTGTTCAAGTCCAGCCACCCCGGCGCTCAAGGCCACCGGCGACCACGCGGCCGGCTCCGCCGTCTCATCAGGTGAATTTCAGGTGAGGTGGGTGGTTGTGGACGAGGGGTGCTGGGAAGATGAGGGGGCAGGTAGTGAGCGCTTGCTTACAGTGGGTGAGTAGGGCGTTGTGACGGTGGAATGGGCGTCCATCTGTCGGGCGTCATGAGGTAGTCTCGGGACTCCCGGCTTGGGCCAATGTTGTCCCGCGGCCAGTTGTTGACCGTAGGACGACGGGAGCT
>Ga0190270_10000726_pt1 | contig 14671 bp, 10 predicted proteins | sample Popmic320T_FD_133748 | JGI IMG/M metagenome (GOLD analysis project Ga0190270, IMG submission 133748) | Populus adjacent soil microbial communities from riparian zone of Weber River, Utah, USA - 320 T | ecosystem: Environmental > Terrestrial > Soil > Riparian zone | place: USA: Utah | collected... | reverse complement strand
GTCCGGCAGATCGGCTTCTTTGACCATGTTGATCAGCGCTTCGCGCACGTTGATCGGGTTGATGCAATTACCCTTCATGTTGTCGGAGAGCGCGTTGTCCAGGGCCTTCATAATAAAGCGTGTCGAGATGCCCGACATGCCTTCCCGTTTGACGCTTTCGCGAAGCTCCTGAACGTCGACTTTCTTGGTCCGGCCTTTTTCGACCACTTCCTCGCCGTTATAAAGCTTGAGCTTGGTCATGAGGTCGCACTTGTTGGTCGGCTCCAGGCGCGACAGGATCGCGAACATCGAAGCGACTTCCAAGGTGTGCGGCGCGACATGGGCGCGGAAGTCCGAGTTGCGGATGATCTTCTGATAAATCTTCACTTCTTCGGATAGGCGCAGGTTGTAGGGCACGCGTACGGCAACGATGCGGTCGAGGATCGCTTCGTTGGTATGATCGGCTTTGAATTTCTGCCACTCGGCCTCGTTGGAATGGGCGACGATGACAGTGTCGACGTAGACCAAGCCATGGCGGCCCGGCGCCGGCACGACTTTTTCCTGCGTCGCGGTGATCATACAGTGGAGATACTCGATCTCGTTTTTAAATACTTCGATAAACTCGACGACACCGCGGTTGCCGACGTTTAACGCGCCATTGAGTTCCAACACTCGCGGGTCGCCTTCTGAATAGAGATCGAGCTTCGAAATATCTTCGCTGCCGATCAGCACGGAGGTGTCCTGGTTGTTGGGGTCGACCGGCGGCACCACGCCGATACCGACCCGCGCGCGTTTGGAAAACTCCATCGTGCGCACCGGAAACTCTTCGTATTTCCCGGCGAACTCGTTTTGTAGTCGGTAGCGGCACACTGGGCAGAGGTCGCCTTCGATGTGGACGCCGAGCATTTTCTCAAACTCTTTACGGAGATGGCGCGGAATCAGATGCAACGGTTCTTCGAACATCGGACAACCGTCGATGGCATAAAACGGATCGCTTTCTTCCAGGCCGCGATGCAACTTTTCGGCCAGCGAGCTTTTACCCGAGCCGACTGGACCCATCAAGTAAAGCACCTGGCGGCTCTCTTCGCCTTTCAGCGATGCTGCGTGGAAATAGCGCACGATCTGCGAGATGGTTTTTTCGATGCCGAAGAATTCTTCAGCAAAAAAATCATAAAGTTTTACCGATTCATCTTTATAGAGCCGTTGGACATGGGGATCATGGTTTTCGTGGATGTCGCGGATGCCAGTTTTGATTAGGGTGTCGTAGAGGCGGGCGTGGGCTAATTTTGTTATCGATGGGTCCGACTTTACTTTATCGAGATAACCGAGCAGATTGCCGCGCCACGATCGCGCTTGATGCTCGTCGCGGTCTTTCTTGATCAGTTTTTCAAATTCCTTATTATGGTCCATTCCAACAGCCTCCCTTTTTTGTATCGCTAAAGAAAGTCGTTAATTTGAACGTACTCATGGAGCCAAACCCTGGATGTGTGGGAAATAGCAATGCGCTGTGAGCGATGACGGGGCACCAAGCAGACGAAAACACTATGCGTGATTCGTGCATCACCTTGAATAAAATAAGCGGCGAAAAAAGGAGACGATGCCGGTAACGGCGCGAAGGGTTCTCTGGGAGTATGTTACGGCTCGCACACGACCTCCTTTTGTGATGCGGTCGGCTCGCCAATTGGCATTCTAGTCGTTAGACGACAGCCAAGAACATGATCTTCAGTACACCCGATGTTCGACGAGGTTTATTGAAACGTTATTTCGCGTTAAAGTCAAGAATATTCTGGGTTTATCGTCGAGAAAACGATCGTTGATTGCATCGTCCGATGGTTATCAAGCGTCGCATCCTCTGTTACAATGATCGACGAACGCGAGCAGCGGTTGAAAATCATTATCGCGGTGAGTGTCGATTACTATGACGCAAGAAGCGCTACAGATCGAACCGGGCCTGAGATGGTACGCCATCCAAGCCAAAGTCAATCGTGAAAAGGATGTCGAGAGACGCTTTAACGATTTGCACTTGGAGGTATTTTTGCCGTGGATGCGGGCGCGCCGGCGCATCGGCAGCAAATTTCACTGGGTGATGGTGCCATTGTTTCCCGGTTATGTATTCTCCCGGCTCGATATGGTTCTGTCCGGAAAAGCCGCGCGTTATTCACCCGGAGTGAAAGACTTTCTAACCTTCGGCAGCCGGGTTGCCGAAGTGTCGGAAGAGATCATTGAAGGCTTGCGAGAGCGCTGCCCCGGCGGGATTGCCGAGATCGATCCGGTCAAAGCCAAGCCTGGTGATACCGTGCGCATCAATGAAGGTCCATTCTCCGGCCTCGAAGCGATTTTCGATGAAAAGCTCAAAGGCAGCGAACGCGTCGCCGTGCTGCTCGAAATTCTCGGGCGCCAGACCCGCATCGTCCTGCCGAGCGAAACCATTGCGAAGGTGTAGTCCAAACCGTGCTGCTTTCCTACGCGTCCCAGGCGCGCTCGACTCATTCCTTGACAGCGTTCGACCAGCCCTGATAAAGCCCCCACATTGAATTGAGCTCGTGAGGGGGATCGAATGGGTCACCATTCTCGGCAACGGCGGCTGCTCTTTTTCATTACGGCTATTTTGGCTCTTGTCCTGTTAGGCCAGACTTTGGTGTCGTCCGGCCGCTGGTTGAATCAACCGTTCCCGGGATTTTTTATTTATCAAAACTTGACGGTCGCTCCATACTCCGTTCCCGGTTGGGACGGAATGGCGGCGGGATTGCAGTCCTTGGATCGTGTCGTCAGCGTCGGCGGCAGTGTGCTCAACGGCCGCGCCGAGCTCTATGACCGCGTTCGTCATCTTCCGGCGGGCTCAAAAATCAATTATCAGGTGATGCGCAACACTCAGCGGCTTGACCTGACGATTACGTCCAAGAGTTTCACTGTGCGCGACTGGCTGTTGAGCTTCGGTATCTATATCGTCATTGGCCTGGCGTTTCTCGTCATCGGCGTCGTGCCGTATTTTTACCGAGCGCCGTCGCCGGTGGCTTTGCCGCTTTGCTTCATGGTCATGGCGGTGTTCGTATGGTTTCAGACCACGTTCGATTTCATGACCGAGGGTTGGCTGCCCAAAGAGATCCGTATCTTCGCGCTGTGCCTGACACCGAGCGCGGCGATTCACTTGGCGCTGCTGCTCAGTCGAGGCCAGCGCAAAACGGCGCCCAATCGGCTTGTCGTGGCATCGATCTATGGTGCCGGCGCCGCCATCGCCCTGCTCAATAGCTGGAGCTATTTCGCCGCGGTGGAGACTTGGCGGCTGTTATTTCGTATGGCTTACGGTTATGTCTTTGTCGGCGCGCTGGCGTTCTTGGTGATTACCGGAAGGGCGTTACGTTATTCGGAGTCTGATTTGGAACGTTCGCGGTTGCGCGTCATGTTCGTCGGCGCACTTGCCGGTTTTTTACTCCCCGCGCTGACCACGGTTTTGACGATTACGCTGCAACTGCCGATCCCTTACAATCTGGCGTTGGTGCCGACGGTTTTCTTTCCCATCTCGGTCGCTTACGCGCTACTAAAATACACTCTCTTCGATCTTGGCAGGGTTTTTAAGATAGCCCTCAGCCGCGTCGCCTTGCTCGTTGTCTTGTTCGCCCTCTATGCCGGCGTGGCATTTCTGGTCGCGCCATGGGCCGGCGAGAGTATCGAAGATCCGTTGGTTCTGATGTTGTTTGCCGTTCTCGTCGTACTTCTATTCAATCCATTGCTCGGTTGGCTGGAAGGAGTCGTCGATCGCTACATCTATCAGCAAGACTACGACCCAGAGAAAGTGCGCGGCGAAGTGAGCCATTTTCTCCGCACTTTGTCCGCCGCCCCAGCTATAGCTATGGGATTCCTCGACCGCGTCGTTACGCCGCTCAGCATCGAGCGGGCCGAGCTTTTCTACCGAACGAAAGATGCCGATCAATGGTTGACGGCCGCGACGGATGCGCCGGGCGAGAAGCTGCTCGCGGGCGCAGCCGACGAGCGCGATTGTTTGGCTCTCTGGAAAGATCATGACTGGCGCGTGATTTCCCACGATGAAGTGTCGACCGACCCGCAGTTCGGCGAGCGCCGGGAACGGATGCTGCAACTTTTCGAGCGCAGGCGCGCGCAACTTTTGCTGCCGCTGGTGTACCAGCGTGAAGTTCGCGGCTTCGTGTCGTTTAGCGCCAAGCGATCGGGCCGTGAGTATAGCGCCGCCGATTACCGTTTACTGTCGACACTGACGGAACAATTGGCGTTGTCGCTGGAAAACGGCAGGCTCTACGAAGAGTCGCTACAGGCCTATCGCCGCGTCGAGGAGAGCAATAAGAAGTTGATCGAAAGCGATCGCGTCAAAAAGGACTTCGTCGCCAACATCTGCCATGAACTGCGCACGCCGATCACGACGATTATTGGATTCGGTGAAGTCCTGCGTGAATTCACAATTCCGGTGGATGCACGCGCGATTCTCGACAAGCTGGTGAACAATGGTCAAGAGCTGTCGAGCTTGATGGACAATCTGATGAATTATTCGCGCATGGAAGCGAAGATCTCCGGCACCGCAGCGCAGTTCGAGATCGTCAAGCTCAAAGAAATATTGGGCGCGCTTGAAATGATGACCCAGCGCTTGATCCGGGCGCGGCCCATCGAGTTCGGCATACACATCGAATCGGCCATCGATACCATCGAGAGCGACGGCCAAAAGGTCCAACAGATACTCGTCCAACTGCTCACCAACGCGCTGAAGTTTACCGAAAAAGGCCGCATCGATTTGTCGATCCGAGAACAGCGTGAGCGTGGCACTCTTGAAATCGCCGTGGCCGATACCGGTATCGGCATCAAGCGCGAGGATCAGGAACTTATTTTTGAGGACTTCCGCCAGCTCGACGGTTCGTCGACGCGTCACTACGGCGGCACTGGACTTGGACTTGGCCTTTGTAGGAAATTCGCAGCGGCTCTCGGCGGCGAGATTGAAGTGGCCAGCGAAATAGGCGTCGGCAGCGTGTTTAAATTGTTATTGCCGGTGCGCCCGGCGCAAACCGCGGAACGCTTCGCAGCTTAGGGCGCGACGAAATGGTTGCAGTGATTTTGCGCGAGTCCTGTGTTACATTCGCGCCACCAACACAGAAAGGTAGAAAGCGTTTATGTCCCAGTTACGTCAATTGGTAATCGCCGCCGAAGATCCTGTCCGTTTGGCCGGCTTCTACCAAGAGGTCTTCGATCTCGAAAAGATTGAAGAAAACGCCGCCGTGGTGTTTCTCTCCGATGGCACGTTCAACTTGTCGTTGATGCGCGAGACCGAGCCGGCGAAGCAAGGATTTCGCCACCTGGGTTTCGACACCACCCGCGCCGAGTCGGTGCGACTAAAACTGGCCCATGTAGAGACCGCTGACCGCGAGGTTCACGAGGTGAATTCCGCCGCCGGCATCGATCACGAGCTGCATGATCCCGACGGTAATCTGATCGGTATTTCACGGCGCGCTTTTGATGTTGCCTACCAGCAAAGACCGGTGCCGATTCGCCACATCGCGCTCTACACGCCCAATCCCCAGCGCATGCGCGACTTTTATTGCAGCGTCCTTGACATGAAGGAAGTCGAGCGCACCGATCGCTCATCGATTTTCGTCTCCGACGGCTATTTCAACTTGGCGCTCTTGTACCAAAGGAAAGAAGAACCCATGGGGCTCAATCATTTTGGCTTTCATGTCAAAAGCAATGAAGAGATGCAGGCCCGCGCGGAGAAGGCCGGTGTGCGCCGCGGCGCCAAGCGGCCCGACCGCATTCCCTTCGCCGAATATCGCGTGCATGATCCCGAGGGCAACGGCATCGATATCTCGCAAAAGGGTTGGCATGTATGACCAAAGCGTTACCGGGTCGAGGATCGCTGATGGAGGATAGATGATCGCGGTTTTCTATCCTCAATTTTCCATCCTCTATCCTCAACCCTGCGAGTTCGCTATCTTGGAACGCTGAGTCGAGCAAACGTCATGAATAGCGAAAATTTCTTGGAAGAAATCCTGACGCCGGTGCATGAGTTTTGCCGCCAGCTCGACGCCAAACCGCCGGCCTATTGTTACGTGCCGCTCGGCACGGATGCGGAACGCATTCGGGTCATGCAGAGCCGGCTGTTTAACGAATTGCGAGCCGCGGATTTATTCGGCACCTGGCTCAGGACGACGCCGGAGCTCGACGTCAAAGCGACGATGGCCGAATCAGCTCACGAAGAGATGGTCCATGCGCAATTATTGTCCAAGCGGCTTCGCGACCTCGGCGCCGAGCCGTTCGACTACAGGCCGCTGCCGGCGCAGATCGCCATGTTCAACGCCATGGAAGGGCTCAACGAAACCTGCGAGCGCATCGCCGGACTATCGTTGGCCGGGGAGACCGTCGCCAACTACTTGATCCAAATGTGTCTTAAATCGCCGGACGTGCCCGAGTGGATCAAGCAGCCCTATCGCAAGATCACCGAGGACGAAGAAGGTCACGGTAGTGTGCCGCAAGAATTTCTCAAACGTTATGCCATTACGGAAGAGCGCCAAGACAAAGTGCGCCGCGCGGTGGCGATGCGCATGGTTTTGTTCCGCGAGTATCTCGCCAGTTTGGACCGCTGGTCGATGGGAATCGATCGGTGGTAAAGGTCGACAATTTTTACGGTTTAGTATTACAGTAGCGTGAATTAAAAAATGGATAGGAGAGATTGATGAAGATTCTGTTCTTCGACGATTTCAAACTCGGCGTGGTCAAGGGCGACAACGTCGTCGACGTATCGGCTGTGGTGCACGATATTCCACACCTTGGGCCGCATGATTTGATTAGCGGTTTGATCGAGCGCTTCGCTGATCATCGCGGCGCCTTGGAAAAGGCGGTTGCGGCCGGCACCGGCGTGCCGCTCAAACAGGTGCGCATTCGGCCGCCGCTGCCGCGGCCGGTCAATATCGATTGCATGGCGGTAAACTATATGGAAGACGGCACGCGCAAAGAGCCGGCGCCCATCAACGCCTTTCATAAATCACCGGGCTCCGTCATTGGCGACGGCGACACGATGATATTGCCCGATGTGCCTGCGCCGATCTTCGAAGGCGAGGCCGAGATGGCGCTCGTCATCGGCAAACGCGCGGACAACGTGCCTGCCGCTAAGGCGATGGATTACGTCTTCGGTTATTTGAATTTCATCGACGGCTCGGCGCGCGGCTTGCCGCCGGCGGGAAACACTTTTTATCAAATGAAATCGCGCGCCACTTTCGGTCCCATGGGACCTTATATCGTGACTGCTGACGAAATTAAGGACCCGCATAATCTCCAGGTCCGATTGTGGAACAACGGCACTTTGATGCAGAACTACAACACCAGTGACATGGCGCATAAAATTCCCCGCTGCATCGAATGGATTACGTCGATCCATCCGCTCGAGGCGGGCGACGTGCTGGCGTTGGGCACCAACCACCGCGGCCTCAATCCGTTTCAGGACGGCGACCAGATCGAGATTGAAACCGAACCGCTGGGCCGTCTGCATGTGAAAGTTCGCGATGATCTCAAGCGTACTTGGGCGCGGGAGACCCGCCTGCAACGCCACGACAAAGGGGAGGAAGGTCACACGTCGCAGCTTACCGGCAAATATGCCAAAGCTTAGTGCGTGCGATCGCGATTAAAGGCTATCTTGGACCGGCGAGCTGCGCGCTTGACGCCGCGCAGCTCGCCGGATTATTCCGCTGTTAATTTCACGCTGAGTCGTAGCGATATTCATTGACGCCCACAGTGATTTCTTCACCTGATCGCATCTCACGCCGACACCAGCTACGGCCGCTCAACGGAGCGTTGTGGTTCGTGTTGTGCGCGCTCTTGTCGTGCACAACTGTCAGCGCGCCGCCCCAGGATCCGGGATTCTACCCAGGCCAGCTGCGGATCGTTAAAGCGCAAAACCTGTCGGAAGAGCAACGGCGGGTCGAGGCGCGCTTCGCGGCATATTTAGAAAGCCGCACCGATGAGGCGATTGCCCGCTATCACGCCAAGTACGGCACGGAGATCAACACCGACAACGTGCGCGAGCTGTCCATCGACTATGCGCCGGGCGGAATGGATGCGGAGGATGGCGCCACGGTAAACGCGCGCACGCGCTGGGGCGATGCGGTGCATGAACCGGCGAGCGCGCTGACCCGGGAGATTTACCGCCGCGCGCTGCTTAAAAAAACCCCGCCGAAGCGGCGCCGGCAGGTGGTTTTTGTCGTCGGCGGCGCCGGTGTTGGCAAGACCACGAGTATCCGCAACCTCTCGGACCTACGCAATGCGGTGGAAGCCTCAGAGATCGTTTACGATACCATTTTCGCCGGCTATCGTTCAGCGTTAGAGCGTGTCAATCAAGCCCTCGATGCCGGACGCATGGTGAGTCTGGTGTTTGTCTATCGCGATCCAATGGACTCTTTTATCGACGGCATGCTGCCGCGCGCCAAACGCGGCGGCCGAACGTTACCGTTGGATGTCTACGTCAATTCTCACGTCGGTGCGCTGGAAACTTTTCCCAGGCTCGCTGACAACTTTAAGGACGACCGCCGGCTTTCATTCGCCGTCATCGATAACAGCCGGGGCATGGCCAACGCAGTGGTGGCTGATGTCGACTTCGTCAAGTCGACGGCGCGCAAGTTTTCCCGCGAGACATTAAAACTCGAGGTCACGCGGGCATTGGAGCAAGCTTATGAAAAGGGCAAAAAAGGCGACCAGGACGGAATTTCTGAAATGCTCTACCGAGCAATTAAAGGCGATGGATCTTGACACTTACACGAAACATCTGGCTGGCGCGATGGTCGAAGCGCTCAACTCGACCACCGAGCGGGAAAAATCGTCAGGCGGCGGCAACGATAAAAAGCGCAAGTGAGGGGTTGGCGTGAAGTTTGTGACCTGGCTATCGAAAAAGTCCATCGGGCAAGTTCTTTATCGATCGCTTGCCGTTTCGATTCTAGTTGGAGCGGGAGTCGCTCATGGGGCGGAAAACGACGACTCGGAGCGCACCGCACAGGCGATCTACAAGGAGCTGGTCGGAATCGAACGAAGCGTTCATCGGACGGTGCGCCAAACTGAGGGCGCCGAGAGGATTAGCAAGACATTGGATGAGCTGATGGGCAAATACGATTTGACGCCGCGCAGCAGTGATTGCCCGGTGTTTTTTGCCCAGGCAACCGTGCAATCGCAATTCAGCGGGTCAGGTATATTTCAAAAGGCGAGCATTAGTGATGTTGCGGCCATGTTGAAATCTGGAAAAATCACGCCGGATGCCGTGCCCGTCAGTTTCGTTTGGTTGGACGGTAAGCGAGTGACGGTAAACAATCGCTCGCTGACCGCGCTCTATAAGGCGGGACTGCGGCCGGCAAAATTAATCGATCAATCGGGAAAGTTGCGTCGGCAAGGCAGTGAGTCGCTCGAATCAGTACTGCAACGGATTGATGGCATGGCGGGTAAACCGTCGACGGAAATGCTCGTACGCGTCGCCGGCCGCGATAGCGCTGGAACGTGGCGGGAAGCCATCGACTGGCGCGCTCCCATCGGCGAGATCGTCAGCATGCCGGAGGAATTGTTGGCCCATGCCCGAGTCTGCGATAAAAGCGCTGGTAAGTAACCGTCCAATGAGTTTTGCTAAAAAGCTGAAGCTAACTGCAAATTCGCTCCGTGCGCCGGCAGATTTCTGTCGCGTTCTCGCCGGTACTGGGATCGTTTTGCTGGCGTTGCTGATGGTGTCAAGCGCGAGCTTGGCTCAACCGGCCGGCAGCCTGCTGTATTTCGCCAATGAGGAATTTAGACTTGCCAAGGTCATCGAGCGCAAAGAGATTTTAGATTATCGGGTTGTTGCGGCAGGAGAGCGTCGCTATCGCGAAACGTTTTTCGACAGCGCCGACCTATACCTTTTCGAACGGCGCATGTTTTATCGCGTTAAAGACGGCTTTGATGGTAAAGCGCGAGTCGAATTCTACGCCGGTCATTCTGCTAACAAGGACTCTGCCGCGAACATCGTTCATTCCGCGGCGCTCCCTGCTCGTACGGTGCTGGCGGTTGGCAATGGGCAGCTGGACGATCCAGCGTTGCGCAGCGGTCTGCCCGTGCCTACTACTCGGGAGTTCAAAAATATTCTGCTGACGGCGGAGTACGCCAAACACAGCGTCACGCTGGAACGCCGCGGAAAAGCGGAATTCTTAGTCAGCCTGTTGGCAGGCACCTTCGTCGGCGTTAGTGGAAAAAAAATTCAGATAGGGTTTCTCGCGCTGGAGATTCAGCCCATCGCGAGCCGCGTCACAGCGGTCCATTTCGGCGAGATCAAACGCATTGTAGATTCCTTGTCGGCGGAGGTGCGCCTCGCGCCCGATCCCATGACGCTTTACAGCCGTGGTATCGAAAAGGCCGTTTTGCTGCGACCGGATGAACGGCGGCTCCAACCGCTGCGTGTGGTTGGCGGCGCTAGGGGCAGCGGCTTCGATCAATTCGATCAGCCGGATGCGGTCGCCTTTACACTCGACGGGCGATTGGTGGCGGGGGATACCGATAACGCGCGCTTCAAGATTTACAGCTTCGGCGAACAAACCCAGTCAGTGCAAATCATCGGCGCCGAGGGAACAGCTGCCGGAGAATTCGGCCATGGGCTGGCGGCGACTCTCGGGAGCTTTAAGATTTTCCATCAAGTGCAAGGCATCGCTGTCGATAGCAACGGTCTGATTTATGTCATCGATCAGGGTAATCAACGCATTCAGCTATTCGATGGCGCAGGCAAAGTGCAGCCGGAGAAAAATATCCCCTTTCGTTTTTGCACAAAGGAAGCGCCGCGCTGCGCCGACGGTCTGTGGCGACCGAGTAATAAAATTGAATACAACGGCATCCAAGGAATCGCTATCGATGCCGATGGCGGGGTGTACATTTCCGATAAGGGCACGAGTCGCGTTTATCGGCTCCTGCCCGGCGGTAAGCGGGACCCAAATTTTAATTTGCAGGAAGTGGAGCCGGCGAGCGGCGAGCCCATGCTCAAGGAACCGGAATCGCTCGTGCTGCATCAGAATAAGCTGTTTGTCTCCAACGAGGGCAGCGGTGAAATCAAGATGTTCGATCGGAGAACCGGCAGGGCGATCAGACCGGGCGCGGGATTCGGCGCCCAAGTTTTCAGCGGCAAGGCGGAAGGGCTCGCGGTGACGGGTGATTATCTATTCGCCGTCGATGTGCAGAACACGCGTATCGCGGTGTTCGATTTGACCGGCGAGAATCCTAAATATTTGTTAGGTTTCGTCGGCGACTTTCAGTCGGCTGACGGTATCGCCATCGACCCCACCGGGAAATATGTCGCCATCGCCGATCAGGGCAATTTGCGCGTTCTCTTGTATTCGTTGCCAGAGATGTTGCGCCATTTGGCCGGCCTTAAGAGGTGAGTTAATCATCATCACATTATTGTGGCCATTCGGCATGCCATCGGTTATACGAACGAAAATACTTCAACGGGGACAACTCATGAACAAATCGAGTCTGATCGCTGTCAATTAGCTTAATTCGCAAATCGAGGTAGAGCCGTTCGTTGCAAAAGGTCAGTATGCCGAGCGGTCATTGTTTTTGACGACCACTCACATACGAAAAAGGGAAAGCAAATGAAAACCACTAAGCGGGCGCTCAAGATGAGCAATCAGCAAACGAAAAAATCGACCATCGACCGGCCGCAGAATCTCGGCAAGCCGCAAATGAAATGGGGCAGCGACGTGGTCGCCGAAGTCACGCGTCGGCTCGACCTTAAGTATATCGCGCTGGTGCCTGGCGCCAGCTATCGCGGTTTTCATGACAGCATCGTCAACTATCTCGGTAACGACAATCCGCAGATGGTTATCTGTCTGCACGAGGAGCACGCGGTTTCCATCGCCGATGGTTATGGCAAAGTAACCGAGACGCCGATGGCGGTGGCGTTGCATGCCAACGTCGGCCTGATGCACGCGACCATGCCGATCTTCAATGCCTGGTGCGATCGCACACCGATGATTATTTTTGGCGCTAACGGACCGGTGGACGCGCACCGGCGCCGGCCGTGGATCGATTGGATTCATACGGCGAAGGACCAAGCGTCGATGATCCGCAATTACACCAAGTGGGACGATCAGCCGGCGTCGGCCCAAGCGGCTGTGGAGTCGGTGTTGCGAGCCAATCAGATCAGCCGGACGGCGCCCTACGGACCGGTTTATATTTGCCTCGATGCCGGTCTGCAGGAAGCGCTGCTCACCGAGGAGATCTCGATTCCTGATCCGGCGCGTTTCCGACCGGCGCCGACGCCCGCGGTGCCCGCCGATTCATTGGCGCAAGTCGTCAAAGCAATCGGCAAAGCAAAGTTTCCACTGATTCTCATGGGCCGGGTTTCGCGCAAGCAAGCGGACTGGGAACGGCGCGTGCGTTTCGCCGAAGCGATCGGCGCCGCCGTTTTGACCAGCAGCAATGATCCAGCGGCTTTTCCGACTACACACGCGTTGCATGTCGCGCCGCCCTGCGTGCGGCCGAACAAAGGCGCGATGTCGCTGATCGAAAAAGCGGATTTGATCATCAGTCTGGATTGGTTGGACCTTGCCGGTATCTTGCGTCTGGCCCTTGGCGATGCGCAAACCCAGAAGCCGACCGGTAAGACAGTCGTTCACTGCTCCGTTGATAATTATCGCACCAATGGTTGGAGCATGGATCATCAGGCGCTCGCTGCCGTCGACATACCCATTCTCGCTGAGCCCGATCAATTGGTTGCGCAGTTGCTCGAAGCAATGGCCGTCAAGCATGACGGCAAGATCAAGCGCCGGCCGGCAATGAAACAGCTTGGCCATTGGAATCAGGCGTCCTTAGTCGCCGCTGCCGCAAAAGGCGGTACGCGGATGACCCAGTGGGACATGGCGATGACGGTGCGATCTTTTGCTAAAAACAAACCGGTGACGTTCTCGCGTCTGCCGATCGGCTGGCCGGGAGAAGCTTACGATTTCGACGGCCCGCTGTCGTTTATGGGCAATGACGGCGGCGGCGCCGTCGGTACCGGTCCGGGACACACGATCGGCGCGGCCTTGGCGCTCAAAGACAGCGGCCGGCTAACCGTTGGTGTGCTCGGCGACGGAGATTATCTGATGGGTGTCAACGCACTGTGGACCGCGTCGCATTTCGATATTCCGGTGATGATCGTGGTGGCCGACAACCGGTCTTATTTCAACGACGAGATGCACCAGGAGCGGGTCGCGCAAATGCGCAGCCGTCCGGCGCAAAACCGCTGGATCGGCCAGCAGATCGACAATCCGCGCGTGGATTTAGTATCGATGGCGCAGGCCCAAGGTTTCGACAGCGAAGCGCCGGTGTCGAGCGTTGAAGATTTGGCAAAGGCACTCAAACGCGGCGCCGAGGTCGTTGCCAACGGTGGGCGCTATTTCATCGATTCGATGATCGAGCCAGGTTACGCCGACAGCGGCCCGGATCAGCGCTCGGGCGGCGAGAAAAAATAGTTGCCGGGCGCAACGTGACGGCGTGAGCGAAATTGGCGCAATGGTCCGACGATTGATCTAGGCTGCGCGACAAAGGTGTGATCATGCTGCGCGAGCTGATGAAGAATGAAATTGCTAGAGTTCAGCGCGGGGAAGAGCCGATCGGCGTCTACCGAGATGCCAATCACGCCATGATCGAGACAAACGTGGATGAAGGGGTGCGGGCAGATGCGCAGCGACGCGCGCTCGCCTTCGCAAGGCTCCTATCAAAATGATCTGGCTAAGCGCTACCAAAGTGGTGCGCGGTGAGCCGGTTCTTCTCGTTAACGTTTTGCCGTGTCAGTTGTAGAGCGGGGCGAGCACAAGAATTGCGGCGATTACTTTCTTGATCTGTCGAACGCAGAAACCGAAGAGTTTGGAATTGGCAGCTTGCCGCACAGCCGTAGGCAGGTGGCCAAGCGCAATGCGGGTCAGTCAAGCTGGATTGTTATGTGAAGACCGGTCGGTATCTATGATCGGTGCGAATTTCGCCACGTTTTTGCTGCCCGGTGCCTTAGTGGTTGTATCGTCGAACTTTGAACCTGAAAGGCGATCGGTTAATCCCGGTCGGCTGCTCAGTTTAGGTCGACGCTCAGGTCCGGTTCTTTGCCGGCTGAAACCGAGGGCTTGCGTCGGTTCGGATTGCGCAAGATCTGCAGTGACTTCTGTTCGATTTGGCGGATACGTTCGCGTGTGACGGCAAATTTCTCGCCAAGTTCTTCCAGTGTGTAGTCACGCCGCAGCTCGATTCCGAAGCGCATCCGCAGCACGGTTTCTTGGCGCGGCGTGAGCACGGCCAACGCTTTTCTCACTTCAGCACACACCATGCCGTCCATGACGCGGCTTTCCGGTTCAGGGTTGATGCGATCTTCGACAAAATCGCCGAGCTCATCGCCGTCTTCCCATACCGGAGTCTGAAGCGATACCGGATCGCTGTGAGTCTGCACTAGTTTAAACATATCGGCGACCGACATCCCCAACTCTGTGGCGAGCGCCTCGGGGCTCGGATCGTGGCCGAGTTTACGTTGCATCTCACGCGCGGTTTGGAGCACTTTATTGCGCGACTCGACGCGATGCACCGGGATGCGGATGGTTTTTCCGGTGTCGATCAAGCCACGAGTGATGCCTTGACGAATCCACCAACTCGCATACGTGGAAAATCTAAAACCGAGACGGTAATCGAATTTATCGACGGCGCGCATGAGACCCAAGTT
>Ga0190270_10000725_pt1 | contig 14691 bp, 13 predicted proteins | sample Popmic320T_FD_133748 | JGI IMG/M metagenome (GOLD analysis project Ga0190270, IMG submission 133748) | Populus adjacent soil microbial communities from riparian zone of Weber River, Utah, USA - 320 T | ecosystem: Environmental > Terrestrial > Soil > Riparian zone | place: USA: Utah | collected... | reverse complement strand
TTTCTTTTTTAAGATTGACTATTCCTTTTAGTGGGGCATTAATCGCTGCCTATTTTATCCCATCTTATACCGGTCTTATTTATGCGCTTTCTTTATTCATAGTCTACATCATCACTGATATCCTGATCAGCCGTTATCTTGGTGTGCCTTTATATTCCACGCCTTCTATTGGCAGTTTGAAATTATACGTGGATACCCTGCCGTTGGGATTAGTGACTATTTCGCAATACATGATCGGGCTCGGCCTTCTACTTGTTGCACCTTACTTTTACCCGGATGAAATCCTGGGAATTGTATTTGCCGGATTAAAATTCTACGTTCTTTACAAAGGGGTGTTGCGAATTATTCACCAGGCTTTTATTCAGGATATGACAAATGAGCGGGTATGCCTGAAAGTGGATCAGTTGTCGCTTATGATAGGCTTCTTGTTTTTGCTCTCCGTACTTTTCTTTCCAACCTCGTTTATCAGTTTCTTTTTCGGGCAACAGGCACTTGCTGAGAAATTATTCTTCCAGCTTTTGGGTGTGTCGGCAATTATTTATTCATTCTTCCTGAGTATGTCAACTACTGCGCTCCTGCAAAAAAAAGACAGGACTTATTCTATGCTTATGGTGATTGCCGCTGTTGTTACGATTCTCACTTCAATTTTCTTATCCTTTAACCTGCCAACAACCACATCTTTGGGAATAAGCCTTTGCGCTGGAGAATTTGTTATGATGAGTGGGCTGATTTGGATGGCATCAAGTGAAAAGAGGATTGGAAAACGATTGCTTTTCCTGGCGGAAATTTCCTTGTTAACGGTCATCCCATTTATTTCAAGTCGCTTTTTGGGTGACGAGTTTGGCTTCTATATTGCAAGCCTGGCACTGGTTGGTTTAATACTGTTATTTTTACACCATAAGAAATTCCAGTTATAAAATTCTCATCCCTGGATGATCCTTATGACGATATGGACTAAACAAGCGGCTCATGACTGAAAGCAAGCTGAACCTTTTTTTAAAGCATCAGAGTTTTCAACCGGGCATTCTCAGCATCTTCATCAATCCATTTTATTTTATCAGACGTGATCTCTATAAAAACATAAAGCGATTCGCTCCTCAACTTCAAGGTAAATTACTTGATTATGGCTGTGGGCGTAAGCCTTACGAGAACTTATTTGAGGTGCGGCAGTATATTGGAATAGATATTGAACAAACAGGACACGATCACAAACTTTCCAAAGTTGATGTTTACTTTGATGGGCGTACGATTCCATTTCCCGCAGGAGAGTTTGATGCTCTTTTTTGCAGTGAAGTGATAGAGCATGTATTTAATCCGGATGAAATTATTCCGGAAATGCACCGGGTTCTAAAAATAGGAGCAAGGATCCTTCTTACAGTTCCTTTTTGCTGGAACGAACATGAGGTGCCATATGATTACGCGCGGTATAGTTCTTTTGGAATAACTCATCTGATGGAGAAGCATGGATTCAAAATTTTGGAATTCAGGAAATCAGGAAATTTTGCGCGCGTAAACTTTCAACTCTGGGCCTTATACTTTTTTGAATTGTTCAGGAGATTCGGAAGAACAGGATATATACTTTCCTTGATATTCATTGTCCCCATCAATCTTCTTGGATCAATTTTCCTATTCCTGTTACCCAATAACCAGTCTTTATATTTTAATAATATCCTATTGGCAGAGAAGATCAATTCCCACGCATGATGAAAAAAGAGACCATAGCATATCTCATTTTCACAGCCTGCCTGTTGTATATTATTTCGCCCTGGTTCTTTGCGAGGAAGTTATTTTTCAATGAGCTTATTTCCTTGACCGGGTTCCTCGTTTTGGCATACAAGCGCTTTCGCATTTCCAATGATCCAATTAGCATTTCTATCATATTGCTGCTCCTCTGGACGGCCTTTCACGGCTTAATCTCAATATTCAGAATGGACAGCATTTATTATTATTTACGCAATTTGGTGATCGCTTATTCTGTGATGGCTTTCTTTATCGGGTTCTATTGCCTGCCCTACCTCGCGAATTATCTCAAGAAAATACGGAGTCTCCTAAGGCTGTACATTGGCATCTTTATTTTGATCAGGCTCCCGAGATATCTGTTTGAAAGATTTGGCATGGCTGTTCTTTTTCCTGCTCTTTTCAAGAAAGCCTCGTACAAATGGATGCCGCATATACTGGTTGCCTTGAATATTGTCTATGGAATTGTTTATGATGCCTTTACTATTCTGATTCTTTCTGGTTTTTATATCTTGCTCTTCTTGTCACCAGGATATAAATTTTTCCTTCGATTTGTTTTTGTTTGTGTTCTGGCCTTTTCAATAATTTTCATATACCTGCAACCCAACCTCTCTCTTATTAGTAACCGGTATAGTCCATATCACACAGCAGGTATTTACGATGTAGTCAATTCTCATCCGCTGCTGAGCATTGATGGGAATAATACCTGGCGACTAGTACTCTGGAAACAAATTATTGTTGATGATTTTCCGGGGAATCTTTTTGGATTTGGATTTGGAACTCCTGTTTTGCAGTATTATCCCGTTGAGGATGTGCAGAAGATTCACTCACTGCCTTATGTTCTCGGCGCGCACAATTCATTTGTTTACCTGTTCGGTAGGCTGGGAATCGTTTACCTATTCCTGGCAGGATTAATCTATTTGGTGATAGTGAAAGAATATTTTGAGTACAAACGCTATTATGTTGAGAATAACCAGGAGTTGATCTTTTTGAGCTTTTTTGCAATTTCAATAATAGCATTGTTCAATACTGTGATGGAATCTCCAGTGTATGCGGCGGTATATTGGTTGATCCTGGGATTTACGGCCAGGTGCATAGCAGACAGAAAAAGATCAAGAAGCAAGAATGAGGATATTATTCATACATAACCAATATCAGCAGGCAGGAGGTGAAGATGTAGCCGTGGCAATGGAAGCTGGCCTGCTGAAAGTGAATGGTCACGAGGTAAGAACAATCATTTTTCAGAATATAAATCCAACAAGCGGATTCGACAAATTAATAAAAGCGGGGCAGGCTATTTATAATCCTTCGGCTTACCGGCAAGTGAAGAAAGAGATCGATGACTTCGGGCCAGATCTGATTCACGTACATAATCTCTTTTATGTTGCCTCGCCTGCTGTTTTGTTCGCAGCCAGTCGGTTAAAGATTCCCGTTATACTTACCCTACACAATTATCGGTTGGTGTGTGCCAATGCGCTCCTGCTGCGGGATGGCCGGACTTGCGAATTATGTGTTAATAAAACTGTCCCTTTATCAGGAATCCGGTACAGATGCTACCATCATTCGATGGCGGAATCTGCCGTAGTGACCGCAATGAGCTCGATCCATAAGATCATCGGCACATGGAAGCAAAAGATCAGCTTGTTTATATTGCTCACGGAATTCGCAAAATCAAAATTTGCTGCTTCTTCATTAAAAGTTTCGCCCAACAGGTTAGTTGTCAAGCCTAATTTTATTCCTGACCCAGGAGTAAGCAGTGAGGTGGAAAGGGAAGAGTTCTTTCTTTTTGTGGGAAGATTATCGCCCGAAAAAGGTATTGAAAATCTGCTCCAGGCATTCGCCGCTTTGCCCCGGCAGAGGTTGGTTATCATTGGCGAAGGACCGGAAGGCCCCTCGGCTAAGGCCCGTTATTTAGGGGCAACCAATATTACCTTTATGGGCAAAATGGAAAAAGAAATAGTGCTCTCACATATGAAACGATGCAGGGCACTCGTTTTTCCATCTACCTGGTACGAAGGATTGCCGTTTGTTATCATTGAGGCATTTGCAACAGGTACACCGGTTATCGCATCCAGGTTGGGGGCAATGGCAGAATTGATCAATGATGGCTATAATGGCTATCATTTTGAAGCTGGAAATTCAATAGACCTGCAGAAAAAGATTGAACTACTTTTGCAAACTGAAACTGAGAAAAGGAAAAGACTCTATGAAAATGCACGGACTACCTATCTCGATAAGTTTCACCCCCGAATTCTTTACCAAACTATTCTGTCGATTTATGAGAATGTAATAAACGAAAAGGGATAACCAATGTATGAAAAACTTCAAATAATAAGCCTCGGTATCCATCATGTTAGTTACTCTGATACTCTGGATAAGGTTATGGAATGGGGCGCCAAGCATACTCCTTCCTACGTGTGTTTTGCCAATGCTCATTCAACTGTTGAGGCGCATAAGGACAAATTATTTTTTGATGCTCTTAACCAGGCCTCGCTTGTTGTTCCCGATGGAAAATCAGTAGCCATTGCTGCCTGGATGCTTCACGGAAAAAAACAGGAGAGAATCGCCGGTATGGATTTCATGCCTTCCTTACTGGAAAGGGCAAACGAAAATAGGTCGAGTATTTTCCTTTACGGATCAACACCAGAGATCATGGGCAGATTGGAAGGAAAAATCAAGATGTTGTATCCCGATATTCAAATTGCTGGAATGATTTCTCCGCCCTTCGGACCTGTTTCAGAAGAAGAACTTTGTGGCCACATTAAACAAATTAATCAATCCGGAGCCCAGTTCGCGCTCATCTCGCTCGGATGCCCTAAGCAGGAAAAATGGATGGCAGCCAATTCTTCCAAGATCCAAGGTGTACTGTTGGGTGTAGGAGGTGCCTTTCCTGTTGTGGCAGGCATGCAAAGCAGAAGCCCGCTCTGGATGCAGAAGTATGGATTGGAATGGACGCATCGCCTGATGCTGGAGCCCAGAAGAATGTTCAAACGATATTTTTATAATAACATTTACTTTTTGTACTTGCTTTTTAAAGCGATGATCACAAAAAAACCAGATGGGAAACCAACTGCTTCGACCACTATTCCCTAGAGCCGGGAATATTATCTTTGAATGGCTCTGTATAGCGATAGTCTATTCCTTGTTTTTCTGGACTGCAGGAAATTCAGTAGTCCTTATCCTGCTCGCTGCTTACTGGTTGTTGTTTCAAAAAAAGTTTTTCGATTTAAATACAGATCGAACAAGGTTAATGCTATTGTTCTGTTCGCTTTATCTGGTTTCCCTTGTTGGCCTTATCTATACCAGTAACCTCTCAGATGGACTCTTCAGGTTGCAACAGAAATCTGCTCTTTTGTTTCTTCCCCTGATTTTTGGAACGGTTCTATTGCCACAGAAAACTTATAAGATTATAAGGATTCATTTCGTAATAGCAACTTGTTTGGCCTGCCTGATCAGTCTCATCTATGGATTGGTAAAGTTTTATGAAACTGGGGTGGCGGAAATGATCAGCAGGGAAGCATTGACAATCTTTCCCGATCTGAACCCGCCAATGACAGGAATCCTTTGTTTGCTCGCAGTGATTATTTTACTTCACGACTATAACAATAATGACCGCAAATGGACCATACCAGTGGTGTCTGTTGTGGTTTTTCTTTCCGGTTATACCATCCTTTTGGGTGTTAGACTCGTCATTTTTTGTTTATTCCTCATTTTGCTCATTTTCATATTCCGGTATATTTCTTCTCTTTTCTTCCGTGTGTTATTGGGCGGCATTTTCATTTTTGTAACCGTGCTATCATTCATCTTCATTCCTGGACTTAACCGGAAATGGAGAGAAGCATTCGATTTTTCTGCACAGAATACAATAGAACTGGATAAGGATGCATCCCTGGGAAGACCATGGGGTGGAAAATCCATTCGCTTCGCCATCTGGGAATGTAGTGGCGATATTCTCAAAAAGCATTGGTTGACGGGAGTAGGAACAGGAGATGTTCAGGACAGCCTGCAGGCAGCCTATGCCAACCGTAAATTTTATTTCGCAGCTTTTCACAATAAATACAATGCACACAATCAATACCTGGAGATGTGGCTTGCCAATGGGTTGGCTGGAATATTAATCTTCATCCTTTGCCTTGCCGTTCCATTGGTAATGCATATTCGGCAGGCATCGGCAATGGATTACAGTTTGTTTTTATGCCTCATCCTCGTGATGTCAATTACTGAATCCTTCCTAAACGTAAATAAGGGAACGATTATGTATTCTTTATTTAATTCGATATTTGGATTTGCATATTTGGCGCCAGCAACCTGGTCAGTTAACACAAATAAAACATCAGCCTGAGAAATATGGATAATAAGCCATTAAGATCTTCCGATGAAGAGATCGATCTGTTGTATTACTTGAAGCAGTTAGGTGAAGGCATGAAGAAATTGGGCGGATTGGTAAAGAATTATTTCAAGCTGCTGTGGAGCAACATGATTATTTTCATCTTGATTGTTATCGTGATTACGGGCGCAGCCTTCAGTCTGCGATATATCATACCGCCTGCATATCGCACGAATGGAATCTTTATTTCGCATTTCCTAACTGCGAGTTATTACGAGCTAATGATCAAGGATATTGACGAGCTCCTTAAAGAAAAGAATATAGCCACTGTAGCAGAACATTTACATCTTTCAACTGACGTGGCTACACAGATCTTACGAATTGAACTTGAGCCTTTAAGAGACACAGCACTCGAAGGGGAAGATATATTTGCTCCTTTCAGGATCAATCTGTTGCTAAAAGAAACGAATCAGCTCAATATCATCCAGGAAGGGATTCTTTTCTACCTTGAGGGAGGTGAGTTAGAAAATGTGAGAAAACAGGCAAGGGCAAAATCATTGGAAGAAGCAAAAGTAGTGCTCTTGAAAGACCTCAATGAACGAGACAGCATTGGATCAGGGGATTACGCTAAGTCCGGTACCAAAGGAGGTGGAAACTTAAATGATTCAGCTTTTGTTGGCAAGGCAGGCAGAGCAGGCTTTCAGGAACTGTTGCAATTGAACGCAAGATTGGCGAATCTGGACAAAATAGAAGTGGTCCGTCCATTTTTGAAACGACAAAACTCTAATTATCCAAACTATGGAAACTACCTCATCTGTGGATTCCTGATTTCGATACTTCTTGCAATGATCATCACACCCTTTGCAGGTAGAAGAAAAAAAGCTGTAAGCTAGTCTGGGAGCCGATTCGCAGATTTCTAAATGGTTACGCGTTTTCCAGGGAGATCATGGGTAATTTATCTGCTTCGGGCAAGAAGCGTTTCCCGAATAACACCCTGAGCGTTTGCCCAATTGTTTTTCTCACTATCCTCATGTCTAGTAAGAAATTACAATTACGCACGTAAAATGCATCGTATTGATAACGGTGGAAGATGCTGCCGAAGTCACACGTAGGTCCACGGAATCCTTTTACTTGTGCGAGACCAGTAATGCCCGGCTTAACGAAATTCCTGAACTTATACCCGGCAACTGCTCTGGAGAATCTGAAGCAATCGGAATGCATATGAGGCCGGGGGCCAACCACGCTCATATCGCCCATGAGCACGTTAAGAAATTGTGGAATTTCGTCAATACTTGATTTGCGAAGAAAATGACCAATGGGTGTAATCCGATGATCGTTCACTTCAGCTTGTTTCCTATTGGCATCCCTGTTCACCACCATAGTGCGGAACTTTAAACAACTGAAGGTTCGACCTGCAAGCCCAACACGCTTTTGAACGAAAAAAATGGGACCTCTCGAGTCAATCCAAATAAGGAGGGCGATCAAAGGAAAGAGCCAACTGCCTATAAGAAAGAGGAAGGTGACGGAGAAGAGAATATCAAAAAACCTTTTGAATAAAAGGTAGTTCGTCTTCTCATCAACATAATTCCTCAACTCTTTGCGGTCTACAGAATCGGCGGCAGAAGTAAGGACTAAGGTTCGACTATTATTCATTATTATGGTTCTGTAAGCGGTTCAAAGTTATGATACGGATGCTAGAATGAATTAAGTTGGGCAAAGAAATTTTTTTTGAGCACCAAAAATCCCGGATTGATTCACGTTAACATTTTCTTTAATGGTGCATGACAACAAAGGAGTGGTAAACGTTGCGAAGCCAAAATTATTTTTTACTCTTGATGATTAACGTCGAATTGTTAGAACGAAAGGATCACCAGGTGGGCCTGATTCCTAATCTGGAGGGGCAAAATTCACAAACCATTCTATTTTTTTAGGTGGATTCACTTATTTGCAATTCGAAAGAATGTGTGTTTCCAGATGCTTTGCGAGTAAAGTATTTGCCTGGAGATGGAATAACTAATCGATTAATCAGATACTTTTGCAATTCTTTTCAAGCATTCCCAGCCGAAGAATCACTATGAAACCAATATCCAAAGTCCCTCAAATCAGTAAGTAAAGATGAAAATTGGCATTCTAGGTACCCGCGGCATTCCTAACGCATATGGAGGCTTTGAACAATTTGCCCAGCATCTTGCACTTGGGCTTGCCGAAAAAAATCATGAGGTTTTTGTCTACAACTCCAGCGACCACCCATATGCGGGTAAAGATTGGAGAGGAATTTCCATTCTGGTATGCAAAGATTGGGAGAATAAGATTGGCACTGCGGGCCAGTTTATTTACGACTTCAATTGTTTCCGCGATGCCAGGAAAAGAGATTTTGATATTCTTCTACAGCTTGGGTACACCAGTAATTCCATCTGGCACTGGTTATGGCCAAAGAATCCTATCAATATCATTAATATGGATGGGTTGGAATGGAAACGCAGCAAGTATAATAGACCAACTCAGAAATTCCTCAAGGTAGCCGAAAGGCTCGCGGTAAAGCATGCAGATGTGCTAATCTCGGATTCGATTGGAATTCGTGATTATCTTCAAGGAGAATACCATCGCACTTCTCATTATATTCCTTATGGAGCGGATATTCCAACCAATCAAAATCACTCTAGTCTATCTGACTGGAAACTTGAACCCTATCAGTATTGTTTGCTGATTGCCCGCATGGAGCCTGAAAATAATATAGAAATGGTCATTGAAGGTTTTCTGCAAACAAAAGGTAATTGGCCACTGATCATTATCGGTAACACGGGCAATAGATTTGGTCAATACCTCAGTAAGAAATATTTCAGTGATCGGATCAGGTTTATAGGGCCTTTGTATGAAGAGGAACTACTGAATACCCTCAGGTCTCATGCCACCGTTTATTTTCATGGGCATTCTGTTGGCGGTACAAATCCATCACTGCTGGAAGCCATGGCATGCAGGTGCAATATTGCAGCGCACACAAACATATTCAACAAGGCGATCCTTGGGGACGCGGCCTACTATTTTTCGTCAGTTGAAGATGTAAAAGAGATTATTGAATCACCACTCGATTGTGCTATCATAAAGAATCGGAAAGAGATCAACATTGAGAAAATAAAGAAGCTATATAATTGGGATAATATTGTGGACGAATATGAGAAGGTATTTCTGTCTGCTACTGCAGCAGTTCAACCAGCGATATAAATCCTTCAACAAACCAATATGATCAGTTTAGTGATACCAGTATATAACGAGGAGGTCCTGGTAGATTCGCTTTTTGCTAGAGTGCGAGAATCAATGCTATCTACAAAAGAAAATTTTGAAGTGATACTGGTAGATGATGGTAGCACTGATAGCACGCTCTCGAGGTTGAAAAACTGTAATCAAAAGGATTCAAGATTTAAAATTCTGACCCTTTCCAGGAATTTTGGTCACCAGGCAGCTTACACTGCAGGTCTCACTTATGCAAAAGGAGACTACGTGGGTATGATGGATGGAGATCTCCAGGATCCACCAGAGCTGATTGCAGAAATGTATGAGAAAATGAGGCAAAGTGATGCAGATATTTTTTATGGAAAAAGAACGGAACGCAACGAAAAAGCTTCGAAAAAGTTATTGATCAGAATATTTCACTTTGTCTTTAGGAAAATGTCGAACCTGGAGAATATAGAGGAAGTGGGCAATTTCTCCATAATGTCAAGAAAAGCCTTAAATGCATTCCTGTCCCTTACAGAAAGGAATCGATACTTGCCAGGATTAAGAGCATTCATCGGATTCAAGCAAGGGTATGTTGAATATTCGCGTCCCGACCGGAAGGATGGGGAAGCTAAAATGACCTTTTCAAGATTGTTTAGCCTGGCGATCGACGCCGTCTTTTCATTTTCAAATCTGCCGGTTAAGATCTGCTTGTATTCGGGACTTGTTGGGGTGATTCTAATCATATTCGCTCTCATATATATCATCATAGGTAAGGTCACTGGTTTAGCTCCACTCGGATGGTCTTCAACTTTGCTGAGTATTTACTTCATCGGTTCAGTTCAATTACTTTCCATCGGCATTCTTGGGGAATATGTTTTCAGGATTTATAAGGAGACCCAAGGCCGTCCAATTTTTATAGTCAATAAATTCATCGAGTAGCAAATCAATAGCATGCCGAATATTCCATATGAAGGAAAGGAGTTGGAATTGTTTCAGCATGCCAGTGTATGGAAGAATTATTTTGGAAGTTTTGTCAAACCCTATTTGAAGGGAAGGGTTTTGGAAGTTGGAGCAGGCCTTGGGAGTACAACCCTGCAGTTGTGCACGGGAGAACAGCAGGATTGGATCTGTCTGGAACCCGATCAAACGCTTTTTGAAGAGTTGAATGGAAAGATTCACCTCCAACAATTACCACCTTGTTGCGTGGCGGTGAACGGAACTATTGATGATTTACTTCCGGGAGAAAGCTTCAATGCAATCCTATACATTGACGTGATAGAGCATATTAGTAATGACAGAACTGAATTGGTGAAGGCAGCAAAATTGTTGGCATCAGGAGGTTATTTAATAGTGCTTGTTCCTGCTCACCAATGGTTAATTACTCCATTTGACAATGCCATAGGACATTTGCGGCGCTACAATAAGAAAGAACTTAAGGCCGCAGGTCCAATTGACCTTGAATTACACTCCAGCAAGTACCTGGATTCCTGCGGCCTAATCGCATTGATTGCAAACAAATTTTTTCTTAAACAGGCTTACCCCACATTGAGCCAGATCAGATTTTGGGACAAGGTAATGATCAGGATTTCCAGGATCACAGATGTGCTCACGGCCTACAGCTTGGGCAAAAGTTTAATAACGATTTGGAAACGATAATCAGGCATTCATTTACTCAAAAGAGATTTTTTTTGTTTTTGAGATCATAATCGTTCCTTTTTGGCAGGCAGAGCATGGATTCTGGCTTTAACTTCTTAATATTGCACCCGAAAATCCAGTACTGCGCCTCATTTGAACCCAGAGTTATGTCCAATCATCAAATTCAGTCCGACGACGAAATCATTCTTCCGGGTTTTAAGAAAATCATCAGGCAGTTTTTCCAATTCATATTTTGGGTTTGGGGTTTTCTTGTCCTGGTTTTAAAGAGAAGAAGGTTGCTGATCCTTGCAGGCTTGTTTGTGGGCCTGTTGCTGGGATATATATACTATTCATTGAGGCCGACTTATTACAGGGTCACGATGATTGTACAGAACAATGAGCTTACCCGCCGCACTTATGGAGAAATGATCAGGCAATTGAGCAGCCAGGTGGGAGATGGACAAGACAGCAATTTTACAAGAGCTCTCAACACTTCGGATGAAGTAGCCTCAAAGATCCTTTTTATTGATGGTAGAACCATGACTGGCGACCCACTGGTTTCAGATACCTCAACCAGGCCACGTCAACCTTTCAAGATCATGGCAGGCCTGAGTGAAAATGCCGGAGTGGATTCTGTTCAGGTGGCCATTCTACGATACCTGAACAATGGTCCCTATCTTAAAACGGTACGAGAGGAGCAAACCAAACTGTACAACGACAGGCTTTCCTTCATAAATGCAGAGTTGCTAAAACTAGATTCCTTAAAGAGCGAATACAATCGTTTTCTCGCCTCTTCCAAGATATCTGCAACCTTTTATAATAATGCCTTTAATCCGGCCGAAATTTACCAGCATTCGAATGTTCTTTTTAATCAGCGTGAGCTAACCCTAAGGTGGTTAAATATCGATAGGGATGCAGTAACCCTGATCGATGGGTTCAAATCCCCAAAAACACCACATTCACTCGGACCTTTTAAAGCGATGTTCTTCCTGGGAGTAGCAGGCCTTCTCTTAGCTTTCTTGCTTGGATTCCTTGTTGAGACAAAAAAACGGTTACGATAATTTATCCGAACAAATGACAACGGGAAGCTTCTTGAGTAAATGGATTCAGGATTACAGGCAGAGCATTCTTGTCAAAAGGATGATAGCTGTACTGGGCATTGATGTGCTCGTAAAAGCTTCGGGAATCATTCTCCTTCCTTTGTACCTGAGATTAATGAGCCAGGCAGAGTTCGGGATGTACAGTTACATACTCTCCATTGTGGTGACGTTGTCTGTGGTTTTGAATTTTGGATTGTACATACCACTCTCAAAGCTTTATCATGATTGCCAGAATGAAGCTGCCAGAGGGAGACTTCTCTTCACCGTATTTCTCATGCTCACCATCGCACTTTCAGTATTGATGGTACCCATTTATCTTTTCCGGATTGATTTTCTATTTATTAAGATCCTATTTAAGAATCCAATCGACTACGAGAGATACAGGTTAGCTATCCTTCTTTCAGTATTGGCTACGGTCTTCTCCTTCATGCTCACGAATTTCTTTTATACAAGTGAAAAGATCAACCACTTGAAGAAATACAATTTCACAAGGATCATTGGGATCAACTTGATTGCGATTGGGGTCCTTTACGTTTATAGAAACGATGACCATGTACATTTGAGATTGGTTGCTACCTATGTTGTTGAATTGGTTCTTGCCGCCTTGTTTTACTATTTCTGCATACGCGAGATGCGGCCACAGTTCAATTTGAACCTGATTTCGCCAAGCTTCAAATTAGGATTTCCAGTAATGATCTCCGCAATCCTTGGAATTGTTATCAATTTCAGCGATAAATTTTTCCTGGAGAAATACGGGACGCTCCACGAGCTTTCTGTTTATTACCTGGCAATTTCTTTCTCTGGAATTCTTGCCACCATTTACACCTCATTCCAAAATGCGTGGCTCCCACTTTTTTTTAAGGAAAAGGATGTGCAACGAAATTTTGATAAAACAAAAAGACTCTCATTAAGGCTACTTGGTGCCTTTACAGTACTAGGCTTCCTCATTCTTATCCTGATGGCTATATTACTGGCTACAAAAATCATACAGGTAAAGTACCAATCAACTTTATTCGTACTTCCGATATTGCTGGTCACTCAAATTATTTCGGCACTTGTGCCTGTGTACAGTAATTATCTTATCTATTTTGAAAAAACCTATTACACGTTGCTGATCGGAGCTGGGGTTTGTTTTGTTAGTCTTTCCTTAAGTTTTTTATTGATCCCGAGTTTAGGCATGTATGGAGCTGCATTGGTAAGTCTGGTTTCCAACCTGTGCTACCTTTGCGCATATTTTGTTATAAGCCGGTCATTCAAAAGGAATCACCTTCAGCTTAGCACCGGTATCAACAAATGATCCTATGAACGAGGCAGTCCAAAATCGTTACATATATGTGAAGATGTCCATAAGGGCCTTGAAGCGGTCACCTTCTGTGAAGACGCTTAGTTACCTATTCAGGTACTTCTCGCCCTGGAGAAAATATCTTGTGAAAGAAAGGAACTCAGTTATCGATAAACAGCCCTGGTTAACTTTTCCGGCAATTGATTTCATCAAAGGCGTTCTTAATCCTGGTATGCGTGTATTTGAATTTGGATCGGGGGGCTCCACATTGTTCTGGGCATACAGGACAAAAGAAGTGATTTCAGTGGAACACGACGAGAAATGGTATTTATTGATGAAGCAAACGCTCAAGGAACAAAAAATTGGAAACGTTTCCTATTTTTTCATTCCTCCTCAAAATGAAGCAAATTCCATTGGTAAAGATCCGGGAAATCCGGGCGACTATATTTCTTCGGATGAACAATACAAGAATGAAAGTTTCAAAGAGTATGCCACGAGTATTGATAGATATCAACCGGAATTTTTCGATATTATTCTTGTAGACGGAAGAGCAAGACCATCCTGTATTGCTCATGCCCTTGGAAAATTGAAGAAGAATGGATACCTGGTCATTGATAATTCCGAAAGGAATTATTACCTGGAACCATTTACGTTTGAAGCACCAGGCTGGAAAGTATACCGTTTTTATGGTCCTGTTCCATATACCCATTCTTTTTCTGAAACTACTATTATAGAAAAAAGATGAACCAAGTACCTGTAACATTGTTTACATATAACCGGGTGTCACACCTCAAACAAACTGTGGATGCATTGCGTAAGAACAGGGGTGCTGTGTCAACCGATCTTTTTATTTATTCCGATGCTCCAATAACGGAAGACGCGAGAGCGGACGTAGCGAACGTTCGCGAATTTCTGCACTCGATTAATGGATTTAAAAGCGTGACCATAATTGAAAGGAATACAAATTACGGTCTTGGAAAAAATATTATCGAGGGTGTGAGTGAAATGATTGAACGATTTGGCAGAATCATCATACTGGAAGATGACCTCGTCACTTCACCCTATTTTCTCGAGTATATGAATGAGGCACTGAACCTCTACGAGAATGAAGAAATGGTAATCAGCATCCATGGTTACGTTTATCCTGTCAAAGAGAAATTGCCTGAAACCTTTTTCATTAAGGGTGCAGATTGCCTTGGATGGGCCACATGGAAGCGCGGATGGCAGCTATTCCAGCCAGATGGAAAACTTCTTCTAAATGAACTCGAGCGTTCTGGCCAATCTCATGCGTTTGATTACATGGGCGCATATCCTTATCTGCAAATGTTAAGGGACCAGGTGGAGGGCAAGAATAATTCATGGGCCGTTCGTTGGTATGCCTCTTCATTCATAAA
>Ga0190270_10000724_pt1 | contig 14694 bp, 11 predicted proteins | sample Popmic320T_FD_133748 | JGI IMG/M metagenome (GOLD analysis project Ga0190270, IMG submission 133748) | Populus adjacent soil microbial communities from riparian zone of Weber River, Utah, USA - 320 T | ecosystem: Environmental > Terrestrial > Soil > Riparian zone | place: USA: Utah | collected... | reverse complement strand
CGCCGTGAATTATCCCGGTACACACTGACTTATGACTCGTTGAGCGATCAGCTCAAAAGAATTTAGTACTAGGCCGTCAAGCACCAGCGTTTCCCCGTGGGTTTTTAGGAGAGCCTGTGATGTGGAAGATCGGAATGGTGAAATAGGAATAGTGGACTGGAAATCCGAAGAACTCATTAGTCAAGCGTTTTCACAGGCATTAATTTGGCGTTGACCTTTTTGGTATTAACTAATAAGTAAACTAAGAGAGTTTCAAACACTCAATTGCGATCCCTTTGCCAATTTGGCTTCTTGTTATAGGAAGGCTTGGCGAAGGCAAAATAAAACTGATAAAAGAATCAAAAAGCTAGATTAGCTGCAGCTGTTTATCCCCCTCGGATTAATTCTGGAGTCTCACTTTCGAGAAGAGCTATCGTGTGATGGCTTCGATGGCGTCAAGGTGACGAAGATGAACGACAACCCGGAACATGAGAATGGTTATTGCGTTGTCTGTAGGAGCCACTCGTCATTTCGTTGCGACCTATCCATAATCAAGGTTCATTGAGAAGTAATGCCTTGAATCCGTTGAAACATTCTATAGTCTTTTGGTTCCCGAGACGGCTCACCCGGTTATGGTATCGAAAAGCCTATACATTGATCCCATTAAGCTCTCTGAGACCTATTAGGCAAATTAGCGATAATCCCTACCTTCATGAAACCATCCAATGGATCCCCAGCGTGACAATCGATGGAATAGTGAAGGCTGGGCTCTTCATGTATCCCTCTAGTTCGGTTTCTTATCGGCTTACGGTTCCTTCGAGGGCTGTCTTTTCCGGATTCACTGCACTGATGCCTGACGTGCGGGGAAGGAATCCTGGGAGTGTAGAGTTTGAGATTAGCGCATTATCTCGTTCGAACGGGCGACAGCTAAGGCGGAGTATTTTCACACATCCGACTCGATTCACCCGCTACCGTCATTGGAGAAAGTTTCGGGCCAGCTTCCGACGTTTTGCTAACCAGGACATTGAACTGACCTTATCTACATTGGTGCCGAAGGGGGCCAGTGCCGATTTTGCACGGGCGGTTTGGGGCGAACCCGTGATTCGAGTCCGGAAAAGTTTTCAAGAGATGGGGGCGCGTGCGATTTACGATTTCAAATCACTCGGTTTTCGAGGCCTTGTAAGTAAGATCATCAAAGATGTACAGCCTTCAAATGGGTGGGGAAGTCATCTCGGCAGCGCGGCTATGGCACAGTACACCGATGTGATTTCGGTTGGTACGCGAAAGCAATTCGCGTCGCTTGGCTCGCTTGTAGAGAGCTGGAAAGCCGAGCTGGAATCTTTTTTGGCTGATGCGACAAAGAATTTGACATTTCCTTCATTTGAAACCCCCGAGGTAAGCATCGTCATTCCTACCTTCAACAAAGCTGAATACCTGTATCAGTGTTTAAAGAGCATTCTTTTCACACCGACCTCCCATACCAAGTCATCATTGGGGATGACTGTTCTAAGGATTTAACGCCGGAGTTGCTCAAAAAAATCCGCAATATTCATGTCGTGAAAAACGAGCAGAATTTGGACTTCATACGGACTTGTAATAAAGGAGCCCGCTTTGCGCGCGGTCGCTACACCTTGTTTTTGAACAACGACGTTATCGTCACTCCACGCTGGCTTTCTGGTCTGGTGTCAACAATAGAGCAGATCCCTAATTGCGGCGCCGTCGGGGCCAAGCTTGTTCGTCCGGATGGAAGGCTTCAAGAAGCCGGGTCAATTATTTGGCAGGATGGGTCGGCGACGGGTTACGGACGTGATGACGATCCACTTAAACCAGAATACTGTTATCGCCGAGAAGTGGATTATTGCTCAGCGGCATGTGTACTTGTCCGGGCAGAACTTTTCCGTAAAGTCAACGGATTCGATGAGCGTTATCTTCCGGCTTACTATGAAGATTCTGATCTATGTTTGAGCATCCGTGAGCTTGGCTATAAAGTAATTTATCAGCCCCAGGTGACAGTCTACCACTATGAATATGGTAGCCGCTCGTTTGAACGTGCTAAAGCTCTAATGGAGGCGAATCAACAGAAACTTGTACAGAAATGGGCCGGCGTGGTGTCACAGCAATATGCTTACGGGAACATCTTAAAAGCGCGTGATCGCCGGAGCGGAAGACGCATACTCGTGATAGACGATCAAATTCCAGCTTCTTATCTCGGTTCGGGGTTCCCGCGTGCTCACAAGCTAATAGAGTTTCTCTGTAAGTCAGAGTTTATCGTCACATTCATTCCCGTAGGGAATTCGACGGCTCACGAGCCGACCACGCAAGAGTTACAGCAGTCGGGAGTGGAGGTCTTCTACGGCAATAGTTTTGTTCCAGAAGCGCTGCTCCGAAATAGAGCCGGGCATTACGATGCGGTCATTATCAGCCGGCCGCATAATGGCGCAAAGTACTTAAGCTTGCTACGCAAGTGTTTCCCGAATGCGCGCGTCATTTATGATGCGGAGGCTTTATTTTGCCTGAGGGAATTTCTTAAAGCAGAGGTGGAAGGACGCAGTCTTAGTGACAGGCAAAAGAGGAGGATGCTCCGCAACGAGTTGGACATTATGAACCAAGCGGACGTGGTCATAACCGTCTCTGAAGCGGAACGAGAGATTATTCTGCGGGGGACATCTCACGATAATGTCGTTGTATGGGGGCATCCGCATGCCTTGCATGAGCCCACCACTTTTTTCTCAGGGAGACGGGATTTGCTTTTTGTGGGGGGCTTTATTAGTGGACATCCACCCAATACAGACGCGGTGCGTTACTTTGTAAAAAATCTGTTCCCGAAAATTTTACAGAAACTTCCTGAATGTCGCCTCTTCGTTGTTGGGTCTCAACCTCCTGAATCTATTAGAAACCTGGCATCGGAGCGCGTTATCATCACTGGTTTCGTGGAGAGCTTGGAAGAATATTATGAGAAGTGCCGCGTCTTTGTGGCTCCCATTCGATTTATGGCAGGAGTTAGCCTGAAGTTGGTAGAGGCAATGAGCTATGGGATTCCAACAGTCGCATCCTCCATTGCTGCATCTGGGCTGAATCTACGGGATGGGGAGGAAACGCTGATTGGGAAGGAGGACGAAGACTTCATTAACAAAGTTGTTCAGCTCTATGAGAATGAGACGCTTTGGTACGCGATCCAGCGAACTGCTCAGAATTATATCCGCCAGCGCTGCTCTCCCGAGGCAATGAAAAGCGAGCTGGCGGCCATTCTTGGTTTGGGCAAACAAGTAGGTCAACCTAAGTTGGAGACTAATCTTGAACGAAACGAGAATAATCCTCCATTGGTCATCGCGCGGTAGAACACGTGACTATTTCTGAGGAACAAGCTGGGCAGAACGCTTGTGGGGCTTATCATTCAGTGAAATATATTCGGGAGAAAATAGGTCGGAGTGATCATATTCCGATGGGATACGCAAAATATTGTTTTGTTGCAAAAACGTGGTCCCTAATAAAAGGAAATTTCAAAACGGTTGTACGTTCATAATTCCGTGCGCTTCGCCCGGAAGAGTTTTCCCGAGGTAAAGATCATTGCGCTCAGAGAAAATAAGGGGTTCACCGGAGAGAATGCGGCTGGGTTAGAGATTGCTCAAGGAGCATACATAGCGTTGGTCAACAACGACGCCCGAGTCGATCAGGTGTGGCTTGAAGACTGCTTCTGACGATGCTTCAAGACCGCACGATCGGTATCTGCGCGCCAAAGCTCATTTTCGAGTATATCCAGACCATAAACAGTGCCGGCGATGGCCCCACGACTGTAGGGGTCGGATTTAATCGCGGGCTGAGCGGAAAGGCGGTGGACTTCAACGTGGCTGAACCCGTGTTTGGCGCCTGCGGGGCGGCCGCCTTATATCGCTGGCGTGTTTGAGTATTGAGCCGCTCCGACCGCTTCTGCACCCGTGGCGTTGGTATGACCAAAAATCGTACTGCTGTCTGTCGCGAACTCGATTGGTCAAGCGTTTTCACAGACATTATTTTGGGCGTTGACTTCTTTTGTATTTAAGTGAGCTAAGGAAAATTCAAACACTCAATTGCGATGCCTTATGCCCATTTAGCTTCTTGTTATAGGAAGGCATTGGCGAAGGCAAAATAAAACTGATAAAAGAATCAAAAAGCTAGATTAGCTACAGCTGTTTGTCACCCTCGGGCTGAATCTAGAGTCTCACCTTCGAGAAGAGGTACCGTGTGATGTTGCTTCGATTGGCGTCGCAACGAAATACAATACAGCGCGCGACGGATGGTCAATGGGACACGTGAGGCAGCCTAACATAGTCCCTGGTGGTCGGAAAGACGTTTTTTCGTATCCGGATTTTGGTAAGGATGTGATCGAAAAGTTGAATGGGATAGGGCTAAGGACAAAGGTCTTCTACTGAACCCGGAAATGGATTTGGACGTTGCCGTGGGTTTTGATCCCACAAGACAGGAGGAAAGGTGGAAGTGACTCCAAAAAAAGCATTTCCGTTATTGGAGCCGACCGGCGAGCGGTATCTTCCCTGGTTGGAAGAAGCATCGATCGGTTATGAGCACATCCATCGTTATGCCTATGCGACGCAATTTGTGCAGAACAAGAGAGTATTAGACCTTGCTTGCGGAGAAGGGTACGGGAGTTATTTGTTGGCCAAGACCGCAAAATCCGTAGTGGGGATCGATATCGACAATAATTCAATCAAGCACGCTCGAAATAAATACATCAAACAAAACCTTGAATTTAGAGTCGGATCCATCACAGAAGTTCCTATTGGCGGTGAAACTATCTTTGACGTGGCTGTCTGCTTTGAGGCGTTAGAGCACATTGAGGATCATCTAAAGCTTCTAAGTGAGGTGAAGAGGCTCCTTACTCCCGAAGGAGTTTTTATTGTTTCGACGCCGAACAAAACAGTATACACGGATGAATCTCAATTCAATAACCCGTTTCACGTTCACGAGCTCTATTTCGATGAGTTCAGAGAACTGTTTGAGAAGTATTTTAAGAACGTCAAATTTCTCGGTCAGCGTATCTACTGTAACTCCAATATATGGCCGGTCTTTGCCGGGGAAGATACCAAAGTTGTCGAGTACGTCGTTGACAAAAATCCGGAAGAGTTCGTTTTTGCCGGCAATGACAAAAAGATACCCCGTTACTTCATCGCTATAGCCTCGGACGCGGCGCGCGACATTGAGGATAGCAGCAGCGCGTTAGTCGATGTGTCTAATGCCTTGCTCAACCAGAAAGATAGCCAGATAGGTCAATTGTCTGCCGAGAAAGATAGCCAGATAGCAGCCCACGTGAGGGAACAAGAACGACTCGCGGGACAAATAGGTCAATTGTCTGCCGAGAAAGATAGCCAGATAGCAGCCCACGTGAGGGAACAAGAACGACTCGCCGGACAAATAGCCGGCTACGTGAGGCAGCAAGAACGACTCGCCGGACAAATAGGTCAATTGTCTGCCGAGGTGCAGGGTCAGGGAAGGATGCGGGCAGAAGGTGATCGTCTTGCCGCTAGGCTTCAGGAAGAAAAAGAAAAACTAGAGAGCGACTTGCAAAAGCAGCAATCCCAAGTGCATGAAATTCAGCAATCTTTGATGAGGGAGCGAGAGGCGGGGCGAAAGGAGCTGGATGAGAGACGAAAGGAGCTGAACGAAAAGGACGACCGTATTACCAGCTTGAGGGTGCTAACCCAACAACGCGAAGCCATTCTGAACCATATTTACAGTTCCCACGGCTGGAAAGCGTTGACGGTATATTACCAGCTACGCAACAAAGTTTTGCCTGAAGGCACAAAGAGAAGGGAGATGGCCAAGTCTTTCTGGAAATTCCTAGGGAAAAGTTCTTCTGCGCTTTCTGCCGAGAATAACGGGGCGGTTCAAAGCGCTAGGACGTTAAGTGTCGAGCCGGTAGTAATAAAACCAGTCATAGAAAGTGACGATGTCCCCAAAGAAGAAGTGACAGTTTCAGTTGTGATTCCGACAAAGAATGGCGGTGAAAATTTTCGACGGGTTCTCGCAACGATTGCAAACCAAAAAGGATTCCGAAGGGTAGAAACGATTGTCGTCGACTCCGGTAGTACGGACAAAACAGTCGAACTCGCAGAACAATTTGGAGCGAAAATCATAAAGATTCTGCCGGAGGAATTTTCTCATTCATATGCTAGGAATCTTGGCGCCAGCTATGCCTCAGGGGAATACCTGCTGTTCACGGTGCAAGATGCCCTTCCTCCATCGGATTCATGGCTTTATGAACTCTTCAGCGTGATCAAAAGCAACGACGTTGTAGCAGTGTCGTGTGCGGAATTCCCTTGGGAGAGCGCTGATCTGTTTTACAGAGCCATTTCATGGAATCACTACAGATTCCTCGAGGTTGACAGAGAAGACAGGATAATGCGGTATGCAGGCAGCGAAGACCACCTGACGCTCAGAAAAAACGGCCAACTATCCGATCTCGCGTGTCTTATATCGAAAGACGTTTTTGCTAAATATAAATACCAGACCGATTATGGTGAGGACTTGGATCTTGGTGTGCGGCTTATAAAAGATGGATACGAAATTGCCTTTCTGGGTTCAACGAGAATAATCCATTCTCACAATAGGTCAGCCTATTATTATCTTAAGAGAGGATATGTGGAGAACGTGTTTTTGCCACGAATCTTCTCGGATTACCCGACGGTAGGAGACAGCCTTGAGCGAGTTATCCCTGATGTGCTCGTTACTCATCAAGTTATAAAGTCAATGGTCGAAGAAACCTGGGATCTCCAATTCCCGTGTAAGACGGCTGAGTTTTCGAAAAGTATCAGAAAGAGATTCCGAGCCGCATCCAGGGCTCCGTCTCTGGTTTCGACGCAAACGGTTGATGGCAATCTCTTTGACATTGAATTCCAGGATTTCCTTGGCCGTTTAGTTGAGGAGTATCCCGTGGCTAGCAGCGATGGGCGACCCGGTGATGGAGATCTGAGCGAGGCAGTGCGGAACTTTACCAAGATGATCTTGGCATATATGGAAAGCTCGTATGAGCTCGTGGATGACCATATCGCAGGAGATTTTAAATTGTCTTTTTATAAAATGTTTGCGTACCAATGTGGCGCAAAGTTGGCGCATTGCTCGCTTAGGAACGACGACAGGGATAAGCGGAAGCTGGAACAGATTCATGATGAGTTGATCAGGGGTGTATGAGGATGAAGATCGTTTACCTCGTCCACCAATTCTACCCTGAATGTTATACCGGAACGGAGAAGTTCGTCTTGAATCTATCAGGTATGGTGCAAAAGGCGGGGAACCGGGTAAAAGTTATCACCTACAGTTTCTATGAGGACTCTTTTTATGACCAGAGGCGTGGGAAAATACTATGCAAAGACTTTCTTTATAAGGGGATACCCGTATTGGCCATCAAACACAAACAGCTTCCCGATGACCTCCCTCACGCAATAGGAAACACGGCCCTGGCTGAGATAGCCGACGATCTGATCAATGTGGAACAAGCGGACGTTGTTCATATAGGACATACTATGCGCGTGGGTGCTTTAGCCCAGGCGTTAAAGCCCCTAGGTATACCTTACATCTTAACCCTCACCGATTTTTTCTTGGCCTGCCCGAAAGTGAACCTCGTCCCATCCCGGCAGCCTCTCTGTAATGGCCCCGAACAGGGCGAAGCTTGCGGCAAACTCTGTCCTGAATTGCAATCCGACTACATCCACCAACGGCTCGCGTCTGCAAAAAACATTTTATTCAACGCACGGATGCTGGTTGCTCCGTCGGCGTTTGTGGCAGGCGTATTTATGCGGGAGTTCCCCGGACTGGCGGTGAAAGTCGTCCATCACGGTCTTAGTTTTGAGAGGCTGAAGAGGAATCAGAGGACCTATGCAAAGGGTGATCGTCTAGTCTTTTGTTACGCCGGCTCCTTTAATTCTTATAAGGGTACACACGTACTTGTGGAGGCTTTCAAGAGATTAAACCCCAGTAACGCTGTGCTCAAAATCTATGGCTCTGGTCCGGACGAGTCCTATGTGAAAAGCTTAACATCGATGGCAGCGACAAACAGTAACATTGAATTCTGCGGCGTATTTCCGGAAAGTCAGACAGGCGAAGTTCTCAGTAATGTTGATGTTGTCGTTGTGCCTTCACTCTGCTACGAAAATTATCCCATGACTTTACACGAAGCTCTAGCGTGTAACATTCCCGTTATCGCCACAAAGTTGGGCGGCATGGCCGAAAAAATTAAAGATGGTTTTAATGGCTTTCTCTTTGAGATGGGAGACTCGCGCCAACTCCAAACCGTGCTTGAAGCTATTGTAAATGATCCTGCGGTACTAAATCCGCTGAAGCGCAATATTAGTAGCATGATGATTCAGGGGGTTGAACAGGAAGCTTATACCTATGCGCGTGCCTATCGAAGTCTCTGGAATGATCGCGGTTCATATCGGGAAGCGGTTGCGAACTGAGCCATTTACCTCGTTCCGTTCCGACATCCGAGGGAATTAGTGGCGAGCCTGACTGGGAATCGCTATGTCAGGGGGTCTAAGACTCCGGTGGTGACAAGCTTGGTGAGGCTTGCAATGAACGTCAATTACCTGGAGTTAGTCCCTCCGGGCGATCTCATTAGGGAGCACTCAGGGGGCATTGATAGAGAACGGTTTATCTCCATGGGAGATGAAATCGTTCAACATAGCTTGATAAGGGGCGCAAAACTCTTGCCGTGGTATCGCTTCTTGGACGTAGGATGCGGATGCGGCAAACTGGCAAGGCCGTTGATCACGTTTCTGAACAGCGAAGGGGGTTACGACGGCATTGACATTACCAGCAAGGTGATCGACTGGTGCAAAAAGAGCTATCGGAATCACCCGAATTTTCGATTCTATTTTGCGGATCTGCGCAGCGAAAGATACAATCCACAAGGCGCATTTAGCGCGTCGAACTATGAGTTTCCATTTCCGAATAATGCGTTTGATGTCGTCTTCGTCGGCTCTGTTTTCACTCACATGGTTTCGGAAGACATAGACAACTACATCGCAGAGATAGCGCGCGTCATGAAGCCCAATGGGGTATGCTTAGCCACCTGTTTTGTATTGGACGCAGTATCGCGGGAGAATGTCGCGGCTGGCCTAACCTCTCCGAAATTTGCGTACGAGTTCGAATCACAGACCTGTCGTGTTGACAATCCGGATGTTCCCGAAGCAGCAATCGCATACGACGAGAGATTTCTGCGGTACCTCTATGGTAAGCACGGTCTCATCGTTGAGAGAATTGTGCATGGTGAATGGGGTCGAAAAGGACTCGTGCCGCATTGGCAAGATGAAGTTTGGTCTCGCAAGTTACGCTGACCTTGCGTTGGGAACTGCAATCTTTGGAGCACTAACTTAAAAGCGCGGTGCTGTCAGAGTTTGAATCTTTGACAGCCTAATCAAAACAATCTTATGAAGGACTCTGAATCATTCATGCCGATCGAATTATCGAATAATCGAGATAAAGAACGGATGGCGAAGAAACTGGTGCGCAAATCAGAGCACGAGCTATGGGCTGAGCCGCGATTTCATGACACCTATGAACTCGTTTGTTTCCCGCTAAGCGACACAGGGGTTTTTCGTTATTTTACGTTTTTCAAAAGAAAGGATTCGATTTTGAAAGTGAAAGAAGCTGAAAATGAAGCTTGTAAGGGGTTAGAATGAAAGTTCTGGTTACGGGCGGATGTGGTTTTATTGGCGTTCACGCGTGCGAGTTTTTTTGCCGGCAAGGTTGGGCAGTTATCGCCTACGACAACATGACGAAGTTCGAACTGGACCGGACGGGTTATCGTGCGGACGCCGCGCGGGATTACAATTGGAATTGGCTCGGCGAGCTGGGCGTGGAAAGGGTGATTGGCGACATCCGTGACCTGGAGCAGATTCTGGATTGTTCCTCAGGGTGCGACTTTATCGTTCATACCGCTGCACAGCCAGCGGTTACTATTAGCATCGAGGAGCCGTTGGTTGATTTAAAGACTAACGTTTTGGGAACGGTGCATGTCCTCGAGGCGGCCAGAAAGCATTCGATCCCGGTTGTGAGCTGCGCCACGATTCATGTCTATGGAAATTGGATTAACAGTTCTCTTCGGGAAACCGATACACGGTATGTCCGAAATCCTCCGTCGGTGGATGAGAACGCCCCCACAATGCGGGGCCGCTTGACGCCGCTTCATGCATCCAAAGCGTCGGCAGAAAATTACGTTAAAGTCTATGCGGACACCTATAATCTGAGAGCTGCCAGTTTTCGGCTCAGCGGGCTTTATGGACCGCGACAATTCGGTGGGGAAGACCATGGATGGGTCGCAAATTTTAGCATAAGAAATCTCTTGCGCCGACCGTTGATGATTTATGGCTCGGGCAAACAGGTTCGCGATATTGTTTATGCAACAGATGTTGCTAGGGCCTTCTTTGCCTTCTATCGCCAAGGCGAGGCCGGCAGTTACAACATCGGCGGCGGTCCGATGCACGCTATTTCATTGCTCGAATGTATTCGGCTGATCGAACGCAATACGGGAATCACCTCCGATGTAAAGTTCGGCGCGGCCCGGTTGGGCGATTTGAATTATTTTGTCTGTGACACGAAAAAGGCGCAGGACGGATTAGGATGGCAGGCCGAAGTGCCGCCCCAGGAGGGGGTCTCTCTTCTGATCCAATGGATCCGAGACAACCTTGCGCTTTTTCACGCTTAATGTTTGCACGGCAGTGATCGCGTACTTTTGGGAGAAACCGTATGAAGGCTTTGATCCTTGCTGGGGGCAGCGGCAAAAGGCTGAGCGGAAGTTTCAATAATCACAATAAATGCATGCTGCAACTCTTCGGTAAGCCCTTAGTACAGTATAGTTTGGAAAATGCCGTACGTGTAGGGGTCTCCGCAATCGTGATGGTGGTGGGCTACCGAGCCGAGGAGATTATCAACGGCTTTGGTAATCGCTTCCAAAACGTACGAATCAAATACGTTATTCAGCACGAAGCGAAAGGATTGGTGCATGCCATCGAATGTGCTCGGGACGCGATTGGGGATTCGGATTTCATGTTGTTCTTGGCCGACGAAATCTTACGTAGTCCACGCCATCAAGAGATGATCGACCAGTTCTATTCTGAGAACCTTTTTGTTAGCTGTGGCGTAGTCCATGAGCCCGATACCAACGAGATCCGCAAGACCTACGCGATAATCCAGGATGATAAAGAACAACGGATTTACCGACTGATCGAGAAGCCACGTAATCCCCCCAACAATATACGCGGGACTGGTAACTGCCTTTTCCGCGCCGGAATTTTTGAATATTTGGACCTAACGCCGATCAATCAGAACCGTGGCGAAAAGGAGCTCCCCGATTTGATTCAGTGTGCCATTGACGATGGTCATGTGGTTAAATCGTTCAGGATTGGTAGCGATTACATCAACATCAACACCCCGTCGGACATTGAAAAAGCGGAAAGCACTTACCAAACGGTTTTAGTCTGGGCCGAGGACCACGTTGCTGAATAGTGTTCGAGTGACGGCGGCTATGGCCCATCGATATATTGCGATAATCCCTGCCTATAATGAAGAGGCGTCGATTGAACAGGTCGTTCGGCTGAGCCAACGACACGCGGACGTCTGTGTCGTCGACGACGCCAGCACCGATCGAACGGGTCAGATCGTTCCTGGGATTTCTGGGGTGCATTATATCCGGCACGCGCGGAACACGCACATTCCAGGAGCCATCCTTGACGGAATGCGCTATGCATTGGAACAAGGTTATGACTTTTGCATCACCCTCGACGCTGGAATGAGCCATGATCCAGAGTCCATGCCCCGTTTTCAGGAGCATTCCCATGCTGACCTGGTGATCGGTTATCGTGAAAAAAAGGTGAACGTTCCCTTTTACCGCAAAGTACTCAGTTGGGGTGGCAATGTTCTCGTCAATTTCGCCCTGAACATAAAGAAACGGCCGTGGAAGTGGCGCCACTTAAAAGATGTTACGTCCGGTTATCGCATGTACTCGCGCAACGCGTTCAAGTTTCTCCTGGAAAGTAATATGCAGAGCCGATCCTTTGATTTTCACCTCGAAGCCCTCGCTAACATCCACGCCGAGGGGCTTAACATCACCGAAGTTCCGATCGTTTACCGGCACTCAAATTCTTCTTTACGATGGCGTGTCGTTGGGCACGCCTTGAGAACTTACGCTCGCATCTTGTTTGGCAAAAATCTTCCAGGGGCGTAACGCGGAATCCGCACCGTCACCGCCGCCATGACCGAGGCCCCGCCAGCATCCGCCGACTGCACCCCGCACCGGCTCCGGTGGTGGATCGCGGCCGCGTTCGCAGGCGCATTCCTGCTCATTGTCGGTGCGCGTTGGATGGTCGTGGGTCGTTTCGGCAACGACCTGCCGTTTCACGACCAGTGGAACTCCGAGGCCGTCGACGTGCTCCGCCCGCACTGGTCGGGTGGCTCGATCTGGCCGGGGCTCTGGAGGGCCAGCAACGAGCACCGCCCGGTGTGGACCCGGTTGCTGGCGGTCGGACTCGCTGATCTCGACGGTCAGTGGAACGCGCGCACCCAGTTGGCGCTGAACGCGGTGCTTGCCGCGCTGGCGGCGCTGACCGTGCCCGCGCTCTTCCGGCGCAGCTTGCCGCGCTGGGGACTGGCGCTCGTGCTAGTGGTCGCCACGATCGGCGCGGCGCTTCCGCTCGCGTGGGAGACTGCGCAGTGGGGTTTCCTGTCGCAGTTTCAATTGCTGGTGCTGTTCGGGCTCGCCCACCTCGCCCTCACGTGGGCTGCCGATCGCTGTGACTGGCGTTGGGGACTGGGCACGCTCGCCGGAATAGCGGCGCTGGGCACAATGGGATCGGGCTTCGCGTCCGCCCTCGCCAGCGTGGCGCTGGCCAGCTGGCGTTTGCTGCGCGAACGCGATGCGTCCGCGTCGGTGCAGCGGTTTCTCCTGCTGACGCTCGGCGTGAATCTCGCGCTGGCGCTGGTCGGCTTCGCCCTCGTCGCACCGGCCCCGCACCACGCGGCGATGCGCGCGCATTCGCTGTTTACATTTCTCCGCGGCTTCGGGCGGGTCTTCGCCTGGCCCGAGACGAATCCACTCTTCGGCATCGCCTTCGTTCTGCCGTTTGTCGCGGTTCTCGCCGCCGGAAGCCGCCGCCGGCTGGAGAAATCCGACGCGATGTTCGGAGCTGTCCTGGCGTGGTATGGCGCGCAGGCCATCGCGCTCGCGCTGGCCCGCGGCGGAGAGCCCTGGTCGTTTCCGCCCCGTTATTACGATCTGCTCGCCCTCGGCCTCGTCCTCGGACTCGTCTGCCTGCTGCGCCTGTTCGCTGCCTTGCGGGGCCCGCGCACCATGCTCGCCGGTGGTTTGGTCCTGGCCGGCTGGTTGGTCGTCGTCGGTCACGGCTGGCACGCCCGGTTCACGGAGGTCCGCGTCAACCACCTCCTCGAACAACGGGCCGCCCTGCAGGTGGCCCAGGTCAACGCGGTTCGCGCCTACCTCACGTCGGGCAACCGCACCACGCTGGTGGACGAACCAGCGACGCGGCTCCTGCATCAGGATACGAACCAGCTCACCGATCTGCTCGACAACGCCGGCATCCGGGCGCATCTGCCGCCAGCGGTCCGTTTTCCTCTCCGGTTCGAGCCCGAGGCGACCGAATCGCGGAATTATGCGGCGTTTGTGGTGCCGCCGGAGGCCGAACAGATCTACCGGGCCGCCGCGTGGCGCGTTACGCCCACCGCTACCGAGGCGGCGCGGTTTGTGAGCGAGCCGATCACCGCCGCCGCCCTGCCGCTGCTCCGGCTGCGCGTCCACGGCGAAGTGCGCCCCGGCGCAGCGTCGCTCCAGACGGTCGACGCGACGGGCCGCATCCGCTTGCCGCTGGAGCGCGCGATCGTGTCCCCCGACCGCTGGAAGACGGTGACGCTCGAACGCGGGACCGGACCAACTCGGATCGTGATCGAGGTTCCGGCGGGCGCGGCTCCGCTGGAGATCACCGCCCCCACCGACATGGGCCGGTTGACCTGGCTGACGGAGAAGGCCCTGCGCCACGGCCGGGGTCTGAGGCTGATCGGGGCGATTCTTCTCGGCAGCGCGCTTGTCGCCGGGTTGATCGTCGCCTGCCCGCAGGTCACTGCCCCTCGTCCACAACCCTGATGGCACCGTCGGTCAATCACCCTTTGTCGTCTCGCGCTGCGCTGGTCCCGGCGATGCTCGTCGGTGCCGCTTCTATCAATGCTGCGGGCACGGTAAGCCTTTTTCGCAGGTTTCTGTGCAGAGGGCGCAGCTATCTTCGCTGGAGGCATTGGAGCGCTTCCTTCCATTAACGATAGGGGCATAATAGTGTTCTGGGGGGATGCGCAGTGCAACTGACCAAGGCATTTTTACCGGCAAGGGACTAACGACTATTGTAAACACCACCGCGGGCTTCGTCAGTTTCAGCAATCCTTCGACCAACAATTCCGATATTGTGACCTTCAAAGCTGCTCTCGCTGCTGGCGCTCAAGGTGTGTTCGTCGCCAAAAGGGGGTTACTGAGAACCGTCGCAGGCACCAGCGGCGTGTTTATGGGTTTTGCCGATGTCGTCGCGATCAATGATCGCGGCACGGTCGCCTTTTTAGGATTACGGACCAATCGAGTGCAGGGATTTTTATCGGAGCGCAAAACTTTTGCCATTGCATCGCATCTTGGACGTAGGATGCGGCTGCGGTAAACTGCCAAGATCGTTG
>Ga0190270_10000723_pt1 | contig 14710 bp, 14 predicted proteins | sample Popmic320T_FD_133748 | JGI IMG/M metagenome (GOLD analysis project Ga0190270, IMG submission 133748) | Populus adjacent soil microbial communities from riparian zone of Weber River, Utah, USA - 320 T | ecosystem: Environmental > Terrestrial > Soil > Riparian zone | place: USA: Utah | collected... | reverse complement strand
TCCGCGCCGTCTCGCGCAGCCTGTCCGCCACTGTTGGGTGGGCGGGTAATTGCTGGGTCCACAATTGCGGAGTCCGCGCCGTCTCGCGCAGCCTGTCCACCCCGGTTGGGTGGACGGGTAATTGCGGGGGCCACAATTGCGGAGTTCGCGCCGTCTCGCGCAGCCTGTACGCCCCGGTTGGGGAAGAGGTCATTCTTCATCTTGTTGATGATGCGATCCGCGACCTTACTCTGACCGCCCCGACTCCAACCGCCCAAGAACAGCGATCGGTCGTCTGCCTCACCTGCCCAGACTAGCGTCTTATCCTTCAAGTTAAGCAGTTGGACGCTCCCTTGGTTCTTGTCCGTGACGCCTAAGGCTGTGCGATTCCACTTGTCGTCGCCTTTTATAAAGGACCCGGCTAGGATGTATTCCGCATTTTCCCTTTCCGTTACGACGACGAAAGGCAGTTTCTTTTTCACTATCTCCGCCGCAATAAACGGATGAAGATCGCCCTGCATCGGCTCAATGAAAATCTTCGCGCCGGCGAGAGAAGGGGGGTCAACTTTGTTTTGGGCGACGGACTTGGTAAATGCGAGGGCGAGAATCGCCAGGACAGCAAACAAACAGTGTCTCATGGTGAATCCTTTCCTGGGGGAATGAGATATTGTTTTGAAGAGTGATTGACCTCGCGAATTGTAGCTTTACGCTGGTTCTGGCGCAATTGTTCGAGAAAAGGCAAACTGAGCCTATTTCAACTTCTCCTTACGCGGCAAGCGCTGCTTCCCATATATGCAGGATCATGGCCCCTGGGCCGGTGATCTCCGATGTGTCGAAATGTCCTTTTTTGATTTTGTTCGCCAACTCGATTCCGATCAATGTTACTTCCGCATTCCCGAACGTCTTGAACCCCAACATCGGATAACATCTCTGCGGCGCCTTCCGATGATCTTGCTCAATAACGTTATTCAAGTACTTGTTGGCCCGGACGAGCGTTTGAGCGGGCAGTACGCCTTCGGCCTTCAATTCGGCGACGGCTTGATGAGACGCCCGACTGCCGTCGAGTGTGATCTTCTCCGGGACCTCATGACTGCCGATCGCTTTTTTGAAGAAGCGCACGGCGGCCGCAATTATCGGGTTTGCGCCAGAACCTTTTGGGTTGGAGTTCATTCCGCGCTAAGATCGATTCTCATTCTATCTGCGGAAAGTAGGGCGTCGACAAACAGCGAAAATTGAAGGAAAGGAAGAGCACACTATGAAGATATCGAAAGTAGACGTTCCCGAGAAGATTAATGTTCCAGGCGCAATTGCACGTCAGGAGTTGAATTTCGGTGACGCTACAGGATACGGAAAAATTGCCGGAGAATATTTCTCCCTTAAAGCTGGAACTGATATAGCGCCACTATTAAAGGGCCTCGAGAAGGACCTCTGCCAGTCGCCTCATTGGGGTTACCTGATGGAAGGGGAGGTAACGGTCACCTATTCTGACAGACAGGAGGAAACCATCTCTGCCGGCGATCTCTTCTACTGGCCTCCGGGGCACACAGTGAAGGTCGGAAGCGATGCCGAAATAATTCTTTTCAGCCCTCAAGTGGAGCACTGCAAGGTCGTTGATCATCTGCACAAACAATTGGTCGGCTGAACTGCCGCCAAGCAGTTAGGGCTATACCTTGGGCCAAAGCAAATAAAATTCAGGCAGGGGCTTGGCGCCACAACCTGTTGGGTTTTTGTTGTCCATCCCGAAAATCCCATCCGGCGTTGAAAAATTTGCAGTTAGAGAGATCATCAGTCATTCTGCTCAATCGTCCGGCTCATCCTCTTTTTGATGGAAGGCGGCGGCCCGCTGAACTTCATCGTTAGGCCCATTGGCTGCCACCCACAGAAGATATGCTTCCAGTTCCTCCTGAGGCCTTGTCGTCTGGCGAGATTACGTTGCGGTTCACCCAAGTTGTGCCAGGGGAGCCATCTCGCGGATTTGTTCCATATTTCCATTTTCGCATTTTGGCTGCGGATGGTTCGGATGCCGGGCACATCAATTTTCGTGTAGGAGACACTGAGCACGTTCGTGTTTGCGCCGGTCACATCGGATTCGAGATAGCGGAGGCATTCCGGGGTCGCCGCTACGCACTGCAGGCGTGTCACGCCATCGCCCCGTTCGTCCGCTCGATTTATCGGAGCGTCACGATTACCTGCGACCCTGACAATCTCGCCTCCAGACGAACCATTGAGCGGTTGGGCGCCGAGTTTGTTGACGAGGTTGCCGTGCCTCCGCACGATCCGCATTATCAGCGAGGATCGCGTATCAAGAGACGATACAGATGGACACCTTGATTTGACCAACAATGCGCTGCAGCGAATGGCTGCATTGCGCTGTGGTTGCGATCGGCGCCCCCTGTGGCCGCCGTCGCTGAGCTTGGGTCGTTAGGCTACTGGTTGTGAAATATGAACAGAAAACCAAAGTGCATAATCATCACAGGCCGACCGGGATCAGGAAAAACTACGCTGGCTAAGAAGCTCGGGGAACGCCTGTGGATGCCAGTCATAAGCCGCGATGAGATCAAAGAGGGCTATGTCAATACCTACGGCATCAAACACGACCAGCTCCCACCTGACACCAATGGTCTAGTTACCGACTTGTTCTTTGGAATAGTGAATCAATATCTTGCGGGTAAGATATCTGTGGTCATAGAGGCGGCCTTTCAGCGCCAGGTTTGGGAGTCCAGGATGCCTAAGATCCTTGAGTTGGCCTCACCATTGATAGTTTTGTGCTCTGCTGATGGCGCAGTGGCTGCAAGACGTGATCTCCAACGAGGAATAGAGAATCCAAACCGGGAATTTTATCACGGCGATAAACGTGTTGCCCACTACAGGAAAACAGGCGAAATTTTACCTCCCGAAAGTTATTCTGCGCCGGTATTCGATGTACCCACAATCGAAGTCCCGACAGATGGAGAACACCTCCCTTGCGTTGACGGGATTGTAGGGCAGATCCAATCACTGGGCGCCTAACATCTATCTGAGGGCTACAAGTCAAGCCAAGTACATCCAGACAGAGATTATTCTGATGAATAAGGCATCGTGAAGCTATGCCGCCATTGAACTGGAGCCGCCGAACCAGTGGGTTATTGAAAGCCGAGGCCGCACGGCGGCAAGGTGAACAGGGTCGTTGGGCGCCTTTAGCGACCTGAGATTCGGGACGGTGACCATATGAAGATCTATGTTGCCCTTTTCCGAGGAATCAACGTCGGTGGAAAGAATATTCTGCCGATGAAAGAGCTGGCTTCCGTTTTGGGTGACCTTGGCGCTCAAAACATCAAAACCTACATCCAGAGCGGCAATGCAGTGTTTGTGAGCCCGGAAAAGGACACCTTACGCCTTGCAAACAACATAAGTATGAATGAAGAGCTGAAACAGCGATTTATGCAAGAAGTCTTGCCCTACCTGTCTGCTGAGGACGATACCAGTTTCTGGATTACGGCCTTCGACACTTTATTATCTGATGTCGAGGCGCTCTATCCCGAGAAAAGTAAGAAGCAGGAGATTTTCCTTCAAATCGGGGCTTGTTCTCACTGGCTACGTCCACATCAAAAGAGGTGGACAGTCTCCGGAGGCTTCGCCTGGCCTGAAGGATATCTTCAGAAGAATCAAGACCACGTCAAAAATTCACGGGGACCGATCGGGGGTGGGCTTCCGGAGTTAGATTGGTTTGTGCTGGCGCATTGGAATCGTGAAAAGAAGGAGTGGCAGCTGGTTGCCCCAAAGTTTTTTGGGAAAAAGAGGCTGGTCTTCCGCGCTGCTTTACCGACGCGAACTAGACGGCATCGCCAGGCGGCAATACACACGATTTGGGAGCCAGGGTCACCTGAACACCCAGACAAAAGAGAGGTCCTATTGTATGGATTTCGAAAGCGGGATCAGGAATGGGCATGCGTTACTACTAATCGCATAATCTGACTTTGACGCAATTCTTATCGGAAATCCTCTGATCCTCACCTTGCGCTTTTTTACTGAAAGGACACGATCTATCGAAGATCTATCTCGGTACCTATTGGCGTAAATGCGTTCGAAATGGGGAATTCTCCTACCGTCAATCCATCTCCGCCTGATGCGCCTGCCAGATCACTTTCAGATTGAGCTGACGAGCCGCGCTCGCCGCCACGCGACCAAGGATCCCGGCGTAAGTGGGAAACGAGAGTGGAACCTGAGCCAGATCATCCACCCGCATTCCGGCGGCAATGGCTATCGCCGCCACCTGGGTGATCTCTACCGCGCGCTCGCCGACAACGTGGCAGCCCAGGATTTTGTAGGTCGCTCGGTCGGTGATCAGCTTGCAGAAGCCGGTCGTCCGCCCGTCGATTATCGTGCGCGTGGTCGAGTCGAAGCGTACTACTGCCGCGACCACGTCGTGGGTTTCACGAGCCTTCGCTTCGGTCAGCCCCACCTGCGCATACTCCGGGTCGGTGAAGCTGCCGATCGGGGACGCCTGGTCTCCAAGCGTAATCATCGGGCCTCGCACGGCGTTGGAGGCCGCCACAAAACCGTCCTGTATCGCCTGTGGGACCAGCATCAAACGACCGGTGATGTCCCCGGCGGCGAAGATATGTGGCGCAGAAGTTCGTAGGTAAGCGTCAACCCGCACGAAGCCTCGGTGATCGGTCTCGACGCCTGCCGTCGCGAGGCTCAGCCCGGCGGAGTTGGCCAACCAGCCCACCGCCACGACCGCGAGCGCAGCCTCCGCGCTGTCCCGTGCGCCATCCTTCGAGAAGATCATACGCACGCCGCTCGGCGTCTTCTCGAAAGACTCAATCTCGCCGAAGTCCTCGCGCACCACTATTCCTGATCCGCGAAAGGCGTTCGCGACCGCAGCCGATACATCTTCGTCCTCGGCAGGCAGAATGCGCGGGCCTGCCTGGAAGAGTTGGACTCGCGAACCGAAGGCATTGAAGATCGAGGCGACCTGCGCTCCGGTCGCGCCACCGCCAATGACCAACATCGACGGCGGGACAGAGGTCAGCCCCCAGGCGTCGCTGTGTGTGGAGGTCAACTCGAAGCCGGAGACTGAGAGTCGCCGGCTCGCGCCGCCCGTGCAAATGATGATCTTTTCAGCCTGCAGCCGCAGCCCGCTCTCGGCCTCGATAGTGTGCGGATCGACAAAGCGCGCGGAGCCGGTTTGCTCGTAGACGGTCACGCCCAGGGAATCAATCTGCTCACGTAAGGCCGAATGCTTGCGCACATCGTTAACGACCTCACGCACGCGTGCGAGCAGCCGGGTATAGTCCAGCGATGGTTCGCTCACAGCGATGCCGTACAGACTGAGCTGGCGGGCTTCTCGAATCAGCCGGGCGGCATGGGCCAGTGTCCGCACAGGAACCGGACCGTCATTGGCGGCCATGCCTCCAAACTCGTCACGGGTTATGAGCGCTGTCCTGGCGCCCAGGTCTGCGGCGCGGAGCGCGGCGAGCACTCCTGCCGGTCCGGCGCCGATAACGATGACGTCTAACATTTACGACCTCCGTTCTATGTTTGGAGGTCCGCGAGCCAGCGCAAGGCTCGCAGTCCGGGCATGAAGCAATACTCGCCGCCCCGCGTGACGACAAACCGCGTGATGCCCTGGAGTCGTTTGCGAACCGGCCGCCGTGGAACTGTAAAGCTGCCGCCCTCGTCGTTCGACCCGGCGATGGGATCCTTATCTTCGCCCGCCCCAAAGAAAACGCCATCATTTATCCATTGAGACTGGACGAACTCGAACTGCCGCCCCAGGTGCGCTCCGACAAACGCGAACATCAACCCCCGATCAGCCCCGTCGTCCTCCAGGACTCCTTCCAGGAGCGGCGGGCCATATGCGGTTCCGCGCCGGATCATTCGGTGTAATCTGACTACGCCGGCCACGGACGCGTCGCGTGGGTTAGCCCGCCGGATGTGCGAGCCGCCAGGGGTCTTGAATCCCGCCGGGTCATCTTCTTCATAGAGGAAATCGTTGTTGCGTCGCGGGTCGGCGCCCATTTCTGGATCGTCGTGGAACGGGCAGAGCGCAAGGGGCGCGCCGCTGCGCCAGCGCCCCATCATCTTTGCCGCCAGTAGTTCCTCATCCTCAGGGCCGGTAGAGTTTGACTTCAGGTACTGGCGGAACTCAGCCACATGTTGGCGCAGTTTGCGGAAGACGACGTAAGTTCCATTGCGGCCCAGGATTTCGGGACGGGTCATCTGAATGCCGCCCATCTCGTCGCGATAGCCCAGAACGAATTCGCCCGCCTTAATGGGTTGTTCCTTGGGATTGGTCCCAGGAATTCCGCTCCCTTCGATCGCTGGATGGCTGATGCCGTCCCTGAATCCGAAGGGCTCCGTTTCGGTGGGCAGCGCGTGACAGTCCTGGCGCCAAATTGCAGTTATCCCTGGCAGCTCTTTGTACGCCTTGCGGGGCCGATCAAGCGCCGCCTCAAGCCGCTGGGCGTCTGGCGCCACTGCGACAAGCACAATGTGGACATCCGGCGTCCCGAGCGGCCGTTCCCAGTTTTCGGGGCTGCTCTCGCCGGTGTCGCCTAGAGCTTTTGCGCGCCCGGCCATCCCCTGCTGGAATTCCCAGGCGAAGCTGTCAAGCGAATCCTGCGGCACGCCGAGAGCCTTAAGTCCCTGGTAGCTAAGCGCGACGCTCACCCAGGTATCGGCTAAAGGGCTGGTCGGATTAGCGGCCGAAGTCACGACTGCGCTCAAACGCCGCATCAACTCTCGTCCCGCATTGCGGTCGTCAACGCGGAGCGCGATGTAAGTCGCCGCGTACGGAGTCGGCCGCGGGCGCAGAACTCCGCTCTGGATGTCATCAAGCTCGAGTATGACGTTCGGTTCACCGGTCATGGATCCTCTCTTTTCCAGGCGGCCTTACCTTGCTGTGGCAATATTCTTCCAGAAGTTTTCCAGGCTCTCATCGCTACCGAACAACGTGTTGAAGACTGTGGAATCCGCGAACAGCACATCGCCCGCTCGGTCGCCGCTCGGCGGCATCCAGAGGAATGTGTTGAACTCCTGGTTCCCGGCTTCCACGAAAGGGTGCGGTGGTCTGGACAGGTCAATCGGTTGCCTCGCCAGCACACGGACGGACTTCGTGTCGTCGGTGGTCACCGCGTAGTGCGGCAGATGCATGTGGAAGTTGAAGTTCGTAACCCCCTTGAGCCACCCTTTGCTATCGAGGTCACGGACAACGGACAGGGGGGCTGGCTTGTTCGTCCCGGAAGCCCGCGCGGGGCGCAGGCCATAGCGATTCTCTACGGGCACGCCGAGCCCGGCCATCAGAGATCGCAGGTACAGACCGAAGCGCTGCTGGCGAGGAACCAATGCATCTCCGTGGTGGTGGTACTCGATGTTCCTCTCCTCCAGGTCCTCAGACGCTCCGACATCATGGTGAGGGCCCAGGACCAGGCACGTTCCCTCGCGCTTGAGAAACTGGCGAACGGCCTCGATCTCCCCCGGCGCAGCGACCTGACCAGTCACCGCGTGGTCCAGCCCGAATACAAGAATAGTGTCGGCATCCGCCAGTGCCCGCTCATCGAGCGGCAGCTTGAATCCGGCTTGGTCAATCCGCTGAAACACGGGGACGACGTGCCCGGTGAGCTCGCCGACGAAGTCCTGAAAAGGCGTCCACGCACGGAAGAACAGCTCCAAGCCGCCGGCAATCCCCTGTTGGAACTGCAGCGGATCCGACCACTGGGGCGCCTCCCATCTCGGCCACTCGACCCGCCGAATCTCGTTCATCGTCGAGAACCGGTTGTCCAGGTCGTCGGGATGACGATTGGCCTCCGCCGGAAAGCTCCAGCAAATGTAGATGCTCACCCGTCGCCGTCCAGGCGTGTAAGGCCGCGGGACATGGTTCTGGTTGTACGTCCTCGCAGTTTTTGTTTCGTTCATTTATTCATCCTTTCTTTTTTCTTTTGCGCCGCCCCAAGCCTTGTGACAAGAGCAAATCTTATTGCAACTGATCGAGCATCTCAGACAAGGCGTTCTTGATCCTCAAGGCCTTCTTGATCTCGTCGGCGGTGACATACGGATACTCCCCGTATTCGATAAAGCTCGGACACTGGTGGTCCCGGACGAACTTGATGAACGCTTCAGGGTTCGTTTTCCAGTCTGTCGGAAACCCTTCGAGGTTCTCGAAAACCGTGTTGATGCCGGTCTTCGTGAAGAGAGCTATCGCGTCCTCAGTATATTTGTCGAAATCGGTGTCGAAGATTCCCTGGTACATGAACCGCGTGTCGTTGTCGAAGAGCACCCACCGCAGGTAATGGAGCTTGAGTGGCGCAAGCACATTGGGGTCAGCCTCCAACGCTTCCGCCAATCTGTACCCGTAACTGCGGATCGTATCTGCTCTCCCCGATTTGACGTTCGCGATGAGAGTGAATCCATAACACGCCGGCGTCTTTGGAAAGATCGGGCCGTATTTCCCTTTTTCGAGGTGGTCGGTCTCCTTTGATATCACAACCGCCTGTGGCTTGATCTCCATGTCGATTCTCCTATTCTGGGTAAAATCCCATTGGATTCGCATTCAGAGGTCGCAATGTGCGCCTACTGTTTCCTAGTGAGACTGCTCAACCCCTTGAACAAGACGATTAGTTCGTCGCGCGACGGATGATCAATCTATCCGATCGTAGGTAGAGTCTTCGTGAAACAGAAGACGGCAAATTCTGAGCCAATGGAATAGGAAAGCGTGCGGAATTGATAACTACATCAAACCTCACTCGCAGATTGTCGAAGCCGTCGAGGCTGGGATAGTCGGGGAAATGAATATGACATATCGCGTACAAGACATGGCATGTGCAATACGTCATATTTGGACTAATGGCTTTTATGGTCCTCGCGGTCGTGGCGCTTATTTAAATGACGCCATTGCCCCTCATGGAATTCCCCTTGCTGGAAATCTTGAAGTCGATTGCCGGCGCCAGATTTTAAAATACGCGTTATGTTCCCTCTACGCAGGTGGAATCCGTTGATCGCTTTCCTCGCCTCACTCATTATGGCCGGCGCGGCTCAAGGACAGAACGAAACGCTGCCTCGGAACAGTCAGTTCTGGTTCGATTATGACTCGACGTGGAGTCTAAGCAAGCGTTGGTCTCTGGACGTGGATGCGGCGGCGCGCTTCATCAACTCCGACCCAGCCATTTGGCAAATACGCCTTTATCCTACGCTGGAATTCAGCCTGTTGAGATGGATGGATCTTACTGGGGGTGTCTGGTTCATTTATACCAAAGAGCGCATTTTGAAAATAACATTATTCGCACGTCATGCCGTCGCAGACCGAAAGAAAGCGGCGATGCATGGATCGCAGGTTGTATGAGGCTGGGACGGTTGACGCAGTGAATTGAAACAGGGGCCGGTTTGATCGCCGTTTCGCCCACCGGCGGAAGACTTCAGAGATTACTCGCTCTTATTCCTGCCACACATATTCCTGCTGGCGCAGGCGGAAGAACAGGCGGACGCGCTCGGGCTTTCTTACAGCGCCGTCTGCCGATAGTTGCGCAAGTTTCGGGAAGAGGGCATGCCCAGCTAATCCGTCAAATGTGTCGCCAATGTTCGCGAAGGGCGCACTGACGCGAGTTTGGTGAGGCAGATATGAGTTGCTGTAAGCTGATGAGATGCCGGTTCGCTATGTAGAGACGCGCCGCCGGATTTCGATGTCCGACCTGATCGAGCGCCAGTGGAAGCGAAAGATAAAATCGAAGGAGACATTGCAGCGTATGGCTGGTGTATCTGAGGAGGCGGAATTGCACGGGCTCGACATTGACCGGCGGTTTATCCAGCCTACACCCTACCTCCCACCTCCTTGGACAGTTAAATCAAGATTCTTCGTAACTGGATTAGCCGCGCCGAATTCTGTTTCAATTTGCTGACGTACATATTCAGCTAGCTTCTCATCAATCCCAAGCAAGATAGTTTTATCAGGTTCAATCGACGTCAGAGGGTATTCCTCTCGATCAGCTTGTGTTAAGTCTTCGAGCCGTAAGCTACTTTGCGCTAATTTCGGGTGTCCGAATACCAGTGGAAACCAAATATCTCCATAGAGCCGAAATTGTTCTGCGCCCTTCAAATGGACGTTAATCGAGATGTGATAGATTGGTTTGCTTGAGAGGTTCTTTATCTTGACCTGAAGCTCCTTCGGAAATTCCGGTGAGTTGATATTGCAGATGTCCTCAATCCTGATCACTTTATCAAGAGCAAGTCCTTCTCTCACTCGATAAACTCTGCCTTGCTCTATTCCTGAAGCCTGTATTTCGTTGTTGCGTACAATTAAATCGGCAGCGCCAATTAGTAGGAGTAGCGCGAACGTCATAGCTGTGAAAGCGAGTTTCCAATTCGACAAAGCGATGAGTCGTGTCCCTTTGGTGGAGCGGCGTACCTTTGAGAAATAAGCGCACATCGGCGGAAAAAAAACTTCCCAGTCAAAGGCGGACTATGCTAATCTGTATTCAATTGAAAGCCGCTGTAGGTTGAGACGGTGATTGAAGGTTTGATAGCTCGGCAGTTGTGGAAAATACGCACCCCAATGCTCCTGAACATAGCAGTGAATCATCTTCTGTTTGAAGCGCCTTTGTAGATGTCCAAACAGGTAGACCGTGATGAGTTCTTGATCTGTAACGAGCGGCTCGGTCGTATTCGGACTCCAGCGTCGATACTTGAGCGTTGGATGTTTATCGTAGGCTGTGCAACCCCACAGAAAGAGTTGAATGAATTGGATTTCTAAATCAGACCAAGTAAGATTAGTACAGATAGTCAAACCGCAGAGGACGCAGAGGAACGCAGAGAACGATCAAGGCTGGTCTTTCTCTGCGTCCCTCTGCGTCCTTTGCGGTTTGATGTCCCAATCTTGGTTGTCCTGATTTAGTTTCATCACCCAACTCTACAACGTCTGTTAGGATTGCAGCCTCATCCTTGGTTCGCATTATAAATACAGCAAAGAATAATGATGGATCTCTTGGGGAAAGATCGGAATAGAGATATGCGTAGAAGTAGAGCGTTTGCTCTCTTGGGGGCAGTCGCGCTGCTGGCGAGTAGTATGGGCGTGGCGGCCAACGAAGAGGGCCAGCCGTCGGTCGGCGCGTCCTCGAATTCGGTAACGACCGGCGTCATCCAGCTCAACTTCTTGTACGTTCACGGCGTAAAGAATGACGGCGCGTCCCGCATCAATGCGGCCAACTCCCTGGCAGACTTGAAGAACTCAATCGAAGCCGACATCCCGACCTGGATTTCGAACTACCAGGCGGCGCATCCGGGCGTCACGATCAACGTCGCGAGCGCTACGGCCAATCTCTATACGGCGCCGGCCTCGCCCTACCACCCGACCGACTCGCTCGGCCCAACGCACATGGACGACTGGGAGGTCGGCGACCCCGGCTGCGCCACGACCAAGCAGGGTGATCCCTGTACTACCGCATACGAGTGGCGCTATCGCCTGGTCCAAGAGATCAACCGGCTCTTCCCATCCACTGCCAAGAACATCATCCTGATTGGCCACAGCACCGGCGCACGGGTGGCCTTCGAGGTCGCCTCCAACATGGGGCCGGCTGGCGTCGGCACATTTGACTGGGGCGTACAGAACAAGATCGCCGCAGTTGTCTCGATCCAGGGCATGATCGACGGGCTCCAGCCGAGTAAGTACAACGTCGTAGGTACGTTCGACTTCGTCACCACGTGTAAGAACGGCGACGCGATCGCCTTCTTCGGCAACGCATCCGCGCCAGGCAACGGTTGGTGCGAGTACGCTGGAAATATCAGCGGCGTGGCTGCAGCTGACTGGGTTGCGCAGAACAAACGCGCCCTCGGGCTCATCTCCTATAGCAGCTGCTCACCCTCGCTCTGGACTGGCGAAAGCGACGGCGCCCTACCATACGCCGCCCAGGCGAGCCCCTTTATCCACGGCCTGAATATGACGCCTGCGCGGGGGCAAACGTACACCGTGGCCTACGGTAGAAACTACGGTTCCTACTGCCACGGAGCGATCACCAGCGCGAGCGACCCGAACCACGCGGCGGCGATCACCAACGCGAAAGCCAGGCTGTTCGAGATGCTCTTTACAAACGCATATCGCGTCGACCTGCAGGGCACGCAAGCGACCGCGGCGCCTGTCCCGTATCGGGGCTGGACTCCGCTATACAGCATCAACGCTGCGTGCCCGGACGGCGAAACAGCGATCAACCCGCAGATCCAGGTCGTCGGCGTCTGCAAGCACCCCGGGTACTTCGACGGTGACGACCACGCCATCCAGCAGGGGTGGAACGTCTTCGTCGGCGCCGGCTGCGGTGGCGCGTACAAATGGACCCAGATCCACGACCCGAACAACAGCCACAACGCGTTCTTCTATTGGCAGACGCGCTCGAGACTGAGTGAGGGCGGCTTGGTCACGATCCTCCCCTCCGACTAACTGAGTCCAGCAGAACGTTGAGGCCGCGCTCGACTCGCGAGGTCAACTAAAAGGTGTCGGTTCGGTAACCATGCTTGATCTGGAAAATTACAGATACGTTTCAAGTTGCCATTTTGGCTTTTCTGGCTGGGGCAAATTTGTGCCAGGCGCTTTTTACAAACACTGCCATAAGAATTTAGCTTTTTTACCATCCTTTGAAATGAAAGTGTACCCAATCCCCGAATCACCAAAGTTTATTAAAAATGGAACCTTCGTTGAATCAAGTTGCAATAGAAGATTCCAAGGGCCACCTTTTGGAAATTCATCGCCCTGAAGGAAAATGGGGGTTCCACCAATCTTATTTCCGTCCAAGGCCTTTGCATATTTCTTGAGTGTTATTTCATCCCAGTCTTCGCGCTCGTACTCGGTTATATATTCTTGGTCTTCTCCTAACTTGAGCTTTACTAAATATTCACAGGGTTCGATTAGGTAGCTAATCGTTCCCCTCATTTTTACGCGCCTATTTAAACTTGGCCCTATATCTATAGGTAACACCTTAATACGATTGCTTCCTGGCTGAATAACGATAGCGTTTTCTCCTGAATTGGGATCCCAAGTTTGAGCGTCACGCTTTTTATCTTCCGTCATGAATATATATGCCATCCTACCTTCAATACGCCCAAATAACCCAGGCTCAAGCTTAATTTGACCAATAAACATCATTGGTTTTTCTGTTTTTTTACTGATCGGCCATTGTGCTTGATTTATCCAAACAGGCTGACCACCAAATTTAGTAATCGGCTTAGATATAGGAGAATGCGACAGCTTGAATTCAATTGAACATTTCTTTTTCATTATTCCCCATAAGCTGCCTTCGTATTGGCCATACCATGTCCTTGCGGCAATGCGACAGCGCATCTGGTTTTTTGCGCTCTTTCGGTGGATCGGCGTGTCGGCGCTATCCTGAGTCCTCTATGCTCGTCTCCGAGTTCTATATTTCAACCTCGGAGGATTTTTCGTGGATTCAACGTTCCCTGCCGATTTGCTCAAACTTAAAGCCCGCCTGGAGTAAATTGCTGCGCAATATTGGACAGTCTCGAAATCAATCTTCGGTCAGCTTGCGAAAGTGATAGCCCACCGCGGCCAGTATCATAGCCTCCGCGAACTTCTCGCGATGCCGGGTAAGGGCGTGGCGCAGGTAGCGCCAGAACTCGCCACGCCCGCGGTCGCGCACGCCGAGCGCCAGCACGATGCGAAAGAAAGTCACCACGTCGCTGGCAATCCCATTGCGACGCGCCGCGGGCGCGACTGCGACTACCCGCTCCAGGCAATTGAGCGCGCGTTGATAATACTCGCCGGGACTGTAGATGGCGCGCATAATTGATTTATAGCCTTCGATGAGGCGCGTTGCGTCCATCTTGGGGACGAAGTTCAGCGAGCCATCGGTATTGTTCCCCGTGCTCTCAACGAGCAATCGCCCTTCGCGCTCGAGCCGCCGCCAGAGCTGAGTGTCGGGCAGCGCCGTCAACAAACCCACCATCGCAAGCGGAATGGCGCTCTCCCGGATAAACTCGATCTGCCGCTCGAAGATGTCCTCGGGGTCGTTGTCGAATCCGACGATGAAGCCGGCCATCACTTCCATGCCATAGCTCTGAATCTTCTTGACTGAATCGAGCAGATCGCGGCGCATGTTCTGTCCCTTTTGGGCCTCCTTGAGACTCGCCTCGACCGGGGTCTCGATGCCGAGAAAGACGCGGCGGAAATGAGCGCGCCGCATCCCGTCAAGTAATTCGTCGTCCTCGGCGAGATTCACGCTGGCTTCAGTAATAAAAGAGAAAGGACGCCCGTGACGCTCCGACCAGTCGGCCAATGCAGGCAACAGTTTCTTGACGTTCCGCTTGTTGCCGATGAAGTTGTCGTCGACGATGAAAACCATCCCGCGCCAGCCAAGGCGGAAAAGCGCATCCAACTCGGCCAGCATCTGCTCATTGCTCTTCGTGCGTGGGACGCGGCCATAGATCTCGATGATGTCGCAGAACTCACACTGGAATGGACAGCCACGCGAGTATTGGACCGGCATCGCGCTATAGCGCCTGAGGTTAGCGAGTTGGAAGTCAGGAATCGGCGCTGCGGAGAGCGCCGGCCGCTCGGCGGCCTGGTAGACGCGTTTGGCGGCGCCGCGCTCGAGGTCGCGAACGAACTCAGGCAAGGTGGTCTCGGCCTCGCCGAGGAAGATGTGATCGGCCTGTGGTAAATGCTCCGCGCTGGTCGTCACATACGGGCCTCCGATGACCACTCGCTTCCCCGCCACTTTGCATAACTCGACGACGCGCCGCAGCGAATCTTTCT
>Ga0190270_10000722_pt1 | contig 14716 bp, 14 predicted proteins | sample Popmic320T_FD_133748 | JGI IMG/M metagenome (GOLD analysis project Ga0190270, IMG submission 133748) | Populus adjacent soil microbial communities from riparian zone of Weber River, Utah, USA - 320 T | ecosystem: Environmental > Terrestrial > Soil > Riparian zone | place: USA: Utah | collected... | reverse complement strand
TGTCCCTCCGCTGCGCTCCGGGCCGGGCTGCGCGCGCAGTAAGGCACGATACCGCCGTGCCTAACTGCGCCGAGCCGGCAAACTGCCGCCGTCTCGGCCCTGCGGGCGCGCATCCCTCACGCATCCTGCGAGACGCCCGCCGAACGGCGGGCAGAGACAGGCTCTGCCCCTACCACTGCAACTGCCCCCACGTCACCCCCTGGAATCGTCGAAGCTGCCCGGCCAAAGGCTGACCAGCCCTCAGGTTGCCCGGCCCGAGGTTGACAGTTGCGCGCGGCGCGTTTATTTTGCGGCTTCCCAGAAACCCGCCTCGTGGGGTCTCGCAAGAGACTCGGAGGGGACCCGGGAGCTAGCGGGTCCCTTTTCCGATTTCTCAGAAACTCGTTCTGGAGGGTTTGCGTGGTCGAGATTCAGCTTGGTGAGAACGATCGTCTGGACTGGGCGCTGAAGCAGTTCCGCCGCCGCATGATCCGTTCGGGGCTGTTCAAGGACATGCGCCGCAAGCGGTTCTACGAGAAGCCCAGCGAGGCGAAGAAGGCCAAGTCGAAGGCCGCGCAGCGCCGCCGCGCCAAGGACCGCCGCAACGCCCGCCGCCGGGACTGATTCCCCCGCCGGGCCGCCCGCGGGCACTGTCCCACGGCTAAGGACTGCTGAGACTGACGAGGAGCGCTTCCCCACGCGGGAGCGCTCCTCTTGTCGTCAGAGCTTCTCGCAGCGGGTGCAGCGCACCACGATCTCCTGCTGCCGGAAGCGCCTCTCCAGCTCCTCGCGGTACCGGCGCCACCACTCCCGCTCCAGGCGCGGGGCCATCGCCTCCACGATCACGATCTCGTCGCGCTCCAGCTCGCCGTCGCCGCCCTTCCACAACCCTGCCGCCGGCGCCTGCAGATACGCCGTCGCCCCGCCGAAGCGCTCGGTGAGTTCGCGCCGCACCGCGTCGAGCTCCGCGCGGGCGAAGGCGCGGCCGTCGTTGTCGCGCACGGGCAGGAGGATCTGGATCAGGTACACGTCGCTTCTCCGTCCCTTCGCTCACCCGGGTACGCCACCTCACCACGGCAGGCCCCGTGCCCCGCGATCGGGCGGCAGCATGCGACGATCCAGCCTGCGAAGGCAGGCTTCGCGCCGTCGTTGCCGCGGCTTCAGCCGCCCGACAACCTCCGGGTGCCGCACCCCCTTGACACATCAACATCGATTGATGTATACTCGACCCATGGCTACCCTGACCCCCGCGGCGACGGACCGCACGGCGAAGCTGTTCCACGCGCTCTCCGACGAGAAGCGGCTCCGCATCCTGGAGCTGCTGCGCCGCGGCGAGCGCTGCGTCTGCGACCTCACCGGGGTGATCGACGCGGGACAGTCGCTGCTCTCCTTCCACCTGAAGACGCTGAAGGAGGCCGGGCTGGTTACCGACCGCCGCGCGGGCCGCTGGGTGTTCTACTCCCTGGACCCCGAGGCCTTCGCCCTGGTGGAGGAGTTCGCGGGTGGCCTGCGCCAGGACGCGGAGTCCGGGCGCGGCTCGCAGTGCTGTGCCTGACAGTTTTTTCTTTTTCCCTGACGCATCAACTTTTGTTGATGCACAACCGAGGAGGCGACCCATGAGCGCGAACGAGACCAGCAGCACCTGCTGCGACACCACCTGCTGCGGCGGCGCGGAGACCGCGGCGACGGCCACCGCGGTGCTGGAGGCGCCGGAGCCGGAGGGCGTGGAGGAGATCCGCGCCACCGTGCGCGAGAGGTACGCCCGGGCGGCGCTGCAGGTGGCCGGGGGCGGGGGCTCGTCTTGCTGCGGCGCCCAGGCGGCGTGCGGCTGCGGCGACCCCATCACCTCGAACCTGTACGACGACGGCCAGACCGCTCTGCTCCCGGAGCAGGCGGTGCTCGCCTCGCTGGGGTGCGGCAACCCGACGGCGCTGGCGCAGCTGCACGAGGGCGAGGTGGTGCTGGACCTGGGCTCGGGGGGCGGCATAGACGTGCTGCTCTCCGCGCAGCGCGTGGGCCCGGGGGGGAAGGCGTACGGGCTGGACATGACCGACGAGATGCTGGAGCTGGCCCGCCTGAACCAGGCCGCCGCGGGGGTGACCAACGCGGAGTTCCTCAAGGGGCACATCGAGGCGGTGCCGCTCCCGGACGCCACGGTGGACGTGATCATCTCCAACTGCGTGATCAACCTCTCCGCCGACAAGCGCCGTGTGTTGGCCGAGGCCTTCCGCGTGCTGAAGCCGGGCGGGCGCTTCGCCGTCTCCGACGTGGTGACGCGCGGCGAGATCCCGGCGCAGGTGAAGCGCAGCGTGGAGCTGTGGGTGGGCTGCATCGCCGGGGCGCTGGACGAGGGCGAGTTCCGGCGCCTGCTGGAGGAGACCGGCTTCGTGGACGTCGACATCGAGCCCACCCGGGTTTACCGTGTCGAGGACGCGCGCGCCTTCCTCTCCGAGGCCGGCATAGACGTGGACGCCATCGCCCCCGCGGTGGACGGCCGCTTCATGAGCGCGTTCGTGCGCGCGCGCAAGCCGGAGGCGTAGGCGCACACCGGCCGGGGCGGGCCGCCCGAGCCCGCCCCGGCGTCCTCCGCACCTCCGGGAGCCCGATGCGATACGCGCTGATCTCCGACGTCCACGCGAACCTGCCGGCGCTGGAGGCGGTGCTCGCCGACATCGACCGCCGCGGCGACGCCGACGCGGTCTGGCACCTGGGCGACCTCGTGGGCTACGCGCCGTGGCCCAACGAGGTCGTCGCGCTGCTGAGCGACCGCGGCATCGCGGGCGTCGCCGGGAACTACGACTCCACGGTGGCGGCGGACTACAAGCACTGCGGCTGCAGGTACGAGGACCCGCGCCAGGAGGAGCTGTCGCACGCCTCGTACGCCTGGACGCGCGAGCACGTGAGCTTGCCGACGAAGCGCATTCTGGGCTCGCTCCCTTTCCGCATCGACCTGCGTCCGTCGGGCGGGCATCTCCCCGGCCCCCGCGCCATACTGGTGCACGGCACTCCCACGCTCAACACGCTCTACTGGACCGGGGACCGCTCCGACGACTTCTGCCTGCGCATGGCCGGCCACGCCGGCGCCGCGGCCGGCGACGTGATCTGCTTCGGCCACACCCACGTGCCCTGGCACCGCAGCATCGACGACATCCACTTCGTCAACACCGGCTCCGCCGGCAGGCCCAAGGACGGCGACTGGCGGGCGGGGTACGCCATGCTCGACCTGGGCGGCGACGAGCCGCGCCTGGACTTCGTGCGGGTGGAGTACGACGTGGAGCGGGCGATGGCCGGCATCGCGGCGAGCGGGCTGCCGCCGGAGTTCGCGGAGTACCTGCGCACCGGCGGCAAGCCGGGCGGAGGGACGTGACCACCAGCACCGACGCTACCCCGGGTCACCGCCGGCCGAACACGCTTGCCCGGGCGGTTGAAACCGCGGCTGGAACGGCACGAAGTCCGCCTGCGCGGACTGCTCGCGTCGATCGCCTCCATTCCAGGAATCTGAGGATGCAGCAGGTGTCGCTCGGCAACACCGGCCTGATGGTATCGCGGATCGGGCTGGGGCTCGCGGCGCTGGGGCGGCCCGGGTACATGAACCTCGGCCATGCGCGCGACATGGCGGACGGCGTCTCGGTGGAGGCGATGGAGGCGCGCGCCCACCGCGTGCTCGATGCGGCGTGGACCCGGGGTGTCCGCTACTTCGACGCGGCCCGCTCGTACGGCCGCGCCGAAGAGTTCCTGGCGAGCTGGCTCCGGTCCCGCGGGATCGCGGCGGAGGCTGCGACGGTGGGCTCCAAGTGGGGCTACACCTACACGGCCGGGTGGCGGGTGGACGCCGAGGTGCACGAGGTGAAGGACCTCTCCGCGGCCGTGCTGGCGCGGCAGGCGGCGGAATCTCGCTCGATCCTGGGGGCGCACCTCGACCTCTACCAGATCCACTCCGCCACCCTGGAGAGCGGCGTGCTCGCGGATCCGGCCGTCGCCGCCGGGCTGGCGGAGCTGAAGAACGAGGGGGTGCGCATCGGCCTCTCCGTCACCGGACCGGCCCAGGCGGAGACGCTGCGGCGCGCGCTGGAGGTGGAGTGGGAGGGCTCGCCTCTGTTCGACGCGGTGCAGGCGACCTGGAACCTGCTGGAGCCTTCGGCGGGGGCGGCGCTCGGCGCGGCGCACGCGGCCGGGATGGGAGTCGTGGTGAAGGAGGCCCTGGCCAACGGCCGGCTCACGGAGCGCAACCAGGCGCCGGAAGCGCGGCGGACGCTGAGCGCGCTGCGCGGGGAGGCGGGCCGGCTAGGGACCACGGTGGACGCGCTGGCGCTGGCCGCCGTGCTGGCGCAGCCCTGGGCGCACGTGGTGCTGAGCGGCGCGGCCGCGGAGAGGCAGCTCGCCGCCAACCTCGGCGCGCTGGAGGCAGGGTGGGACGACGATGCCGCGGATCGTCTCCGCGGCATGGTCGAGGCGCCGGAGGCCTACTGGGCGCAGCGCGGCCGGCTGAGGTGGAACTAGCTTCAGTACTGCAGCATCGAGAAGACGTCGTAGCGGGCCAGCTCCCGGCGCCCGTGCAGGAACTCGAGCTCGATGACGAACGCCGCCGCCACGATCTCCGCGCCGATCTGCTCCAGCAGCTCGGCGCTGGCGCGGGCGGTGCCGCCGGTGGCCAGCAGGTCGTCCACCAGCAGCACCCGCTCCCCCGGCCGCACCGCGTCCACGTGCAGCTCCAGCGTGTTGGTGCCGTACTCCAGCGCATACTCCCTGCGCACCTTCTCCGCCGGCAGCTTCCCCAGCTTGCGCACGGGGACGAAGCCGACCCCGAGCTCCACCGCCAGCGGCGCGCCGAAGATGAAGCCGCGCGACTCGATCCCCGCCACCGCGTCCACGCCGGCGTCGCGGTAGCGGTCGGCGAAGACGCTCACCACCGCGCGCAGCGCGGCCGCATCGCGCAGCAGCGGCGTGACGTCGCGGAAGAGAATCCCCTCCTGGGGGAAATCCGGCACGTCGCGGATCAGCCTCTTGAGGTTTTCCACGGGTGGGCGCTCCGTCGTTGCAGGGGTGGGACGGCAGGGACGGTTGGTTGCTGCGGCGGCGGCGTGGCTCAGCGGATGGAGAGCACGCCGCTGTACTTCTCCCACTCGTCCAGGACGATCCCCGCTCCGCGCACCACGCAGGTGAGCGGCTCGTTGTCCAGGTGGATGGGAAGGCCGGTCTCGGCGGCGAGCAGCACGTCGAGGCCCTTGAGCAGGGCGCCGCCGCCGGTCATCACGATCCCCTCGTCCACGATGTCGGCGGAGAGCTCGGGGGGCGTGACCTCCAGCGCCCGGCGCACGGCTCCCACGATGGCCTGCACCGGCTCCTGGATGGCCTCGCGGATCTCCTCGGAGTAGACGCGGATGGTCTTGGGGATGCCGCTCACCAGGTCGCGGCCGTTGACGTCCATCTCCCGTTCCTGGCCGGTGGGGTGGGCGGAGCCGACCTGGATCTTGATGCTCTCCGCGGTCGATTCGCCGATGAGCAGGTTGTAGCTCTTGCGGATGAAGGCCATGATGGCCTCGTCGAACTCGTTGCCGCCCACGCGGATGGAGGCGTCGGCCACGATCCCCGCGAGCGCGATGACCCCGATCTCCGTGGTTCCCCCACCCACGTTCACCACCATGCTGCCGCGCGGGCTCAGCACGGGGAGCCCCACCCCGATGGCGGCGGCCATGGGCTCGGAGATCAGGAACACCTCCTTGGCCCCGGCCCCGGCCACGGCCGCCCGCACGGCGCGCCGCTCCATCTCGGTGATGCCGGAGGGGACGCCCACCACCACCCGCGGCTTGAGGCGGAAGAACCCCTGCGGGGCTACCTGGCCCAGGAAGTGGCGCAGCATCAGCTCGGCCACGTCCACGTCGGCGATCACCCCGTCGCGCATGGGGCGCACCGCCACGATCCCCTCGGGGGTGCGGCCGAGCATGCGCTTGGCCTCCAGCCCCATCGCGAGCGGCTTGCCGGTGCGCCGCTCCACGGCCACCACCGAGGGCTCGTTCAGCACGATCCCGCGGCCCTTCACCTGGATGAGCGTGTTCGCGGTACCGAGGTCGACTGCGATATCGGGCACTGAGGACGGCTTCGGGGGTGCTGGGAACGGCCCCGCGCGCGGCGGGAGGGTTGCCGGCGGAATGTAACTCCGCCCCCGCGGAGCGGACAGGAGGCTGCGGGGTACGACGGCGGTGATTGACCGCCCGGCGGGGCGGGCTTACCATGCACGACGACGATCCCCCACGGCCGGAGAGCGATATGCTGTTCCAGCATCGGGAGACAGAGGGCATCCGGGTCACCGCCCGGCCTTTCTACCTCGAGGAGCAGTCCGACCCCGAGGAGCAGCGCTACGTGTTCACCTACCACATGCGCATCGAGAACGTGGGCGAGCACCCGGCGCAGCTGGTGTGGCGTCACTGGTTCATCCACGACGCCGTGGCCGGGAGCAGCGAGGTGGAGGGCGAGGGGGTGGTGGGAGAGCAGCCCACCATTCGCCCCGGCGGGGTGCACGAGTACCAGAGCTTCTGCGTCCTGCAGGCGCCGCAGGGGCAGATGGAGGGCTTCTACGAGTTCCGCCGCCCGGACGGCTCCACCTTCAACGCGGCGATCCCCCTCTTCCTGCTGCGGACGTATTCGGCCTGACCCGCGACCGGACCGGCTGAATGCAAAGACCGCCCCCGGAGCGCTCCGGGGGCGGTCTTTCGCGTGGCGGACGGGCGGACGGACGGTTCAGCCCGCCGCCGCGGGCGCCAGCCGCTGCTCGTAGATGATCACGTTGCGCCCGGCCAGCGCGTCGATGTACGCGGCGCCGGGGATCGCCTCGTCCGGTGTCCACACCCCGGGCTGCACCTGGCCAGCGGCCTGCAGCGCGCCGGTGATGGCGAGCGAGTACCCGGTGGTGCGCATCATCGCGGTGATGCCGGTGGTGGGGTCGTAGCGGTCGAGCAGGTCCCAGCGCAGCAGCAGGTCGTCGCCGTCCTTCTCCCCCTCCACCTCCACCCGCAGCGCCACCAGGTCCGGGCTGGTGCGCGGGTCCTTCTTTAGCAGCGGCCCGGCCACGGAGATGAAGACGTCGCGCGGACGCACGCTGGAGCCCTGCACCTCCACCGGCTCCTGGCCCAGCATCCCCAGGTCGCGGATGGCCTCCATGATGCGCGCGTGCCCGGGGTAGCGGAGCGTCTTGTACTCCATGCTGGGGATCTTTCCCTCGTAGCGCCGGAACATGGTGGAGAGGCCGCCGGCGGTGTGGAACGCCTCCAGCGTGCCCACGCCGGGGAAGTCGATATCCTCGAGCTCGGAGAGCGCCGTCACCTGCAGGGGCCTGCCGTCGCGCAGCACCCAGGAGAGGGTGGTATAGTAGTCCAGCACCCCTTCCAGGCTGTAGACGATCTGGTAGTTGAGCGGCGGCTCCGGGTGCTGCGGCAGCCCGCCTACCTTGATGCGCACCGAGCGCACCGTGTCCAGCTGCCGGATGCCGTGCTCGGCGAGGATGTTGACCATTCCCGGGGCCAGCCCGCAGTCGGGCACCACGCTCACGCCAAGCTGGCGGGCGCGCTCGTGCAGCTCCTTCTGCTGCAGCACGATGTCGGTGTTGCCGCCCAGGTCGCAGAAGTGCGCCCCCTGCTCCACCGCGGCGCCCGCCATCTCCAGGTTGTGGTAGTAGGGGAACGCGCTCATAACCGCGGCCGCCCCCGCCATGGCGTTGCGGATCGCCTGGCCGTCGCTCGCGTCCACCTGCACCGTGGTGAGCCGCCCGCCCAGGTAGGGCTGCAGGAAGCCGGGGAGGACGTCCACGGCCAGGTCGGCGATCACCACGTCGTGATCGGTGTTCGCCAGCAGGTCGTAGGCGCACGCGCTCCCCTGCTTCCCCGCCCCGCCGAGCACCAGCATGCGCATACGGCTCACTCCCTCGGGTCCAATAAGAACGTGGGTCCCGGCGCGGGCGGCGCCGGGACACGGATGGCGTGCGCACGGGAGGCGCGCGCGAAGGGCGGGAAGATAGTGGGGCGCCCGCCTCCGCGCAAAACGCGTGGCCGGGCCCTCCGCGGTCAGCCCTGGCGCAGCGTCGGAACGAGGTCGAGGACCTCTTCCTGCCTCCGCAGCAGCACGTCCGGCCGCTCGCGCCGCAGCGTCTCGTGCGCGAAGGGGCCCCACAGCGCCGCGGCGGTGCGCGTGCCCGCCTCGCGGCCCGCGGCGATGTCGTGCGGCGAGTCGCCCACGAACAGCGCCTCCCGCGGCTCCACTCCCAGCCTCTCCAGCGCGAAGAGCACCGGGTCCGGGTGCGGCTTGGGGTTCGGCACGTCCTCGGGGGTCACGATCACGTCGAAGTGGCCGGTGATGCCGCAGAGGTCCATCCCCCGCAGCGTGCCGCGCCGGTACTTGCTGGTGACGATGGCCAGGGCGACGCCGCGCCGGGCGAGCTCGGCCACCGTCTCCTGCGCCCCGGGGAAGGGGCGCAGCATGTCGTCGTGGTGCAGGTTCTGGAAGTCGCGGTAGGTGTCGGCCATCGCCGCCGCCTCCGCGGGCGAGCGGGCGAAGCGCGCGAGCTGGGCGTCCAGCGGGGTGCCGAACCCGCTCAGCCACTCCGCGTCGGGCGGGCATTCGCCCAGGTGCGTGGCCATGGTGTGGCGGTAGCAGCGCATGATCAGCGCGGTGCTGTCGGCCAGGGTCCCGTCGAAGTCGTAGAGCACGGCGCGGAGAGGAGCCTCGCCCCCCGGGATGTTGATGTCGGTCATCTCAGTGGAGTGAACTAGGACGGTTCGGGTGGATCAAGCGTGGGCCAGGTCTGTGGGTTGCCCATGAACACCTCCACGTCTCCCAGGCTGTCTTCTGCAAAGCCCGCGACTTCCGGATCCGACGTGAGCGCGTGGAGTGTTGGAGCGAGCTCGGAGCGAGCCGGCCGGTGAGCCGTACCGTGTGGCCGAGGGCAGTTGCGGCGTTGCAGCGCACCCACACGTCGGGATGGGAGGCGAACTCCACCGCGCGCCGCTCTGCCAGCTCCCAATCCGGGCCGTGGAGAGCCATCCTCAGCAGCGCCAGCCCGATCGCGCGCCCATCATCCGACTGGAAAGCCTCGTCGGCAGCTGCCGCGTCAATCGGAGCAAGACTCTCGTACTTCAGGCGTCGTACGGGCATCGAATACGTCCTCGTCATGGCTGCTTCCCCGCGGCGGCTGCATACCCACAAGACGCCCCACCGTTCGGCGAAGGGATCGGCTCGGAGGCGCCCTGTCAGCCAATGGCCATGAGACGCAGCGCCGCCGGGACCGCAGCATCCAAGCGCCCCGGTATGAGCGCAAGATCCTCTCTCCCCGGGCCGACCGCCAGCACCGGCACCGGGTTCAGCGTGTGCCCTGCGGTGACGTCCTCCAGGTTGCCGTGGTCGCTGGAGAGGATCAGGAGGAGGTCATCGGACAGCGCGTCGACCAGGCCGCCCAGGAAGGCGTCGACCTTCTCCAGCGCGGCCACGGCTCCGGCCATCCCGCCGCGATGCCCCACGTAGTCGGTGTCGTAGTGAGCGAACAGCGTGACGTCCGCCTCCGCGGCGATCCGGGCCAGGCGGCGGCCGGCCTCCCCCGGCGTCACCTCGGCCAGCTCGTCGCCCAGCCGCTCGCGCCAGCGCTCGTTGGTGATGGACGAGGCGACGGCGCGCCCCTCCGCGAGCTCCAGCACCCCGCGCGTGAGCACCCCCGCCGCGCGCGCCGCGAGCGGCGGAGCGGCTGGGCGGCGGAAGATGCGCGGATCCGCGTGGCCGTCCGCTAGCGGGTATGCGTTCGCGAAGGCGGGGCGGGCCCCGGCCGCGGCCGCGCGGCTGAGCAGGTTCTCGGCGGCGAGCAGGTCGCGGAGGCCGGTGGGCACCCAGGGGCCGAAGTGGCGCCCGTAGGCCTGCGCGGCGTTGCGCCCGGTGAGCAGCGCAGTCTGCCCCGTGCCGCTCTGCGGGGTCCCGGGGACGCCGAGCGTGGCGTCCGCGGCCACCAGCACCGCCGCACCGGAGGCGATCCTGCCCTCCCCGTCCAGGTCGTCCGCGACCATCCGCTTCCCCCCGAGCAGCCGCTCCAGGCGGGGCATGCGGGCCTGCGCGAACGGGTTCCGCTCCGGGTCGGCCGGCCCGATGCCGACGCCGTCGAGGAACACCAGCAGCAGGCGCCCGGGGCGGGTGCGGGACAAGCGGATCCGGCGCCAAGGGGGGTGAAGACGAAGCGGAAGGCGCTATTGTAGCGACGGCGCACCGGCCCGCGACAGCCGAACCGCGAGACCCCAATTGCCCGCGAAGGAAAACAAACCGCCGCCGGAAAGCTCCCGGCGGCGGTGGTCGTGCGGTGAGATGGCCGTCAGGTCGGGATGCGCAGCTTCTGCCCGGGGCGGATGCTGCTGCGGCTGCCCAGGCCGTTGGCCCGCTGCAGCGCGCGTACCGAGGTGTCGTTGCGCCGCGCGATGGTCCAGAGCGACTCGCCGTTGCGTACCGTGTGCGTGCGACGCGAGGCCACGCGGCGCGCCTCGGGGCGGCGGACTTCCGCCCGGCGCACCTCGGCACGGCGGGCGGCAGTGACGCGGGCCTCCGCGGCGGCGCGTGCCGCGGCCTCGGCGTGCAGGCGCGGGAAGTCGGCGGCGAAGCGGTCGGTGCGGCCCGGCGGGATGCGCACCGGGTAGGCCGCGGCCCCCGGCGGGGTCATCTTCTTCACCAGCTGCGGGTTGAGGCGCGCCAGCTCCCGCTCCGAGACGCCCACCGCCTTCCCCACCACCGCCAGGCTGGTCTCCCCCGGAACGCGCACGGTGTCGGCCTCCAGCGGCATCCAGCGCTCCACGTCGCCCATGCCGTACTGCTGCGGCTCCTTGCCGATGAGCGCGGCCGCCAGCATCAGCGGCACGTACTCGCGCGTCTCGCGCGGAAGCCGGTGCCGGATGCGCCAGAAGTCCCCCTCGCCCTGGCCGCGCTCGCGTCCCAGCTCGCTCCGCATCACCCGCCCCACCCGGCCGGCACCGCTGTTGTAGGCCGCCGCGGTCAGGTACCAGGAGTCGAACTGGGCGTGCAGGTCGCGCAGGTGGCGCAGCGCGGCGTCGGTGGACTTCTCCGGGTCGCGGCGCTCGTCCACGTGCTCGTCCACGCGCAGGCCGTAGGCGCGCGCGGTGGGCGCCATGAACTGCCAGAGCCCCACGGCGTTCACGCGGGAACGGGCGGTGGGGTTGAACCCCGACTCGATCATGGTGAGGTAGACCAGGTCCTCCGGCATTCCCCGCGCGCGCAGCTTGGCGCGGATCATCCCCTCGTAGCGGCCGGACTGCTTGAGGTACTTCTCCATCTCGTCGGCCTGCGAGCCGGTGAAGATGGCCACGAAGCGCTCCACCGCGGCGTTGCGCACCACGGGGATGTCCCAGGACACGGGAGAGGTGGCCACGGCCTCGCGCACCAGCCCCATGCGGGCCGCCGGCTGCGAGCCGGGACCGCTCGAGGCGGCGGTGGCCGCGCCGAGCGCGCTTCCCAGTAGAAGGGCGACAGGTAGTGCCGTCCTGAGCTGCATACCACCTCCGGCTGGGCTGCGGAGCGCCGCGAGGGTGCGGCACGGACCGGCTGCGAAGCGCGTAAGCGGGGGCGAAGAGGTGCGTACGTAAGGCTGCCCCGCACCTGTTTCAAGGGCGTAAGATAATAGGAAACAAAGGGTTATGCAACCGGATCGATGCGCGGCGTCAGAGCTCGCGGTGCGCCCGGCGCTCCGCGCGCAGCCGCACCAGGGCCGCCACCGCCAGCCAGAAGAGGAACAGCGCCAGCGGCCAGGCGAGCACCCTGGGGAGGAAGGCGCCCACCCCGGCCAGGAGGAAGAGGATCGCGGCGAGGGCGGCGATCCAGCCGGTGTCCTCGCGCCCGATCATGCGCTCGCCCACCAGCGCGCGCACCAGGACCGAGCCGGCGCGGGCCAGCCGCCCCAGCGTGCGCCCCACCTCGCTGCCGCGGTAGGAGCGGCGCCTGGCCTCGCGCGCCTCGACGCGGCTGGGCTTGCTGGCGTCCTCGGGGTGCTCCACCACCAGCCGCTCCACCGAGCGGCGCTCGCGGAACATGGTGCCGCTCACGAAGGCGGAGCGGATGAGGCTGATCTCCACCGCCGAGGCCAGGTCCGCCTCGAACAGGGCCTCCATGGCGGCGCCGAAGTCGCGGTCGGTGAGGGCCACGTCCATCTCCCAGTTCCCCATCAGGGAGGCCAGGTTCATGTTGGTGGACCCCACCCGCGACCAGAACCCGTCGGCCACCGCCGTCTTGGCGTGGATCATGGGCCCCTCCCACTCGAAGATGCGCACCCCCGCCTCCAGCAGCGGCCGGTAGCCGGCGCGCGACATCCCCCCCACGATCGTCCAGTTGTTGTAGGCGGGGACCAGCACCCGCACGTCCACCCCGTCGCGCGCGGTGGCCGCCAGCGCCTCGGCCATGGCGGGGGGGAGCACGAAGTAGGGGTCGGTGATCCAGAAGCGCCGCTCCACCCCCACCGCCACGAACTGCGAGAGGCGGTAGATGCGCGACTTCCCCGGCTCGCCCTCCACCACGCGCACCCCCACGTCGCCCACCCGCTCCACCTGGTCGGGGTCGGGGATCTCGTCCGCGGGGAGGGGCGCGCCGGCCGCGTCCCAGGTGCGCGAGAAGGCGCGGTCCAGCACCGCCACCGCCGGGCCGCGCAGGTCCACGGCGGTGTCGCGCCAGGCGGGGATGCCCAGCGCGGGGTCGCCCGCCCACTCGTCGCCGATGCACATCCCCGACACCGAGGCGTACTCGCCGTCTATCGCCAGCACCTTGCGGTGGTCGCGGCGCAGGATGCCGAGGGGGTTGGAGGCGCGCGGGGGCGCGAAGGCGCGCACGTCCACCCCCGCGTCCCGCAGCGGCTTCCAGAAGCTGCGCGGCGTGGCCCAGCACCCCACCCAGTCGTAGAGCAGGCGCACGCGCACCCCGTCGCGGGCGCGGTCGCAGAGCGCCTCGCGGAACCGGCGCCCGGTCTTGTCGCTGCGGACGATGTAGTTCTCCAGGTGCACCCAGTGGCGCGCCCGCCCGATGGCGTCGAGCCACACGGGAAACGCCTGGCTGCCGTCCACCAGCAGGCGCGCCGCGTTGCCGCGGATCTGCGCCGCGTCCGAGGCGCGCACCATGGCCCGCTCGGCGTAGCGCACCAGCGCGCGCATGGCCGCCGGGCTCCCCACCGAGCGCAGGATGCGCGGGACGGGGAGGCCTGCGGCGGCCGGCACGCTCACTCCGGGGATGGGGTCGCTCACGCCGTTCGGGGAGGACGTTGCGGGAGAAACGGTTCGGCTGACGGTGGGCGTCAGCGCAAAGCCGCGGCCACGAGCACCGGCCGCCCTCAGCGCGGCGCGGTCAGCGCCCGGGTTCCTTGGTCCAGGAGCCGGCCCAGCTCGGCGGGGTCCAGCCAGCGACCGCCCACCATCACTCCCTCGATCTGCCGCGTCGCGCGGATGTCCTCCAGCGGATCCGCCGACAGCAGGACGAGATCCGCGCGCATGCCGGGCTCGATGCGTCCCCATTCCGCCTGCGCCCCCAGGTATTCGGCCGGATTGGCCGTCGCGGTCCGCAGGGCCTGGTAGGGCGTGAGTCCGGCGCCGACCATGGCCTCCAGCTCCCGGTGGAGCGCAAAGCCGTACAGGTGGAACCATTCGGGCGTGTCCGAGCCGGCGAGAAGACGCCCTCCCGCCTGCGCGATGCCGCGCACGAGCCGGTTGCGCACCTCCACGTAGCGCGCGCGGCGCACGTCGGTGCGGCTCTGGCGCGCGGCCGGCGACCAGTAGCGCTCCCGCGCCCGCAGATACCCGTCACGCCAGGCAGGGGGCAGCATCGCCCAGTCGGGCCGCGCGTGCAGCTGCTCGTCCGGCTCGCCCAGGGCGAAGGCGGTGTTGAACAGCATCAGCGTCGGCGTGGACCAGACGCCGGCCGCGACGGTGGCGCGGGCCAGGCTGTCGACGCGGCGGTCGTCCATGTGGTCCAGGGCCGCCCAGTTGGCGGGCGGGAAGACGCCATAGTTGGAGAGCGGGATGCGCGGCGCCGAGTCCGCGAGGGCGGCTTCGAAATACGCGTCCAGGTGTTCGATCTGCTGCCCGGTCTCCAGCGCCCTCGCCAGCCCCACGCGCGGATCGATGTGCCCGATCACCGGGATTCCGACCCGCCGCGCCTCCGCGACGATGGCCTCGTAGACGGGGAGCGACAGGTCGGTGGTCAGCTTGATGAACTCGTAGCCGGCCTCCTTCACCTCGCGCACCGCCGCGCGCGCCGAGTCCGGCGCGGTGACCACCCGCGCGTTGTCGCCGGCCTCGCCGGTGAACTGGGGGCTCGCTACCCAGAGCTGTGGACCGAAGACCGACCCCGCCGCGACGCCCCGCCTCAGCTCGAGGTGCTGCGGCGTGCCGATCATCAAGCGCGCGGTGGTGACGCCGTTCGCGACCATCACCCCCAGCTCCGCCGGCGCGACCTCGCGCGGCAGCGTCCCGTCCGCGTACAGGTGGGTGTGCATGTCCGCGAGGCCGGGGATCAGGTACCGCCCGCGGCCGTCGATGCGGCGGGCGCCCGCGGGGATTCGCGCCCGCCCGGCCTCCGTGATCGACTCGATGCGTCCATCGCGGATCAGGACCGTGCGCCCGCGCAGCACGGTCTCGCCGGTCATCGGCACCACGTTCACGTCGGTGATCGCGCTCAGCCCGGAATGCAGCGCGCCGCGCGAGGGCTGCGCCGCGAGCGGGGCGGC
>Ga0190270_10000721_pt1 | contig 14748 bp, 11 predicted proteins | sample Popmic320T_FD_133748 | JGI IMG/M metagenome (GOLD analysis project Ga0190270, IMG submission 133748) | Populus adjacent soil microbial communities from riparian zone of Weber River, Utah, USA - 320 T | ecosystem: Environmental > Terrestrial > Soil > Riparian zone | place: USA: Utah | collected... | reverse complement strand
CAGTTGCCACATTGCGCGGGTTGGAGAGCCGCAAAACACACACGGACAATCTCTTCATCATGGGTCGCTGCCCTTGGTGTAGAGCTTTTATGGGCAGTCTAGATCACGGCGCACGCGCACCACGACACGCCCCAAATGTAGTGGGCTATCAGCGCAGCGGTGCAACGGTAGTCTTCAAGTGCCCTGACGCACAATGCGACTTCGCGGCAGCCCTTCCGACTTACGTCATCGATGAAGATATTTACGAGAAGCGTCCATCGCTGGTCATCGGTACTGTCGATAAGTTCGCGATGTTGGCGTGGAAGCCCGAAGCACGAGCGCTTTTTGGCATTAATAGTGACGGTAAGCGCGCCGTTGCACCGCCTGGTCTCATCATTCAAGATGAATTGCATTTAATCTCCGGCCCGCTCGGCTCGATCGTCGGACTGTATGAGACAGTGATCGAAGAGCTATGCACGGATAGGCGCGATGGAAGCGTCGTCTCTCCGAAGATAATCAGTTCAACTGCTACGATTCGGCGTTATGCTGAGCAGATCAAAGCCCTCTATGCACGCAACGAAACTGCTCTTTTCCCGCCACCCGGGCTTGATGCGTCTGACTCGTTCTTCGCCCGCTACGCGCGAAACTCTGATGGCACGATGGCCCCTGGTCGCAAGTATGTGGGCGTAAATGCACCGGGCCTCGGGTCACTCCAGAACACTGAGGTACGAACATACACCGCACTCTTGCTAGCCCCCGTGATACTCCCGCCAGTAGAACAAGATCCTTGGTGGACCCTGCTAATTTTCTTCAACAACCTGCGAATGCTCGGCAACAGCCTATCACTCTTTCAGTCAAACGTGCCCGGGTACTTCAAGGTGGCCCAAAATCGCACGCGATCATCCAATCGGCGTTACTTGGATCAAATCAAAGAACTTACTGGGAGGCTACGAAGCGACGAAGTACCGAGCGCCATTTCAGCACTTGAGGTTAGTTGCACAAGCGCAGCTGGCAGTAAGCCGGTTGACGTATGCTTGGCAAGTAGCATCATCGAAGTCGGCATCGACATTGACCGGCTGTCCCTAATGGCGGTTGTTGGCCAACCGAAGACGACCTCCCAATACATTCAGGTTACGGGCCGCGTTGGGCGCAGGTGGTGGGAGCGTCCTGGCTTGGTTGTGTCCATTTACAGTCCGTCGAAGCCGCGTGACCGCTCGCACTTCGAGAAGTTTCGAACCTATCACGAAAGCCTTTACGCTCAGGTCGAACCTACGAGCGTTACGCCATTTTCTCCCCCCGCCCTCGACCGGGCTCTGCATTCGGTGATGGCAGCTTACGTGCGGCAGACCGGGAGCGAGATACAGGCGCGCAAGCCATTTCCCTATCCCGAAGACTCGGTCGAGCGACTTCGTGAAATTATCCTGCCGCGCATCCGCAGCGTTGACCCAGAGGAGGAGGAAAACTTCGAGCGCGTTTTCGACCGCCGTGCCAGTGAGTGGCAGCGTTGGGAACGAACAAGGTGGGATAGTGGTGTGTCGGCCCAAGGTGGGGACATGCCGCTCTTGAGACCGGCCGGAGCATGGGTGAGCCGCGAGGATGCGTTAGTATCGTGGGCGACCCAGCAATCCATGAGAAATGTAGACGCGGAAGCGCAAATTGAGATTACCCGGCTTTACCTGAACGACGGAGAGGTTTGATATGTACAAGGGGCAAGGGCCAATCAGACGGTCGCAATTGATTACGCCCTTTGGTGTAGGCGCGATGCTCGTTGTCAAAGGCGGCACGTCGCTCATCTCGTGCGGCCTCGACCATTGGTATGAGCGCGAAAGCGGCGACGCGAGCGCGCTCGACGAAGGAGAATTCATCATCGAAGAGTATCGGCTACAACGTCTGCTTGATGTCCATCACTTTCGTTTACCGCCGGACTTTCGAGAGCCTGTGCGAGGATCTGATGTTCCTAACAACAACCTCACCGCGCCGTTCCTCAGGTTCCCGCGATGGCACGTTTGCCCGCGATGCGAACGCATGGAGGAGTTGACGCTAACTGACCGCGGCCGTCCGCGATGTTCGGAGTGCGAGCAGCATGGGAGGCGCATTCCCCTCACACAGGCGAATTTTGTCGCAATGTGTGACCGAGGGCATCTGCAAGATTTTCCGTGGCGCGAATGGGTTCACCACTCAGCCAACCCAACATGCGACAAGCCAGTGCGCTATTTGACAACAGGCGGCGCAACGCTCGCAGCGCAACGCGTAAAATGCGACTGCGGGCTTGAACGACCACTCGCGCGCATTACCGAGGCAGGTGAAGAAAGCACCTATCTGAGCAGCAATCTTGAGCGGGGTGACGGAGACTTTTCGTGTCGCGGCCAGCGCCCATGGCTCGGCACAACGGAGAGTGAACCATGCGAGCGTCCACTACGGGGAAGCTTGCGGGGGGCATCCAATGTGTGGTTCTCACAAATAGCGAGCGCGATATATCTACCCCAGGGCACAGCCACGGCCTCCTCGGATCTCATGATGTTGCTTCAACAACCGGGCATCGCTGGCTTTATCAATATCCTCACGGGGACCGGCACAACGATTACTCCAGCACCGTTACGCCAACAGTACAAGCTACTTCTTGAACCCTATACCGACGCTCAAATCGAAAGCGCGCTACTCATTTTGAACGGCGGTGAAGCGGCCGAGGAAAAGCAAGAGATAGTTGGAGAGAATTCGGAAGTTGCTTTTCGTCGTGCCGAATTTAACGTGCTTCGCCAAGAGCGCACGGAAAGCACGCTACTCACCAAGAACACTCCATTGGCACACTATGAAGCAGAGATAGCACGTTATTTTTCAAGGTTGATCCTCGTCCACAAATTGCGCGAAACTCGGGTCTTTGCCGGCTTCACACGAATTCACGCCGAAAATCAACAGAAACCAGAGGAGCGCAAGCGAATGTTGCGTCGAACGCTTGCGGAAGGCGAACATGACTGGCTGCCGGCGTCAGTCGTCTACGGCGAGGGAATTTTTTTCGAACTCGAGGAAAGGCGCTTGCGAGAATGGGAAGTGAAAAATGAATCGCGACTTGTTCAACATTTACGCCCTCTCATTAGGAACTTCGAAGGTGCCGCTCAAGCACGCGGCCTGCGCGAGAAGAACATCAGCCCACGCTTTATGTTGTTACACACACTCGCCCACCTGCTGATGAATCGATTGACTTTCGAATGTGGTTACAGTTCCGCTGCGCTTCGGGAGAGGTTGTACGTATCTAACCATCAGAGCGCTCCGATGGCAGGGGTTCTGATTTACACCGCAGACGGCGACGCAGAAGGCACAATGGGCGGACTTGTTCGCATGGGTAAACCTGGGTACCTAGAGCCGGTGATACGTCGGGCTCTCGAGTCAGCCCAGTGGTGCTCCGCTGACCCGGTATGTCGCGAAATGGGTTTGCAGGGACCAGATTCATGCAATCTTGCCGCGTGCCACAGTTGTGCCCTGATGCCAGAAACTTCGTGCGAGGAGTTCAACCGCTTTCTAGATCGGGCGCTTGTCATCGGGTCACTAAATGATCCCAGCTTCGGATTCTTCAGTTTGCTTTGACTTAGCTTGCTTCCTCTACAAAAGAAAAAGCGCTTTCCAATAACTTGCTATTTTTTGCCCGCACCGGCTCCTCAAAGTTCGGCTGATTTTCGGTCCACTGGGCAATCTAAATCTTTTCTGAAGCCTTATGGCCCTTGTGTGCCCCCGGCACTCAGACTATGAAGTCAGCCTGCGATAGTGCCTTCGCTGAATGCAACCTCTGAGTAGGAAAGCCTGACAGCAACTTAAGCTCCATGGACTTATCTTTTGCTACCTTATCTTCAAGTGACCGGATGAGGTGAGGAGGCAACGCCACGTCGAGGAGCTTCTACCGGCCCATGCGGTGCCCACTGTGACGCAGGATAACAGCAAATCCCTTTCTTGGAGAGACAGTTGGTGGATATTGAGGCAACTTGATTCCCGAGAAAGCACATACACAGGTCTCTCTCACGAAGTTCCTCGCGACTGCGCTCGAACATTAGGGACTCCGGCGAGGACGAGGCCCCTCGCCTCTGTATAGGACGGTCATCCGAGAGCACCGGACTATGTCCTCAACAAGCGCGAGCCCAGGAAAGGTGCCCGGACGTAGTCTCTGTGATCGAGACGCCCACGTTCACAAATTCTTCCCCCTTGCGCCTCCGCTTCGCTCAACCGCTCAGCGCGGCTCCCACTGCTCACTTCGCTGACGCTCTCGCTGCCCAGATGCTGGTATCCACAGTCATTAAAAATTAAGCGGAATCCAAGGCAGTAGACACTTTCGAACAATCGAGAGGGCTGGAGGAAATCTGCGTTCCAAAAATAAAGCTTTGAAACAATCGCTGGAGTGCTCACCTGAGAATTGCATCGAGGGCCAATGTCAGCAAATATCCACAAGACGAACCAAGGTAGAGTCATCAAGTTTCCGCGGCGACAGCAAGTTGCGACCAACGGCTTTTGTCGAGTTACCAAATATCGACTATGCCGAGTCTGCAGAAAACCAGACTGGTGCGGTTACACCAGCGACGAACAAACCTCCATTTGCATGCGGATCAACAATGGCTCCAAAGGTACGTCGCGCAATGGCGGCAATATCTTCCACCACAACCGTCTCTTCCTGGTTGCCAACTCCCGAACAAACAGAAATCAAGCGCCGCCTCCAATTGAAATCGCTCCAATCGAGGTTCGCAATGCCGTGTACCAGGAATTGATTCGAAGGTCGCCTGCTCTGAAGTATTATTCCCAGCTGATCGATGGACCTAACGGACTACTATCAAGAGGACTGCGTGAATCAGGCGAACTACTTGGCGCTTTGCCCTAACCATAGTGCCATGTATCAGCACGCCAACGGCTCGAGCGAACGAATGAAAGACATGTTCATCGATCTGGAAACAAACGAACTCGATGTTGTGCTCGCACAAATGGACACCACGATTTATTTTACAAAGACCCACATCGCAGACTTGAAAACAGTGATCAGAGTCGACAATGATGTGCTGACCGTCATTTCAGCGAGCGGAACGAATGGTGTCGAAGGTTGACTTCGAGCGAGGGATAAACACTTTCACCAAGTCTATTCGTTCATCTCTGATTTGCCTGGGGCAAGATCGTTCCAACAAATGACGACGCTACGAGATATCATGAAGAAATCAAGATAAAATCTCTGATCAGTACACTCTCAATCGTCACTCATTGTTGCCAGGTAGAAATGCTGGCAGCAAAGGGTTTTAGGATCATTTCTTTCAAGAAAGATTCTTTACGACCTCCGCGACAGTCCCAAAGGCTCGCTCCAAATCGAAATCCTGAAAATCAGAGTCGCGGAGCACGGGCTTTAACTGAGGTTCAACCTGTTGTCGAAGTGTAGCCAGGCGTTCGTTCGACACATCCACGGCGTCGTTACCGGGAACCGCGAGTTTCTGTCTGATCAGTTGGACCATGTTTTCATTTCGCGGATCGAGCGCGAGTTTCCGAACAGAATAATCAATGTCGTAAAAGTCGCGAATCGCCGCCTCACGCCGAGTTAGCGCTGCGCGAAATTTCTCGGCGAAGGCTTCTGTCTTCGATATGCAACAGACAGGCAGAGGCGGAACCATCGGTTGCTGTGAAATGGGATCAATAAGGATCGTCCTAGCGGTTTCATTCACCGCTGGCGTGAGTAATGGCTCTCGTAAGCTGACCTCGATCTTGATCGTTCCAGGATCACTGCCGAGAACGGAATCGTAAGCGAGGACACCAATGTATTGGGTTGAGTTGTTTGCTCCCATGAGTGCGTCAACGACGCGAAGACCCTTGAGGCTGTCCGCCAATGCGTCAAAAGCCGTCTTGACAGGTGCTACGCGTTTCCGGCGTTCAGCCCGCGAGGCATCCGTGGCAACGGAAATCACAAAATCCAGGTCCTCGCTAAGTCGATAGAAATCCGCGTGCACCTTAGCGAGACAAGTTCCGCCTTTGAAAATGAGCTCGTCACCAACCCCAGCACCGAAGTATTCCAGAAGAGCAGTGCAGAAGTAATCCTTCTCGATCAGGCGAGCCGCAAACTTGGTTTCGGCCGCTGTGAGACTCACAGCTTCTCGAAAAAGATCGATGTCTTCGTGAATACGAATAGCGGTTGGTTCAGTCATTATCATTCATCACGACGCCCCAGCGACGGTTAAATGTTCCGCGCTTTGACTTAGTAGGAACCCACGGAATGAAGCTGGTTGACGGTGGCACGGCTTTATCAAGGTTCGCCAGCAATGCTTCCTTGATCCGTTCGCGTTCGAGGAGCGCTCCCATTCGGCGAAGCGTTCCTTTATCGCCATAGCGCAAGGTGACCTTGATTAGTTCGCCGGGTTCAACTCGCTTCGTCTCGAGTTCCTCACGAATCCACCCGTACGCTCGCGGAAGGCTATTGAACCGCGACCAGTCATATACAGCATCAACTAATGTCCGTTCGCGTGATGAATAGACTGCCGTCAATCCTTCTACCGTCTTGACCTTCTCAGTGCTACCGAGCCGGTCATCGGCGACCTTGATCAAAGTCAGCGCAACACTTCCGATCGTGCGCTCACGTGAGAGACGGTTGTTGTAAGCATAGACCCGCGTCGGTACTTGCTCATCAAAGCCATAACGATTGAATGCGTTTGGTCCGCAGATCTGGTAGCGTCCGTCCTGATCTTCCATTAACGTATTCAGGGCGAGGATTTCGTCCGGACTCCACTTTCCGCCTAACGGAAGTCGGTCGGGTACGAGATAAAGACTGCGCCGCACTTGCGCGATCAGCCCTGCGCGGGTCAGGCGGCCGAACAGTTCCCGCTCTTGTTTGGCGGAGATTCGCAACGGCTCCGTTAAATCGCCCGTGCGCAATACTCGGGCTCTTCGCATTTGTGTATATGCGAAGAGTTGCGTCTCAAGTGGGCCTAGTTCCTTCATGGTATCCTATTTCCCCCAAATTGCCTGGGAAGCAATTTGAGTGAAATAGGGTACTACGGCTCTTTGCCTTCCTGCCAGCTGATTTGGGTGACTTTCCTAAAAGCGCGATTATCTCAATAAGAAACTCGACCTTCACGAAATGTTAAGCGAATCAGATCGGAACTTTGGATGGCAAAACCCAAACTCGCAGGCTTTCTTCCCAGAGCCTTATTTTAGAATTTCGGACTAACCTAAAATAAGGAGCCGGTAACGCGAAGCCTATTAAAGCAAATGTAATTCGAAAACCTCCCAGATTGCCGAACTTCCTGAAGGTGGTTGTTATTTCCGACATTCACCTCAAGCCAATTTCGGGAGCGGAGGTCGTTTCGGAATGGTCTTCCCTGCTGCTTTCTTGGCCCAGTAGCCGCGACCTGGCCGTGGAATGTTGAGCTTCCTGCAGACCTTAGCGAGTCCAACGTCAGATAGATTGTATCTTTTCGCGACGTGCTGGATCGGTTCTGCCCAAATCGCCTCATAAATCTCTTCGCGGTTGTATCTAGACGCAAGATGACGAAGAGCCCAAATGCGAGATACCTCCTTCTGCCGGTTCTCTTCCCTCTTCTGTTCTTGCGTGCGCACATCGAACCCTAGCAATCCCAACTTTCGCACCACCGGTATGAGGTGTTTTTTCATTGCTGTTGCTCGTAGCAGTTCGTGAATCGTCTCTTGAGTACATGCCGTATGTTTCACGAGTCGTTCCACTAATTCCAATGTCACGTCCGCTTCGCACTCGTACAGATTTCGTCGCACCAACCCGAGATCACCAGCCTCGTCGGGTCGCCACAGCGCACCATGTTCGAGTAAGAGTCGAAACGTGTCCAGCGTTTCGGAAACGGAATACTTCGAGGCTTTGGAAGGAGTATCGTAGTAATTAGAGGAACCCCAGTATCTAAAACTCCGGAATCGCAAGCTCGACGACAGGCATTGGGCCAGAGCTGTGGAACCGCCGTTGGGTTTGTCGTTTGGTTTTGCTCCAAGTTCCAACAGATACTTCACTCCATCGGCGCGACCAAAGCTGGCGGCATATGTGAGCAGTTTATCCAGGTCATCTCTTTTCGCGTCTGGCTTGAGGCGCTTCAAGATCTGGACGTTCTTGCTGTACGCCGCTGCTGTGAAGGCCGTTGCGGGGTCCTCCCCATCAACGTCGTCGTCCTCATCGAGCGTGGGCCCACTTGAACGCGGATCCGCGCCCGCCCACATCAACAAACTCACCCACTTCAAGTCCTCCTTGAAGCAGAAGTGCCTTAGGGCTCGATCAGCTTGTTCCTGTAGCTGAGAAGCAGCCTCTGGATGTTTCTCCCGACACTCTCGCCAGGGACCAATTGCGGTGCGAATTCTTTCGCCAAAAGCGCGTGCGAACGGAGAGCCTGTGAGAAAGTCTGCGCCGTGATCGAGAAAGAAACGGATGATTTTGGGCTCCCAAATCTGTAACACTTCGATGAATGCGACTGAGTTTGGGTCAGCACCATGTGTGACCAGGAGTTCAATGAAGTCGAGACGTTTCAAGGAGACTGCGTGCCGGAGAGACCGATTCTTTAGCTCTTGGCTCGACTCATTCTGGACGAGCACTTCGACAAGACTGTGGAAACCAGTGTCGAGAGCAACCTTGAGGGCAGTGGTTTTTATTTCTGCTGGTACGCAGAGAGAGTTCCCGGAAGCAATCCAGTTCTGAATATCAAACAGCCGACCGAGTCTACAGAGTCGGAGAACATGCTTAGCTTCGGTGGTAGATAGAGTCTTGGACACGAACAATAATATATGGGGTAACACGCGAGCTGGCACGCGTGTTCGCGGCACTCGAAGAGCTGATGGGTTTGCACAGCACGGTCCCACTCCAACCATCGCAAGCCCAAACCTCCTCCAAGACGCTGTGCCCGAGCAGATCGAGACTCGGCAACCCGAGGGGCCGCGCTGGCGTTGGGCCTTGGCGCTTGCGTGCCTCAGAACACTCTCCACTGGTGGACAACCTCCGTCTTCTGACTCAGTGCCCAAGACCTTCAGTGTGAGAACTTCGCAGGGTCGCTACATTAAAACAACCACTTCAAGTTCTCCGGCGCCGCAGAGAAACCAATCTGCGACTGCCGTCGAACATTAGGGACGCCGGCGAGGACCAAACCCCTCACCTCTGTCTAGGACGGTCATCCGATAACAGCGGATTACGTTCTCCAAAAGCCTGCGCCCAGGAAAGGCGCCCGAACGTAATCGCTGTTATCGAGACGCCCGCGTCTCATCGACTCTCCCCCATTGCGCCCCGCTTCGGTCGCCCGCTCGGCGCTCCTCGCAGTGCTCTCTTCGCTAACGCCCCCGCTGGGGGCTGGCGCTAAATTGGAAGTCTAATGGAGTCTCATACAGTTTCATCTCTTGGGTACGCCGGCATACATCCTCAATAGAACAATCGTCCTCCAGGTTTCACTCTTGATTCCTCCACAGCAGTAGCCTTCGCTGTGGAGGCCGTCAAGGGTCTTCGCTGCGCTCCGATAAACTACGCGAACTACAAAACAGTTCGCTTCGCCCTTGACTGCCTTCCTCGCTACGGCTGGGAAGGTATATAAGAGCTGCTAACGCAGCTCAGAAACACTGGTTTCTAATCTTTACGCAACTCACTCTCGTCCGAACATGTTGGAATACCGAAAACATCTATCGGCGGAACCGTTAGACTCGATCCTTGCTTCTTAGCACTTTTCTTCTCGGTTCGATTCGCTTGCTTCGGCACCATCCTCACTCGGGTCATCCATTGGTACCTGCGCGCCTGGTACTCCCCCAAACCAAGTTCGCGCAAGTGCCGAAAGCCTTCATATCCGCCGAACTCTGAGTACAGCAGCCTCGAGCACTTACCCAACATGCCGACCGTACAAACTCTTCCCGTAATACGGGCGGTGGCACGTTTAACAAGGAGCCGGAAAGAGCCGGTGTCCAAATGTCCTCCCCGAAGGCTACGCCCGATTCCAACAAAGAGGTACGGGTTATTTGCATTTCGGAGTTTCTGATTTCGTTCTCGTCCAAACCGCCTAACCAAATCTCGTAGCCACGGCTCATCTCTGGGTTCCATCTGAAGAATCTCACCGGTGCGACCCAAAGACTGTCCGCATCTCGAAGGTTCCCGTGGCTGCCACTCAAGGCTGAGCACGTCTTCCAACGACTCACGCGGTTCCGCGAAGAGTGCGATAGGCCGACACTGCGGAGGGATTCGCACACTCTTGAGTTCCCTCAAGTAGAAAGCGTGGTGGAGGAGGAGATAAAGCACCATGCCCTCTTCGGGCGGCACACTCGGGTCCTCGATGCCCTTCAGGAGGGCATCGACCACTTCCCAATCATAATACTGAACGGTACACGGGTATTTTCTCGTTCGCCTCCCTCGCTTCCTCCTCCTCTTTCTCACCTGAGCTGCCGGCGCGGGATTTATTTCGATCCCTTCTTCTACGTCCTTGAGCCAACCGAAGAAGACGCGGAGCCTGGCGCGATGGGCGTCCACCGAACGCCCTACGCAACGAATTGCCTTTTCATAAGAGTGAAGCGCGCGGCACTCCAAATTCTCGCACGCGCTCGGCGGAGCCTCGCCTCTGGCGGTTACGTTCTTTGTGAAAGAGCAGCGTTGGCACGTCCATTTCAGTCCGCGTGTATGTAGGTATTCTTCGACATGCCCGGCCTCGACCGTAGCAAGCAACGTTAGTCCTCGCATGTCGCACCACTTCCAGAAGTCACCCAACGTGTGGAAGTGATTAAGCCTGGCTGCAGGTGTGTTCTTTCGCTCGGTGCGAAGCCAAACATCGTATTTCTTAAAGACCGCCATGAGGTTTGTTGGTAGTGGCAGGAAGGAAAGGGGAATAACGGCCCTGTTCCTTCTATTGCTCTCCTCCATTTCCTCATTTGTACGGGGGTCTAACAGAAGTTCGCCGAGTTGCTGAAGGCAAAACCGCACGTAGTAGTACTTTGGGCCCGGCAATTCGGTCATTATTTTTTGGATGCTGTCCCACGTTAGCGGACTGTCAAAGCGATGGCTTTGGAGGAATTTGGCGAAAGCACTAAGGCGGCGGCGAACTTGGTCGGTGACCGCCGGCCAGTAAATCCGCTCAACCAAGTGACGAAATAGAGTTAGATTGTAATCGTTGGATATGCTCACGGTTTCGAGATCTCTGCGGAGCTTTGTCTCCGCGTAGCGGTTCACGGAACAGCTGCTACAGAGTTTGTCCTTTTTATGGAAGTACAATCTGTTCTTGGCACAGCCTGAGCAGACGCCTCTCCCGCGACTTTCCCGTATTTGGCATGGCCCGCAGTGGCGTCCGTGGGCCTTCGCCGGCCGTCTTTTCCTTCCGCACCGAGCACACTCAATCTCAGTAGGTAAGGCCGCCTTCCTGATACACTTGGGGCAAACGCCGGCCGCGTCTGTTACGAACCGCTTTTGTTTACCACAGACACCGCACGTTGCCTTCGGCTCCTCAACATAACAACCCTGACAGATCATTTCCCAGAGCAGCACGGACCTGCGGTGATGGCCACAGCGCCTGCACTCCCCCACCCTTCTCTTCCTCATAGGTAGCAAACTCAAATTACTACTCCCTGGATCCCAATCTCTCTTTGTAGAGCGTTCTCGGATCTGTGAATGTTGACCGTAAGGACGTTGGCTTTCCCATGTTCCCACTCTCAACAGATGTATCTGCCGGCATCACAAACTCGCCGGCCGGGTCGTGGACTTTGGGTTGGTAGTATGGCGATGGCTCCTTACCTTCTGTCTTATCTCTCTCCCACTGTTGTGTTCGAGCCTGATTCGGAGTGAAAACGTAGAACGCATCGGACCGGCAGTTGAAGGTGTCGCAAAGTAGTTGAATCATTTCAGCACGGGGTGCAGCCGGCGAGCTTCGCAATAGGGTCCTCAGAGTTTGCACCGTCACAATCACTCCCAACTTCTCCTTGATGAATGCTTGAAGTTGAACAGCGTTAGTGATCCCATGGATCTTTCGCAGGTACTCCTTAAGAGCCCACACGACTGTATCCGCGCTCCTGTGTGTTGTAGACCATCTGCCCAAAACCCGTCTTACCTACCCTCGGTCCGCGCGCTTCCTTCATAGTCAGCCATCTCTTCTGACCCCTGGATCTAATATAGAGGCGCGTCGACGAAGGGCTGACGTGTCCCAGTAACTCCATCAATTCCCAGAACTGATCGGGATGTGCTTCGATGTAGTTAGTCGCAAAGCTTGCGCGCAGGTCGTGAATCGTTAGGTTTGGAGGGAGATTCAGGCCGTGCTTGCGGGCGATCTCCATCAGTCGCGTGAAGCAGCTTTGTATTGCGCTGTAGCTAAGTCTCCTGCCATTCCAGCTCAGGAATAGAGCGGGATTAACCAGGTGGTTGCAGAACTGCGGTCGCACTTCTTGTTCGTATTGTCTGAGCGTGATCGCGGCAGGATTCGTCAAGGGGATCAACCGCGTCTGAAAACCCGATGAGTTGAACCCTTTACCAAAGCGCGTCTGTATCACTTTCTTGTCGTAGAAGATGTCCCGATTGAGGCCGAGGGCATCGAGGTTGATGAACTCATTACATCGCATGCCGGTCTCAGTGATCAGCATCACGATCGTATAGAGTCTCCCGACGGTTGACGTCCTGTGGATTAGACCGGGATAGACTTCCCGTAAGAATACAAGCAGTTCCAAAATTTGCTCTGGTGACAGAAAGAACCTTTCGGCACGCAAAATATCGCGGCTGTGGATTGGGTACTCGACGCCGGTAAACGGGTTTTCAATTGGGCCATATTTCGAGGAAATAGTCTGCAGTCCTTCAATAAACGGGAACTCAAGCGTGCTGAGGAACAGGCGTTCAAGGTGCCCGGCGTAGGTTCTGGCCGTCGTAGGCCGCACACAAGCCAGGTTATCGTCATCGACCGTGCTAAGCGCTAACAGGAAATCCCTGATGCGCTGGCGCCCTGCTCCCAGGTTCATGACTTCCCAGATGAAAAGCTGACGTTCACCGTCCGCGCTCGGAACCCGGATCTTTTCAAACCAACGTTGGATGAACCCACAGGCGCCGACTTTTGTTGTCGCGCTTAGGCCCCGAGCGGTATAGCTGTCAAAGTAGTTCTGAAGGATCTTTTTATGGTCCTTCAACATTTCTTCGTATGGGCGTTGCGGTGGCGTCGTTGTTACGAGATGTAAATGAGACATTTGCATTCTTCCTTAGGCTCATTGAAATTATCGCGATTGGATGGCGGTCATCCACAGCCAAACTCATCCACGGCGGCTTCCGTCGGCCTGCGTGTCAGCATCTGAGGACCAACCTTCACGGCCTGTCGAATCAAACGAAAGCAAATCTTTCGCGGGAAAGAAATGCTTTCCCCAAAAACTCTTAAAGCGCAGGATCTACTGTCTTTCGAAGAATTGTGCTGGCCGGGCCGTTCCTGACCAACAGCAATGTTTCCAATAGAAGTTTTACGTTGCTCCCATTGGCTGAGGTCGGCACGGCAAGAGGCATACCAGGCGAGATCTAAGATTCTCGAGAATGAACTCATCCCACTCACCGACGGATACAGCGATCCTTAATGGCTCTTACGAGTCTCGAGGAAAGACCATGATCCTGACTGCATTGGGTGTGGGCTTTGTTACGACTGAAAGATGGAGTGCGCCCACGGCCAACCCTTCCTTCAATTCCGAAATTACCCCCCGGCAAGAATGAGTGTGCAGCGGTCCATCGCGGATAGGCAGTGTTCGCAAACGCCGACACCAAAGACGGCTTAAATCCGTCAATCGGGTACACCACGAGCCCATAGCTCTCCTTGCAGGCGATAAACGCGGCACTTGCTAGCCATTTTCCATACCGGAATAAGCGCCCCAGAATGATCATTGAGCTTCAGAAAAGTCTCTCTTTAAGAGATTCAATCAAAGCGGGTAAAGACTAAGCACCCTTCCTTGACATGCCGTGGTAGCACGGGACGCGCTTTGGAGATGGTCGCCCAAGACGCGATTGGGATGAGCGTGAGGTAAGTTCCTGTGCAAACCCCGGTTAGAAATAGCGAACTCCGACTCAGACTAGCTTCGCCAAAGGCTCAGGCAAAACAAAGAGAGCATGATCACGTTCCGATGGTCCACGCTGCTGCGGAACGCCATATGCTCTACGGGTCGTAGCCGGAAGTCCGGCGAAGATAACCGAGTTTTCTAGCTGACTAATGGACCAGCCTTCAGAATTAGATCTGGGAACAGCAGGTCGTGGGCAGGCTATAAAGTGAGTCGTTGCCCGTCGCTTCAAACAGCAATCCAAAAAACGAGCGGCCAGCAAAACGCGGACGGCCTCAAGGGTTTTAATGCTAACGCGGATACACGAAAGACATGCGGAATCGACACACAATCGACAGCGATATAGATAGGCTCATTCCGCTGCGTGAAGCGGCTGGGATGCTGGGGCTAGATCCTTCGACCATCCGTAAACGCGCGGCGGGAACCGGGCAACTTACTCTAGTACCTCAAGGCCGGAAGTTGTTTCTAGTGCGCGGCGAAGTTATTGCACATCGACAAAGAATGATTGAAAATGCGCGCAGACATGTAGACGTTCTAACGCTGGTTCGCAGATGATTAAGAAGGTTTATTCAAATCGAAATCGCCCTGGCTGGAAGTACGACGCCGCAAAAAGGAAGCACTATTCCTGGCACTTCGACATTCGGTTGGCGGACGGCCGGCGCAAGAAAGAATCCGGCTTCTTGAGCAAGGCTGATGTTGAGGCTGCGGTAGCTCGCATCCGTCTGCTCGAAAAGGAAATGAAGTACGGCTTTGTGACGCAGCCTAAAGACATTCCGAACCTTG